>ERZ1066136.386-NODE-386-length-36061-cov-15.563906_pt1 | contig 36061 bp, 33 predicted proteins | sample MGYA00382783_ERZ1066136 | MGnify/ENA primary metagenome ERZ1066136 (study PRJEB33369, sample SAMEA5778366) | biofilm metagenome | biome: Industrial cooling water; feature: Water cooling tower basin; material: Biofilm | place: United Arab Emirates | collected... | reverse complement strand
CCTTCGTGGTCCTCGATCAAACCAGCCTGGCCCTCGAATCCGTCAGCAACCCCACCCCCGTCCTGCTGGCGCCTTGAGCGCAGCTTTGCCGTGGGAGCAAGGCTGCGGGTCTGAGCAGCAGGACCAGGGCGGAGTGCGAAGCACGAGCCATCGGCGCGCAACAACCTGGGACCCCTCAGTAGCCGGCGACCGAAGCAGGCTGGCGTGAGCCGGCGCAACTCGGCCGGGGTCAACGCCTGCCGGGATCAGTTTCAGGCTTGGCCGAGGGCCTGGAGCCAGGGCTGGGCGCGGTAGCGGTCCCAGCTGTCGCACAGGAGGGTGACCACGGGGCCGTGCAGGCCGCCGCGGGCGGCGAGGCGCAGGGCGGCCACCAGGTTGGCGCCGGCGGAGCCGCCGACGCCCAAGCCCTCCTCGCGGGCCAGGCGGGAGACCATGGCGAAGCTCTCCGCGTCGCTCACCCGTTCGACCGAGTCGATCACGCGGCGGTCGAGGTTGGCCGGCACGCGGCTCGCGCCGATGCCTTCGACCAAATAGGGCCGGTCCGGTCCGAGCACGCCGGTCTCGACCCAGTCCGCCAGCCCCGAGCCGAGCGGGTCGGCGAGCACGATGCGCGTGCGCGGATCGTGGGCCTTGAGGCGTCGGCCGACGCCGGTCAGCGTGCCGCCGGTTCCGGCGCCGGAGACGAAGGCGCCGATCGGGCCATCGATCTGCTCCAGGATTTCGCCCGCGGTGCCCTGCTCGTGGGCGCGTACGTTGGCCGGGTTTTCGAATTGATCGGTCAGGAACCAGCCGTTTTCGGCCGCCAGCCGTCGCGCGACATTTTGGAAGTTCTCGGGGCTCGACGGGGGCGCGTTGGGCGTGACCAGCACGCGCGCGCCCATCGAGCGCAGGGCGGCCCGTTTGTCGCTCGACATCTTCTCGGGCATCACGCACACGAGCCCGTAGCCCCGGGCGGCCGCGACCAGCGCCAACCCGAGCCCGGTGTTGCCGGCCGTGGCTTCGATCACGGTCATGCCCGGGCGCAGCGCCCCGCGGCGCTCGGCATCCTCGACCATCGCCAGGGCGATGCGGTCCTTGACCGAACCGGTCGGGTTCAGGTGCTCGCACTTGACCAGCACGGGCAGCTCGAGCCCGCGGCCGAGGCGCTCGAGGGCGATCAGCGGCGTGCGGCCGATCAGCGCCAGGGCGCCGGGCAGCGGTTGTCCGGGCTTCGAGCGCACGGTCAGCGGATCGAGGCCGGGCTCAGCCGCGCGGCTTGACGGCCAGATACTGCTCGGGCCAGGGCAGGGCCGTGTAGCCGTACTGGGCGGCGGCGCGCTGGGTCAGGTAGGGATCGCTGAGGTGCGCGCGGGCCAGGGCGCACAGGTCGGCGCGGCCGGCGGCCAGGATCGTGTTGGCCTGGTCGGCGTCCTGGATCGCGCCCACGGCCATGACCGGCACGCCGGCGCCGAAGCGGATCGCCTCGGCGAAGCCCACCTGGTACATGCGCCCGTAGTCGATCTTGGAGCGCGGCGTGTTGCCGCCGGAGGAGACGTCGATCACGTCGACGCCGGCCTCGTGCAGGCGGCGGGCGGTGTCGATCGACTCCTCGATGGTCGTGCCGGGCTCGCCGGGCGGCAGCCAGTCGCTGGCCGAGAGGCGCGCGAAGAGCGGCATGCCGTCGGGCAGTTCGGCGCGCACGGCGCGGGCCACCTCGAGCGGGAAGCGCTGGCGGCGGGCCAGGTCGCCGCCGTAGGCGTCCTGGCGCTGGTTCGAGGCCGCCGAGAGGAAACTCGACAGCAGGTAACCGTGGGCCATGTGCAGCTCGACCAGGTCGAACCCGGCCGCTACCGCCAGGCGCGCGCTGGCGCGGAAGCGCTCGATCAGGCGCTCGAGGTCCGCCGGAGACAGTTCGCGCGGCACCGGCTGGCCCGCGTCGAAGGCCAGGGCCGAGGGCCCCACGGTCGGCCAGGCGCGCGCGTCGGTCAGGGGCTTGCCCCCCTTCCAGGGCAGCTCGCAGGAGGCCTTGCGGCCCGCGTGGCCGATCTGAATGCCGATCTTGGCCCGGCTGTGCTGGTGCACGAACTCGACGATGCGGCGGAAAGCGTCGGCCTGGGTCTGATTCCACAGGCCCGTGCAGCCCAGGGTGATGCGGCCCTCGGGCTCGACCCCGGTGGCTTCGACCACCACCAGGCCCGCGCCGCCCACGGCGCGCGAGCCCAGGTGCACCAGGTGCCAATCGGTGGGCACGCCGTCCGGCGCGGAGTACTGGCACATGGGCGAAACCACCAGGCGGTTGCCGAGCGTCAGGTCGCGCACGCGGAAGGGCACGAAACAGGGCGGCGGTACCGGCAGCTTGGGATCCGCCGGGAGCGCCCCGTGGCGCTCGGCGAAGCGCCGGGTGACCTTCTCGACCAGCACCGGGTCGCGCTGGGCCAGGTTGTCGTGGGTGATGCGCCGGCTGCGCGTCATCAGGTTGTAGGTGAACTCGAGCGGCTCCTGCTGCAGGAAGCGTCGGGCATGCTCGAACCACTCACAGGAGGTCTGGGCGGCGCGCTGCAGCTTGACCGTCTCGATGTAGCGCTCGGCCTGGTAGGCGGCCAGGGCCGCGGGCACATCCCTGGGGTGGCGCACGCAGGCCGCGGCCAAGGCGATCGCGTCCTCCATGGCCAATTTGGTGCCCGAGCCGATCGAGAAGTGCGCCGAGTGGGCCGCATCGCCCAGCAGCACGTGCTTGTGGTCGTGCCAGCGCGCGTTCTTGACCCGCGGAAAGCGCCGCCAGATCGAGCGGTTGGCCAGCAGACGGTGGCCCTTCAGGTAGGGCGCGAACAGGCGCTCCATGTAGGCCACAGTCGCGGCGTCGTCGGCCCGGTCGAGCCCTGCGCGCTTCCAGGTGTCCTCGTGGGTCTCGACGATGAAGGTCGAGAGCGCCGTGCCGTCCGGACGGCGCTCGAAGGGGTAGGCGTGCACCATGAACAGGCCGCTTTGGTCCTGCTCGAAGATGAAGGTGAAGGCCTCGAGCGGCAGGGTCGTGCCCAGCCAGGTGAAGCGGCAGGGCCGCAGGTCGACGTCGGGCTCGAACAGGGCCGCGCGCGCCTCGCGCTCGGGGCTGTGGATGCCATCGCACAGCACGATCAGGTCGTGCGTCTGCTCGAAGTCCGCGGCGCGCACCTCCTTTTGGAAGCACAGCTCGACACCCAGCCCGCGGGCGCGCTCCTGCAGGATCTGCAGCAGTCGCTTCCTGGACAAGCCGCAAAAGCCGTGGCCCTCGCTGGAGACCACTTCCCCGCGGAAGAAGTTGTCGATCCGGCCCCAGTACACGAACTCGCGCCGGATCGCGGCCATCGTCTCGGGGTCGGCGGCTTCGAAGTTCGACAGCGTCTCGTCCGAGAAGACCACCCCCCAGCCGAAGGTGTCGTCGGGCTTGTTGCGCTCGTAGACCTCGATCGAGGCCTCCGGCCGGGCCTTCTTCATCAGGATCGAGAAGTACAGGCCCGCCGGGCCACCGCCGATGCAGACGATCTTCATGGGGAGGGACGGGGGCGATTCAGCCCCGGTTGATCAAGAAAGTGGCCACTTCGTCGAAGAATCGGCGCAGGAACTCGGTTTCGGCGGCTGGCAGCCCCGCTTCGTCCAGGCTCTGCCCCATCAGCAGGATCCAGCGGTCGCGGGCCGCCTGGTCGATGGGGAAGGGATTGTGGCGCATGCGCAGGCGCGGGTGGCCCCGGCGCTCGACATAGCGGGGAGGTCCCCCGAAGCGGCCCACCAGGAAATCGCGCAGGCGCTCCTCGGCCCCGGCCCAGTCCAGGGGGGGGTAGAGCGGCCCGATCAGCTCGTCCTGGCGCACGCGGCGGTAGAAGCCGGCGACCAGGCGGGCGAAGCCGTCCTCGCCGATGCGGGCATAGAGGTCCTGTTCCATGGGGGCAGAGGTCCGACCGCGGGGCCGGATCCAGCGTAGAGTGTGGCTGGTGCCGCGCCCCGCTTCCATCGACCTGTCGGCCTCCCGGGAGGCCCTGCATGCCGCCGCCCAACGCGCCGGCCGTCCGACCTACCGGGATCCGGTCAGCGGCCTGCAGGTCCTGACCGCGGACTTCCTCCGCGCCCAGGGTTCCTGCTGCCTGCGCGGCTGCCGCCATTGCCCCTATCCCGGGGCCCAGGGATCCCCCGCTGCGCGCCCCGAGCGTAGCCTGAGTTCCTAGCCCGCCCGGCTCGGCCGGCGGCTCTCCCCCCATGGGCTGGCACGACTATCAGGCACTCAAGGAGGTCTCGCAGGCCAATCGGGCCTTTTACGAGGCCTTCTCCGCGGGCGATTACGAGGCGATGGTCGAGCTCTGGCTGGACGAGGATTCGATCGTCTGCGTACACCCGGGGGGCGAGGTGCTGCAGGGGCGCCTCAAGGTGCACGGCTCCTGGCGCGCGATCCTCTCCGACGAGAGCCAGATGCAGATCAGCCTGGTCGACGCCCAGTTCCAGGTGGCCGGTGAGGTGGCGTGGGTGACCCTGACCGAGCGGCTGCACTACGGGCCGCCCGAGGACCGCAGGCAGGCGGAGACCACCGCAACGAACCTGTTCCAAAAGCGCGGGGGGCGCTGGTGGATGGTGCTGCACCACGCTGGCCCCCTGGCGCGACGCTTCTTCGAGCCCGAGGAGTGAGCCCGGAGAAATGGGTGGATGCGCGCCAGGGGGATGCGGGCGCTGGACGGCGGGGAGCCCGGGAATGTTGGGGTCAGGCGTGCACGAATTCGTGCAGGTAGGCGGGGACAGCGTGCGGGGCCTCGAGTTCGATTTCGAGCAATCCGGCCCAGGCGCGCAGATACAGCACCACATCGTCGCGGCGATTGCGGCGCAGGCGCTCGCGCACTTCGCGCGGCAGGGTGGAGAGCACCCTGCGGTCGGACAGGTCCTCGAGCTGGGCGATGTCGCAGCGGTCGAGCCCCAGGGCCAGCAGTTCCTCGATCACCGCGTCGATCGGCAGGCCGCTCGAAGGACAGGCATCGACCGCCATTTGGCCCCAGTCGCCGCTGCGCTCCCGGGCGGCCGCCAGCAGCTCCGAGCGGCTGCGGGTCGTGACGGTCTGGGCCAGGTGGCCGCAGTTGCAGGAGCCCGGGTGGCCCCACTGGTACGGGGCCCCGGAGGCCAGGCGCTCGGCGGTCTGGCGCAGGGCGCGGATCAATTTCGGATTGGAGCGGGCCATGGGGTCGGGAGAGATAAGCTGGCCGCGGCGATTTGCCCAGCCTCCAACCCGAAAGTGCGCCGAGCCCGGCGGGCCGGAGCGGCATGGGCAGCGATCGCCGCCCCCCAGATCTCGACCCCTGGACCGCGGGCCCAGCGGGAGCGGGGGCGGCGCCCCCACGGCCGGGGCCTGGCTGGGCGGCGAGGTGCGCCCCCGCTCGGCCCCCGCCCGCCGGCCGGGGGCTCGGGCCGCGGCGCTAACCTGCAAGTCCCATGGCCCGCCCCAAGCGACCGGTCCCCCCCGGTTCGGAACTCCCCTTCGCGCGCCCGGAGCGGCGCGCGCCGCCCCCCAGCGACCACCCGGGCATCGCCATCGCCCGCGAGCTCTCCGCGGACCTCGGGCGGATGCGCTTCGCGGCCCCGGTGGCCCAGGTCTACAACCCCCTCGATTACGCCCGCGCCCCGGGCGAGCTCTACATCGAGCGCTTCGCCCGGCCGGGCATCGAGGCCCTGCTGTTGGGCATGAATCCGGGCCCCTTCGGCATGGTCCAGACCGGGGTGCCCTTCGGCGAGGTGCGAGCCGTGCGCGAATTCCTGGGCGTCGAAGCGCCCGTCGAGCGCCCGCCGCAGGAGCACCCGCGCCGCCCGATCGAAGGCTTCGCCTGCCGCCGCAGCGAGGTCTCCGGGCAGCGCGTGTGGGGCTGGGCCCAGCAGCGCTTCGGAACCCCGGAGCGCTTTTTCGCGCGCTTCTTCGTGTGGAACTGGTGCCCCCTGGCGTTCCTGGAGGCTTCCGGCAAGAACCGCACCCCGGACAAGCTGCCGAGCGCCGAGCGCGAGCCCCTGGAGGCCCTCTGCGACCAGGCCCTCTCGCGCTGGATCGCCTACCTCTGCCCCCAGCGCCTGATCGGCTTCGGCAAGGTGGCCGAGGCCGCCTTCCAGCGCGCCCGCGCCCTGGACGCCCGCATCACCCAACCGATCGGCTCGATCCTGCACCCCAGCCCCGCCAACCCCGCCGCCAACCGCGGCTGGGCCGCCGCCGCCGAAGCCCAGCTCGCGGCCCTCGGCGTCCCCCTTTGAGTGAGGGCGATCCATTCAGGTACCGATCCAAAGCAACCTGACATGACTTCCAGCTCTGGTCCTCAGCCGCCTGGGCTCGCGGTCGAGACCAAATTCTTCCTGTAGGTCAAGTACTGCATCTCGTCCCAGATCTCGTAGAGCTCGGGGTATTCATCGAAAGGCAGCCAGGTGATCCTTGAGTGGCCGGGCGGGACTCCGTGGCCTCCTGTCGACATGTACTGCGGGTAGTCTCGTTCGACGCCCATCCAGTTCTCGGGAGGTTGAAGGTTTGAATCAAGCGGGGGAGACTTGACCAAGTCGAACAGGCCGTTCTGCTCACGCTGCTTGGCCAAGCCCCAGGCGAGCTTGTGATATGCCATGAAGCGCTCATCGTGATGAGCCTCGAGTTGGTCCCAAGTCAGCCCTGGTGGATACTTCGACTCGAAGTACCAGTCTGGAAGCGGTGTCCTGGACCTCGATCCAATCGTTTTCCAATCCTCGAACCGAGGCCTCACATAAGCGGCAATGGGGTCGACTGGGTCGGCACCTTCATCCAAAGCTGGGTGGATTGCTATCCCCGAAGTCTCCATGCCTTCCGGCTTTCCAAGCAAGTCTATCGCATCTCCGCGCAAGACATCAGGAGGCCCGGAGGCAAGGGACGACTGGGCTTCCGCTGTCTGATCCCCACCGTTGCGCCCAAGAATGATCCAAAGACCGATCGTGCAGGCAGCGAAAGCCGCACCCACCGCAGGCAGGATTTGGTTTCTTGACATCGACTTATGTGGCTGGGCGTTCGCTGCCTACTCGACCTCCATCAGGATTCACTCGCAGGCGAAGCACTCGAACTGAAGTGCGCCGATCGGACCCGCATAGGTGGGGCATGTCCAGCGCTTCTCCTGACGACGCCCGCAAGTGATGACCTGAGTCACGCTCTCGAAGGCCGTGGAAGGAACTTCGGGACACACGATCTCAGTGGTGTAGATCGCTTTGCACCCCTTGCATGGAGCCCCTTCTGATGTGATGCTCGCCATGATGGTGATGGTACACCCTTCGCAGGGCAGGTCGTCGACGATCGTCTTGATGCCATCGCAGCTCTGGGCTGCAGGAGTCTTCACGAGCATTAGTCCAGCCACGGAGACCGCGAAAATCGTTGTCAGGAACTTCATCTTTGGCGGGAGGTTTCGGGGGGAACTAGGGCGCAGCCAATCGCGCCCGGGAACGATCCCGAGGCAAGAAGGGACCTCCGGATTCCTCGGGAGCGCGAGGGAGTGTGCGCAGGAGCAAGCAGGGCCATGCTGTGGGGCACATCGCAGATCCTCACCCAGTCAGAGGGCCAGGGCGCCGAAAGAAGATCACCTGGCCCGGGATCCTCGCCCGGTGCCCGGGATCCTCGCCCGGGTCATCATTGACCATAGCGGGGACCTCGTATGTGTCAAGAGCTAATCCTGGGGCAAGGCACCCTGCTGGGAACCCCAGACGCCCTGGTGACCCTGCTGGGAATGCCGCACAGCAGGGCAACGGGGTCTGCAGTTGTTGGGAAGGGGTCTGGGGAAGGATTCCCCTTCCCCAGTGGGGGGGGCCGCGCGGAGCCCAGCGCGACGCAGTCGTAGCCGAAGCCGCCTTCCGGCGCGCCCGCGCCCTGGACGCCAGCATCGCCCAGCCGATCGGTTCGATCCTGCACCCCAGCCCCGCCAACCCCGCCGCCAACCGCGGCTGGGCCCCCGCCGCCGAAGCCCAACTCGCGGCCCACGGCCTGACCCTGTGAGCGCGGGGCGCGCGTCAGGGTCGGTGGATGCGCCGCAACCGCGCCGGGCTCAGCCGCTGCTGCCGAGGCCGAAGGGCAGGTCGGATTCGAAGCGGTTGAAGATCAGGCCGGCGATGCGCATGTTGGCCTGGGAGACGAGTTCGATGCAGCGGTCGAGTTCGCGTTTGGTGGTCTCGCGGCCGCGCACGACCAGCACCACCGCATCGACCTGCTCGCCCAGCAGCAGGGTGCCGGGATACTCCAGCAGAGGCGGGGCGTCATAGACCACATATTGGCCGCGGGCCTCGAAGTCCCGCGCCACGCGGTCCATGCGCTCGCGGGCGAAGTCCCCTGGTTCGAGCACCTTGGCCTCGCCGGCGGCGAACACCTGCAGCTTGTCGAGATCGCCCACCTCGATGCGGCAATAGCTCGGTTCGGCGGTCCCAGCGAGCAGTTCGCCGACCCCGGGGCCTTCGCCGGCGGCCAGGTAGCTGGCCAGCGCCGGCCGCTCGGTATTGAGCTCGGCCAGCACCACGCCCTCGCGCAGGTTGCGGGCCAGCCCCAGGGCCGCGGCGGAAGCGACCAGGGTCGTGCCGGTGCCCTGGTGCGGCGCGGTGAAGAGGTAGCGGGTCGGCCCGCCGCGCGGATTGCGGCGCACCAGCTTGGGCCACAGGTCGTTGGACAGCTCCCGCAGGGACTCGATCGCCTCGAGCAACGGCACGTCGAGGCGCGCGTAGGGACGCGGCTCGGGGGTCTGGGGGCGCGGTTTGCGCAGGCGCTCCAGGAACCCGGGCCCGCGGCTCTGGGAGCCGCGGCGCGGATTGCCGGTCGGGGGGGGCGGCGGCGGCGGCGAATCGGGCAGGGCGTTCATGGGCCGGGGATCAGATGTAGCTGCGCACGCGCTGCAGGCGGCGCACCTCGGCGGATTCGGGGATCACCGCGAGCAGTTCGAGCCCGGTGGTGCGCTGCACGGAGGTCGGGTAGCGCAGGCGGCGCTCAAAGGCCTGGCGCAGCACGGCCGCGGTGGTGCCCAGGGCCATACCGGCACCCAGCCCGAGCACGACCAGCTTGAGGCGCTTGGGCCCGGTCTTCTCGATCGGCAGGTCGGGAGCCTGCAAAACCGAAAGGTTGCTCTTGCCCTCCAGGTCGAGCGCGGCCAGGGCGCGCAGGTCGCGCAGCGTGGCGTCCATCGCCCGGAACTCGGCCTCGGCCTCGCCGGCGGCGGAGGCCAGCTCGCGCAGGCGCGGCTCCAGGCCCTTGAGCTCTTCGAGTTCCAGGCGCCGGCGGGTGAGCTCCTCATCCAGCGAGGTGCGGCGCACGTCCGCCGCTGCGATCAGGCCATCGAGCAGCGCCAGGCGCTCGCGGGCCGCAGCCAGGGCGTCGCTGCTGATCGAAGAGGAGCGGATCGCCTCCTGGGTCTTGGGCTTCTCGGCCTCCAGCGCCCGGAATTCGCGCTCCGCGGTCGCGTGGTCGGTTTCGAGCTCGACCAGCGCGCGCAGCTTTTCCTCCAGCTCGAGGTCGAAGTTGAGCAGCCGATTCTCGGTCACGAAGCGGTCCAGCTCGGCCTGGGCGGTGACCGCGGCGCGGCGGCGCTCGTCCAGCTTCGCCAGCATGGGCTCGATATCGACCGAGAACTGCTCGCGGTGGCGCTCGAGGAAGGCATCCACCAGCCGCGAGCAGACATCCTGGGCCTTCTCGGGGGAGGTCGAGGTGTGCAGCACCGAGATCACGTTCGAGCCGGTCTCGTTGAACACGGCCGTGTCCTGGCGCAAGACCTCGGTGGCCGCCAGGATGCGGTCCGCCTCGCTCAGCTGCGCCATGCCCTCCTCCAGGTTCATGCTGGCGATCAGGTAGGCCTGCAGCTCGTGCATCAAGCGCACGTGCAGAGACACGTTGCTGCCGTCCCCATCGTGGCGCAGCGGGTCCGCCGGCTTCATCAAGGCCACGGGACCGTCGGGGTAGTCGGCGACGACGCGCTGGAACACCGCCACGTTGGTCAGCAGGTGGATCTCGTCCTCCATCGTGGGCGTGGATTCACGCCGCGGACCGGCCCCCACGATCGCCTCCGGCGTGATCTGCTCGCGCTCGCCAAGGCGCAGCAGAAGTTTTGCCTGGCTGACATAGGTGTTGGGCTTGGAGGCCGCCAGGTAGACGCCCAGGGTCAGGCCGATCCCGGCGCAGAGCAGGATCGAGGCCCAATAGCGCGCCACGCCGAATAGGATCGTCTCCTGCAATTCGGAGAGCGCCTTGCGCTCGTCGCGGGAGAGTTCGTCGCGCGGTTGGTTGTCCACGGTGGGCTGTGCTGACGAGGGAAGGTGCGCGGCCGGCGGCTGCGATCAGGCCGGCGCCGGGAAGAAGAACGGGAACGGCAGCAGGCGGCGGATGAAGTTGTCCACCCAGATGCCGGCGCGGTAGATGTTGGTGTTGGGGATGTAGATGACGTCGAAGCTCTGCAGCAGCAGCGGTTCGCGCCCGATCCAGTGCTCGGGCCGCGCGTCGATCACCCAGTGGCGCTGGGACTGGGTCGCGGGATCCCAGCGCACCAACAGCGTGTTGCTGAGCCAGGCGGAGCTGGCCGAGAAGCTGCCGGCCTTGCCGATCGCTTCGACCAGGGTCATGCGCTGGTCGAGGCCGAAGGGGATCGGGCCGGGCGTGTTGACCTCCCCCATCACGGTCACGCTGCGCGGCGCCGTGGCCACGATGGTCACCGTGAGCGCCTCGGGGAAATCCGTGGCGCGCGCCTCGCGATAGGCCTGCTGGACCTGCTGGCGCACCTGCTCGGGGGTGAAGCCCCCGATGCGCAGCGTGCCGATGGCGGAGAAGCTGGCGGTGCCATCGGGCAACACGGTCAGCTCCTGGGCCAGGTCGCTGTCCTTGCTGGAGTTGAGGGCGATCGTGTCGCCGGGCGTGATCACGAAGGTGTCCGCCAGACGGGTGGCGTTGATCTCGGGGGTGATCTCGATCAGCGACGGACCCTTGGGCGGGCTGTTGCAGCCCAGCAGCGACAGGGCGGCCAGGGCCAGCAGGGCGAGGCGGCTGGGGGTCGGAGACGGTCTGGAAGGCATGGGGCGGAAGCCTCGAGGGGCGGGCGCGCCAGTCTGGGCATCGGGGGGCCGCCGCGCGAGCGCGCCGTGCGGTCCCGGCCCGTAGCGCGCTGCCGGGAGGTCCTATCGTCTGCGCCCGGGAGGCCCGTGCGGGGCGCCCCCGGGGAGCTTCCCAGGCCTGGGAGGCAAGCCCGGGCGGCGGCCGAGCGCTGGGCCGGGATGGCGCGCCGCCGCGGACGGGCGGACGGAGCGCGGAGCCGGGCGATCGAGGCGCCCGTGCGCGCTGGGCCTGCCGCGGGTCGCGGCCAGCCCCACTCGGGGCCTGGCCCGCGGCGGGGCTCGGCCGCCGGTGCGGTGCCCCGGCGGGCCCGGTCCCCCGGTTGCGCTCGGGAACCGGCCCGCCGAGGTCTCGCGGGCCCTGGGCCTGCGCCGCGGGCGCGGCGGCGCGCTCCGGCGGCGGCCCGGACGCCGCGGGAGGACCGGGCGCTCAGGAGCTCCCCGGGAGCCGGCTGGGCGGATCGAAGACCAGGCTGTCGGAGAGGGCCCGGCGTTCCAGCGCATGCACCGGCACACGGGCCCCGGGCGCCGGGTGGCCGACCGGGATCAGCATGTAGGCGCGCTCGTGCTCGCCGCGGCCGAGCAGGGCTTCCAGGAAGCGCATCGGGCTGGGCGTGTGGGTCAGCGCCACCAGGCCGGCGCGGTGGATGGCGGTCAGCAGGAAACCTGTGGCGATGCCGACCGACTCCTCGGAGTAGTACACCTGGCCGCCGTCGTCGGCGCGGGTCAGGCGGAAGACCACGATCAGCCACGGAGCGACCTCGAGGAAAGGCTTCTCCCAATCGGTGCCGAGCGGGCGCAGGTCATCCAGCCAGCGCTGGCTGGCGCGCCGCTGGTAGAAGGCGCGCTCCTCCTCCTCGGCGGCCAGGCGGATGCGGCGCTTGAGCTCGGGATCCCCCACGGCCACGAAGCGCCAGGGCTGCTTGTTCGCTCCGGAGGGCGCGCTGGTGGCGGAGCGCACCAGGGCTTCGATCGTGGCGCGCGAGACCGGCTCGGGGCTGAAGTCACGCACCGAGCGGCGCGAGGCCATCGATGCGGCGAAGCGCTGCGCGGCCAGCTCGGGCGCCGCCTCGGGGTCGAAACGGGGCGGCAGCGGGATGAAGGACTCGGGGGGGTGGTCCATGGCCCAGAAGCTACGCAGCCTGCGGAGCACGCGGGACGGCCAGGGGCCGAAAAACGAGGCCGGCCGCCGACCCCAGCGGGGAAAGGTGGGGTCAGCCGGCGGTTGGCCAAAGACCACCGGGATCCCGGGAACCGAAGCGCAGCGCAGACCCCGGAGTCAGAGTGGTCCGCCGACTTGCAAGCAGATCGCGGCCAGGTCGCTGCCCAGGTACCGCGATTCGTCGTCCCCCGCAGCGAGCAGTTCGAGCAACAGCCGCACCACGGCGTCGATCGGCTCCGGGCGCAGGTCCCCCGCCGGAGCGGCGTCCTTGAGCACGTGCCATTCGCGCTCGGCGGGCGCGCTGCCGTCGCCGAACCGGTAGCGCTCGAGGTCGCAGCCCGGCCGCCCGAACAGGTCGCTCTCGAGGGCCGCCTGGGCCTGCTCGGCGGCGGCCATCAGGCGCGCGCTGGCGCCCGCCGGCAGCTTCACCGCTCGCGGGGTCCCCAGGCCCACATACAGCGTGTCGTCGGCGCCGACCCCGATCCAGGCCTCGCCGCGGCGGCAGGAGCGCAGCTCGAGGCCGAGCACCAAAGCGGGGCGGGACCGGGGCGCCCGCGCGATCTCCGGCAGCTCGGGCCAGCGTCCGCCGGCGCGCGCGATCAGGCGCTGCTTGAGTGCCTCGAGCGCCCCCGGATTGGCGCCCGCGTCCGGAGGAAAACGGGGGTCGTAATCGCCGAGGGGCAGCGCGGCGGAGATGTCCGCCGCCGCGGACGCCGGCGCGGCTTCCCCCGGCGCGGCGGGCGCGGCGCCGCCGGGGCGGGGTGCGCGCTGCAGGCGCGCCGCCAACAGCTGGGCTGCGCTGCGCCGCGCCAGGCCGCCGCAGTCGAGGTCGAAGAAGCGGTCGCTGCGCTGCAGGTCCTCGAGCAGGTAGGCCAGGGCCCCGCCGTCGCCCCAGGAATCGAGCAGCAGCGCCGCGCGCCGGCGCACGCCGTCGCTCGGGTCGGTCAAGCGCGCGCGCACCAGGGGCTCGAGGCGCTGCCTTTCCGGCTCCCCGAGCAGGCCCCGGTCCTCGAGGGCTTGCAGCCCGACCAGGGCCCCCTCACGGGCGGCGCCCAACACGTCTTCGAGGGCCCCTTGGAAGCGCGGCAGATCGGCGCTTCCGGGGCTTTGGGCCAGGGCGCGCAGCAGCGCCGGGCGCCAGGGGAACTCGAGATCGGACAGGGCCGCGGCCAGGCGCTGCTCGAGCTCCGGGTCGTCGAAACCGCCCAGCTCCCCGAGCAGCTCGGGGCCGAGCCCCGCGAGGGCCTCCGGCCCCGCCTCGATCGCCGCTCGGATCGCCTCCAGGGCCGGGGCTCCGAGCCGCACCAGGCGCTGGGCCGCCTGGGGCCGCACCACGGGCGACCCGTTGCGGGTCAGCTCGAACAGCTTCTGGATCTCGGCCGCCTTGGGGTCCGGCGCGGGCTCCTGGGCCCAGCCGGCGCTCGCGAACAGCACTGCGAAAAACGCTTTCATGGGATCGGCACGATGTTGAGACGCTGGCAGGGGCCAAGGCGAGCCGGGCCCCACCGCAGGCTGCGCCCAGGCTAGCGCATCGGGGCCGCGGGCGCTGCGGGCGGCGCAAAGCGCGGGTAGGCCTGCAGCAGCTCGCGCTCCAACTCGACCAGGATCTGGTAGGTCACCAGCAGGGCCGTGGCCGCCTCGGGCAGACGATCGGAGCGGTAGTACTCCGGTTTCACGAACTGCTCCATCAGCGAGTCGACCAACTTCTCGACGCGGTGCTGAAGCTCGTACACCGCAGCGACCGCCTGCAGCTCCTGCACCGGGATCGAACGCAGCTGGCCCGAGGCCAGGGATCCTTCCCAGGCCGCGCGGGACAACAACGGCGTGGCCAGACCGCGCCCGCCGATCAGGCGCTCGCGCAGGGCGTGGATCGAAGCGGGCGGCGGCTGCCCGGCGGCCAGCTCGGCCAGCAGTCCCTCGGCGGCGGCGGCCACGGCCTGGTGCTTTTCGATGCGCTGCTCGATCTGCTCGCGATTGGCGCGCATCTCGCTGCGGATGCCTTCCAAGGCCCCGCGGGCGGCGAGCGCTTCGCTCCTCGCCTGCCACCAACCATTGGCGAGCAGAGCGCCGGCCAGGGCCACAAAAACCAGAAACAGCTCGAAGACCACCAGCCCCAGGGGCACACGAGCGAGGGCCGAGCGGCCCCCCGCGAGCAGCGAGCGCAGCCGCAGGGGCATCGATCAGAAGATGCGGCCCTTCAGGCGGTAGACGCTTTGGATGAAGCCATCGACCTCGAGTTCTCCGACCGAGAGCGTGCCGACCACCTCGAAGCAGCCCGGCACCGGTCCGGTCGTGCGCGGCCCGAGATTGACCTCGATGAAGTGATGCGGCAGCAGCACGCCCACGCACTGACAGGCGTCCGAGACCATCGGAAACAGGTTGACCGTGTCGGTCACGCTCTGGTGCATGTAGCCGCGGATCAGGACGCGGCGGCCGTCCAGGGCGCGGATCCGCTCGGGCAGGGGCTGTCCCGGCCGCCAGTCGATGCTGGTCAGGTCGAGGATGTCGATCTCGCTCGGCTCCTCGGGCCCGGCCAGGGCGGAGAGCGGTGCGTTCTGGCCGCGCTCGGACGGGGCCAGGGGCCACAGCAGCGCGGAGCACAGGGCCAGGGGCGCGAAACGGGTCATGGCCCTATTTCGGGCCCCTGCACGGCCGGCGTCAAGGCGGGCCCCGCCGGCAACCCTGCGAATCGAGCCCCGGGGGGGCGCGGTCCGCCCCGTGCCCGGGCGGCGGTCCGTGCGCGGGGCCGGCGCTGCGCCCCCCCACGGGCCCGGGGGGGGATCCGCAGGATTCCGGGGGGAGCCACGGTCAGCGCGGCCCGGCGGCGGACCCCCGCGCCTCATTCGGGCAGCAGGCGGGCGCCGCGCAGGCGGTAGAGGCTGGAGACGAAGCCGTAGGCGTCCTGCGCCTCCCCGGCCTCGAAGCGGCCCACGAACCAGCGCGGCTCGAGGGGTGAGAGCTGGCGCGGTCCGGCGGGATCGAGCTCGACCTCGACCTGGGCGTCGAGCCCCGCCAGGACCCCGAAACAGCAGCCCGGGGGCGCCGCGGTCAGCCACAGGGCCGTGGTGCCGCCGGGTCCGCTCTCGAAGGCCAGGGGATAACCCGCCAGGGCCACCAGCCCGCCGCGGGCTGCGGAGACCGCCGCGGTCCAGGGGGGCTCCCCCGCCCGTTCCGGCTCCAACAGAGCCCGGGGGCTCCAGCCGGCCAAAAGCAGGTCCTCGAAGCGCAGCTCGACCGCCTGGGGCGGCAGCGTCGCCGGCGGCGGCGCCCCGTGGCGGCTGCGGTGCCCCGCCGGCGCGGCGTTCGGGGCCAGGCCCCAGCGCTCGAGCAGGTCCGGCGGCAATGAATCGAGGGCCAGGGCCTCGCCGGCCCCGGCGCTGCGGGCGGCCTCCCCTGGCGCGTCCGCGAGCAGCGCCCCCCGGACCGGCGGCAGGGCTACGGCCGCCGGGTCCGGCCCCCGGCCACAGCCCATCAGCGCGGCCGCCAAGGCGGCCCAGAGCGCCCGCGCCCCGCCGGGCGCCCAGGCCCCTTCGATTCCTTCGGCCGCGTCGGCCCGATCGGCCACTTCGGCCGGAGGCCTGTGCGCCGGCTGGCCCCCCCCCTCCCCTGGCCCGGCGCCCGCCCGCTTTGGGGTCCCCGGCCGGTGTCCAGGGGCCGAAACCCGCGCGGCGCGGCCGCTCACTTCCTCGCTGCGGCCGAGCCGGGCCGCACCGCTCACCACAGCTTGTCGACGCGCTCCACGTCGAGGCGGTAGATCGAGGTCACGTAGCCGTATTCGTCCAGCGCCTCGCCGACCTCCAGCACCCCGATCACGCGGATCGGGCGCGCCCCGTAAAACGGAACCCCGTTCTCCTCGATCACGGTGGCCTCCAGGTACTCGTCCATGCGCGGGATGGCGCCGAAGCAGCAGCCGGGGGGCAGCGGCGAGAGCACGAAGGCGGTCACCTGCCGGCCCTTGAAATCGAGCGGCTGCATGAAGCCGTCCAGGGCCACCCGCTGGCCCCCGAGGGCGCGGATCTCGGGCGGGAAGATCTCCTCCGTGGTCGGCCGGGATTCGGAGTCGAAATCGGGCTCGCCGGTGTAATCGGGCAGGTACAGGTCCTGGAAGGTCAGCAGCTTGACCCCCGGCTCGAGCTCCGGGGCGTTGAGCGCCATGTCGCTGAGCGGCACGTGGTCGAGCTGGCGCGCCCCCAGCTTGGAGAGCAGCGCCGGGTCGAGCTCGGCCGCAGCTTCGCGGCGGGCCTGCCCGGGGGCGCTCGTCTCCCCATCCACGGCCGGCTCGGCCGCGGGGGCGCTCTGCGCCGGGGTCGGATCGAGCTCCAGGCCCGCGAGCGGGTCGAGCAGCTCCCCCTGGATCGGCCCCAGGGGCTCGGCGCTGGCCCGGCGGCCGGCCAGATGGGCATTCCAATAGCTGGCCCCCAGCCAGAGGGTCAGGGTCCCGGAGCCGAGCAGGGTCAGCAGGGTGCGCATGGGGGTATCTTAGCTCGGGTCGCTAGCCCCTTTCAGGGCAGCGGGAAACGCACGTCCTGGAAGGTCTGCCCGCGGGATTGGATCTCGGGCAGCAGCGCCTCGCCCCCGGCGAAGCCCCGCAGCCGCTCGTGGGTCGCCTGGAACTGGGAGCTATCCCCCACCTTTTCGCCCGTCAGGTTGCTGGCCACCGGCAGGAGCAGCAGTTCGAAGGGCTCCCCGGCGCTCGGGAAGACCTGCAGCGCCAGGCCCGTGGCCGCCAGCCGGACCGGCTTTTCGGCGTGGGCGTCGAGGGCGTAGACATCGAGACGCCCCGCCTCGCGATCGAGCAGCACCTCGAGGTGCGCGAACTCCTCCGCCAGGACCACCAGGCGGCCGCCGCGGGGCGCGACGTGGACGTGGCCCGGTCCGTGCTCCGGATCGGCCCCGCTGCCGTGCGCGTGGTCGTGCGCGTGGTCGTGATCGTGATCGTGCCCGTGGTCGTGACCTTGGTCGCAGGCGGGCAAGCCGAGCAGGAGGGAGGGCAGCAGCAGCGCCGCCAGGCCGAGGCGATGGATCGGGTTCATGGGAGCGATCGGGTTGGGCATGGGAGCGGGCGCGCGGGGCGCCTCGATCTCGATCTGGATGTCCGGGAGCCCGCTGGCCGGGCCGCCGAAGGACGGGCGGTCCGATGGGGTCCCGCTTCGATTCCCCCGCGCGACGGCGCCGCGGGCGCGCTCACGCGCTGGGCTGCAGGTTCTCGGCCACCTCGGTGGAATAGGCCTTGAGCGCCGGAAGCAGGCCCGCCAGGGCCCCGAGCGACACCACGGCGAGGGGCGTCGCCAGCAGGGCCGGGTGGAAGCTATCCAGGGCCAGGACCACGCCGGTGCTGTCGCGGATCCAGACCGCGGCGCCGAGCAGGATGCCGGCGTAGACCAGGAAGCCCGCCAGGGCCCCCAGGGCGGCGATGGCGGCGGCTTCGCCCACGATGGCCAGGAACACGGTCGCCCGGCGCGCCCCCAGGGCGCGCAGGATGGCGAACTCCCGGCGGCGCTCGTTCATCGTGTTGTACAGGCTGGCCAGGATCGAGCCCGCGGCCACCAGCACCGTCAGATAGGCCACCGCGCGCAGGATCCCGCTCATCCAGCCGAGCTTCTCGAAGATCTCGCCCATCACGCTGGCGATCGGGAACGCCAGGGTGGCCACGGTGCCCTGCCGATTGATCTCCTGGGCCAGGGTGATGCCATCCCGCGGGCTGCGCAGCTTGAGCATCACGGCGCTGACCTCCTTGGCCTCCTCGGGGATCTCCTGGCCCGCCTCGGGCACGTAGTCCTCGCCGCTGCCGCGCAGCACGTGGCCGTCCATGCGGAAGATGCCCTCGATCGGGATCCAGACCACGCGGTCCATGGCCGTGTTGCTGGGCTCGAGCACGCCGACCACCGTGTAGACCTTCTTGTGTTCGGTGCCCTCGGCGTAGGTGAGTCCGTGGGAAGGCTGGAAGGTCGATCCGCGCCCGAGGCCGGTCTCGCGGGCGACGGTGGCGCCGATCACGGCCTCGGCCCGCTCCGGGGCGAAGTTCTGGTGTCCGGGCCGCAGGCGCAACTTTTGGCCGGGGCGCGGCTCGAAGTCTTGGATCAACTCGGGCGTGGTGCCGACGATGCGGTAGCCGAGGTAGTTGTCGCCGACCGCGTAGGGATAGGCGGCGCTGACGCGCCGGTCCGCGGCGATCTCGCGGTAGCTGCTCCAGGGCAGGTTCCCCGGGGAGGTCTCCAGGTGGAACACGGAGTTGAGCACGAGCTGGAGCGGCGAGCCGCGGGCGCCGAGCACCGCGTCGAAACCCACCTCGCCGGCGAAGGCCTGGTTCGCTTGACGCTCGACGTTGAACACCGCCATCACCAGGCCGCTGGCGAGCGCCGCCGAGCAGATCGTGACCCAGGTCGAAAGCGCGTGCTGGCGCAGGCTCTTGCCGATCAGCAGCAGCAGGGTGGCGAAACCGCTCATCGCCGGCCTCCCTGGGCGGCCTGCCCCGCGCGGTTGATCTCGGCGAGTTCGAGGCGCTTCGGGAAGCGCGCCAGGACGGCGGGATCGTGGCTGACCGCCAGCAGCGCCGCGCCTTGGTCGCGGCACAGCCCCAGGAGCATCTCGATCGCCTCGCCGGCGCGCGTCGCGTCCAGGTTGCCGGTCGGTTCGTCGGCCAGAACCAGGCGCGGACGGTTGGCCAGGGCGCGCGCCAGGGCCACGCGCTGCTGCTGGCCGACCGAAAGCTGGCGCGGCTTGTGGCGCAGGCGCTCCCCGAGGCCGAGCCGGGTCAGCAGCCCGGCGGCGCGCTCCTCGGCCTCCTTGCGCGTGGCCGGGCCGCCGCCGAAGACCATGCCGAGCAGCACGTTTTCGAGGGCCGTGTAGCCCTGCAGGAGGTTGAAGGTCTGGAACACGTAGCCGATCGCGCGCGCCCGCAGGGCGTCCCGGCGCGCCTCGGACAGGGCCAGGAGGTCGGTGCCGTCGAACAGCACCCGCCCGCGGTCGGCCCGAGCGATCCCGGCGATCACGTTGAGCAGGGTGGTCTTGCCGGAGCCGCTGCGGCCCTCGAGGGCGCACAATTCGCCGCTCTCCAGGCGGAAGCGGGGCACGTCCAGGACCGTCTGGCGCCCGCCCTCCGGGCTGGGGAAGGATTTTTCCAGGTCCTGGATGTCGAGCAGGGGCATGGGAGCGGCGCGCAGGGCGCCCGGGATGGTACTGCGCGCCGACCGCAGGGGAACCGCGCTTTCGGGCGGTTACGGGCCGGCCCCGGCGGCGTGAGCGGCGCGCCCGGCCCAAACCGGCCTCAAGGGGGCCGCGCCGCGGCTCCGATGGGAGCGGGGAGACTGCACCGGTCCCGCCCCCCCCGCCGCGCCGTGAACTGCCCCGAACATCCCCCGGCCACGCCCTCCGCAGCGGAGCGCCGCGATACCGACCTGTTCGAGCGCCTGGCCCACGAATTCCGGACGCCGCTGACCTCGATCCTGGGCTTCGCCGAGCTGCTGCTGGAGCCGGCCCAACCGGGTCGCCCGTCCCTGAGCGAGCAGCAGCGCTTCGAGCAGCTGCGGGCGATCCAGCGCAACGGGCGCCTGCTGCTCGACCTGATCGGCGACCTGTCGGACCTGGCCCGGCTGGAGGCGGGGCGGCTGTCCCTCACCCCCCTGGTGGTCCAGCCCTACGAGCTGATCCAAGAGGTCGCCACCGGGCAGCGCTTCCGGGCCGAGCGCCGTGGGATCAACCTCTCCTGCACCTTCCAGTGGCCCTTCCCGAGCCGGGTGCAGCTCGACGGCGCCCGTCTGCGCCAGGCCCTCGAAGTGCTGGTGGCCGAGGCCCTGAGGCTGACCGAAAAGGGCGATGTGACCCTGCGCGCCAGCTACCTGCAGGAAGCCGGCGCCGGCCGCTTGCAGCTGCAGATCGAGGACTCGAGCCCCGGGTTCACCCCGACCGAGATCGCCAAGCTGTTCGAGCCCTTCTACGCCGGCGGGCCGCGCAGCGGCGGCTCCGGCCTCGGCTTGGCGGTCGCCCGGGGCCTGATCCAGGCCCTCGGCGGGCGGATCGAGGTGCACGGCCAGCGGGCGGTCGGCAACCAATGGTTGATCGATCTGCCCGTGGGCCCCGCCGCCCTGCTCGAGCTGCTGCCGCGGGAGCCGGTGCTGGTGGGCACGGCCCTGCCGGCGCCGCTCGGTCCGACGCCGCGCCTGCAGGGCCGGGTGCTGGTGGTCGAGGACGGCCGCGACACCCAGCGGTTGATCCTCGAGCTGCTGGCCCGCGCGGGAACCGAGGTGCGCACGGCAAGCAACGGCATCGAAGCCCTCGAGGCGCTCTACCCGCGCCGGGGCCGCCGCCGCGGCGAGCACTCCGCCGGAAATCCCCCGCTGGCCTTCGACCTGATCTTGACCGATGTGGAGATGCCGGGCATGGACGGCCCGGCTCTGGTGACCGAGCTGCGGCGCCGCGGCATGTCCGTGCCGATCGTGGCCTTGACCGCCCACGACGACGACGGCCTGCGCGGGCGCCTGTTGGCGCTCGGCTGCAACGAGGTGCTGCACAAGCCGCTCGACCGCAGCGCCTTCTACGGGACCGTCCAGCGCTGGATGCCGCGCGCCGCCTGACCCATGCCGGGCCTGCCCTCTCTCCCGCTGGCGTTCGATCTGGCCGGCAGCCTGTCCGGCGCGGGCATCGGCCTGCTGCTGGGAGGCGGACTGGCCGCCTTGGCCCTGCGGCGCTGGCAGCGCAGCAGCAGCCAACGGGCCCTTGCCGAGGCCGCCGAACGGGAGCAGCGCCTGCGCGACGTGCTCGACCAGGCCAGCGAGCAGGTCTGCCGCTACCTGCCCGACACCCGTCTGACCTACGTGAATCAGGCCTTCTGCCTGGCCCTGCGCAAGAGCCAGGAGGAGCTGGTCGGTCGGCGCTGGGCCGAGCTCGTGCCCAAGGGCTTCCTCAACGATCTGCAGGCCCAGCTCAAGCGCCTCAAGCCGGCCCGCCCGCTGATCGTCGGCGAACACGAGCTGCTGACCGCGGCGGGCGAGACGCGTTTCGAGCGCTGGACCCACCGCGCCCTGTTCGATGCCGAGGGCCGCGCGATCGAGTTCCAGTCCGCCGGCTTCGACATCACCGAGTCGAAGCGCAGCGACCTCGAGCGCAGCGCGGCCGAGCAGCGCCTCTCGGCCATCGTGCGCGCCTCGGGGGAGTTCATCTGGGAAACCGATCTGGACGGGCGCTGGATCGCGCTATCGGACCAGATCTCCGAGGTCTACGGGCTCGAAAAACAGCAGCTCTTGGGCAAGGGTCCGCACGACTTCATGCCCGAACCAGCGGCCTCCGGACTGCAGCAGTGGCTGCGCGAGCAGCAGCGCCTGCGACGCTCGTTCCGGGGCATGGACCACCCCGTCAAGCGCCCGGACGGCGCCGTGCGCTGGGTGCGCTTGGCGGGCGAGCCGGTGGTCAACGAACGCGGCCACCTGACCGGCTTCCGGGGCACGGGCCTCGACATCACCGAGGAGCGCAGCCACCTGCTGGCCTTGCGCGAAAGCCAGCAGCAGCTCTCCCTGGCGATCGGAGCGGCCGCCCTGGGCATCTGGGACTATGACCAAAAGCGCGGCACGCTGGTCTGGAACTCGCGCTGGTGCGAGATCCTGGGTGTGCAGCGCTCAACCGAGGTCGGGCCGCTCTCGTGTTGGTACGAGCGCGTGCACGACGAGGACCGCGAGCGGGTCGTGGGCCTGCTGCAGGCGCACCTCACCGGCGAGGCGCCGCTGTTCGCGGCCGAATATCGGCTGCTGGCGGGCGACGGGCGCTGGTTATGGGTCCAGGACCGCGGCACGATCGTCGAGCGCACCGTCCAGGGCCAGCCCCTGCGCCTGATCGGCATGGTCCAGGACGTGACCGAGCGCCGCAAAGCGGAAGAAGAGCTGCTCGCTGCCAAAGATGAAGCCGAGCGCGCCAACCGCGCCAAGAGCGATTTCCTGGCCAATATGAGCCACGAGATCCGCACGCCCATGACCGCCATCCTGGGCTACATGGAACTGCTGGGAGAAGAGGGGCGCCGGGCCGGCGAGAGCGCCGAGGAGACCGAGCGCCGTCGCCGGGATACCGTGCGCTCGATCCAAAGCAACGGTCTGCACCTGCTGCAGCTGATCAACGACATCCTGGACCTGTCCAAGATCGAGGCCGAGAAGCTGGTCCTGGGGCGGGCCCCAGCCAGCCCCTACGAGCTGGCGGAAGAGGTCTATTCGATGTTCAGCGGACGGGCCCGCGAAAAGGGCCTGGCGATCACCCTGGAGCCGCGCTGGCCCCTGCCGGCGACGATCCCCACCGACGAAGTACGTCTGCGTCAGGTGCTGGTCAACCTGTTGGGCAACGCGATCAAGTTCACCGAAAAGGGTCGGGTGCGCCTGGCGCTGCGCTACGAGCTCGAACCGGCTCCCGCCCTGGTGTTCGAGGTCGAGGACACCGGCATCGGCATCCGCAGCGAAGACCTCGAGAACCTGTTCCGCCCCTTCAGCCAGGGCGATAGCTCGATGTCGCGCAAGTTCGGCGGCACCGGCCTCGGCCTGACCATTTCGCGGCGTCTGGCGCGGCTCTTGGGGGGCGACATCGAGGTCGACAGCCGTCCGGGCTCCGGCAGCCGTTTCCGGGTGCGCCTGCAGGTCGATCCGGCTCAACCCGCCGAGCTCTTGGAGCGTCCGCCCCAGAAGGTCTCTCGGGAGCCGGTCAGCGAGCCCGTTGCGGTCGACGGCCTGGCGGCGCGCATCCTGGTCGCCGAAGACGGCGCCGACAATCAGCGCCTGATCTCCTATTTCCTGACCAAGGCCGGGGCCCAGGTCGAGCTGGCGGAGAACGGCCGGGTGGCGATCGAGAAGCTCTTCGCGGCCCAGGATCAGGGGCGGCCCTTCGACCTGGTGTTGATGGACATGCAGATGCCCGAGCTCGACGGCTATGAGGCCACCCGGCGCCTGCGGGCCGCGGGCGTGGCCACGCCGATCGTGGCGCTCACGGCCCACGCCATGACCGGCGACCGCGAGCGCTGCCTCGAGGCTGGCTGCGACGACTACACGACCAAGCCGATCTCGCGGCCCAAGCTGCTGGCGACCTGCCAGCGCTGGGCCAAGGAGCCCCGCGAGCGGGCCCGGCGCGCGGCCTGAGGGCCGCCGAGGGAGCCGGCCGGGCCCGGCGCCGCCCGACGCGACCGGAGGGATCCAGCGGCGCCGAGCACGGGTCCGGCGGTCGCGGGTGGCCGCGTGGCATCGGCGCGCCACAGCCCCTTGATGCGGCCTTGATCGAGCATTGATCCAAGTCCCATTGGCCGCCGGCGGAGCCAGAGTCGAGGCTGCGGGTCCCCACAGGAGGTCCCATGCCGCACCGCCCGCGCCCCGCCCTGATCTGGCCCCGCCCCGCCCTGATCTGGCCCCGCCCCGCCCTGATCTGGCCCCGCTCCGCCCTGGCCCTGCTGGCCGCCTTGCTGGCCGCGCCGCTCGCCTCGGCCCAATCACCCCAGGCGATCGCCAGCGCCCCGCCCGTGGTCGCCGGTGGCCAGGTGGTGCCCCTGGACGGTTCGGCCAGCCTGGCCCCCGCCGGGGGCCCGCTGGTGTTCGCCTGGACCCAGGTCGCCGGCCCGACGGTCGCCCTGGCGCAGTCCGATCAGCCCACCGCGCACTTCGAGAGCCCCTGGCTCGACACCCGGCTGCGCTTCCAACTGACCGTCACCGATGCGCTGCTGGGCAGCTCGAGCAGCGAAATCGAGGTGCGCGTGGAAGCCCCGCCGGCGCCCAAGGAATTCAGCAAGCTGGCGACCCTGAGCATCGCCGGCGGCGGCGCAGGCAAGGCCGAGATCAGCGCCTTCCACGCGCCGAGCAAGCGCCTGTTCACGATCAGCTCGGCGGGCGCCCGCCTGGACGTGCACGACCTCGCCAACCCGGCCAGCCCCCAGCCGGTCGGCCAGCTGACCTTCGGGCCGGCCTTCGTCCCGAACAGCGTCGCCGCGGGCGCCGACGTGGTGGCTGTGGCCCTCGAGGCCGTGCCCTACACGAACCCCGGTGAACTGCGGTTGTTCGACCCGCTCAGCCTGGCGCCGCTGGGCAGCGCCCCGGCCGGCGCCCTGCCGGACATGGTCGCGATCAGCCCCGACCAGCGCTTCGTGCTGTTGTGCAACGAGGGCCAGCCGAACCTCTCGAATTACGCCCAGAACCCGCCCGGCAGCCTGACCCTGGTCGAACTGGCCGGCCCAGCCATCGTCCAGGTCACGCAGATCCCCTTCAGCCCCTTCGACGCGGGCAAGGCGGCCGCGGCCGCCCTGGGCGTGCGTTTCGACCCCAACCCGGCGGTCAGCCTGTCCCAAGACCTCGAGCCCGAGTACGCCGTTTTCAGCGCCGATTCGAAGCGCGCCTACGTCGGGCTGCAGGAGAACAACGCCGTGCTGGTGGTCGACCTGGAGGCAGCGCAGCCGGTCGGGCTGTTCCCCCTGGGCCGCAAGGATTGGAACACGCAGGCTATGGATCAGCGCGCCGAGCTGACCTTCTATGGCTTCCCGAATCTGCCCGACCTGGGCCTGACCCTGGGCGGACAAGCGCTGCGCCTGGGAGGCTTTTCGGGCCTGTGCTTCCAAGCCACGAGCCCCACGGGCCGCCTGCGCTTCCTGGCGGTGCCGGATCGCGGACCGGTGCTGGCAGCGCAGGATCTCGATGGCGACGGTTCGATAGAGCGCCCCTTCGCGCTGCCGGAGTACCAGGCGCGACTGCAGCCCTTCGAACTCGACCCGCTGACGGGGGTGCTCGATCTCGGCGCGCCGATCCTGCTGCGCCGGCAGGACGGCAGCACCCCGATCAGCGGCCTGCCGAACCTGCTGTCGAGCCTGCCCGGTCTGGCCTTCCATGACGAAGTTCCCGTGGACCTGCTGGGGCGGCCGCTGCGGCTGGACCCCCTGGGCGGGGACTTCGCCGGCCTCGCCATCGACGCCGAGGGCGATTTCTGGGTCTGCGATCGCTATCGGCCCTCGGTGTTCGAATTCGGTCCCGATGGCGTGCTCAAGCGGCGCCTGGTGCCGCTGGGTGCGAACGACCAGCCCGATGGGCAGGGCGGCACGATCCAGACCGGCACGCACGCGATCCTGCCGGCGGTCTACTCCCAGCGTCGCCTGGGCCGCGGGTTCTCGGGCGTGGCCTTCGACGCCGCCCGCGGTCGCCTGGCCCTGTTCCTGGCCGCGCCCCTCGACAACCCCGACCAGCCGGACGACGCGGCCTCCAAGGGCGCCCGGTTCGGGCGCATCCTCGAGCTCGATCCGGCCAGCGGGCAGCCGCTCTCCGAGTTCGCCTACGAATTCGACCGCACCGGCGGCGGCGACCAGATCGGGGATGCCGCCTGGGGCGGCGCGCCCGGCAGCTATGTGGTGCTGGAGCGCGGCTCGAGCACGGGCCCGGACGCGTTCCAGAACCTGTACGCGGTCGACGTCACCGCGGCCACCGACCTGCTGAACCGCTCCAGCCTCGCCGGGCTCTCGGAGCTGGTCGAGCTGGCCAGCCCAGGCCTGGTGCAGCAGCTCGGCTTTACCCCCGCCCGCAAGCGCCTGCAGGCGAACCTGGCCTCCGCCGGCTACAGCGCCTTGGCCGAAGCGGAGGGCCTGGCACGCCTTCCCGATGGCCGCCTGGCGCTGCTCAACGACGACGCCTGCGGGCTGGCCGGGGCGACCCTGGAGGTGGCCAGCGGACTGATCGCGGCCGCAGCCCAGCCGACCCCCTCGCGCCTGGCCCTGGTCGAGCTCGCCGGGGGGGGCCTCGATCCCAGCGACCGCGATTTCGCGGCGCTGATCCGCACCTGGCCGGTGCTCGGGCTGCCCCAGCCGGACGCCCTGGGTCGCTTCGACGTGGGCGGCCAGGGTTACCTGGTCGCCGCCAACGAAGGCGACACACGCGAGTACGGCGGCAGCCCCGCCTACGTGGACGAAGTGCGCGTCGGCTCGGGCCAATACCCGCTCGACCCGGGCGCCTTCCCCAACGCCAGCCAGCTCAAGGACAACGTCAACCTGGGCCGCCTCAAGGTCAGCCGCGTCGACGGCAAGCTCGACGCGGACGCCGATTACGACGAAATCGTGGCCTTCGGCGCGCGCTCGTTCTCCATCCTCGAGGCCGAGAGCGGCCGCTTGGTCTACGACTCCGGCGCCCTCTTGGAGCAGCTCGTGCTGGCGATCGATCCGCTGCTGTTCAACAGCGAGGGCACCCCGGCGGACTTCGACCTGCGCAGCGACGACAAGGGCCCGGAGCCGGAAGGACTGGCGGTGGGCCCGATCGGCGGTCGCCCGCACCTGTTCCTGGGGATGGAACGGCCCGGGCACATCTTCGTGTTCGACCTGTCCCTGCCCCAGGCGCCGCGCTTCGTGGGCTGGATGCACAGCGACGACGACTTCGCCCCCGAGGGCGTCGATTTCATCCCGGCCGAGAAGAGCCCCAGCGGCCGCCCGATCGTCGTCGTCAGCTACGAAGACTCGGGCACGGTGGTGCTCTGGGACATCGACCTGTGAAGGCCTGAAGGCGCGGGGCGAGGGCCCCGCGCCGCGGCCGGCCGGGGGCCTGCGCTGGCCGCGCTGGCCCGCGGCCGGGAGCCGGGCTGGGGAGCCGTTCGCACCCGCCCCCCCGAGCCCGGCGCAGGCTAGGCTCGGGCCCATGCAGCACCTCGGCACCTCCCGCGCGTTCTGGCTCGCCCCGCTGCTGACCCTGGCCTGCCGCAGCGGCCCGCCGCCCGCGGCCGCACCCGTCGAGGCCGAGGCCCAGCGTGCGGCCCTGGAGCAGGCCCTCGCAGCGCGCCTGGACGCCTTCCACGCGGCCGCCGCCCGCGCCGATTTCGAGGCCTACTTCGAGCTGCTCGCGGACGACGCCGTGTTCATCGGCACGGACGCCAGCGAGCGCTGGAGCAAGGCCCAGTTCGCCGATTACGCGCGGCCCTACTTCGCGCGCGGCCAGGGCTGGACCTACGTCGCCGTGGAGCGCCACATCGACCTGTCCCCCGAGCGGCGCCTGGCCTGGTTCTACGAGCGCCTCGAAAACCCCAAGTACGGAGCGGCGCGGGGCAGCGGGGTGCTGCGGCTCGACTCGGATGGGCGCTGGCGCCTGGCGCAGTACCTGCTGTCCTTCCCGATTCCCAACGAGCTGGCCGAGGAGTTCACCGCGCGCATCCGTCAAGCGCAGCCGCGCTGAGGCCAGCGCCGCTCCGCAGCAGGGCCCGGTCCGCGCGCCCGACCTGGCCCGCAAGCGGCGCGGGCCGCGCCCCCCGGCTGGGGAACGCGGCCCGCGCAGGCGCCCATGCGGGCCGGATCAGAAGAAGATGCCCAGGTTGGTGGTCAAGCCGGCGCGGAAGATCACGTCCGCCGCGTCCTCGTTGAGGCCGATGATCGCGCCCGCGTCGAACTGCAGGGTATCGGAGAGGGCGTACAGCGCCGCCAGGTTCAGGATCAGCGGGTTGAGTCCGGTCTCGGGGATGTAGGTCACGCCCAGTTCGCCCAGGGCCTTCCACTTCTCCCAGATCGGGATCGTGCCCGCCAGGGAGCCGCGGTGCTGCACCAGCTGGTCGCCCTGCTCGTTGGTCCCGATCGCGCCGAACTGGTAGTACAGCGTGGTGTAGAGGGTGTCGAAGGTGCGGTCGAGCATGAACGCACCGAAGACGTTGGCGTAGCCGTTGTCGTTGACCAGGCCGTTCTGGTCGAGCACGCCCGCGAGCCCGCCGGTCTGGTACAGCTCTTCGTCGCCGGTCGGCACCTGCACCGCCAGCTCGACAGCGGTGGCCGGGTAGTTCTTCGACTCGTTCATCAGCCGCTGGCGCAGACCCAGGGTCACGTCGCCGACGCCGTCGATGTCGGGCCCGGCCGGGTCGTAGTAGCGGTAGGGCGCCAGGTCGACGAAGAACTCGGCCGTGGGCGAGAGACCGGTCTTGACCATGGTGCTCACTTCGGCCGAATTCTTCGGATTCGCGGCGAAGCCCGCCTCGACCTCGAAGGTGCCGAAGGCGGTCGTCTGGGTGGTGCGGCCGAAGCGCGGGCGCTGGGGCACGACCTTGGCACGGCGCACGCCGATCGACGAGCAAGAGGCGAGGGAGCTGGCCACGACCAGCGTCAGGGCGAAGTACGGGAGGGAACGGTTCACGGGGGGAAGGCGCAGGGCGTGGAAATCGGGTCGCGTCGGGGGGGTCCGTATGCCAGGGACCGCCCGCGGGCCGGGGTGATACCACGCCGGGGGGGGTCGGCGCACCCTCCCCACCCGCTCCGGTCCCGGGATGCTTGGGGATAGCCTGTGGATAACTCTCCCCCTGCCCCGCCCATGACGCCCCCGATCCGCTGCCCGGGACCCTTCCGCGCCTGGCTCCCCCTGGCCCTGGTCCTGGCGGCCTGCCGCTCGAACCTGCCCGCGGTCGAGCTGGTCGAGAGCTTCCCGGCCGAGACCAGCCTCGACCAGCCGGACCTGCGCGAGACCCAGACGGTCTGGCTCGAGGCGATCGGCTCGGCCCGGACCTCGATCGACCTGGCGCAGTTCTACTTCAGCGACGCCCCGGGCAGCCGCCTGCGCCCGGTGATCGATGCGCTGCTGGCGGCCGGGCGCCGCGGGGTGGCGGTCCGCGTGCTGGCGGATGCGGGCTTCGAGCGCACCTACCCGGAGACCCTGGCCGAGTTCCGCTCGGCCCCCGGCTTCGAGGTGCGCAGCTACGACCTGCGCGCGCGCACCGGCGGGGCGCTGCACATGAAGCTGATCAGCATCGATGGCGAGCGCGCCTTCATCGGCAGCCAAAACTTCGATCACCGTTCCCTGGAGCACATCTGCGAGCTCGGGGTGTACCTGAACAGCAGGGACCTGGTCGCCGACATCGACCGCATCTTCGAGCTCGACTGGTACCTCGCGGGCCATCCGGAGGTGTCCCTGGAGCAGGCGCTCGCCGAGCGTCCCTACCGCATCGGGCAGGTCGAGCGGGTGCGCGTCACCGGCGCCGGCCGCGACTTCGGCACGGCCACGGCCCGCTGCGTCTTCAGCCCCAAGCAGGCCATCCCGCGCGGCCTGTACTGGGACCTGCCGGACCTGTGGGACGCCATCGAACACAGCGAGCGCTCCCTGCGCATCGCCGCCTTGAGCATGCAGCCCGAAGCCGATGCGGGCGGCGCCGAGTGGCTGCTGCCGCCCGCGATCCTCGCGGCCGCGGCGCGGGGCGTGCGCGTCCAAGTCCTGGTGGCCGACTGGAACAAGCGTCCGGGCCGGGTGGAGCCGCTGCAGCGGCTGGCGGAGGTGAAGAATGTCGAGGTGCGCTTCGCCGTGATCCCGGAGTCCTCCCGGGGCTTCCAGCCGTTCTCCCGGGTGGCCCACAGCAAGCTCCTGGTGGCCGATGAACGGCTGGCCTGGATCGGCACCGGAAACCTGTCCCCGGACTACTTCTACGAGAGCCGCAACGCCGGCCTGCTGCTCCAGGGCGAGGGGCCCGGCCGCCGCCTGGCGGCTCAGTTCGATGCGCTCTGGAACTCCCCCTACACCGAGGCCGTGGTCCCGGGGGCGAGCTACACCCCCCGGCGCCACAGGGATTGACCCCCCCCGGAGCCGGCAGGCAGGCCCGCCGGGGCTGCGGATTGCCCCCCGCTGCCCCCGGCCCCCGGGCGCCTGGGCGGGCCCGGCGCGGTAGGATTTTGGACTCCTATGTCCACCGCCAGCCCCGAAACCAGCCCGGCCCAGACCGCCGCGGCCGCCAGCCCCAAGCAAACCGCCCTGATGAAGCGCCTGGCTCGCATGCGCGAGCACAAGGACTTCGAGGCGGCCATGGCCCACGTCCCGCCCAGCGAGGAGACGCTGGAGACCTGCGCCCGCGAACGGCGCCGGGCCGCCGTGCTCCTGGTGCTCGGCGCCGCCTCGGTCGGCAACGCCCTGCGGCTCTCCGGTTGGTTGGGTCAGGCTTTCTTCGGGGCCGTCGGCGTGGCCCTGGCCGCCTGGGGCGCCAAGCGCCTGCTGGCTGCCGCCGCTCGGAGCTCGGCCTATCTGGGTCAGCCGTTGCGCAAGGTCCCGGCCCTGGTGGCCGACCGCCGCAGCGAAACAGACCTGGCCTGGATGGGCGGCCGGACCACCTACCACTTCCAGCTCGAGCTGGACGATGGCACCAGCGCGGAATTCAAGTACCCCGGGCGCGGCACCCAGGACGAACTCCTGGTCAAGGGCAACACGGGCTTGGCCTACCTGCGCGGCGACACCCTGATCGCCTGGAAGCACATCAAGGTTTGACGGATTGAAAAAGTATCGACTCGGGCCGCGCCCGAGCCGCGATACCAACCCGTCGAATGCCATCGGGCCGGCGCGCGCCGGCCTTGCAGCTTGGGATCAGCGCTGCGGGGATCGGCCCCCGGACTTCAGCGCTGGCGCTGCACGTAGTCGATCGCCTTGGCCTCGAGCGCCGGCGACTTGAGCCCGACACGCTTGGCCTCCTCGCGGGCCTCTTCGAGGGTCAGCCCGCCATCCAGCGCGCGCCACGCCAGCCACAGGGCCCCCACGCGATTGGAACTGCCGCAGTGCATCAGCAGCGGGCGCTGGGCCTGGTTCAGGAGCTCCCGTCCGCGGGCGAAGATCGGATCGCTGAGGTCGCTCTCGTTGGCGAAGGGCAGCGCCACGTACTCGATCCCGAGGGTGCGCGCCCAGTCGGCTTCGTCATAGCCGCGCGCCTCCTGGGGCCGTCGCAGGTCGATCACGGTGCGCACCCCGCGTTCCTGGAGCAGGCGCAGGTCCTCGGGCGCGGGCTGGGAGGCCAGGTAGATGTCGCCGAAGACCGAGAGCTTTTGCAGGCTGCCGCAGGTGTCCGGGGCCAGCACAGCGGGGCCCGCAGCGGAGCCGTCGGCGGCGGCCGGCGCGGGGATCGCTTCGGTCGGGCCCAGGGGCGCCACGGACCGACAGGCAAGGGCCAAGAGAGGCAGCAGCAACGCGGCCTGGAGCGGAGCGCAGCGGGCGGTCGGCATGCCCAAGAGCATGCCAAGCCCCCCATCCGCCGGCCAAGCGGGGCGGTCTGGCCGTGGCGCTCGGCGGAGGCCGCGGGCCACGGACCGGCGCAGGCTGGCCCGGGCCCCGAGGGGGCGCGCGGCGGGAGCCGAAGCCGCGCCGGGGCGTTGGCGGCCGACAGCCGTCGGGCGGCGGCGTCCCGGGGCCTCAGGCGCCCGTGGAGCCGCCCTGAACCGCCGCCATCAGGCGCTGGCGGGTGTGCTGGGAAAGCGGCTCGCTCCACAGGTGCGCGCAGGCGTCGCTGGCCAGGTCGAGCTGGGCGAAGACCACCGCGCAGCGCTCGCAGAACAGCCCCGGCGGGAAGTCGAACGGGCGCCCGTGGTCGAGCGCGCTCTGCTTGGCCTCCAGCAGGTCGAGACACACGCGGCGCTCGAAATTGGGCGCCGGCACGTCGCGCTTGGGCTGGCCCTCGGAGAGCGCGGCCGCCAGGCGCACTCGGGCGCGGTGCAGGCGCGACTTGACCGTGCCCAGCTCGATGCCCAGGGCCTGGCCGATCGTCTCCAGATCGAGCCCGAAGGTCTCCTTGAGCACCAGCGGCAGCCGGAAGTCCTCGGGCAGGGCCTCGATGGCCGCCTCCAGGCGCTGACGCTCCTCGAAGCGTTCGAGACCGGCGCCCACCGGCTCCTGGCGCGGGTCCATCAGCTGGGGCTCGCCGAAGGTGCGCTCGGCGAGGGCCTCGAGGGATTCGAGCTCCCGCGGTTCCCCGGCCCGTTTGCGGTGGAAACGGGCGCACAATCGACTGGCGATCGTGAACAGCCAGGTGCCGGGGTCGCTCTCGCCGCGAAAGCTGTCCCAATGCCGCAGGGCCTGCAGAAAGGTCTCTTGGACGACGTCCTCGGCCTGCTCGCGGTCGCGGCAAAAACGGCGCGCCAAGGCCTGCAGGCGATCGCCGTAGCGCTCGATCAACAGCGCCACGGCCTCGGAGGCCGGCCGCCCGAGCAGGTCGCTGGCCGCCGCGGAAGGGGCATGGCCCTCTGGGCCGCCCGCGGGACCCTGGCTGCTCGCTCCGCCGTCCATGGGTCGGTCATTCGAGGGCCGCAGCCGCCGCGGGGTCGAGCAGGAGCTGGAAGTCCTTGTGGCCCGCCATGACGCTGAGCGGGTGCTGGGGGTCGAACTCCGGGCGCATGGCGCGCTCGACGGCGGCGGCCTTGTCGGACCCGAAGGCGTACACGCGCACGCGCTTGACCCCGCGCAGGGTCGAGAGCCCCAGGCCCAGGGCCTGCTCTTCGAAAGCGGGAAAACCGTGCTCCGCGGCCAGTTCGGCCCGCGAGCTCGGGCTGAGGCTCACCCGCCGGGTGCGCGAGGTGGCTTCGCTGCCCGGCTCGTTGATGCCCAGGCGTCCGTTGGCCCCGAGACCCACCAGCACCAGGTCGGGACCCAGGGCCTTGAGCCGGGTCTCGTACTCTTGGGCCGCCCCATCGACCTCGCCCGCCGCGATGTCGCCGCGCAGGAAGTGTTGGTTCTCCGCCCGCGCGCCCCAGCGGGCGAACAGCCGGCTCTCGATCCAGTGCCGCAGGGAACGCGGGTCCTGGGGCCCGAGGCCGAACTGCTCCGCGACCGTGAAGGTGCGCACGCCGGAGATCGGCAGCCCGCCCTTATCCTCGATGCCCGACATCTGGATCAGTTTCTCGTAGAAGCCCTCCAGGTGACCCCCGGTCGTCAACCCGAGACAGGCGTCGCCGCGCTGGTACTTCTTGGTGCGGATCCAATTGGCCATCTCGCGGGCCGCCGATTCCATGGCCTCGGCGGGCGTGTCGAACACGAACGTCTTGAGCGGCAGGAATTCGATCTCGCGTTTCACGGGCGGCGGGGGCGCGGGGGGGGTCGGGTCGCGGGGGATCACTTTAATCGGACGCCTTGGGATTTTTGCCGGGCCGCAGCCAGACAGCTTGCCGCGGGGCCCCGGGCCTCGCTCCCGGCAGGGGCGGTCGGCGCAGCTCGGATCGCCCCGGGTCGCCGGGGCCGACGGCTGCGGCGACCGCCGCACCGGCCGCTCGGGCGCCGCGGGCCCGGTCGGCGGCCTTCGCGGCGCCCGCCGGTTGCTCCACGGCCGGCTCCACAGCCGGCTCCGTGGCCCGCGGGCCGCCTCCCACGGCCCGGCGCACGGCCCGGCGCACGGACCGGCGCACGGGCCGGCGCCGCACCGAGCCGGTCCCTAGCGCCGGCCGGAGCGTTTGGCGGCCCGCGCTTTGGCCGACTTTTGGGCCTTGGTCAGGGGCTTGGCCACGCCTGCGGGGCGCCAGGTGGCGGGCGGCGTCTCGCCCTTGAGCTCGTAGATGAATCGCGACAGGCAGGTCTCGGAGCGGGCCCCGCCGCGCGGGCGCGAACCGCTGGCCGAGAGCGTCAGGCGCTCGCGGGCGCGCGTGACCCCCACGTAGAACAGCCGCCGCTCCTCCTCGACCCCGCCCTCCTCGGCCACGGAGCGCGCGTGGGGCAGGATGCCCTCCTCGAGGCCGACCAGGTAAACCTGCCGGAATTCGAGCCCCTTCGCCGCGTGCAGGGTCATCAGCGTGACCACGTCGCGGCGGCGCGCCTCGGCCTGCTCGGGGTCCTCGCGGCCGTCCTGCTCGCCGGCGCTGAGCGAGAGCTCGTTCAGGAAGCGCGACAGGTCCGGTTTCTTGACGCGCTTGAGGTGCCCGCGGGCCAATTCGACGACCTCCTCGACCGCCGCCCAGCGCTTGGTGCGCGTGGCGTCGTCCGGGTACAGGCGCTCGACCTCGCTGCGATAACCGATGCGCTGCAGCAGCTCTTCGATCGCGCTGGGCAGGCTCGGACCGCGCTCGGGGGCCTTCCACTCGGCCAGGGTGTCCAGCAGGGCGCGCCCGGCGGCCACAGCGGCCTTGGGCAATTCGGCCTCGAGGCGCGGCTCGCGCAGGGTCGCGGCGACCGAGATGCGCTCGCGGGCGGCCAGCTCGAGCAGCTTGTCGACGCTGCTCTTGCCGATGCCGCGCGGCGGGCAGTTGAGGATGCGCAAGAGCGAAGGCTCGTCGTCCGGCTCGAGCGCTGCGCGCAGGTAGGCCAGCACGTCGCGGACCTCCTTGCGATCGAAGAAGGACGGTCCGCCGACCAGCACGTAGGGAATCGCACGCACGCGCAGCTGGGCCTCGATCGGGCGCGGCTGGGTGCCGGTGCGGAACAGGATCGCGAAGTCGCCGAAAAGCGCGGTGCGCTTCTCCACCTGGGCCTTGATCGCCAGGCAGATCTTGTCGGCCTCGGTGGTTTCGTCGGGCGCGATCGAGAGCTCCACGGGGGCCCCGGCGGGCAGGGCCGCGCGCAGGGTCTTCTCGTGGCGCTGGGTGTTGTTCTTGATCACCGCGTTGGCCACCCGCAGGATCTCGGGGGTCGAGCGGTAGTTGGTCTCGAGCTTGATCACCCGCGCGCCGGGGAAATCGCGCTCGAAGCCGAGGATCTTCTGCACCTCCGCGCCGCGCCAGCCGTAGATCGACTGGTCGTCGTCGCCCACGGCGCACAGGTTGCCGACCGCTGCGCGCGGCTCCGGGCGCGCCAGCAGCCTGAGCAGCTCGTACTGCGCTACGCAGGTGTCCTGGTACTCGTCGACCATCACGTAGCGGAAGCGCTGCGCCAGGTCGCGGCGCAGGTCGGCGTGCTGGCGCAGCAGCCCCACGGTCTCCACCAGCAGGTCGTCGAAATCGAACGTGCGCGCCCGCCGCAGGCGCTCTTGGTACGCCTGGTAGGCGTCCGCCACGAGGGCCTCTTGGTCGTCGCGGGCCGCCGCCTTGGCCTCCGCCGGGCTGACCAGCCGGTTCTTGAGCAGCGACAGCCGCCCCTGCAGGGCGGCGGGCGTCAGGGCGGTCTCGGTCACGCCCAGGTCGCGCAGGGCTCCGCGGGCGTTGCTCTGCTGATCCGCCGCATCGCACAGGCCAAAGCGCTTGGTCAGCCCGAGGCGCTCCAGGTTCTCGCGCAGGAGCGCCAGACAAAAGGAGTGGAACGTGCCCGCCACCACCAGATCCCCCGCCCCCCCCACCAGGGCCTGGATGCGGCGCTGCATCTCCTGGGCGGCCTTGTTGGTGAAGGTCAGGGCCAGGATCTGCTCCGGCCGCACGCCCAGGTCGATCAAGCGCGCCGTGCGCACGGTGATCACCCGGGTCTTGCCCGAGCCCGCCCCGGCCAGCACCAGCACCGGCCCTTCGGTGGCCTCGACCGCCTCGCGCTGCTCCCGGTTCAGGCCCTCGAGGGCCGCAGCTAGTCGCGGGTCGGTCATCGGGAGGCAGCGGCCCGGCAGTCTACCCCGCGGCTGCGGCGCTCCCCCCTCCCGGAGCGGCGTTTCGGCCAGCCTTGGGCCACCCCGCATCCAACCGGGGCCCGCCGAGCCTGAACCGCTCCCGCCGCCATCCGCTTCAGAGCAGGCGGATCGAGAGGCCGTGGCTGCTGAGCAGCGCCTCGCCGCAGCAAGGGAGCGGCTGCGGGAAGGCCTGCACGGCCAGCTCGCCGGAGCTCAAGCCCACGGGGATCGGCAGGGGCAGCTCGCGGAAGCCCTGGGGGCCGAGCTGGATGGGCAGCAGCGCCGGCCCGCTGGCCGGATCGCCCCAGGACAGGGCTCCGCCCACTTCCGCGGGCACGGCGCCGTGGGCCCCGATCGCCAGCATGCCCAGGCCCGAAGGCGGGCCCCCGCTCAGGTACAGGAAAAAGTCCGCCTGCCCCGGCCACGCCGGCCGCGTGGCCCCCAGGGTCAAACCCGCCGCGCAGCTCGATCCGCTGCCCTCCAACTGCCGGAGCTCCCTAAAGACTCAAGGAACCCCTGGACCTAAGTCGAGGGCTGCCGCACCACCTTCGAATGGCGCATGACCCGCCTCGACACCGGTGCCACGAGCAGCGGTGTCAGGGGACGTGGTATCTGAGCGCTTAGGGGACGGGAACCCTTACGCAT
>ERZ1066136.384-NODE-384-length-36172-cov-16.068223_pt1 | contig 36172 bp, 28 predicted proteins | sample MGYA00382783_ERZ1066136 | MGnify/ENA primary metagenome ERZ1066136 (study PRJEB33369, sample SAMEA5778366) | biofilm metagenome | biome: Industrial cooling water; feature: Water cooling tower basin; material: Biofilm | place: United Arab Emirates | collected... | reverse complement strand
GCGCCGGCCCGCGGCCGCAGCGGCCGAGGGCAGCCCGCTGCAGCGACCGAGCGACCCCGCGGGCGCCGCCCAAGCGGCGCCGCTGCCCGGGCGGCGCCCCGCCGCCGGAGGTCCGCGGTGAGGCGCGCGTTCCACTTCCGTCTGGAGCGCATCCAGCGCGTGCGCGCCCTGCTCGAGCAGGAGGCCCGCGGCGCCCTGCAGCTGGCCCAGGCCGAGCTGGCGCGCCTCGACGCCGCGCTGGCCGCGAACGACGCCGCCTTGGCCGAAGCCCGCGAGCACGAGCGCCGCCACCTCGAGCCCGGACGCTTCTCCGCCGCGGGCGCCCTGGCCCACCAAACCGCCCGCCAGGCCCTGCTGGAGCAGCGCACGCGCCTGTCCTGCGAACGCCAGGTCGCCTTCGAAGCCAGCGAGCGCGCGCGGCTGCGCCACCAGGCCACGCTGACCGACCTGCGCGCCCTCGAACGCCTCTCCGAGCGCGAGGCCAGCGAACACGCCCAGGCCCTGGCCCTCTGCGACCAAGCCGCCCTCGACGAACAGGCGGAGCTGCGCCGCCGCGCCTGAGGCGGCCCCCGCTGGTTCCCCCCTTCGCCGGCGGGCCCGGCGCCGGCGCGCGGACGCCACGGCAAAGGCGACGCGGGCGAGCGGGCGCCGGCATCGAGCGCACGCCGGTATCGAGCGGGCAGCGCAGCGCGCCGGCTCGACCCGAAGCGGGATTCAGGGCCGACCCGGCCAGGCAGGCGCGCGCCCGCCATCGATCGGAGGGGTCCCGCGCCCGCCCCCGCAGCTCATCCCGGCCGCGTCGAGGGCGCCCCGACTGCGAGCGGCACTTCCGCTCAAGCCGAGAGGGCTTCCAGGAAGGCGGCCACGGCGGGGGTCGGCAGCGCGCCTTTGGGCAGCAGGGTGCCGAACTCCATGGGGCGGTTGCCGCCGGTCAGGGGGATCGCGATCAGGCCCAGATTGGGCCGGCCGGAGAGCACGATCGGGGGCAGCAGGGTGGCCAGTCCGGTGGCGACCAGGGCCATCAGGGCGCCGTCGACGGTCTCGATCTCGTGCTGGATGCGCGGGCGCAGGCGCACGGTGCCGAGCAGGTCTTCGACCTCCTGGCGCATCGGGTAGGAGGGCGGCAGGGCCACCAGGGGCACGTCGGCCAGGCTGCGGATCGCGAGGCGGCTCTTGCCGGCCAGGGGATGGCCCGGGGCCACGATCAAGGAGAATTCCTGCACCAGCAGGCGCTTGAATTCGAGGTTGGGCGAAGGCTGTCCCAGCAGGCCGAGCCCCAGGTCGTAGCGCCCGGACTCGACCTCGACCTCGATCTCGCGGCTGGGGCGCTCGTGGACCGTGACGGACAGCCCCGGGTGCGCCTGGGCCAAGCGCCGCAGGGCGGGCGGGACCAGGGCCAGGTGCAGGGCCGGAATCACGCCGATTTCGAGGTGCGCGCGCTCCAGGCTGGCCACCGAGCGCACCGCTTCGCGGGCCTGCTCGAGCTTCTTGAGCACCTGGCTGGCCGTGCGCGCGAGGGCCAGGCCCGCCTCGGTCAGGCGCACGCGCTTGCCCAGGCGCATGAACAACGGCGTGCCGAGCAGCTGCTCCAGATCTCGAATTTGCTGCGAAACAGACGGCTGGGAAACACCCAAACGCTCCGCGGCCCGGGTGAAATTCTCGGTCTCGGCCACGCTGACGAAGTAGCGCAGGTGGCGCAGCTCGATGCCGCTGTCCATGGCCGTCGGATCCTAACCGCGCCCGGCGTCGGAATAGCCGGCGGCGCCGCCGGCGGCGGGCCTGATTCCCCGCTGGCAGGCCCTGCGACACCCGACCCCGCCTCACCCCCCGCTCTCGCCCCCGGGTCAACCCCGACTCGGCCCGGAGTGCCCCCCCTTCGGCCGGCGCAGAGCAGCCGGTCGGGCCCTTCCCGGGGCCGCGCCGGGGCGCGCCGACTCGGGTCGCCCCATGGCCGGCGCGCCAGCCCGGCGCTGGTTCGGCGCGGCGAGCCGCAGCGCTGGCCGGTGAGCCTCCCGCGACGCGACCGGCCGCGGGGGGAGGCCGGCCGCAGGCTCACATCGGCCGGCTGGCCCCGTGGGCGAGGAAATCGAGGATGCGCCGCCGCAGGGCCAGGAAGCGCGGATCGGCGCGCAGGCTGGCCAGGCGCCGGGGGCGCTCGAGCGGGACCTCGAGCTCGAGGCCGATGCCCGCCGCGGGTCCGTCGGTCATCAGCAGGATGCGGTCGGCCAGCAGCAGGGCCTCTTCGACGTCGTGGGTGACCATCAGGGCGGCGCGCTGGCCGTCGCCCCACAGCTCGAGCACCAGCTGCTGCAGCTCCTCGCGGGTGGCGGAATCGAGGCTGCCGAAGGGCTCGTCCAGCAGCAACAGGCGCGGATCGAGGGCGAAAGCGCGCGCCACGCCGATGCGCTGGCGCATGCCCGCCGACAGCTCGGCGGGACGCAGGTGGCCGTGGTCGGCCAGGCCGACGCGTTCGAGGAAGTAGCGCGCGCGGGCATCGCGCTCGGCGGCGCTGCCGCCGATGCGGCGCGCATCCAGGCCCAGGCGCACGTTTTCGAAGGCGCTCAGCCAGGGCAGCAGGGCGTGGGATTGGAAAACGAGCGCGCGCTCGGGCCCGGGCCGCTCGATCGGCAAACCGTCGAGCTCCAAGGTCCCGCGGGTCGGCTGGGCCAATCCCGCCACCAGATTGAGCAGGGTGGTCTTGCCGCAACCGGAGTGCCCCAGCAAGCACACGAACTCGCCCTGCTGAACCTGCATGTGGATGCCCTGCACGATCACCGCGCGGCGCGGCCCCGCCCCGAAGGCCTGCTCGATCTCGCGCAGGGCCAGCAGCGGCCGGCGCTCGCTGGCCGGGAGGGCTTCGCCGCCCGCCAGCACGGACTCCACGCGGGCGCCGGAGCGGGTCGGCGCGGGGCGCCGCGCCGCGGGCTTGGCCTGGACGGCCTCGGCGCTGCCGAGGAACCGGCCCGCCAGCAGTTCGAGCAGGCCGCGGCCGCGCGGATCGGCCGCCAGGAGCTCCCGATCGCGGGGTCGCGGCAGATCGACGACCACGGGCTCGCCCAGTCGCCCGTCGGCGCCGAGCACGGCCACGCGGTCGGCCAGCAGCAGGGCTTCGGCCGCGTCATTGGTCACAAAAACGGTCGTGCGCTCCGCTCCCGCGGTCAGCCCCTGGAGTTCCTTCTGCAAGCTCGCGCGGGTCAGCGCATCCAAGGCGCCGAAGGGCTCGTCCATCAGCAACAGCTCGGGCTCGACCGCCAGGGCCCGGGCCACCGCCACCCGCTGGCGCATGCCGCCGGAGAGCTGGTGCGGGAACTTGCCCGCGGCCGCGGACAGCCGCACCAGGGCGAGGGCGCGCTGCACGCGCTCGGCGCGGGCCGCGCGAGGCTCGCGCGCGAAGGCCTGGTCGACCGCCAGGGCCACGTTGCCGGCGGCGGTCAGCCAGGGCAGCAGCGCGTGCTGCTGGAATACCAGGGCGCGCTCCGGCCCCGGACCCTGGATCGGGCGGCCGCGCAGCAGCAGCTCGCCGCCGGTGGGCCGTTCGAGGCCCGCCAGCAGGCTCAGCAGGGTCGATTTGCCGGCCCCCGAGCCCCCCAGAATCGCCAGGAATTCGCCGCTTTGGACCTCCAGGTCGATCGAGCGCAGCACCTCGCGGCGCGCCGCACCGCTGCCGTAGGCCTTGGACAGGCCACGGATTTCGATCAGCGGTCGGCCGCCTGCCGCGAGCGCGGGCGACCTCGGCTGCGAGGCCGGCCGGAGGCTCATGAGACGCCGGCCTTCAGGCGGCGTTCGATCGCCAGCATGAGCCGATCGAGCAACAGCCCGATCAAGCCGATGACCACGATGCACAGCAGGATGTGCTCGTAGATCAGGGCGTTGTACTCCTGCCACAGGAAGCCCCCCAGGCCGGCGGCGCCGGTCAGCATCTCGGCCGCCACGATCGCCAGCCAGGCGATGCCCAGGCTGACGCGCATGCCCGTGAACAGAGCCGGCAAGGTCGCCGGCAGCAGCACCTTGAAGAAGGTCGCGGCGGGCGAGAGCCGCAGCATGCGCGCCACATTCAGGTAATCGGGGGGCACCGCGCGCACACCGGAGGCCAGGTTCAGGACCGTGGGCCACATCGAGCACAGGGCGATCGTGAACAGGGCTGCGGGCTTCGAGCGCTCGAGCAGCACCAGCCCCAGGGGCAGCCAGGCCAGCGGCGAGACCGGACGCAGCAGCTGGATCAGGGGATCCACGGCGGAGGCGAAGGTGCGCGAGAGCCCCAGGGCGAACCCGAGCGGGATCGCCAGCAGCAGCGCCAGGAAATAGCCTTGGAAGACCAGCTTGAGCGATTCCCAAGCGAAGCGCAGGATGCCCTGGTCCATCTCGCCGCGCTTGGCGAACGGCTCGAGCACATAGAGCTTGCTTTGCTGCCAGGTGGCCCAGGGACCGGGCAGGCTTTCGGCCACGTAGCGGCTCAGCCCCTCCCAGAGCAGCAGACCGCCCGCGATGCCGAGCAACGGGGGCAGCGCTTGGCGCAGCAGCTTCATCCGGGAGAGGTTACCAGGGGGCGCGGGGGGGGCAGGCAGCCGAGCCCAGGCCCAGGCTGCCGGGCCCGGCGGCCTGAGCCTGGGGCCTGGTCAGCCGGGGGGGCTCCCGGCGACCGCACCTTCGGCCGGGGCCCGCCCGCGTCTGGAGCGCCGGGCCCCGGCCGGGCCGCGGCCCGGCGCGGCGCCCGGTCGATCCCTACTTGGCGGCGGGCTCGCGGCGGCTGTGGACCTCGAAAGCGGCCGCGTACTCGGCGGCGCGCTGGTGCTCGAAGCTCGAGCCGTCCCAGAGCCGGATGGGCTGGTCGTTACGCGCACCCTTCTGCAGGCCCAGGGCCTCGCTGGCCTGGTCGTGCAGGTCGCTGCGCAGGATCGGATCCACCAGGCGGTCGTAATCGAGCTCCGCGTCGACGAAGCCCCAGCGACTGAGCTGGCTCAGCAGCCACTTGAACTCGCGCGCCTGGGGGTAAGTGTCCTTGGCGAAGCTGACCGCGTTTTGGGGTTCTTCGGCGGTGCGTCCGTCACCCCAGGCCAGCTTCCCGGCGAGGCTGGCCTCGAGCTGCGCCACCGGCACGTTGAGGTAATTCGGCGTGGCCAGCAGGGCGGCCAGCTCCTTCTGGTTGTTGGGATCCTGGCACCAGCGCGCGGCCTCGAGCACCGCGCGCAGGATGGCTTGCACGGTCTTGGGGTTCTTTTCGGCGAAATCGGCGCGCAGGCCCAGGGACTTGGTGGGGTGATCCGGCCACAGCTCGTGGCCGTAGAACAGGATGTTGGCGGTCTTGGTCTCGACCCCGCGCACCCCCCAGGGCTCGACCATGCCGCAGGCCTGCATCGACCCGACCTTCATGTTCTGCACCATCTGCGCCGGCGGCATGGTCACCAGCTTGAACTCCTTGTCCGCGTGGATCCCCCCGGTGGCCAGGAAGTGGCGCCACATCATCGAATGCCAGCCCCAGAACCAGGGCAGGGCGATGGTCAGCGCTTCGCCCTTCTTCTGCAGCTCCTGATGGTAGGCGCGCCAGGTGGCCGGCTCGCGGGTCAGGACCCCGGCCAGGGAGCGCGCGATCAGGAAGGCCGAGCCGCTGCGCGAGAGGGTCAGCGGCGCGATCATGGCCACAGGCTCGGCCCCCTGGGCCCCCAGGGTGATGCCCAGGGGCTGGGCGGTCTTCATGTGCGAGGCCTGGTTCTCGCCGCTGACCATCTTGTCGCGGCAGGCGGCCCAGCTGGCCTCCTTCACGATCGTGACCGACAGCCCGTGGCGCTTGAAGAAGCCGCGCTCCGCGGCCACGACCAGCGGCGCGCAGCTGGCCACCGCGATGATGCCGATCTTGAGCTCCGGCACCTCCGGGGCGTCGCTCTGGTAGGGGCCGGCGAGCAGCGGCCGGCCCAGGGCCCACAGGCCGGCGGCGGTGGCGCCGGTCAGAACGGCGCGTCGGGAAGGGGCAGCGGAACGGAAAGGTTGGACCATGGCGTTCGGAGCGCTCGGGGCGGGGGGGGTATCGGCCGCGGCTATAGGAGAAACTGAGTTCACCCAAAGGCCGACCTATTCTAGCGTCTGCGGGCGCCGGGGTGGGCCTGCGGGCGGGGCCAGCCGCCTTCTCCCCGCCCCGCGGGTGTCGACAGCATCGCCGGATTTTCGACAGACCCCAAGGGCCCGCGCTGCTTCCTGGTCGGGGGTGGCGTCCGGGGCCCGCGGGATCGCGGTCGGGAATGGCGATCCAGGGGCACCGCGGCCGCTCAAGCCCTCCCCGGGGACCCACCGATGCAGCCCGAGCGGATTCCGCCCCATGGTCAAGCCCGTCGAAACCGCCCTGCTCGCCGCCTCCGGCCTGACCCTGTTCGGCCTGTGCTATGTGGGCTTCGCCGCCATCGGCGGCGTGCCCCTGCACACCCTGCCGCTGGTGGGCGCCATGTTCCCGGCGCCCCCGCCGGTGGAGGACCCTGTGGCCCAGCTGGTGGCGGACGAGGCCCAGGCCCCGCCGGACGCCGACCTGCTTTACCCGGATCGCCCCAGCCCGCACCAAGCCAAGGAGATCATCGGCGCCTCCCTGGGGGTGATCGGCTCCTTCGCCGTGCACGCCCCCTTCGACCGCGATGAGCTCGAGAGCCTGGTCAAGGAGCTCGAGCAGCGCGAGGTGGCCCTGGGCCAGCGTCTGCGCACCCTGGAGGACCGCGAGGCCGTGGTCGAGGAACAGCTCCTGAGCCTGCAGGAGCGCTCCAGCGACCTGGACCGCCTGCGCGCGGAGATCGACGCGCAGAGCGCGGCCCTGGAAGCCCAAGCCCAGGCCCTGGCCGAGCAGCGCGCGGCCTTCGAGCGCGCCCAGGCCTTGGCCGGCGAAAGCGAGCAGGAGCGCCTGCAGCGCAAGGCGGCCCTGTTCGCCGAGGGGGAAGCCGAGGTCGCGGCCCAGCGGCTGCTGCCGCTCGGACCCGAGGAGGGCGGCAAGATCCTGCGCCTGCTCGACCCGGCCCGCGCCCGGGAGATCCTGGACGCCCTCTCCGGCGACGACTGGAGCCGCTTCGTGGACGCCTACACGTCCGGCCGCTGAGGGGCCCGGGGCTGCTTTGGCCGCCCCCGGGCGGCCAACGCGGCCCCGAGCTTCGATCCGCTGCCCAACCGCCGCGCGGGGCGGCCCGAAGGCTGCCCATGGCCGCAGCGCCGGCCGCTGGGGGCGCTCGATCGGGGCCCCGGGGTTGCCCGGGGGTCCAGGCCGCTGGGCGGGGGGCCTCCGCGCTGCTTGGGGCACCCCGGCGCTGGACGGCAAGCGGACCGAAGGGACCCGATCGGGGCGTGCGCCCGCAGCGACGCTGGCCCTGGCAGGGCTCGGGGTCCGCTGGGGTCGGCTGGGGTCGGCAGGGGTTCGGTCGGCGGCGGTGCGGGCCCGGTTCAGCGTGGGCGGCGGCTCGGTCCTGGCGCGGAGCGAGGGCGCGCGGGTCCCGCTCAGGCGCTCCAGCGAATGGGCCCAAAGCTTCACTCGCGCCGAGCCCCTTGCCGATCTAGGCCTCGGCTTCCCCCCTCGACCCGCCCCCGGGTCCCGCCAGCCGACGCCCCATGGACCCGCTGACCCTGATCGGAATCCTGTCCGGATTCGGTCTGCTGCTTTACTCCATGATGCTCGGCAAGGGCGGGGTGATGCTGTTCGTCGACATCCCCTCCTGCATCATGGTCTTCGGGGGCACGACGGCGGTGTTCCTGATGAACTTCACGGTCCAGGACGTGAAGGCCCTGATGCCGGTCTTCATCAGGTCCTTCCTGGACAAGCTGCCCAAGCCCGCCGAGCAGATCGATCGGATCGTGTCCCTGGCCAGCCTGGCCCGCAAGGAGGGGCTGCTGGCCCTGGAGGGCAAGCTCAAGGAGATCGAGGACCCCTTCTTCGCCAAGGGATTGCAGCTCGTGATCGACGGCTTCCCGGCGGACACGGTGCGGCAGATCCTCGAGCTCGAGGCCAACTGGAGCAGCGCGCGCCACGGCGTCGGCAAGAAGATGCTCGATCAGCTGGCCGCCTACGCACCGGCCTTCGGCATGATCGGGACCCTGGTGGGCCTGGTGCAGATGCTGGCCTCCCTGGACGACCCCTCGTCGATCGGCGGCGGCATGGCCGTGGCGCTCTTGACCACGCTGTACGGCGCGGTGATCGCCAACATGATCTGCATCCCCCTGGCGAGCAAGCTCGAGCTGCGCGCCAAGGAAGAATCGCTGCTGCGGGAGCTGCAGATCGAGGGCATCGTCGCGATCCAATCCGGCGACGGCCCCCAGTTGATCAAAGAGAAACTCAAGACCTTCGTTCCGCCCAAGGCGCGCGAGGCCAAGGCCGCCTGAGCATGGCCGCCGCGGACCAGAGCGCTCCGGATGCGGCGCCGGCCGCGGGCGAGGCCCCGGCTGCGCCGCCCCCGTACCAGAAGAAGGAGCGCGCCCCGGATCCAGAACCGCCGGGCGCGCCCGAGTGGGTCGTGACCTTCACGGACATGATCTCGCTGCTGGTCACCTTCTTCGTGCTGCTGATGACCTTCAGCAGCATGGAGGAGCATGAGCTGCTGCGGGTCTCGAGCCTGCTGCGCGGCTCCCCGGGGCTGATCGAAGACTATGACTCGGCGCAGATGACCGCAGGCCCGACCCCAGACCTGATCGCCGATACGGACCCGGCCCGGGGCGCCGACTCGCCCCACACGCGGCCGAGCTCGGAGATGCCTGCGGAGCGCAGCCAGCAGTCCACCGCCCAGCGCGCGCAGGACCTGCCGGTCGATCTGAACCGGCTCGGCGACGGGCTGGCGATCGCCTGGGAGCGCGAGGCCGGTTACGCCGCGGGAGCCCTCGATCCCAACCCGGTGCTGGCCCAGGCCCTGCGCGAGACCGCCAAAGCGATCGTGCATTATCCCCATCTGGTGGTGGTCGAAGGCCACAGCTCCGAGGACTTTGCGCCCAGCCCCGAGTTCCCCGACGCCGAGGCCGAGTCCTTCGAGCGCGCCCGGCGCGCCGCCGAGGTGCTGATCGCGGCCGGCATCGAGCCCGAGCGCATCCAACTCGCCGGGCATGGCACGGCCCGGCCGCGCAGCGTCGGCCAGGGCGCGGACGCACGCCTCGACAACCGCCGCGTCGAACTGCGCCTGCTGACCCTGCCGGTCAGCCGCCGCGACCGCCTCGAAGCTGTGCGCCGCGCCAGTCGCCCGCAAGCCGAGCCCTCCGAGCCACGGGAGGAGCCGCGCTGATGGGCAAGAAGCGCCAGGAGGACAGCAAGGCCAAGGTACCGGCCTGGATGGTGTCGTTCGGGGACATGATGACCCTGATCCTGACCTTCTTCATCCTGCTGGTGTCCCTGTCCAAGGAGCGCCAGATGGGCCTGGTGGCCAAGGGCGTCGGGTCTTTCGTGGCGCGGCTCAACTCCTTCGGCTTGGACTCGCTGATGAGCGCCAAGGAGCGCGACGAGGTCTTCAATCAGGTGCGGGTGCGCTTCAACCTGCCGCCCGAGGAGGATCCGGACCGGGCCGTGCCCTTGATGGACGCGGCCCGCACCGAACTGCTGCGGGCCGACTCGATCGAAGCCTTGCCGGCCCACGACGAGCTCTACCAGCCGGCGGTGGCGATTTTCCCGGCCGGGCAGTCCGCGCTGCCCGCGGAGGCCCGCCGCTACCTGGACCTGCTGGCCCCCAGCCTGCGCCCCGGGAACGGGCAGGTGCTGGTGCTCGAGGCCCGCGCCGATCCGGCCGACGCGGGCGCCGGCGGGGCCGAACGGCGCGCCCGGGCGGTGCGGCAGTACCTGGTCGAGCGTCACGGTTTCGAACCGGGGAGGATCGAGGCCCGCTCCTGGCTCAAGAGCCCAGCGGGACTGGACGAAAAGGGCTCTGCCGTCGACGCCCGGCTGATCCTGCCGGCGCGTCGCTGAGGCGTGTCCCCCCCATGGCCGACGATCCCAAGAAGAAGCCCGAGGCCGCTGCGGCGCCCCAGGGCAGCGAGCCGGCCGCCAAGTCCAAGAAGAAGCCGATCCTGGCCGGCGCCGCGGCTGGCCTGGTGGCCCTGGCCTACCTGGCCAGCACCCTGGCCGCGCCCAAGAAGGAGGAGTACAAGCTCTTCGAGGGCCCCTTCGTGGCCCCGGTCTCGGCCGAGGAATTTACCGCCAACCTGGCCGACAAGGCCCGCAAGCGGTTCCTGCTGCTCAAGCTGAACGCCGTCTACGAGGCCTTCGACGAGCAGTATGTGGCCACGCGCCAGGCCGACCCGATCTACGCGGCGCTGGTCTCCAATGTGATCCTCGACATCGCCTCCAAGTACAGCGACGAGGTCATGAACGAGGAAATCGGCAACAACTTCCTGGCCGAGCTGCAGCGCGCCCTCGATCCCGTGCTGTTCCCGGTGCACGTGGGCAAGGCCCCCAGCCCCGCGGCCGCCGATCCCAAGAGCGGTCTGCGCCTGGGCGCCTCAGCCGACCGCTCGACCCTGCGCGCCTCGCTCTACGACCACAAGCTGACCATCAGCGCCAAGGAAAAGAAGGTGCGCCTCGACAACGGCCCCCCGGTCCTGTTCGAAGGCGACGAGCGCGACCTGCGCGTGGAGAACGAGCTCGGCCGCATGGTGTTCCTGGACGTGACCGGCCTGCAGCCCGATTTCGAGGGGCAGGTGCTGGTCGGCGTCCACGGGCGCCTGCGCGAGCTGCTCAAGGAGAAGTTCAACGTCCAGTGACGGCCAGCCCATGAGCCCGCGACTGGATCCCGCCGAGGTCGAAGCCCTGATGGAGGACTTCCAAGCGTCCGGCATGGGCGCGCGGCCCGTCGAGCCGCGCGACTTCGCCGTCCCGCGCCGGCTCTCGGCGGAGGACCTGGCGGAGGTGCGCCGGCGAATCCAGCGCGGCCTGCCCGAGATGGAGCAAGCCCTGGGACGCTTGCTGCGACGCCGCAGCCCGCTCGAGCTCGGCGCGCTGAGCGAGGTCCACGCCGCCAGCCTGTTCCGCGCGAGCGGCTCGCCGGCGGCGTTGGTTCGCTTCCGCAGCCGCGGTCAGGTCGGCTGGGTCGAGCTGCCCAGCCAGAACGCGGTCGAGGCCATCGAGCGCGTGCTCGGCCGCCTGCGCGGCAAGACCGACGAAGCCCCGGCGGCGCGTCCGCTGACCCTCTTGGAGCAGAGCCTGCTGGTCAAGCTGGTGCGCGGCGTCCTGCTGCAGGTCGCCAATGCCCTGGGCATCGAAGTGGCCCAGCTCGAGGGCGTGCCGAGCTACCGCGAGGCGGGCAGCTACCTGGACGCCGAGGGCCAGCCGGACGCCTACCGACTCTCGGTCGAGGTGCTCGCCCAGGGCCCCGATGGCCCCTTCCGCATCGCGCTGCTGCTGCCGCTGGAGAGCGCGCGCTCCTTCAGCCGCGCCAGCGAGGGTGCCGCTCCCGCAGCCGTGCCCGGGCACCTGGTCGACGTGCCCGTCGAAGTGGCGGCCCACCTCGGGCAGGCCGAGCTGACGCTCTCCGAGCTGCTCGGATTGGCCCCGGGCGACGTGATCCCGCTCGAGCTCGCCCGCGGCGAGCCGGCCCGGCTCTCGATCGACGGCCGCAACGTCGGGCTCGGCGAACTGGGCTCCCGTGCGGGCCGCCTGGCCGTGCGACTCTCCCACCTCAAGCTCGATTGATCCCCCATGAGCAGCACAGGCAAGCCCGATCCCCTGGAAGCCGCGCTCGACGCCGCCACCCAAGCCGTCCAGGCCGGGGTGGTCGAGAACGAAGGCGTGCCCGTGGCGCCGCGGCAATGGACCGAATTCGACGATCAGAGCGCCACCCAAGCGCCCATGGGGCTGCCGCATCTGCTCGACGTGCCCGTCAAGCTGACCGTCGAGGTCGGGCGCACACGCCTGTCCCTGGCCGAGCTGGTGCGCATGGGTCCCGGCTCCCTGATCGAGCTGGACCGCGAAGCCCACGAGCCGGCCGACATCCTGGTCAACGGCAAGGTGGTGGCGCGCGGCGAGATCGTCACCATCGGCGAGAACTACGGGGTGCGCATCACCCGCGTGGAGAAGTGACCGGCGCCGCGGCCCGGCGGGCCGCGCGGCGGCGCCGGGCCGGTCGGGCCGGCGCGGAGGGGTCCCCGGGGTGAGCGGCGCGGGAGGTGTTGCCCGGGACGCGGCGGGCCTCGGTCCCCGGGACGCCGCTTTGGGGGGGCCGGGAGAGGTCGAAGCGGGCCCAAGCAGGCCGGTTTGGCCGCCGGGCGCCCGAGGGGTGAGGGCCGCGGGACGCGCCGGGGGCGGGCGGCGCCGGAGCCGGGGGGGCTGAGGCCTGGGGGTCCGGCGGTCGGGGGTCCGGGGGTGCGGAGTTCCTGGAATTCGGGAGCCCGGGAGCCCGGGAGTTAGGGAGTTCGGGAGTTCGGGAGTTCAGAGGTCCGCGGCGGTTCGGGAGCCCGGCGGTCCGGGGGGCTCCAGTTGAGATCGAGTCTCAATCGCAATAGAATTCCGTGCTCCGCCCGCGCCTGGCCCGCCCAGACCTCGAACCCCATGCCGCTCCCGGATCCCCTGCTCGGAATGCCCCCCCTGGCCATCGACCTCGTGCTGCTCGGCAGCTTCGACTGGCGCGAGCTGGCCCTGCTGCTCGAAACCCAGGGCCTCGCCGGGACAGGGGAGCAGCGGGACTGCATCGACTGCGCTTTCGGCGCCACCCGGGCGGCGATCGTCGCCAGCCGCGAAAGCCCGCGCTTCCGGCGCGCCCTGGCCCGGCGCATGGACCTGTTGGCGGCGGCCGAGCGCGCCCGCCTCGCCCTGACCCCCGCGGCCGGGATCGAGGCCTGCTGGGTCGACCTGCACCGCCAACCCAGCGAGCAGGTGGCGCGCTGCCTGTGGGCCCTGGGCCGCGACTCCCGCCCCGAAGCCCGGCGGGCCCTCGAACAGCTCCTGGCCCGCCTGCACGCGGCCGCCCTGTGGCTGTTCATGCGCCCCCCGCCGGTGCCCGACCCGAGCTGAACGCCGGAGGGATCGGCCGCGGCGGGTTCCCCTGGGCCCCCGCGGATCGCCCCCGGGGGCGGGTTTTCGGGCCCGTGCCCCGCCGGCGGGGGCCGCTCGACGGGCCCGATGGGCTGGAAATCCCTCCCGCCCCTGAGGCGAAAACCCGCCCCCGGGGCCCCGGGGACCCGCCGCCCCCCAGGGGCCGACCGAAACGGGCCCGTTTCGCCGGGACGCTGCGGGGTTGTGCCGGATCTGGGAGACTCGCCCCTTCTCCCACCCCCGGAGCCCCCATGCCTCAGGATTGCGACCGTTTCGCCCCTGCCCCGATCCGCCGGACCCTCGCGGGGCGCTGCCTCCGCGCAGCCTGGCTCGCCCTTTCGCTGCTGCCGCTGGGCCCAGCCCTCGGGGCGCCCGCGGCGCAGGACCTGGGGGCCAGCCCGGCGGCCCCGGCTCCCGTCGGCCTAGGGCCGGTCGAGGCCCTCCCGGGCGAACTGCGGCGCACCCCGGAGGGGTTCGAGGCCCTGGGCGCGGGTTTCGCCGCTCGATTTGACCCCCGGGGAGCGCGCTTCACCGACAGCATGACCGGCCGCGAACTCGGCCTGGAAGCGCGCTGGCTGCGGCGCGGGGACCGCGCGGTGGAGCTGGCCCCCGGCGCACCCACGGCCGCTGGCGGCCTGGTCCGCTACCTGCGCGGCCCGGGCATCGAGGAGCGCTTCGAGCCCCGCGCGGCCGGTTTGGAACACAGCCTCAGCGTGGCGAACCCCCTGGGCAGCGCCGGCGACCTGACGGTCGAGTTCGAGCTGAGCGGGTCGGCCCTCGACGGCACCGCGGAGGCCGCCGGCGGCGGTTGGCGGCTGGCTGGAGTCTCGATCGGCGAGCTGTGGGCCATCGACGCCGCGGGCCGTCGCGCCGCCGGGCGGCTCGAGCTCGAAGGCCAGCGCCTCTCCTGGGTCATCCCGGGCGAGTTCGTGGACCAGGCCGCCTGGCCCCTGCTGCTCGACCCGCTGATCGGCAGCGGCTTCCAGCTCAGCTTCCCGGCGACCCAGCAGCAGGTGCTAGGTCCCTATGAGGAGGACACGGAGGTCAGCGTAGCCTACGACCAGACCACGGACACCTACCTGGCGGTCTGGCGCCGGCTGGACTTCAACCAGAGCCAGAATCCGCAACTCCAGCTCACTGTGCTGGGGCAGCGCTTCAACGCCGCCGGGCAGCCGCTCGGCAACCCGATCACGATCTCGAGCGTCGACCCGTCCAGGCGTCCGGTGGTGGTCTCGGTCAACCGCCCGAACCGCTTCGCCGTCGCCTGGATCCAGGACTTCTTCGGCGAGAGCCAGGTCCGGCTGCGTCTGGTCGACCCCTCGACCGGCAACCTCTCGAACAGCTTGTTCGTCGCGGGCCTGCCCGAGGGTCAGATCAATCGGGTCTCTATGGCAGGAGAACCGGACGGTTCGCTGACGGCGACAGGGCAGGTCTGGCTGGCCTGGGACTCCCCCACGGGGATCCGCGGCGCGCGGGTACTGGTGCCGAACTCCCCCTCGCAGCCGACGATCGCAGCCAATTTCACCTGGGTCGCGGGCAGCGAGCTCTCGCAGCCGGCCCTGTCGCGCACGCCATCCGCCAGCGGACGCCTGGGTCTGGCCTGGGTCGCCAGCTCGAACCAGGGCCAGACCAGTTCAGCGTGGGCCGGCGTATTCAACACCGCGGGCACCCTGCTCGGTACCGCGCAAAAGGTCTCCGGAACGCTGGCGCGCGTGTTCCTGCCGCGCATCGACGGCGGCGACGCCGGACCCAGCTACTACACGGTGGCTTTCCAAGCTGTCGGCCAATCCTGCGATTTGCTGGGGCTCAATTGCGTCGACACCTTCCGCGGCTACCGAACGGCCCTCAGCTTCAACGGCAGCCTGCAGGTCGGCCCGCTGGTCCCGCTGACCGAGACGCTGCTTTCGACTGTGAGCCAGAGCGTCGGGTGGCGCAACAACCGCATGTTCTTGGCCTATGCGGATGCCTCCGGCAACGAGGCGATGGTGCGCCTGCTCGAGTGCGACCCCAAGACGGGCGCGGTCGTCGATGGGCCCACCACGGTCAACTCCGCAACGGGAGTGGCCTTCGGGACGAGTGTCTTCGCGGACATCAGCTTGTGCCTGGACGCTTCCGGCGGCGATGCAAGCGCGTCGCGCGGAGTCCTGCTCTATACGCGCGGCGTCGGCTCGCTGTTCTTCGCCGGTTCAGACTCGGTCCGCGGCCGCTTCCTGACAGCCTTCTCACCCCTGGCCGCGGCGATCGACTTCGGCGGCGCCTGCGGCCTGGGAGGCGGCGGTTACCAGGTCAGCTCGCCGCCCGCGGTCGGCAACGGCAGCTTCCGGGCGCGCCTGCTGTTCCCGGGCACCGGCACCAGCGTGGCGGTCTTCAACCTGGCTTTCTCCGGCGTGCCCGTCCCCTGCGGTCCCTGCCAGTGGGTGCCCTTCGAGTTCACCACCGTGCTGCCGGGCAACCCCAACCTGGTCGAACTCGCGCTGCCAATCCCCTGCAACCCGGCCCTGATCGGCATCGAGGTGCTGAGCCAGTGGACGGTGATCAAGCCCAGCGCCAACGACTGCCCGAGCTTCCCCGGCTTCGCCGTCAGCAACATCTTGAGCCTGCGGCCGCACTGAGGCCGCGGCGCGGCTCGTCCGCGGGCCAGCCCGGCTCGCCCGCGGCGATCCGGCCGCTCGCTGCGCGTACCCAGACTTCGGCGCCCGTCCGTGGCCCGAACCGCTGACTCGAAGGCCTGCCGCCGACCCGAGCGCTCGCGTCGCCGCGTGCTGCGACGCGAGCGGCCGCGGAGCCGGCGGGCCGGGCCGCTGGCCCGGATCGATCGCCTCAGGCCAGGCCGGTCAGCTCGGCGATCAGCAGCAGATAGAGCAGCACGAACAGCGTGCCCTCCCAGCGCGAGACGCGCTTGTCGTGGGTCAGCAGGTAGAACAGCAGCGCCGCGGCCACGCAGGCGGGCAGGGGCAGGCGCAGGATCTCCGGGGGTGCTTCGATCGGTCCCACGTTGGCCGCGGCGCCGAGCACGACGAAGCCGTTGAAGATGCACGAGCCGAGGATGTTGCCCACGGCCATCTCGGCCCGGCCGGCGCGGGCCGCGGCGATGCTGACCGCCAGCTCGGGCAAGGTCGTGCCCAGGGACAGGATCGTCAGCGAGGCGATCGCAGGCGAGATGCCGATCCGATCGGCGAGCGCGATCAAGGCATCCAGGGTCGTATTGGCCCCGACGAAGATCAGCGCGCCGGCCGCGAGCAAGGTCAGGAAGTCTTGGGCGCGCAGGCGCGGAGGCGCGGCGGGCTGGGCCGATTCGAAGCTTGCCTCCGCGGTGGCGCTGCGGCCCTCGGTCCAGAGGTAACCGACGTAGGCGCCGTAGCCCCCCAGCAGGGCCAGGCCTTCGAGCCGGCCCACGTGGCCGTCGAACATCACCAGGGCCAGGGTCAGCGCGGACCCGAGCATGAAGTTGAGGTCGATGGCGATGTACTGCTCGCCCAGGCGGATGCCGCGCTTCGAGCTGGCCGCCACCAGCCCCAGGATGAAGAGCAGGTTCGAGGTGTTGGCGCCGAGGACGTTGCCCGCCACCATGCCCGACTGGCCCCGCCCCGCGGCCAGCACCGAGGACACCAGCTCGGGCAGCGACGTGCCCACGGCGACGATGAAGACCCCCACCGCGAAGGGCGAGAGCCCCAGGGCCAGCCCGACCCGCTCGGCCGCCTGGGTGAACAGCTTGGCGCCGAGGATCAGCACCGCCAGGGCCCCGGCGAGCAGGGCCAGCAGCGCCAGCAGCGAGAGTCCGGTCGGGTCGAGGAGCGGCATGGTCGGATCGGCAGGTTGCGTGAGCTTCCGATAGCGGACCGGGCGCGCCTTGGCAACCGCGGCACCGCGGGCGCGCCGAAAAAAGACGAAACCTGGCCGCACTTCCCCGGTTGTGGCGTTCCGCATCGCCCCGGGTCTCCGGGGCCCCGGGCCGACCGGCCCGGCACTCCCGACCCCAGACCTGCGCTGGTCATGCCGAAGCTTCCCTGGCTGTCCTCCCTGGCCCTGGCCCTGGCCCTGCCGACCGCCGCCGCCGCGCAGATCGGCCCGCCGCCCCCGCCGCCGCTGCAGCCGCCGCCGGTCCCCCCCCAGAACCCGGTCAGCGAAGCCAAGCGCCTGCTCGGCAAGGCGCTGTTCTTCGAGGAGCAGCTCTCCAGCGACGACACGATGGCCTGCGCCACCTGCCACGTGATCTCCGCGGGCGGCGGCGACCCGCGGCTGGGCATCGATCCGGGGGCTCTGCCGGGTCCGGCGGACGATGTGCGCGGCAGCCCCGGGGTGGTGCGCTCCGACGCCCAAAACCGCTACCTCCCGCACCTGATCTTCGGCCTCGACCCGCAGGTCACGGGGCGCAGCGCCCCGACCATGATCGGAGCCGCCTACGCCCCGGAGCTGTTTTGGGACGGCCGGGCGCGCAGCAGCTTCAGCGATCCGATCAGCGGGCAGGTCCTGATCCCGGTCGGCGGGGCGCTCGAAAACCAGGCCCTGGCGCCGCTCACCAACTCGACCGAGATGGCCCACGACCAGCGCAGCCTGGCGCAGGTCTTCGCCAAGCTCGCCGCCGTGCGGCCCCTGGCCCTGGCCAGCGATCTGCCCCCGGACCTGGCCGCGGGCTTGGCCGGCATCGACAGCTACGGCGAGCTGTTCCAGGCCGCCTTCGGGGACGCTTCGATCAGCGCGCCGCGCATCGCCTTCGCCCTGGCGACCTACCAGCGCACGCTGGTTCCCAACCAGACGCCCTTCGATGCCTTCATCGCCGGGCAGCCGGCGGCCCTGACCCCGTCCCAGGCCCAAGGCTTGCAGGCCTTCAACGCGACCACCTGCGGCGTGTGCCATGCCGGTCCGTTGTTCACCAACCACAGCTTCCGCAACGTGGGCCTGCGCCCCTGGCAGGAGGATTCCGGCCGATTCGCGGTCACGGGCCTGTTCGGCGACCGGGGCCGTTTTAAGGTCCCGACCCTGCGCAACGTCGGACTCAAGCCGCGCTTCATGCACACCGGCCAGCTGGCCACCCTCGAACAGGTGATCGGGTTCTACGTCGGGGCCCCGGGTTTCCAGCAGTTTCCGGAGAACCAAGATCCGGCGGTGCCCGCGATCAACGTGCCGCCGCAGCTGCGCGACGAGCTGGCCGATTTTCTGCGCAACGGGCTGACCGACCCGCGCGTCCGCGACGAGCTGTTCCCCTTCGATCGCCCGACCCTGGCCAGCGAGCGCAAGTCGAGCGAGCAGCTGCTGCTGGGCCTCGGTCACCCGGGCAGCGCCGGCGTGACACCGCGCTGGATCGCCCCGCCCCCCGCCGCTCTGGGCAGCCCGGATTTCAGGCTCGGCCTGCGCGAGGCCCTGCCCCAGAGCAGCGCCTTCCTGGGCCTCTCCCTGCCCGGCGCCCCGACCGGCCTGACCCTCGGGCTTGCGCCCTTGGCCGTGGACCCAGCCAGCCTGCTCGCGCTCAGCGCGCAGCCCACCCTCCCCGGCCCGACGGGCTTCGGCCACGCCACCGCCCCGCTGCCCCTCCCCAACCAGCCCGCCCTCTCCGGCCTCCAACTGGCCGCCCAATGGCTGATCCTCGACCCCGGAGCCAACGGCCAATGGAGCTCCACCCCCGGCCTGCAGTTCCCCCTGCACTGACCCCCCTCCCCGGGCCCCGCCTCCCAAGGGGCCTAAGGCGCCCCACCCGCATCGGGCGGGGACGCGGGGCACCGGGGAGCTTCCGCTGTCCGAGCCGGGCTGGCCCGCAGGCTCAGCCGCGGGAGCGGGCGGCGGCGGCGTGGAAGTGGAGGCCTTCGAGGTCGGCGAGGTGGGCGGCGTCGGAGAGGGCTTGGGGTGCGGGGTCGCCCGGGGTCAGGGGGTCCAGGTCCAGGTAGGTCTGGGTGCGCAGGAAGTCGAACACGGACAGGCCGCCGCGCTGGCGGGAGCCCTGGCCGGTGGGCAGGACGTGGTTCGGGCCCAGGCCGTAGTCGCCGAAGACCTCGCTGCTGGCGGGCCCGAGGAACAGGGCGCCGGCGTGGCGGATCTGGCGCGCGAGGGACTTGGGATCGGCCACGAACAGGGCCAGGTGCTCGGCGGCGAGGCGATCGGCCAGGCGCGCGGCTTGCGGCAGATCGTCGAGGACCACGGCGGCGCCGCCGCGCAGCGAGCGCTCGGCGATATCGGCGCAGGCGGCGGAGCGGGCTCCGAGCTGCCGCGCTTGCGCCAGTTCGCTGGCGAGGCAGGTGCGCACGGCCGCCAAGGAGCAGCCCGGCAGAGCGATCAGCACGGGCCAAGCGTCCGGATCGTGCTCGGCCTGGGCCAGGAGGTCGAGGGCGATGCGGCGCGGCTCGACGCTGCCATCGGCGATCACCAGCAGTTCGCTGGGTCCGGCCAGGCTGTCGATGCCCACCCGGCCGAAGAGCTGGCGCTTGGCGGCGGTCACGTAGCGGTTGCCCGGGCCGGCCAGAAAATCGACCGGCTCGAGGCCTTCGACCCCCAGGGCCAGGGCGGCGATGGCCTGGGCGCCGCCGACCGCCAGCAGCCGGTCGGCTCCGGAGATGGCCGCCGCCGCGCGGACCAGGGCCGAGGGCCGCGGCGAGGCCACGACCACACGCCCGACGCCGGCGGTCTTGGCCACCAAAGCGGTCATCAGCACGCTGGAGGGCAGCGGGTAGCGACCGCCGGGGGCGTAGCAGCCGGCGCTCTCGAGCGGCACCAGCCGGTGCCCCGCCCGGCCGCCGGGCACAGCCAGCTCGAGGGGGCGCAAGCAAGCGAGCTGGGCTTCGGCGAAGGCACGGATGCGGGCCGCGGTGCGCTCGAGCAGACCGCGCTGGTCCGCCGGCAGCCCCGACAGCGCCGCGAGCAGATCCTCCCGCTCGAGCAACGCGGGCGCCCCGGGCTCGAGATCGCCCAAGGATTCCGCCACCTCGCGCAGGCCGGCCAGTCCGCGCTCGCGGACGGTCGCGATCAGCGCTGCGGCCCGCGTTTCCGTGGCCGCATCGATCGCGCTCGGCGTGCGCGCCAAGAGCTGCTCCGCCCGGCGCTGCGGGAGCAGCATGGCGCCCGCGGCAAGCGCCGGCGTCTGTTCCCCAGGGCTCACGGACGCACCTCCTTGGGCAGGCCCGGACGGCGGCTGACGCGCAGGGCGCGCCGATCGAGCACGGCCTCGATGTCGGCCAGACGCGCGCCCTCGCGCAGGGCCGCGAGCAGCCCGAAATAGAGCAGGTCCGCGGCCTCTTCCGCGGCCTCGAGGGGTCCCCGTGCGGCGCCCAGCTCCGCGGCCTCCTCGCCGAGCTTGGCGGCCAGCCAGCCGGGCTCCGACAGCACGCGCTGGGTGTACGAGCCCGGCTCGGGCGGCCCGCAGAGGCGCGCGGAGAGGCGTCGCTCGAGGCCCGCCAGGCCCCCGCCGCGTTCGGGACCGAAGCAGCTCGGAGTGCCCAGGTGGCAGAAGCCCGCGCCCTGCTGTTCGACCACGAAACGCAGGCAGTCGCGGTCGCAGTCCAGCTCGACCCTAAGCAGGCGCTGGGTTTGGCCGGAGCTCTCGCCCTTGCGCCACAGGCCGCGGCTCCGCGACAAGTAGACGCCGCGGCGCTCGGCCAGGGCCGCGCTCAGGCTCTCGAGGTTCGAATAGACGAGCCCCAGGGCGACGCCGCGCGGATCGACCACCAGGGTGGGCCAGAGTCCATCGGGTCGATCGCTGACGAGCGGCGCCGCGAAGGCCTCCGCCAGGGGCAAGCGGCCGTCGTAGAGCGCCATGCCGACCTGCGCATCGGCGCCGAGCCGGTCCAGTTCGGCGATCTCGGCGGCGCTGGTGACGCCGCCGGCGATGGTCAGGCGCGCGTCGCCCGCGGCTTCGACCAGGGCCGGCACGGCGGCGAGGTCGGTGCCCTGACAGCGCCCTTCGCGCTCGATGAAGGTGACCAGGAACCCGCCCACCAGGCCGCGCAGTTCGGCCATGGCCGCGAGCACCGGCCGTCCGCTGCCCGTTTGCCAGCCGTGGGTCATGACCTCTCCGTGCTCGCTGTCGAGGGCCGCGATCAGGCGCTCCTTGGGCAGGCGCCGCAGCAGCTCCGGCCGCGCGGCGGTTCCGATCACCAGGCGCGCGGCGCCGGCGTCGAGCCACTGCACGGCGGTCTCGTAGTCGCGGATCCCGCCGCCGACGCGGCAGGGCTGGCGCCCGACGAGGGCGCGGATCACGTCCCGGTGGCTGCCGCGCCCGCGGGCCGCGTCCAGATCCACCACGGCCAGCTCGCCCAGGGGCGCGAAGCGCTCGGCGACGGCCAGGGGATCGCCGGCTTCGATGGCCAGCTCGCGGCCGCCGATCAGTTGCACGGCTTGGCCGCGCTCGATGTCGAGGGAAGGGATCAGCATGGGCGGATCGGCAGTCCGGCAGCGGAGAGTTGTTGTTTGAGGTCAGAAAGGCGCGCGAGCCCGTCGTGCAGGATCGAGGCGCACAGCACCGCGCTGGCCCCGGCCTCGAGGGCCGCCGCCAGATGCGCGGCGCTGCGCGCGCCGCCCGAAGCGACGATGGGCACCGAGACCGCCTGGGCCAGGGCAGCGATCAGGGGCAGCTCGTAGCCGCTGTGGGTGCCATCGCGGTCGATGCTGGTGACCAGCAGCTCGCCCGCGCCCAGGGCCGCCGCGCGCCGGGCCCAGTCGACGGCGTCGGCGCCGGTGGCTTCCCGGCCCGCGGCGACCACCACTTCGTAGCCGCCTGGGCCCCCGGATTCGTCCTGGGTCGCGGAGGGCGCCGGGCGGCGGCGCGCGTCCAAGGCCAGCACGGTGGCCTGGCTGCCGAAGCGCGCTGCGAGGGCGCGGATCAGTCCGGGGTCGCGCCAGGCTGCGGTGTTGACCGCCACCTTGTCCGCACCGGCGTAGAGCAGCGCCTCGGCGTCCGCCAAGCAGCGCACGCCGCCCCCGGCGCAGATCGGGATGCCCAGGGCGCCGCGCAGCGCACGCAGGGTCTCGAGCGCGTGGCCCCGCCCCTCCACGGTGGCGGAGACATCGAGCACCACGAGCTCATCGGCGCCCTCGGCCTCGTAGCGCCGCGCCAGCTCGAGCGGATCGCCCGCATCGCGCAAGCCGACGAAACGCACGCCCTTGACGACCCGGCCGGCGGAGACATCCAAGCAGGGGATCAGTCGCCGCGCGATCATGGCCGCAGCTCCCTTTCCGATAGCAGCGGGGCGGCGCCGTTCGCGCGAGCAGCGGGCAACTCGGGTTCGGTCGCCGCCAGCCAGCGTGCGATCAGCCGCGCGCCGAAGGCCCCGGACAATTCCGGGTGGAATTGGCAAGCGAGCACCGCTCCGCGCTCGAGGCCGGCCACGAAGGGCCCGCCGTGGTCGGCGAAGGCCGCGCGCCAGCCCGGCGGCACCGCGTCCAGGCGGTAGCTGTTGGCGAAGCAGGCGTAGCCGCTCTCGAGGAACCGGCAGCCGGGTTCGGCGCGGATCGAGTTCCAGCCCAGCTGGGGCACGGCGACCCCCGGCCCGAAGCGCTCGACGGACAGCGGCAGCAGCCCGAGCCCCCGGACGCCGGGGCTCTCGGCGCTGCGCTCGGCGAGCACCTGCAGACCGAGGCAAATCGCCAGTGTGGGGCGGCCGGCCGCCAGGCGCGCGCGCAGCACCTCGACCAGGCCCAGGCGTTCGAGGGCCCCCATGGCGGCCGCAAAGCTGCCCACGCCGGGCAACACCAGGCGCTGGGCCGCTTCGAGGGCTGTGGGCTCCCGCACCGGCTCGGCGCACACGCCTGCGCGCCCCAGGGCCGCCAGGATCGAAGCCAGGTTGCTGACCCCGGTGTCGAGCACCTGCACCGCAGCCCGCCCGCCCTCGAACGCGGCAGCGGGGGCCCCGGGCGCCTGCTCCGGCGCGCCCGGGGCGCTGGCCGCGAGCGGCTCGGCCGGCGGCCCGCATTCGCCCGCGCAGGCCTGGGCCAAGATCTGGTCCATCCAGCTCATGACTGGCTCCTCAGCAGGGCGCCCTTGGTGCTCGGGATCTCGGCGGAAAGGCCATCCGCGCGGTCGCCGCAGCCGCCCCCGGCCTCCGCGCGCCAGGCGAGGGCGCCCCGCAGCGCCAGCGCCACGGCCTTGAAGGCCGCTTCGGCCCGGTGGTGGTCGTTGCGCCCCTTGAGCACGTCGACGTGCAGGGAGGCCCCGGCCGCGATGGCGAAGGATTCGAGGAAGTGGGTCACGTTCTGGGTCGAGAGCTGCCCCAGACGCTCCTGCGCGAGCCCGAGCTCGATCGCCGGCCAGGGCCGCCCGGACAGGTCGATCACCGCCCGCGCCAGGGCCTCGTCCAGGGGCGCGTAGGCGCTGCCGAATCGCATCCGGCCCGCCTTGTCCCCCAGGGCGTTCGCCAGGGCCTGGCCCAGGGCCAGGGCGCAGTCCTCGACCGTATGGTGGTCGTCGACCTGCAGATCGCCGCGGCAGGACAGCTCGAGATCGAGCCCGCCGTGCAGGGCCAGGGCCGAAAGCAGGTGGTCGAGGAACGGCAGTCCGGTGTCGAGCTGGGCGCGGGGGCCCCGGTCGAGGCTCAGCGCGATCTCGACGCGGGTTTCGCGCGTTTCGCGCAGCAGGCGGGCGGAGAATCGTGAAGACATGGCGGGGTGCGGAGCTGGGGCGATGGGGCGGGGCGCAGGGGGCGCGCAGATGGCTGGGTTAGGCGCGGGCGGGGGCCGGGGCCGGCGATCCGGGGCGAGCGCTCTCGGCGGTCGGCGGCAGCCAGCGGGACAGGGCGGAGCCGATCTGCTCGGGCGCGGCGAGCACGCAGGCCGCGCCGCTTTCGAGCAGCCGCGCCCGCCGACGCTCCGGATCGGGGCAGCCCGGCGGCAGCACGCCGATGGCGGCCGCGCCGGCGCGTAGGGCCGCCTGCAGGTCGTCGGGCGTGTCTCCGAACATCCAGGCCCGCTGCACCCCGAGGCGCTCGAGGGCCAGGCGCACGGGGGCCGGATCGGGCTTGAGCGCGGCGTCCTCGCGCGCGACCAGCACGCCGAAGCAATCCGCCAGGCCGGCCTGCTCGAGGAAGCGCTGTGCGTCGCGCCGCGGCCGGCCGGTGACGATGCCGAGCGGCCAGCGCTGCGCCAGCGAGCGCAGTTCGGCGGGGGAAAGCGGTGCGCGCTCGAGCTCGAACAATCCGCCCTGGTAGGCGCGCTCGTAGGCCGCTTTGGCCTGCGCCAAGGTCGGATCCGCGCCGCGCTCGGCGCACAGCCGGCGGGTCAGCTCCCAGTCGCAATTGGCCGCCCCAGCGCCCTGGGCTGCGGCGATCTCGGCCGGACCGATGGCGACACCGAACTCGGCCGCCGCCGCAGCGATCGCCGCCACCTGGCTTTGCGACACGTCGGCGAGCACCCCGTCCATGTCGAACAGCAGCGCCTGCGGGGCCAGGGCCAGATCGATCGCCTCCAGGAGCTCGGCCAGGCCGCGCGGATCGTCGGGGCAGCCCAGGCGCACGGCCCGCTCGAGCCCCGCGCGCCCGGGGAAGCGCCGCAGGGCCAGGCCCCGTCCGGCGCAGACCCCCACGAACAGCTCGGCATCCGGCACCTCGGCGAAGGCAAAATTGGCCTGCGACGGGCTGGGGCAGGCGCCGCGCTGGCTGAGGCGCGCCTCGATCGCCTGGCGCTCGCGGGCCACGCGCGCCACGTGGGCGCCCATGGCGCCCCGATCGCGGTCGAGCCGCTGCTCGGCCAGGGCCAGGCTGGGGCCGGCCACCGCGTAGGGATTGCCGGCGGCGCGCAGGGGCTCGAGCAGCGCCGCGGGCCCGAGCACATAGCCGACGCGCGCCGCCGCCAGGCCCCAGGCCTTCGAGAACGTGCGCAGCACCAGCGCGTTGGGCAGGGCCAAGGCGGCCGCGGTCAGGTCCTCGTCGGCGTACTCGGCGTAGGCCAGGTCCACCAGCAGCAGGGCCTCCGGGGCGGCCGCGGAGAGGCGCGCCAGGTCCGCGGCGCTGGCCACGGAGCCGGTCGGGTTGCTCGGCGACACCACGGCGATCAGGCCCAGCGCGGCGCCGGGTTTTTCGATTTCCGCGAGCAGCCTGTCGATCGGCAGCTTCCCCCCGCGCTCCCGGACCGGGCGCAGCTCGGCCCCCGCCAGACTCAGATAGCGGGTCAACATCTCGAATGCGGGTTCGGCGTACACGGCGCGGCGTCCGCCCCCGGCGTAGGCCAGGCAGGCACGAAACAGACCGTCGTCCGCGCCGGCGGTTGCGAGCACGTTTTCCGCCCCGATCCCAAACTCCTGTGCCAGCCGGGCTTCCAGCGCCGCGGCGTTCGGATAGCGGCGCAGCCGCTCGCCCGCCAAAAGCCCGCGCCCATCGAGGTCGGCCAGGCGCGCGCCCTCGTTGGCGTCGAGGCGCCAGCGGGCTGCGGGGCCCTGGGCCCTCCGATAGCCCGGCAGCCCCAGCAGGGCCGCGATCGGGCGCGGCCCGGGGCCCGGGGCCCGCCCCCGGGGCGGCCGATCGCCCGCCGCGAGCGGCGACGCCGCGGCGATCGCGCTCGGCAAGCCCGCGCCCGAAGCCTCGCCAGGCGAAAGCCCGCCGCCCGGCTGCGGTTCCGCCAGCGCGCCGCACAGCGCCCCGTTTTCGATCGCTTGGCTGTCCATGGTCCGCTCAGCGCACGATTTGGGTGAATTCGGAAACGACGATGTCGCGGCCGCCGGCGGCGCGCAGCTCGGCGATCAGGGCCGGCAAGCCGGCGCGCGGCACCGCCGCCTTGACCCCGAAGCCCCCTGCGCCCACCAGGCGCGCCACGGTGGGCCGATCCATGCAGGGCAGGCGCTGGCACAGGCCCTCGAGGCGCTCCGCGGCCACGTTGATCTCGAGCATCACCCGGCAGCGGGCCTCGACCACCGAGCGCACCAGCAGGGCCAGCTCCTCGAGCCGGCTGCGCTTTTCCGGATCCTCGAGCGAGCGCGGATTGGCGTAGAGGCGCGTGGTCGAGCGCATCAGCTCGTCCAGCTCCACCAGGCGGTTGGCCTCCAGGGTCGCGCCGGAGGCGCTGTTGTCGACGATCAGGTCCGCGTCCTCGGGCGGGAACACCTCGGTGGCGCCGAAGGTGCGCAGGAAGCGCGCCGAGAGCCCCGTGGTTTCGATCCAGGCGGCGGTCAGGCGCGCGTATTCGGAGGCCACGATCAGGCCGCGCCGACGGCGCCAGGCGGGGTCCTCGGCGAGCTCGGGCGGCGCCGCGGCCACGATGCGCACCGGATCGAGCCCGGTGTCGACCAGCTCGACCAGATCGGCCCCGAGCTCGCGCACCCAATCGGCGCCCGCGAAGCCCGCGTCGCGCGAGCCCAGGTCGAGCATCTCGACGATGTTCTGGGGCTTGAGCAGCTTGCTCTGCACGCCCGGCAGCCCGACCCGCGGCCGATAGCCGCGCTCGCCGATCGAGAGCGGAATGCCGGCGGCCCGCAGCAGGCCTTCGACGCCGGCCTGCATGCGGCCCTTGGGCAGGGCCAGCCGCAAAACGGCGGCGCGGGCGGGAGTCCGCGGCGCGGCCTGGCCGTCGCCGCTGGAGACCGCCCCGGGCGGAACAGCACCGCCCTGGGGGCTTGGAAACAGCGCGGGCGCGAGGCCGGGGCGTTCGGAGAGCTCCCGGACCGTGCCCGGGGATTCGATCGGTTGCATGGGGCTTGGGGGCGCCCACCCGCCAGCCGCCGCCCCGCGCCCGGTCGGGCCCCACGGCCCGGTCCCCCGAAACGCAGCACGCCGGCCCGCGGGCCGGCGTGTGTCTGTTTGGCTTCCTGGAAAAGCGCCTCAGACCACCCGACCCGCGGTCGGATGATGATGGTGCTGGGCGCACAGGCTCAGGAAGCCAGGTTGCATGACCTCAAGTTGGGCCCCGGTTCGCCGGACGTCAAGGGAGCGGCGCGGAAAAAGTCGCGCGCGCCCGGGGCGCGCCCCCGCAGGCGCCGCTGCGCTGCGGACCGTTCCGGGCGACCCAGCGTCTAGGGAAAGCGGCGGCTTTCGCCGGCGCGATACAGGCACAGGCGGTTGCCGGAGGGGTCGCGCAGGTGCGCTTCGCGCCAGCCCCAGGGTTGGTCGCGGGGCGGCGCGTCGAAGGCGATGCCCGCGGCTTGCAGGCGCGCGCACCAGTCGTCCAGGCGCTGCTCCTCGAAGCACAGCTGCACCTGGGGCAGGGCACCCGCAGCGGGGGCAAGCGGGGCCGTGGCGGGCGGACCCGCCCCGGGCCCGGAGGACCCGGGCGCCGCCCCGGGCGCGACCTGCAGCGAAAACGTGACGCCGTTGGGCGCTTCGAAGCGCGCGTAGCCGAGGGCCGGGCGCGCCACCACCTCGCGGCAGCCCAGGGTGCGGTAGAAGGCCCGCGAGCGCTCGAGATCGCGGCAGGGCAGCAGCAGCTGGTTGAGGGCCGGGCCGGGCAGGGCGTCGTTGCGCACGCGGCCATGGCCCAGGGGGCCGTTGCTCGGCACCAGCTCGGGGGCGTCCCGCAGCGCCAAGCGCACGAAGCGCCGCCCGAGCAGCACCGCCTCCTCCAGCGGCAGCCCCTGGCCCAGGAAGGTGGCGATGGCGCTGGCCAGGGAGCAGCCCGTGCCGTGGGTATGCGGCGTTTCGATGCGCGCATCGCTCCAGGTCGCCGCCAGCTCGCCGTGCACATAGAGGCGGTCGACGATCGCGCCGTCCCGGGCCCCGTGGCCGCCCTTGACCAGCAGGGCGCGCACGCGCGGCGCGAGGGCTTCCAGCCCGCCCAAGGCCTCGAGCTCGGGCAGGTTGGGCGTGACCAGGGCGGCGCCGGGGAAAAAGCGCTCGAAGGCGCGGATGGTCTCGGCGTCGGCCAGGGCGGAGCCCGAGGTGGCCACCATCACGGGATCGAAGACGATCGGCACGCCCGGCAGGCGCGCCAGGCGCTCGGCCACGGCCGCGGCGGTCGCCGCGGCGCCGATCATGCCGATCTTGACCGCATCGACGCCGAAGTCCGCGACCACGCTCTCGATCTGCGCCAGCACCATCTCGAGCGGCACCGCGTGCACGGCCTGCACGCCGCGCGAGTTCTGGGCCGTCAGGGCCGCGATCGCGGTCATGGCGTGCCCGCCCAGCAGCGTGACGGTCTTGATGTCGGCCTGGATGCCGGCGCCGCCGCCGCTGTCGGAGCCGGCCACGATCAGCACGCGCGCAGGTTTGGGCTGCATGGGCCGCATTCTAGCGCCCCCCCGAAGCCCCCGGCGCGCGCTGGGGCGGGGCGGTCAAGCGAAGTCTTGCAGCTGATGCTGGGGGTTCTTCTTGAGCGCGTATTCCTTGGCCCATTGGCTCGGGAACAGCACGATCGGGCGCTGGTGGCGGTCGTAGGTCAGCAGCGAATTGGAGGGCGTGTCGAACTTCTCCGGCGCCCCGATCAGCCAAGCCGAGCACTCGTAGGGCAGGAAATCGACCCGCGCTTCGACGCCGTATTCGTCGCGCAGCCGGTACTGCAAGACCTCGAACTGCAGGCGTCCGACCCCCGCGGCCAGGGTCTCGGCCTGATAGCCGTCGCCGGAGCGCAGCCACTGGATCAGGCCTTCCGAGGTCAATTGGGCCATGCCCTTGTCGAAGGCCTTGCGTTTGCCGGTGTCCTTGGGCGCCAGGCGCGCGAAGACCTCGGGCTGGAAGGAGGGCAGCGGCAGGTGCTCGAAGCCGCCGTCGGCGCTGATCGTGTCGCCGATCTGGAACGAGCCCGGGTTGATCAGGCCGACGACATCGCCCGGATAGGCCTCGTCCAGGGTGGTGCGCTCGCGCGCCACCAGGCTGTGGGGCCGGGCCAGGCGCATCTCGCGGCCCAGGCGTTGGTGGCGCACCACCAGCTGGCGCTCGAAGCGTCCGGAGCAGACGCGGATGAAGGCCAGGCAGTCCCGGTGGCGCGGGTCCATGTTGGCCTGGATCTTGAACACGTAGGCGCTGAAGGGGCTGGCGACCGGATCGAGCAGGCGCTCGCCGCCGCCCGGCAGCAGCACGCGGCGCCGCCCCGGGCAGGGCGCCAGTTCGAGGAACGCGTCGTAGAAGGGCTCGATGCCGAAGTTGGTCAGGGCCGAGCCGAAGAAGGTCGGCGTGACCTGGCCCGCCAGGAAGGCCTCCAGGCTGAACGGGTTGCCGGCCACCGCCAACAGCTCGAGCTCCTCGCGCGTGCGGCGACACGGCTCCTGGCCGATCAACTCCTCGGCGCGGGCCGAGGCCAGCGGCACGCGCTCGAACTCGACCCGGCTGGCGCCGCGCGAGCTGGTTTTCTCGAAGTGCACCAGGTCGCCGCTGCGCAGGTCGACGATGCCCTTGAAGTCGCGCCCGTTGCCCACCGGCCAGTTGAGCGCGCTGGCGCGGATGCCCAGGGCGCCCTCGACCTCCTCCATCAGCGCCAGCGGGTCGCGCCCGGGCAGGTCGAGCTTGTTGATGAAGGTCAGGACCGGGATGCCGCGCAGTTTGCAGACCGCGAACAGCTTGCGCGTCTGGGCCTCGACGCCCTTGGCCGCGTCGAGCACCATGATCGCCGCGTCCGCGGCCGTCAGCGTGCGGTAGGTGTCCTCGCTGAAATCCTGGTGCCCGGGCGTGTCGAGCACGTTGATGACATGGCCCTTGTACTCGAACTGCATCGCCGAGCTGGTGATCGAGATGCCGCGCTCCTGCTCCATCCCCATCCAGTCCGAGGTGGCGGCCTTGCCCTTGCGGTTCTTGACCATGCCCGCGGTCCCGATCAGGCCCGAATACAGCAGCAGCTTCTCGGTCAGCGTGGTCTTGCCCGCGTCCGGGTGCGAAATGATCGCGAACGTGCGCCGCCGCGCCGTCTCCCGGCGCAGCAGCGCCTCCGTCAAGGGGGCAATCTCGAGCTCGCTCACGTGATCTTTGGGGCTGGGACCCGCCCCGGACACCTGGCGGCCCCGGAAGCGAACCGGACAGGATAGCTGCCGGCCGCCCCCGGAAGGGCCCAGCGGCCCTGGGCAGCTCCTCGGCACCCCCGTTCCCCCGCAAGCCCGGCGACGTCGCCGCGCTCGCGCGCCAGGCTGGGCGGGCCGGCCCGCTGCGGGGCCGGGGCCGCGGGCGCCTGGCGAGCGCGCCGCGGTCCCGCTCGGGCAGCCTCTCAGGGGCCCAGGGTCACGCGCCAGCGGGGGCTGATGGAGAGGCCGGGGAAGCTCGGGCAGGGCGTGGTGGAGGGGTCGAGCAGGGTCCACTGGGCGAGCAGTTGGGCGCCGACCAGGCTCGGTTTGGCGGGGATGGTCAGGGTCAGGCGGGCGTTCTTGGGCCCCGAGCCGGAGAGGGGGGCGGAGCCGGAGATCTCGAAGGGCATCCACTGGCAGGCCCCGCAGGGCAGGGCCAGGTTCGGGGCGGCGCTGCTCAGGTTGTAGAAGGCCAGGGCCGTGGTGGCGGGCAGGCTGTCGATGCGCAGCTGCCAGGCCGAGGTGCCGATCGAGGGGGGCTTGGGGAAGCTGACCTGCCCTTGGCTGCCGCAGCCGCCGCCCAGGTTCTGGTAGCTGCCGCCGCCGGCGGTATTGTTGAGGGCTTGGCCGAGGACGTCGGAGGTCCCGCTGGCGTCGTCCACCGCCCACAGGGCCAGGGCCGTCTCCCCGGGCAGGTTCGACGGCCCGCTCGGATTGTCGATGAAGGGCCCGCCGGAGTAGGCGCTGGCGATGGCGATGCTCTCCTGGGCGCCGTTCGCCGCGCCCCCGAGCTGGATCGGACCCTCGGCCTGGATCAGGCTCTGGCTGTCGTGGCCGCTCAGCCGGAAGGCTCCGAAGCCGCGCCAGCCGATCCAGGTCTTGCCGGGCGAATAGGCCACCGCGATCCCCGGGGTCAGGTTGAGGGCGCCTTCGCTGGAGACGGTCGCGGAGGCGCCCAGCAGCAGGGAGGTGCCGTCGCTCGCGAGGCGCACGCCGCGGGCCACGATCTGGCCCGGATTGCCGTCCTGGGCGGCGACGACCCAGTGACGGTCCAGGCCATCCGCGGCGGGCCGATAGTAGTTGCCCGTGGGAGCCAAGGCCGAAGCGCTGCCGAGGATGTCGGTCTGCGATCCGCCCAGCACCGGCAGCCCGACGGCGCGCAGGGGCCAGCCCACGATCGACCGGTAGGTGATCCCGGAGCCCAGGGTGCGCACGGCCTGGGCGATCAACAGGAATCGATCGCCCCCGCCGAAGGCCGAGCTGGTCGCGCAGCGCGACAGCTGCGGCGCCGAGAACGACAGGCTGCCGAACACTCCGCCTCCGGCGAAGGCCACGGTCTCGGTCGCTTCGAAGCCCGATAGCTGTCCCAGGGAGTTGAACTGGGCCCGCGAGACATCGATGTTGCCATTGCGGGTCCAGGCGAAGACCGCGGTGGCCACGGCGAAGATGGAGCTGTCGGGTCCCTGCTGGCCGCCCACGTCCGGCGAGGTCAACAGCTCGGGGCCGGATTCGACCTGGATCGGGACCGGGACGCTGCTGAATTGGTTGCCGAGCAGCAGGGTCTGGATCGAGTACGTCGTGGCGCCGAAGAAGGAATCCGACGAGCTGCGGTAGACCACGCACCAGCTATCGAGAGCGCCCAGGTTGGCCACCGCAGGCTGGGCGCTGGTGCCGGCGAAGATCGGATCGACGCTGAGCTGGAAAACGCTTGAGGTGGGGCTGCCGGCTTGGTCACAGCGGCGCGCGAAGATGCGGCTTTGGGTCGCAGAAACCGCCCGCTCCCAGACCACCAGGTACTGGCCGGAGTCGACGTCGTAGGCCAGGTCGGGATCATAGTCGTCGTTGGTCGCAAACAGGCTGTCCCCCACCAGGGTCAGCACCGGCCCCACCAGGGGATCGAGCAGCAGCGGGTAGGCGGCGCTGTCGACGAAGGCTGCGGGCAGGCTCAACACAAGCTCGCCGTCGGCGTAGGCCAGCCGGCCGGCGCACCGCTGGCCATCGTTGGCGATGCCGGTCACGGCGCCGATCGAGACGCCGCAGGAGCTCCCCGGGCTGCCGATCAGGAACTCCAGCCGGTCGGGGCGCTGCAGGGCCGGCGCGCCGAAGCTCGAATCCAGGGCCAGACGCACCAGCAAGTCGCCGGAGCCGGCGGGCTCGCTCGGGAACAGATAGGACAGCTCGACGCCCTCGGGCCGGGCCTCGAAGCGCTCGCTGGCGATGGCGCCCAAAGGCCGCTGCGCGCGCAGCCCCTCGGCCTCGAACGGACCGGCCTGTGCGCCGGCCCACAGCCGCCGACCGCCGCGTTCGATCGAGCGCACGGCGAGCCCCAGATGCTGGGGCTGCTCGGCTCGCGCCCCCAGGTAGGGAGTCAGGCTCAGGCCCTCGGGCCCCACCAGGGCGCCGTAGTCGGCGCCCAGCAGCCGGTGCTGCCCCGCCCCTGGCCCCGCCTGGAGCCCGGCCCCCCGGCCGATCCGGCCGATGGAGGGGATCGGCCCACCCTCGCGGGCGGCAGCGGACTGGGTCGAGAACGCGGGGACGCTGGTCAGCGTCCAGAGCAGTAGGGAAGCGATCGGGAAGAGTTTCATGGGGTGCGGCCGGAACTCCCGGCCATCCCCGGATCCCGATCCCCCGGGCGCCGTCTCGCTCTTCCTTCGCAAAAAAGGTCGGCTGCGCGGGCTCAAGCCCAGCCGCCCAGGGGAAGGCAGCGGATTTCGAGTCCCGGGCGCACGCGGCTTCGCAGTTGACGGGCAGGCCCCCCTCCCTCCAACCGGATTCGCACCCGATGAGCCCCTCCCCCCTGCCGACCGTCACCCGCCTGGCCCTGGCCCTGGTTCCGGCGTTCTTGGCCTTGGGCGCCGCCGCTGGCCAGGCCGCAGCGCCGGGGCCTGGGGGCGATCCCGCGGCGATGCCGGCCCCCGCCACGTCCCCAGGGGAACTGGTCTGCCGCGGCGCTGGCTATAGCGCCCGCTTCGATGCCCGGGGTCTGCACTTCTCCGCGGACGTACCCAGCGAACTCCCCCTGGGCCTCGAGTTCGAGCTCCTGGGCGCCCGCCTGGGCGACCAGCCGCTCCCGTGTGACACCCGGGTCGAACCGGTGGGTGTCGGCGCCCGGGTCGCCTTCGACCGCGGCGCCTGCATCGAGTGGTATGAGGCCCTCGGGGCTGGCCTCGAGCAGAGCTTCGAATTCAAGCTGCTGCCACGAGCCGCGGGCGACCTGGTCGTGACCGGCCGCCTGCGCTCCGCACTGCCGGGGGTCGCACACGGCGGCGGACTGTACTTCGGTCCCCCGGCGGGGCCGGGCATCTCCGTGGGCGCCGTCACCGGCATCGATGCCCTCGGTCGCACCGTGGCCGGGTCCATGGCCCTCCAAGGCGAGCTGCTGGAGCTGCGCTTGCCGGCGGAGTTCATCGCCGCTGCCGCCTTGCCCCTGATCCTCGATCCGCTGATCGGCCCCAGCACGGAGGGTCCGGACACCAATCAGCTCGGCAGCCCCGATGTGGCCTACGACGAGGGCGCCGACGAGTACCTGCTGGTCTATGAGAAATCCACGGCCTTCAACAATCGCGACATCCTGGGCCAAAGGGTCAACGGCAGCGGACAGCTCCTGGGCCCGGAGATCGCCATCTCGAACTCGACCACGCCCTTGCTGCGCGGCTCGCCGCGCGTGGTCAATGTGGACGCCGAAAACCAGTTCGTGGTGGCCTGGGAGCAGGTGTTGCCCGGCGGGGGCTCGGAGCTGGCGGTGCGCCTGGTGGCGGTGGGCAGCGGCAGCCTATCGCCCGTGCAGGTGGTCCAGCGCCCCCCCGGTGACGTGGACGTCGACATGGACCTGGGCGGGAGCTCGACCAACTTCATCGGGTTCGGAAACTGCTCGGCGGTGATCGTCTTCCAGCGCATCCAAAACGGCCTGGCCACCGTCCGCTTCGCCCGCATTCACGTCCAGTCCGGCTTCGGCGCTGCGCTCACCATCGAGCCTTCCGCGTTTCTCGAAGCTCCCAGCACGGAACTCCTGTACACCACGCCCACGATCACGAAGTCCCGCGACCAGAATGACCACTACTGCGTCGTCTACCAGGTGCGCTCCATAGCCACCCCGAACGGGCCCAACCAACTGCGCGCGCGCCTCCTGGGGGCCGACGGGGATCTGGAGCCCGTGCTGACCCTGCCCCAAGTCGCCTTGGACATGACCCGGCCCCAAGTCGACGGCGGCCGGCCGCTGTCCGGCGGTTCCTCGCGTTGGGTGGTGGCCTTCGAGCAACGTCAGTCCCCGGCCTCTGTGACAGCGGCCATCGGAGCGATGGAGCTCTCGCCCACGGGCTCGGCTCTGAGTCCGACCCTGGTCGCCAGCGGTGCAACACAACTCACCTCGTACCTTGACAGCCACCATAACCCCACCGTGGCTTTCACCGGCCAGAAGTTCCACCTGGCCGCGATGGGACGCATCCAGCTGGTCGCTCCGAACGGCCTCGAGTTTTCCGCGCGCCTCTTCGAGCGTGATGCCCAACCCGGTCCGTGGGTGCAATACGTCGGCCCTCAGGAAACCAGCATCGTGCCCAGCGTGCCCAGCATTTACGTCCCCAACCTGGCCCTGGTCTCCCAATGGTCCGCCGATTCGGAACCCTCGGCGGATAAGGACGGCGGCCTGCTGATCTGGGTCGGCAAAGCCGACCCCGGGGGCCCCGCCCTGGACCCCAAACTGGAATTCTCCCTGTTTCAATCCTCCCAGGAGAAGGGCACCGCCGAAGTCCTCGGCGGCGGCTGCACCGGCGGCGGCACGCCCCTGCTGAGCGGGCCCCCGACCCTCGGCACCCAGAACTACAAGCTCGAACTCGCCGGCGTCAACCAATTCGTTTCCGCCGTCCTGCTCAACCTCGACTTCACCGGCGGCGCCACCTTTACCTGCGGGTCCTGCACCTCGCTGCTGCCCGACCTGACCTTGCTCGCGATACCCGCCAACACCCGCGCCAGCCTGCTCCTCAACCTCCCCAGCAACCTCGCCCTCGTCGGCACCCAGCTCCACCTCAACTGGTTCTCCATCGGCTACCCGAGCACGCTCTGCCCCCTCTATACCAACGTGGTCAGCTCGCCGATCCTGCGCTTGACCTTAGGCCAGTGAAGCCCAGAACCCGCGGCTGAGCGTGCGCGCCGTCCCCCTCGCTGGAAGGGTGGTCAACGCCCGACAGGCCCTTGAGCTGCGCCTGCCGTCGACTGGGGAGCGGCACGGTGCCCGCCGAAAGGCAGGCCAAGCCGCCCTTGAAGACAGATTCGCTCAACTCGGACTAGTTGGCGCGTCCCCCGATCCCGGGCAAGCTCCGCTGGGGCTCAGACGCTGAGGAGGAACAACCAAACTGCGAGGCCCCCGGCCATGGCGCCGACCCCCGCCCCCAGTGCGAGGCCCGTGGGTCCGAAGAACCAGAAGCCGGCCGCCCCCAGCAGGACGGCGCCGACTCCTGCTCCCCGAAGGGCCCAACGCAGGGAGGTGCGGAACTCAGCCTTGAGGCCCTGAGCTACCTCCCGGGCCAGGGAGGGCGGCCGCTGGCTGGTAGGTCGCTGAGATTCGGAGTCAGTCATGGACATTGCGGGGGTCGTAGCCGACTTAGGGTCCGCGAGTCCAAGGAATCACGCCAGCGCGCATCGGATCGCAGGACCGATCGCTGAGCCTGGGCGTGCGTGCCAGAGCAGATCGGGCGTCCGCAGGCAGCGCGGACCGGGCACAAGACGGCGATGGACAGGAGCGGCCAGAAGCGGCCTGGCGCGGCCGCTCGGAGATCAGCGCGGGCCTTGGGCAGGCGCAGGACTTGGCTCGCTGGCGGCCGTGTGCGCGCCGCTCCCCCGGAGGAGCGGTCGCCGCAGACACCGTCCTCCAGGCCAGCAGGAGGCCCAGCGGTGCTCCTGGAATGCCGCCGAGGCCATGGAGCCGTTCAGCGCCAAGCAGGTTGGTCGTGGGCCGACGGGCGCTGCGGTGCGCGCCGCGAGCAGCCCGTGAGCGGGGATTGGCTTCCCCCAGGGTCAACGCGCTCTGCGCGGCCCAGCGGGCTCCAGCTCTCCCCCAGCGCTCCCCTCTGGTGTCTCGTGAAATGCACCACGGGCGCGCCAGGTCAAGCCAGGCACGCCCGTGGAGAGCGGGGTCGGTAGCCCAGGCGGTGAAGCACCGGGCAAGGGATCGGAGACTCGGAAAGCCCCCCGCGGGGCGGAAATTCCGATCTCCGGGGCCGCCGGGTGGCGGCTCGGGAGGGTTGGGGTCAGAGGCTGGGCAAGGGGCTCGGGCTGGACCCGAGCCGCCGGCTGTCCGCCTCGTGGGGCTCGCGGGGCTCGCGGGTGCGAGCCCCTGCGGATCACCAGCGGTCGCCGCCGCGGTCGCCGCGCTCGCCGCGGTCGTAACC
>ERZ1066136.380-NODE-380-length-36456-cov-26.970523_pt1 | contig 36456 bp, 25 predicted proteins | sample MGYA00382783_ERZ1066136 | MGnify/ENA primary metagenome ERZ1066136 (study PRJEB33369, sample SAMEA5778366) | biofilm metagenome | biome: Industrial cooling water; feature: Water cooling tower basin; material: Biofilm | place: United Arab Emirates | collected... | reverse complement strand
TCCATCGAACTACGTGATCACTGCGCCATCCCTCAGCGCGGCGCTTCTCACGAGGTCGAGCCGCCGAGGGCGCCGCGATCGAGCGGGCCGCCGCCGCGATCGAGCTGGCCGCCGAGGTCGAGCGGGCCCGCCGAGGTCGAACTGGCTCCCCAAAGGTCTCCCCGGTTTCCGTCTCCTGACTGTCTCCTGGTTTCGTGCGCCGTCGGGGGGCCGCGTGGGGACTGAGGCCGGCGCGGAAACATAAATTCCCCCTGCAATTTCGAGCCCTTACGTGCCGCATGGGGCGCCGAGGAGACTCGCGGGCAGGGGGCCGTGAGTAGAAGGCGAATTGATCGGCGGCCGCGGTGATCTCGGCGCCCTGGAATTGCTCGGGTGCCATGTGCGTGGGCGTGCCTGCGAGCGCCCCGGGGTCGGTGAGGCGGAGCTCCAGCGCCCGCAGCGCCGGGGCGGCCACCGGCTCGGCGGCCGCGGTCGCGGCGAGGTCCACCTCCGCCGTGGTCGCGGCGGTCGCGTGCGGCCGGGCCAGTCCGAAGTCCATCACCCGGACCCGGCCGTCGCGGCCGACCATCACGTTGTCCGGCTTGAAGTCACGATGGAGGAGGCCGGCCGCGTGCGCAGCGGCGAGCCCGGCCCCGGCCGCCCGCATCACCTCGACGACGCCGCGCCAGGTGTGGCGCCCCTGCGCCCGCTGCTCCCGCAACCAGGCGCCGAGGGTCGCCCCCTCGACGAATTCCATCGCCACCCACACCTGCGCGTCGACGGAGCCGACGTCGTGGATGGCGACGACGTTGGGGTGAGAGAGGCGGGCGAGGGCCTGGGCCTCGCGGAGGAGGCGGCTGTGGGCCTCGCCGCCGCGGGCCCGCGACTCCGGGAGCACCAGCTTGAGGGCGACCTTTCGGTCGAGCTCGGGGTCGTACGCGGCGTAGACCACCCCCATGCCGCCGGCTCCCAGCCGCGAGAGGACGACATAGCGGCCGATGACGGCGCCGCGCTCGAGCGAGGCGAGCCGGCGGGGCGGCGGCGCGGCCGACGGCCGGGGGTCCTCCGGGGCGAGAGTGTCCTCGGTGCTGGTGCCCGCGCTCACCGTGCGCCTCCCTCATCCGCCCGGGCAGCCGCGAGGGGCGTCGCGCCGCAGGGCGAGGCCGAGGGCGGTCAGGGCGGGTGACCTCGCGCGGACGGCGGACACCCGGCGAGGCTATCACGTCCGCCAGAGGACCGGCGGACCCGAAGCGCGCGGCGCCGCGCGTAACGCCAGCTTCTCCCGCGGGACGGCTTCGATCGGCACCGGCGCTTCGCTCGCCCGTTCGCCGATTGCGACGCGCTGCAACGCGGATCGCCTTCGGGGTGCGGCCGCGGGACCGCGCCAGGTCGTCGACGGAGAGCGTTCGAGACGCGTACCGCGACGATTGCCAGCCTGTCTCTCCGACCATTCGGTCGAGGCCGCGGTTCTCCTGGAATTGCGCCTCGCCGCGGAGAAGAAGGTAGGATCGACCCATGACGCAGGACGAGACGGGGGTGCGCGTCGTGGCGCGGGCGGCGCAGCGGCGGGTCCGGTGGAAGAACGGGCTCGGGTGGACGACCGAGCTCGCGGTCTGGCCGGAGGGGGCGGAGTTCGACTGGCGGGTCAGCGTCGCCGAGGTCGAGGTCGATTGCGAGTTCTCGCGGTTCCCCGGGATCGATCGCAGCATCCTCGTCATCGAGGGGGCCGGGTTCGATCTGCGCGTCGACGGCGAGCCGGTCGCGCAGCTACGGGCCGGCGGACCGGCGCACGCGTTCTCGGGCGATCGCGCGGCCCGCTGCGTGGCTCACGGGCCGAGCCGCGACTTCAATGTGATGACCCGACGCGGGCGGAGCTCGCATCGGCTGATCCGGGCGAGCGCCGCGGCGGCACCGACGCTGGTGGGTGCGGCCGGGGTCGGGTGGGTCGTGTACGTCGTCCGTGGGGAGGCGACGGTCGGCGGGGCGCGGGTCGAGGCGGGTGAGTGCGCGGTGATCGAGCCTGTCCTGGCGGACAGACCGGCGGTCGCGCTCGCGGGGACGGCCGAGCTGGTGATCGCGCAGCTGCGGATCGGCTGAGCGGGCCGAGGGCTATTCGCAGACGACGCCGTCGCCGTCGCGGTCCTGATAATAGGCGTACTCGGGGTCGCGGCCGCGGACATAGGGGCCGGCGCCGTGGGCCTTGGCCTCCTTGCAACTGCCGTAGTCCGGGTCGCGGCCCGACTTCGCGGGCGGGGCGGGCGCAGGCGCGGGGGCGGGCGCAGGCGCGGGGGCGGGCGGTCGCGAGGGCGCGGGCGAGGGCGTGGGCGCCGGTGCGGGGCGGTCCGGGGCGTCGTGGCGGCGCGGCGGGTGGGGGTCGAGCGGGGCCAGGACGGGGGCGTCGCCGACGGGGGCGGGCTCGTCGGGGCAGCGGGCGAGGACGCGGGCGAGGGCGTCGCGCTCGTCGGCGGTGATCCACAGGCCATACTTGGCCTTGACGGCGATCTGGCGGGCGACGTACGCGCAATGATACGCCTCGTTCGGCGGCAGCCAGGTCGAGGCGTCGTCGTCGCCCTTGGCGCGGTTGGTCGAGGCGTCGACGGCGAGCAGGTTCAGCGGGTCGTTGGCGAGGGCGATCCGCTTGCGCTGCTCCCATTCGCGGGCGCCGGTGGTCCACGCGTCGGCGAGGGCGACGACGTGATCGATGTCGACGCCGTTCGCGCGGTTCTCCTTGTTGAATGAAATGGTGAGGCCGGTGTACGGATCGGCGAGGCGACCGGAGACGACGGTGCAGTCGCGCGTGCCGGGCTCGAAGCGCGCGCCGGCGAGGTCGCGCCGGAGGATGTCGTTGCGGGTGTCGCAGCCGTTGCGGTCGACGTCTTGCCAGGGGTGGCCGAACTGATCGCGGGTGTAGCCGGAGCGCGGCCCGCGGGCGCGCACGGGGAGGGTGTCGAGCAGGGCGCGCGCGGAGCGAGCGCCGGCGGGATCGAGGGCGCGAGCCGACGACGCGGGCGCGCCGGCCTGGGTCCGGGGCGGCGCGCCCGCGGCGGTGGGGTCGCTGTCGACGGAACCGCAGCCGGACGGGGACGGCGCGAGCGACAGCGCTCCGACGAGCGCGGCGAGCGGCACGATGGATTGCATGGGCGCCGTGAGCTTTGCGCGCGCGCGGGCCGACGTAAAGAAAGGTGACGAGGCGCGCATTCGCGCGAGCGCGCCGGCGCAGATCCGCGCGGTCGCGACGCCGCGGGCGCGCGACCGCGCGCGGATCCGGCGGGCGTCCGGAAGCGCGTCGGTGCTGTACGCTCGCCGGCGATGGCGTCGGTGATCGTGCTGCGGACCTCCAACGCGCGGAAGGCCGAGGAGTGGCGCCGCAACTTCGAGCGCTACGGGATCGCGGTGCGTGCGGTCGACGGACCGGCGACGCCGGAGGCGGCGCGGGCGGTGCTCGCGGGGGCGGAGCCGGGGACGCGGGTGGTCGCGGTGTGCCGCGAGCAGAGCGAGCTGTGCGAGCGGGGGACGGAGGTGCCGAGCGCGCGGCGGGACCTCGAGCTCGTCGATCACGTGACGACGATCGTCGCGTGGTTCGTCGAGGACGGCGAGCTCCGCGAGGCGCGGTACGTGCACCGCGCGGAGGGGTTCATCGATCGATCGGGCGGCGCGGCCGAGGAGGCCGGCGGGTGGTGGGACCCGATCTTCCGCCTGCGCGCGACCGGCCGGACGTACGGGGAGATGCGGGCCCGCGGGCGCAAGCTGTCGGCCCGCGACATGGCGATCTCGCGGTTCCTGCTCGATCGCGTGTATTACCGGCGGCGCGTCGATCTGTCGGCGACGCCGCGCTCGCCGGCGGCGACGATCGACTTCGCCGACGACGTCGCGGGGTTCGTGGCGAGCAGCCCGTGGCTGACGAACCCGTGGATGGCCCGGTTCGGGCTCGACCGGGCGCTCGCGGCGGTGATCGATCAGGGGGTGTTCTTCCGCGCGGCGAAGAACCGGCGCGAGAAGATCTACTGGTGGCCGGGCCTCAACGCCGGGATCCCGTACACGCCCAAGCGCGACGAGGTCCACGAGGCGACGTTCATGGTCCACGACTTCGGGCACTTCCTGCTGCCCGACCTGGTGTTCACGGGGCGGGTCAGCGCGCGCGCGCGGGCGGTGTATATCGCGTATCGCATGATCTCCGAGGCGGTGACGCTGGTGCTCGCGGACATGGTGTTCGTCGACACGTTGCGGCGCAGCGGGGTCGAGTACGACTGGGCGCGGCGGCACGCGTATCCGCTGCTGGCGGCGACCGGCGTCGATCTGGCGGACGACGCGGGCCGCGAGGCCCGGCTCGCGGAGCTGCTGGCGGCGAACGTCGCGTATTGCTGCAAGGGCGACGATTCGCGCTGGCGGGCGCTGCTGGCCCGGGCGGGGGCGTCCGACGCGGCGCTGGTCGATTACGAGGAGAAGTACGCGCCCTATTTCGTCGAGGACTTCCGCTGGACGGCGCGCAACTGGGCGACGATGGCGGAGCGGGCGGACGAGTTCCGGCAATGGTGGCAGGACACGGCGCCGCTGCGGGCGCTGGCGGACCTCGGGCTCGAGACGGTCGAGGAGTTCGCGGCGGCGATCGAGGGGGAGGGCGGAGATCTGGTCGATCGGGTGTTCGCGCGGGTGTGGCGGACGCGGCTGCTGCCGGCGCTGCGCGGGGAGGTGCCGGCGGCGACGCCGGCGGAGCGGCGCGAGCGGGCGTTTCTGCGCTGGCTGATCGGGCAGTTCGGGGTGTTCGCGCGGCACGACGACGCGCCCGACGCGGCGCTGGTCCGCGACCGGCTGGCCGGGTTCGTGGCGGCGCACCGCGGGCGGCTCGGGCTGGACGAGATCGCGCGGGCGCGGGCGTTCTACGGCCGCTTCGTCGACGGGCTGGCGGAGTGCCACCTGGCGACGCTCGACGACGCGAGCACGTGGCGCGAGGTGTTCGCGCTGGTCGAGCCGTTCTACGTATTCTACGACGGGCCGCGCGAGGCGTACGCGCCGCTGGCCGAGGTGGCGGCGCGGGCGCTGGCCGGCGAGGACGGCGAGGCCGGGCGCGCTTGAAATCGCCCGCGCGGTCGTGCGAAAGAAGGGGGCATGTCCCTTGGGTCCCGTCACCGGCTCGTCGCGCTCTCCTCGCTGGCCCTGTGGGCCTGCTCGTCGCCCGCGCCCGCGCCCGCGGGTGAGCCGCCGCCGGTGAAGGCGGAGCCGGCCGCGGCGGCGCCGGTCGAGAAGGCGGGCGACCCGTCGCTGCCGGCCGAGCTGACCGAGGCGGAGCTGCGCGAGGTGCTCGAGCCGCTCAAGGTCGCGGTCCGGCAGACGTGCAACGGGATCGACCGCGCGAAGGAGCGCGTCGAGGTCGAGCTGACGATCGCGGGGCGGACCGGCGCGGTGTCGCACACGACGGTCCGCCACGACGGCGGGAACCCGGCGCTCGGCAGCTGCGTGGCGAAGGAGCTGGCGCGCGCGACGTTCAAGCCGACGCGCAAGGCGACGACGCGGACGCTGGTGGCGATCAACTTCTGAGGCGCGGCGGTGCGGATCGAGATCGGGCACCTGTGGGACGGCCGCGCGGCGGCGGCGGCGGAGCGCGTGACGCTCGAGCTCGCGGTCGGCGCCGCGGGGGCGCTGCGCGTGGCGATCGAGGCGCCGTTCCACGGCGATCCGTCACCCGCGGGGCCGCCGGGGCACACGCCGGGGCTGTGGGAGTTCGAGGTCGTCGAGCTGTTCCTGTTCGGCGAGGACGCGCGGTACCTCGAGCTCGAGTTCGGGCCGCACGGGCACTTCCTGGGGCTCGAGCTGCACGGGGTGCGCACGGTGGTCCGCGAGGTGCCGGCGATCGACTACCGGTGCGAGCGGAGCGGCGGGCGCTGGCGCGGGGCGGCGGAGGTCGAGCCTGCGCTGTTGCCGGTCGGGGTGGCGCGGTGGAACGCGCACGCGATCCACGGGGTCGGCGCGGGGCGGCGCTACCTGTCGGCGGTGCCGGCGGGCGGGGCGAGGCCCGACTTCCACCGGCTCGAGGTGACGGCGCCGATCGAGCCGGGGCTGCTCGCGGGGCTGCGTTCGAGCGCGGCGGACCGTTGAGACAGGTCGAGGCCCGGGCGCCGCGTGCGTGTGACGGGGAGCGCGGCGGACCGTCGAGACAGGTCGAGGCCCGGGCGCCGCGTGTGTGTGTAACGGGGAGCGCGGCGGACCGTCGAGACAGGTCGGCGGTCAGGCGGCGAGGAGCGTGGCGAGGGCGTCGGCGATCGCCTGCGGGGCCTCGGGGAGCAGGGCGTGGCCGATGCCGGGGAGCACGGTGAGGCCGCAGCCGAGGGCTTCTGCGGCCTGGGCGGCGTGCTGCGGGGTGACGAGGATGTCGCGGTCGCCGACGACGACGTGGCGCGGGGCGGAGATCGCGGAGAGCGATCGGCCGGGGCGCCAGTCCTCGAGCGCGGCGACGGTGGCGACGGTGGCCTCGAGGCGCTGGGTGAAGGCGTCATCGACGAGCCGCTCGAAGGTGGCGGGGTCGGGCGGCCGGGCGAACAGGAAGCGCATCGCGGCGGCGAGGCCGGCGCGGTCGGCGGCGAGCTGGCGCTGGCGCTCGGCGACGCCGGGGACGCGCGGCATGCCGTCGATCCACGGCGGGGCGAGGCACAGCAGCGAGCGGACGCGCCGCGGGGCGTCGAGGGCGAGCTGGAGGACCACGCCGGCGCCGAGCGAGTGGCCGACGAGGTGGGCGCTCGGCCACTGCATCGCGTCGAGGAAGGCGAGCAGGTCGCGGGCGAGCGCGGGGATCGTGACGTCGCCCGCGGGGCCGCGGGTGCGGCCGCGGCCCCGCAGCTCGGGGACGTGCGCGTGCAGGCCCGTGGGCAGGCGCGCGAGCAGGGGCTCGAACCACCGCGCGCTGCCCCAGTTGCCGTGGAGGCACACGAGCGGCTCGCCGTGGCCCGCGGTGTCGTAGTGGATGTCGAGGTCGCCGACGGTGATCGTGGGCATGGGCTGGCTCTCGGGACAGGTGATTACGGGGCGCCGTGGCGGGCGACCAGGGCGCGCTTGTCGAGCTTGCCGGCGGCGGTGCGCGGGAGGGCGTCGACGAGGACGACCGACTTCGGGACCTTGTAGCGGGCGAGGCGGCCGCGGGCGAACTCGAGCAGGTCGTCGGGCGCGAGCGGGCCGCGGGCGACGACGATCGCGCGGCCGACCTCGCCCCAGCGCGGGTCGGGGACGCCGATCAGGGCGGCCTCGGCGACCTGCGGGTGGGCCATCAGCACGGCCTCGACCTCGGCGGGGTAGACGTTCTCGCCGCCGGAGATCAGCATGTCCTTGGCGCGGCCGACGATCGTGTAGCAGCCGTCGTCGTCCCGGCGGGCGAGGTCGCCGGTGCGCAGCCAGCCGCCGGCGAACGCGGCGGCGGTGGCGTCGGGGCGCTGCCAGTAGCCGGCGCACAGGTGCGGGCCGCGCAGCCGCAGCTCGCCGACGTGTCCGGGAGGACATGGCCGATCGTGCTCGTCGACGAGCTCGGCCTCGACGTGCATCAGCGGCCAGCCGACGGCGCCGGGCCTGGTCGCGGCGAGGGCGTCGGGCAGCCAGAAGTTGTTGGGGCCGGCCTCGGTCAGGCCGTAGCCGGTCTTGAAGTGGGTGCAGCCGCGCTCGTGGAAGCGGCGGAAGATCGGCTCGGGGCAGGGGGCGCCGCCGCTGATGACGATCCGCAGGCGGTGCAGCGGGGCGGTGGCGAAGCGCGGGTGCTCCTGCAGCGCGAGGAACATCGTCGGCACGCCGAAGAAGAGGCTGACCGGGTGGCGCTCGAGCAGGTCGTAGACCTGATCCGGGGAGAACTCGCGGCAGACGATCGAGGCGCCGCCGATCGCCAGCAGCGGGGCGGTGAAGACGTTGAGGCCGCCGGTGTGGAACAGCGGGGCGTTTAATATGGCGAGGTCGTCGGGGCGCAGGCCCCAGCTGGCGGCGGTGCCGAGGGCGTTCCACGCGATGCTGCCGTGGGTCAGGACGGCCGCCTTGGCGCGGCCGGTGGTGCCGCCGGTGTAGCAGAGGACCCAGGGGGTGTCGTCGGTGATCGGCAGGTCGGGGAGCGGGTCCGCGGCGCAGAGGTCGCGCTCGGCGAGGGCGACGTCGCCGGGGCCGCCAGGGCCGAGCGCGAGGCGGCGCGCGGGGGTGCGCAGGGCTCGGGCGGTGTCGGCAAAGTCTGGCCCGAAGGCCAGGACGGCCGGGTCGCCGTCGTGGAGGAGGTCCTGCAGCTCGGCAGGCGTGAGGCGCCAGTTGAACGGCTGGAGGACGGCGCCGAGCTTGCCGCAGGCGAGCCAGAGGTCGAGGAAGGCGAGGCCGTTGCGCGCGAGGACGGCGACGCGATCGCCTGGGCCGACGCCGAGGGCCTGCAGGAGCCGGGCGGTGCGGCAGACCTGGCGGTCCCAGGCGGCATAGTCGAGGAGACGCTCGCCGTCGGTGGCGTCGAGGATCGCGCGGGCGTCGGGCGAGAGCCGGGCTCGGCGGCCCAGCCAGTCGCTGGTCAGGGGCATCGAGCGTGGGACATACGCCATGGGGGCGGCGGGTGTCCATGGGGGGGCACGGGTCCAGCGGCGGGCAACTTGCCGAAGGCGGCTCACAGCGGGCCGGGCATGCGAGGTCGCGCGCGTCGTTGGCCGGTGGAACCCTCCTTACGTCGGGCTCCACCGACCATCCGATACGCGCGACCCCGCATGCCCGGCCCGATGCACGCCGACTTCGTGATCTGCGTCGTCGCCGGTCCGTCGCTGCGTTGAGAGGCCGTCGTGAGGACGAGGCCTGAGCCGCGAGACGGTCGCTCGTCCCTCGCGCCCGGCTCGCGGCCCTCCCGGCGGGCCAGCCGGCTCCTCGATGTCGGACCGCACCGCTCGTCGCCCACCATGCCGACGGCCCACGCAGCTCTTCGCGCATCACCCCGCTGCGGCCTGTCCTTTCAACCAGACGCCCGCCGGCGCACGGTCGCTCGTGCCTCGCGCCCGTCCCCCGGCTTCTCGAGCCCGGGCCCCGGCTCCGCTGCGGCCTATCCTTTCAACCAGACGCCCGCCGGCGCACGGGCGCTCGTGCCTCGCGTCCGTCCCCCGGCTTCTCGAGCCGAAGCCAACCAGCGTCCGCCGCGGTCCGACATCGAGGAGCCGGCTGGCTCGCGGCTGAGGCCTCGAACCGAGCCGAGCCGACCCGACCCGAAGCCTCCCGCCGAACCAGCACCCAACCCGCCGCGGTCCGACATCGAGGAGCCGGATGGGTCGCCGGGAGGGCCGCGAGCCGGGCGCGAGGGACGAGCGACCGTCTCGCGGCTCAGGCCTCGTCCTCACGACGGCCTCTCAACGCAGCGACGGACCGGCGACGACGCAGATCACGAAGTCGGCGTGCATCGGGCCGGGCATGGGGGTCCTTGCGTATCGGATGGTCCGATGGGGGCGACGAAGTCGACTCCATCGGGCCAACGACGCGCAAGGACCCCCATGCCCGGCCCGCTGTGAGCCGCCTTCGGCAAGTTGCCCGCCGAGCCCGGTCAGCCGACGCGCGAGAGCAAGCGCGGCAGGTGCATCACGACCTGCTTTTGCCACCAGTCCCAGTCGTGCCGCGAGTCGCGGCCCCAGATGTCGGTGTGGCTCGGGATCTGCTTGTGCTGCAGCAGGTTGCCGAGGGCGATCGTCTCCTCGATGCAGCCCTCCTCGTAGGCCCCGCGGCCGCAGACCAGCGTCAGGTGCGTGTGCTCGCGGACGCGATCGAGCGGCTCCCCGCCGAGGCCGGGCACGAACGCGAGCGGATTATTGAAGTACAGCTCGCCGCTGTTCTCCTTCGTCAGCTCGGTCATCAGGTAGCGGCCGCTCATGCACAGCACCTGGCGGAACGTCTCCGGGTACTTGAGGGCGAACAGCGCCGCGTAGGAGCCGCCGAGGCTGCAGCCGACCGCGGTGATCGGCGCGGTCGGCCAGCGGCAGTCCTCGCGGATGAACGGGACCAGCGTCTCCAGGATGAAGCGCTCGTAGGCGCCGTGGCGCTGCATCCGGTGCGACAGCGGGCGGTCCTTGTTCGTCCACACCTCGGAGACGTTGCTCTCCGGGCAGTAGAACTTGGCCTTGCCGCCGCGGACGAGCGGGCCGAGGGCCTCGAACATGCCCTGGCGGTCCCACTCGTGGGCGAAGCCGGCGGCGGAGGGGAACACGAGGACCGGCGGTCCGAAGTGGCCGTAGCACCACAGGTGGACCGGGCGTCCCATGGCGGGGCTGTCGAGCATCAGGTGGCGGGAGTGCATCAGGGCCTTCTTCGCGCATGATGCCGGGTCCGCGCGCCGGCGGGCAAGGGGCGCGCGCCGGCGGCTCACCATTCCTCGTAGGTGGCGGGCAGCATGCGGTCGGGCAGCTCCTCGCGGTCGACGAGGCCGGGCACGAGCTGCTGGGCCCGGGCGGCGCCCGGCTCGGACAGCGCGTCGGTCAGCGGCAGGCCGAGCACCTGCAGGGCGCGGAGGACGGGCGCGCGGGCCTCGAGCAGGGCGAGCAGCGCGTCCTCGTCGTCGACGTGGCCGTCGAGCGACAGGCGGGTCCACGACGGCGGCAGCGGGCGCGCGGACAGGGCGGAGAGGAAGCCGGTCAGGTCGGCGAGGCCGTCGACGTCGAGGGTCGCCAGCTTCGGCGCCTGCAGCGAGGCCAGCGCGGCGGCCGCGGCCGGCTCGGGGCCCGGGGCCGCGTCGCGGGCGAGCATCAGGCCGAGCGACTGCAGCGACGGCAGGCGGCTCTTGCCGAGCGACGCGACCAGGCCGGACGGCAGCGGGTCGCCGAGGAGGAACAGGTTGCGCAGCGTCGCGTGGGCGGTCGGGCGCAGCACGAGGTCGCCGGTCAGGAACGCGGCGGTCAGCGCGGGCAGGCCGGCGAGCGCGTCGGCGAGGTCGCCGAAGCCGTTGAGGCGCTGGCGCGTGACCGTCTGGAACGGCGTGTCGAGGATCAGCCGCTCGACCGAGGGCAGGGGGGCGCGCGCCAGGGCCGACGCGAACGCGGCGCCGGGGCTCGCGGGGTCGCAGACGACGTGCAGGGTGGTCGGCTGCAGCTGGACCATGCGCGCGAGCGCGGCCTCGCACATCCGCGCGGCCGCCTCGACGCGGTGCAGGCTGATCGTCGCCCGGCGGCGCTCGGGGTCCCACTTGAGCACGCCGGTCAGCGGGTCGGCCTCGGCGAGCTCGCTCGGGTCGCCGACCTCGCTGGTCTCGACGCGGCAGCCCTCGCGGCGCCGGCGCGAGATCATGTGCTGCAGGTGCTCGGCGGCGGCCGCGTCGCTGGCGAAGGTCTGTACGATCTGGTCCTCGCCCTCGCCGACGATCAGGCGTTTGCCCGCGTGGACCACGCGCAGCGAGAAGGGGCCCTTGGTGAGGCGGTAGAGCGTCGGCATCGCGCGCATGGTAGCGCGGACGCGCGCGCGCCGGGTGCGGGTCCGCTCACGTGCCCGCGCGGACGAGCCGGTGGCCGGCCCAGTGGAGGACCGGGCCGCCCGGGCCGTCCTCGGCGCGCACGCGCTGGCCTTTGCCGCGGCCGACGCCGAAGACCACGGCCGCGCGGGCGTCCGCGGGGGCGAGCGCGTAGCGGGCGACCGTCGAGCTGCGCTGGAACGGCTGCGGCGACTCGAGGCGCAGGACCAGGCCGCCGGCGACGTGCTCGAGCAGGGCGGTCTGGAACAGCACGACCTCGCCGGGGAGGACGTCGGCGCGGTAGCGGCCGCAGCGCGCGAGCCAGTCCGCCGGGACAGGTCCCTCGGGACAGCGGACGCCGACGCGCGCCTCGACGCCGCGGACGGCGGAGGACAGGACGTGGAGGCCGGCGCGGTCGGTCAGGCGCACGCGGGCGTCGGGGTTCTCGGAGCTGTGGAAGTGGTCGGCGCCCGCCGGGATCAGGGTCGTCCGGTCGAGCTGGCCGGCGCGCGAGACGAGCGCGCCGTCCTCGATCGCGAGGGTGAGGACGTCGTGGTCGGTCGCGTAGCGGCCGGCGTGGGCGCGCAGGGCGGCCGGGTCGACGGGGGCGGGCGGCGGGAGCTCGGCGTCGCCGCGGCCGGGCGGGAGGTCGAGGCCGTCGCGCTCGAGCAGGGCGGTCTGCAGCGCGAGCACGGCGAGGTCCTCGACGCCGCCGGCCTCGCGGAAGTCGGCGAGCACGGCGACGCCGAGGCCGCGGTCGGGCAGGGCGAACAGCGCGGCGCGGTGGCCGAAGGTCCGGCCGGAGTGCCAGGCGACGCGGCCGGCGTACGCGAGCTCGGTGTGGCGCAGCGCGAGGCCGAGGCCCCAGCGGTCGTCGAAGTCGAGCGGTCCGGCGGGCTGCTCGGTCAGCATCGCCGCGGCGAGGTCTGTCCCTTCGAGCAGCCAGCGGAGCAGGTCGGCGAGGTCGAGCACCGAGCCGTACAGGCCGGCGGCGGGCGCGTGGCGGACCCGCGAGGCCGGCTGGCGGCGGCCGCCGACGTAGGTCTCGGCGAGCCCGGCGGGCGGCTCGAAGGTGAGGTCGGCGCGGCCGAGGTTGGCCGCGAGAGCGTCCTCGAGGATCGCCTGCAGCGGCTCGCCGTGGCTGCGCTCGAGGACATGTCCCAGGAGCGTGTAGGCGACGTTCGAGTAGGCGTTCCAGGTGTCGGGCGGGGCGATCAGCGGCTCGTCGGCGATCTCGCGCGCGAGCTCGCGCCAGTCCGGCGGGCGCTCGGCGAGGCCGCCGCGGTGCCACTCGGAGAGGAGACCGGAGCGGTGGCAGAGGATCTGGCGGGCGGTGATCGCCGCGGCCCCGTCGGCGCGCAGCTCGGGCAGGTGGCGGCCGAGCGGGGCGTCGAGGTCGAGCCGGCCGCGCCGCGCGGCGTGCAGGGCGGTCAGCGCGAGGTAGGGCTTGGTCAGCGAGCCGATCGCGTAGATCGTCTCGGGGGTGGCGGGGCGGCGGGCGTCGCGGTCGGCCTCGCCGACGCCGACGGCCCACGCGAGCTCGCCGCGGTCGACCAGCGCGACGCTGAGGCCGACGACCGGCAGCTTCTCGCGCCACTCCTCGATCCGCGCGAGCACGGTCTCGCGGGTCTCGGGCAGGCGCGCCTGCGCGGGCGCGCCGGGGCGGCCACACGCGAGCGCGGCGGCGCCGGCGAGGAGGCTGCGGCGGCGGAGCACGGCCGATCGTACGCGCGTCCGGGGGCGGCGGTGTGGGCGGTGCGGCGGAGGGCGCGTCGGCTGTCCCTTCGGGCAGCGAGAGGCGGGAGCTGCGGAAACTGCGCAGCATTACAGGGACGTCATCCGCGTGTCATCGACCGGCGGCAGGGGGTCGTGCGAACCGAGCTCTCGCCGTGCTCGCCCGCATCATCCAGGTGTCGATCCGGCTCCGCCTCGTCGTGCTCGGGCTGTTCGTCGCGCTGCTGGTCTTCGGTGGCCTGGCCGCGCGCGCGCTGCCGATCGACGCGCTGCCGGACATCTCGACGATCCAGGTCAGCGTGCTGACCGAGGCGCCGGGGATGAGCGCGCTCGAGGTCGAGCGCAGCGTGACGTTCCCGATGGAGAACGCGCTCAACGGGGTGCCGGGGATGGAGGAGCTGCGCTCGGTCTCGCGCGCGGACCTGAGCGCGATCACGGTCGTGTTCCGCGACGGCACCGACCCGTGGTTCGCCCGCCAGCTGGTGTTCGAGCGGATGCTGCAGGCGCGCGGCGACCTGCCGGCGAGCGTGCCGACGCCGCAGATCGGGCCGCTGTCGACCGGGCTCGGCGAGATCTACCAGTTCGTCGTCCGCTCGCCGGTCCACTCGCGCAAGCAGCTGCGGACGCTGCTCGACTGGGAGATCGTGCCGCGGCTGCGCGGCGTGCCGGGGGTGATCGAGGTCAACACGCAGGGCGGCGAGCTGAAGCAGTACCAGGTGGTCGTGCAGCCGGACCGGCTGGCGGCGTACGGGCTGACGATCCGCTCGCTGACCGAGGCGCTGCAGGGCGCGAGCGCGATCGTGTCCGGCGGGTACATCGACCGCACGGCGGAGTCGTTCACGCTGCGCGCGGTCGGGGCGTTCACCGGGATCGAGGACATCGGCAGCGTCGTCCTCAAGGTCGCGCCCGACGGCACGCCGGTGCTGGTCCGCCAGGTCGCCGAGGTCCGCGACGGGGCGGCGCTGCGCCACGGGGTCGTCACCTACCAGGGCGAGGACGAGGCGGTCGCCGGCATCATCATGATGCTGCTCGGGTCGAACAGCCGCGACGTGATCTACGCGGTCAAGGACAAGGTCGCCGAGGTCCAGCGCGAGCTGCCGCCGGGGGTCACGATCGAGGCGGTCTACGACCGGGCGGAGTTCGTCGAGCGGACGCTCGAGACGGTGCTGACCAACATCATCGAGGGCGCGGCGGTGGTGCTGCTGGTGCTGATCCTGCTGCTCGGCAGCGTCCGCGGGGCGCTGGTGTGCGTGCTCGGGATCCCGGCGTCGATGGCGATCGCGCTGTTCGGCATGCACTGGGCCGGGGTCGCCGGCGACCTGATGAGCCTCGGGGCGATCGACTTCGGGTTTTTGGTCGACGGGCCGATCGTCGTGCTCGAGGTGCTGATCGCCGGGTTCGTCGGGCAGAAGCTGTCGCGCGCGGAGCGGGCGCTCGCGTACACCGACGCGATCGCGCGGGTGATCCGGCCGGTCGCGTTCGCGGTCGCGATCATCATGCTGGTGTACATCCCGCTGCTGTCGCTCGAGGGCGTCGAGGGGCGCCTGTTCAAGCCGATGGCGACGACGATGGCGTTCGCGCTGCTCGGGGCGCTCGTCTACTCGGTGTTCTTCCTGCCGGCCCTGCTGGCGCTGTTCGTGCCGCCGGTCAAGGCGGGCTCGGGCAAGTGGCTGGCCGCGCTGGCGCGCGCGTACGCGCGGCTGGTCCCGGGGGCGATGCGCTGGCGGTGGGCGCTGCTCGGCGCGGGCGCGGCGGGGCTGTTCGCCGCGGGGGCGGTGTTCGGCGGCAAGGGGGCCGACTTCGTGCCGCGGATCGACGAGGGCGACATGGTCGTCAGCCTGCGGCGGCCGCCGTCGATCAACCTCGAGGAGGCCAAGCGGCTCGACCTCCGGGTGCAGAAGATCCTGCTCGGGTTCCCGGAGGTCGAGCGGACGCTCGCGTTCACCGGGCGCGCCGAGGTGGCGATCGACCCGGCGGGCAAGGACAAGACCGACATCGTCGCCGCGCTGGCGCCGAAGGACACGTGGACGACCGCGCAGGACCTCGACGCGCTCAGCGTGGCGATCAAGGGCGCGATCGAGACGCAGGTCCCGAGCACGTTCGTGTCGATCTCGCAGCCGATCGAGGACCGCAACAACGAGATCATCTCGGGCTCGCGGGCCGACATCCAGATCCTCGTCACCGGGCCCGACCTGCTCGAGCTGAAGAGGATCGCCGACGGGATCGCGGCGGCGATCCGGCCGGTCGAGGGCACCGGCGACCTGCGCGTCGAGCAGGTGCTCGGGATGCCGGAGCTGACGATCAAGCCCGACCGCGCGCGGCTGGCCCGCTACGGGGTGCGGATGGAGGACGCGCTGCTGGCGATCGAGGCGGCGCGGGTCGGGCGGCCGATCGGGGTGGTGTTCGAGGGCCAGCGGCGGTTCGAGGCGCGCCTCTTGGTGCCGCCGCGCGAGCCGCGGATCGAGGCGCTCGGCGACCTGCTGGTCGAGACGGTCGACGGCCACCGCGTGCCGCTGTCGGAGGTCGCGGAGATCCTCGAGGCCGAGGGGCCGGCGCAGATCCGCCGCCAGGACCGCGTCCGCGTGGTCCGCGTCGAGGTCAACCTGCGCGGGCGCGACCTGGTGTCGTGGGTCCGCGAGGCGCAGGCCGCGGTCGCCGAGGCGAAGGTCGGGCGGCCGGGCTATGGGATCAAGTGGAGCGGGCAGTTCGAGAACTTCCAGCGCGCGAGCCAGCGGCTCGCGGTGGTCGTGCCGATCTGCCTGGTCCTGATCTTCGGGATGCTGCTCTGGAACTTCGGCGACGTCCGCTACGCGGCGGCGGTGTTCGTGCTGGTGCCGTTCGCGCTGACCGGCGGGATGGTCGGGCTGATCGTCCGCGACATGTCGTTCAGCATCCCGGCGGCGGTCGGGTTCATCGCGCTCGCCGGGGTCGCGGTGCTAAACGGCGTCGTGCTGGCGACCGAGGTCCGCCACGCGCTCGCCGAGGGCCACCGGTTCGACGAGGCGGTGACGAAGGGCGCGGAGCACACGATGCGCGCGGTGCTGACGACCGGGGCGGTGGCGGCGCTCGGCTTCCTGCCGATGGCGCTGGCGACCGGCGCGGGCTCCGAGGTCCAGCGGCCGCTGGCGACCGCGGTCGTGTTCGGGATCGGGGCGTCGACGGTGATGACCCTGTTCCTGCTGCCGGCGACGCTCAAGCTGGTGCTGCGCCGCGAACAGCGCGGCGGAACATGACGCGCTCGTAATGAAAGCGCGGCGCGCGGTGTGTATGCTCCGCGCGCATGAAGGCGCTGATCGTCGAGGACGACGTCAAGGTGGCGCGCTTCGTCGCCCGGGTGCTCGGGGAGGAGGGCTTCGTCGCCGACGTGTGCAGCCGCGGGGCCGACGCGGTGCAACAGGCGCGGGCGGTCGACTACGACGTGATCCTGCTCGACTGGATGCTGCCGGACCTCGACGGGCTCGAGGTGTGCCGCGAGCTGCGCCGCGGCGGGTCGGTCGCGCCGATCATCATGCTGACGGCCCGCGGCGAGGTGCGCGAGCGGGTGCTCGGGCTCGCGGCCGGGGCCGACGACTACGTGGTCAAGCCGTTCGAGATCGACGAGCTGCTGGCGCGGATCCAGGCGCTGTTGCGGCGGACGCAGGGGTTCGGGCGGCTGCAGGTCGGCGCGCTCGAGTTCGACCGGATGCGCCGGGCCGTCACGCTCGCCGGCCGGCCGCTCGACCTGACCGCCCGCGAGTACGCGCTGCTCCTGCTGCTCGCGCACCACGAGGGCCGCCCCGTCGGCCGCTCGGAGATGCTGGCGCAGGTGTGGTCGACGAGCTTCGACCCGGGCTCGAACCTCGTCGACGTGCAGATCAGCCGGCTGCGCGACAAGCTCGGCGAGCACGCGTGGATGATCGACACGGTGCGCGGGCGCGGCTACCGGCTGCGCAAGGAGCCGCCGTGATCCTGCGGGTCCGCTACGTCGCGGCGACGTCGGCGATCACGCTGGTGACGCTCGGGGCGGCGTTCGCGTTCGTGGCGCTGTCGGTCAACGCGAGCCAGGAGCACCAGCTCGACGAGGCGCTGCGGCGCGAGGCGCAGGAGGAGGCGGCCGAGGCGGCGGCGCTCGGCGGCGACGAGCTGGCGATCAGCGCGCGGCCGGGGCCGGCGGCCAACGACGTGGGTCCGCTGACGAAGTACGCGGTGATCTACACCGCGGCCGGCGGGGTGATCGACCAGACGCCGTCGTGGCGCGGCGACCCGCCGACGCGCGACGAGCTGCCGGCGCCGGGCGAGGACGGCTTCGACCTGTCGGCGACCGACGAGCACCTGCGCGGGGTGCACGTCGCGGTGCCGGCGCACCCGGGCGTGACGCTGCTGCTCGCGGCGCCGCGGACCGACCTCGACGGCGACGCGCGGTTCCTCGCGCGGGCGATGGCGACGGCGTTCGGGATCGCGGTGCTGTGGACCGTCGTCGTCGCGTTCGTGGTCGTCGGGCGGCTGACGCGGGGGCACCTGCGGATCGTCGAGGTCGCCCGGCGCGTCGCCGCCGGCGACCTCGCGGCGCGGATCGCGATGCGCCGCGGCGACCGCGAGGTCGTCCAGCTCGCCGCCGACGTCGACGCGATGATCGACCGCCTCGGGGTGCTCCTGTCGCTGCAGCAGCGGTTCGTCGCCAACGCGGCGCACGAGCTGCGCTCGCCGCTGACGACGCTCTACGGCGAGCTGTCGCACGCGCTCCGCCGGTCGCGCGACCCGGGCGAGTACGAGCGGGCGATCCGCGAGGCGCTCGAGGCGACGACGCGGCTGCGCCGGCTCGCCGAGGACCTGCTGACGGTCGCGCGCGTCGGCACGGCCGACGACCTGCCGCTCGAGACGGTCGACCTCGCGGAGGTCGGGCGCGAGGCGATCGCGCTGGTCGGCCACGAGGCGCAGGCCCGCGAGGTGGTGATCGCGTGGGACGGGCCGGCGGCGCGGGTGCCCGGGCGGCCCGGCGACCTCGTGCGGCTGGTCCGCAACCTGCTCGAGAACGCGGTCCGTCACTCGCCGCGCGGCGGGCGGGTCGAGCTGGTGTGCCGCGAGGTCGCGGGCCGGGTCGAGCTCGCGGTCCGCGACCAGGGGCCCGGCGTGCCGGCCGAGTCGCGCGAGCAGATCTTCGAGGCGTTCTACCGCGGCCCGAGCGAGCGCGCGGCCGGCGACGGCGGCGCGGGGCTCGGCCTGACGATCGCGCGGGAGATCGCGCGGGCGCACGGCGGCGAGCTCGAGCTGCGGGTGTCCGAAGGGCCAGGCGCCTGCTTCGTGCTCGCGCTGCCGTCCGCGCGCGCGCCGGCGGCGTGAGCGGGCGGGCCCGGTCGCCTGTCCGGAGGGGCAGGCAACCTGGTTGGAAGGACAGCCGTCAGCGGCCGATGCCGGCGTAGCGGAAGCCGAGCGCCTCGACGTGGTGGCGGTCCCACTGGTTGCGGCCGTCGAACAGCACGGGGGCGCTCATGAGCTTCTTGAGGCGCTCGAAGTCGGGGCTCCGGTACTCGCGCCACTCGGTCAGGAGCAGCAGGGCGTGGGCGCCGTCGGCGGCCTCGTAGGGGTCGGCGACGAGGGTGCAGGCGGCGGCGACGTGCGGCGGGATGTTGGCGAGGAAGTTCTTGCCGGCCTCGGGGTCGTGCAGCTTGACGCGGGCGCCGTCGCCGACGAGCGTGCGGACGATCTTGAGCGCGGGCGCCTCGCGGACGTCGTCGGTGTTCGGCTTGAACGCGAGGCCCCAGATGCCGAAGGTCTTGCCGGCGAGCTGGTTGTCGAACTGCTTGCGCAGCTTGCGGACGATCACGAGCTTCTGCGCCTCGTTGATCCGCTCGGCGCTGGCGACGATCTCGAGCGTGTGGCCGTACTCGCGCGCGGTGGTCAGCAGCGCGCGGATGTCCTTGGGGAAGCACGAGCCGCCGTAGCCGACGCCGGGGTAGAGGAACTTGTTGCCGATCCGCGGGTCGGAGCCCATGCCGCGGCGGACGAGCTCGACGTCGGCGCCGAGGCTGTCGGCGAGGTTGGCGATGTCGTTCATGAAGCTGATCCGGGTCGCCAGGTAGGCGTTGCAGGCGTACTTGGTCAGCTCGGCCGAGCGCGCGTCCATGAACAGGATCCGGTCGTTGGTCCGGCAGAACGGCTGGTAGAGGCGGTGCAGGACCTCGCGCGCGTGCGGGTCGTCGGTGCCGATGATCACGCGGTCGGGGTGCATGAAGTCGTCGACCGCGGCGCCCTCCTTGAGGAACTCGGGGTTGCTGACGACGGTGAACGGGACCTTGGTCTGCTCGGCGATCACGCGGGTGATCCGCTCGGCGGTGCCGACCGGGACGGTGCTCTTGTCGACGATGATCGTCGGGCGCGTGATGTGGCGGCCGAGCTCGGCCGCGGCCTGGTACAGGTAGGAGAGGTCGGCCGCGCCGTCGCCGGAGGTCGGGGTGCCGACCGCGAGGAAGATGACCTCGCCGTGGACCGCGGCCTCGGCGTTGCTGGTGGTGAAGCGCAGGCGCCCGGCCTGGATGTTGTGCTCGACCAGCGGCTCCAGGCCGGGCTCGAAGATCGGGATCTTGCCGGCCTTGATCGAGTCGATCTTGGCGGCGTCGATGTCCGCGCACAGCACGTCGTTGCCGTAGTCGGCGAACACCGCCGCGGCGACGAGGCCGACGTACCCTGTACCGATGACGCTAATCTTCATGGGGGCGCGAGGATACTAAAAGCCGGCCGGGTCTGCTATCGTGACGCCTCTTCCCGTGACGACGCCGCCCGAGCCGCCCGAGTCGCCCGAGGCCGCCCCGTCCGCGTCCTCGCGGTGGGTGCTCCTGCTGCCGGTGATCGGGGCGCCGCTCGGGATCGGCGCGGCGATCTTCGCGTCGCTGGCGATCTCGGGCTGGCGGGTGACGCACTCGGCGGTCGTGCAGGTCGAGGCGCAGTGGCTCGCCGGCGAGCCGCTGGCGGCGCGCGTGCAGGTGCAAGACGGCGGCGACCAGGCGGTCGCGGGCGCCGAGGTCGAGGTCGCGCTGCGCCGCGGCGAGCAGCGGGTCGCGCTCGGGACGCTGCGCGACGCGGCCGGCGTCGGCGCGGCCCAGGGCCGGCTGCGAGCGCCGCCGTGGCCGCCGGGCCCGGCCGTGCTCGAGCTCGAGATCGCGGCGCACGAGCGCTTCAGCGAGCGCGTCGACGTCGAGATCGTCGCCGCCCGGCCCGCCCGCGAGGGGGCGCACACCGTCTCGGGGTCGATCAAGAACTATGCCGACGACTCGGACCCGCAGACCGAGCGGCTGAAGTTGACGCTGCGTCCGCTCGGGCGGCTCGTCGCCGGCTTCGAGAACGCGCTGGTCGCCCGCGTCACCGATCCCGAGGGGCGGCCGCACCGCGGGCCGGTCGAGATCCTGCTGCTCGACGGCGAGTTCGGGCCGCACAGGGCCGCGCGCGACCAGTCGGCCCTGGTCGCCCGCGGCGAGACCGACGCGGCCGGGCTGCTGCGGATCGACGGGCTGCTCGCCAGCGACGTCGTCCGCTTCGAGGTCCGCGCGCTCGCGCCGGCCGAGGCGACCCCGGGGGGCGAGGCGAAGGGCGAGCCGGACAAGCTGGCTCCGGGGGCAGGTGCGAAGGGGCAGGCGGGCGCGCCGGGCGAGCGGTCCCCGGGGACAGGTGCGAAGGGACCTGACCTGAAAGCCACATCCGCGGACGCGGCCGCGAAGGACGCGGGCCCGGCGGCCGCGCAGCCGCCGGCGCCGCTGGCCGCGCGCAAGTTCCGGATGGTCAGCTTCGCGGGGGCGGTGTCGGTCGACGTGAGCCCGGCGGTCGCGGGGGCCGGCGACGCGGTGACGCTCAAGGCGCGCGGGCTGCGGCCCAAGCGGGCGGTGTTCGTCGACGTCCACGGGCCCGACGGGGCCTGGGTCGACACGCTCGACCCGCCGGTGGTCGGGCCCGAGCCGCCGCGGACGTGGTCGACCGCGGGGCTGGCCGCCGGGCCGGCGCAGGTCGAGGCGTACCACTTCACCAACGCGCCGGGCGAGTCGGCGGCGGTCGCTCGCCTGGTCCTCGGGCCAGGTCCGGGGCAGGCGCCGGGGCTCGCCGCCCTGATCGCGCTGCAGCGGGCCAAGCTGGCGCTGCCGCGGGTCGAGAAGGACTGGAGCCGCGAGCTCGAGGGCAAGTACCTCGACGCGCTCGCCGGGGCGACGCTCGCGGGCGAGGCGCTCGCGCTCGCGCAGGCGTGGCTGGTCGGGACGCTGCCGGTCGAGGTGCTCGGGCCGCCGACGGCGCTGTCGACCCGCGCGCGCGAGGACGCGGACCTCGCGGCCGCGCGGCGGCTGTGGGCCGGGCGGGTCCGCTGGCTCCTGCTCGGCGGCGGGGGGCTGTTCCTCGTCGTGACGACGCTGCTGATCGTGCTCAGCCACCGCGCCGCGGCCGGGCGGCTGGCGCGCGAGATGTTCGGCCAGGGGCCCGAGGTGCTCGCCGAGATCCGTCGGGCCCAGCGCTCGGTGCTGCTGCGCGCCGTCGGCCTGGTCGTGACGATGGCGCTCGGGCTGCTGCTGACCGTCGCGGTGCTCGACAAGCTGTTCTGGCAGACCTGACCCGAGGGACTGGCGTCAGGCGACGAGCTCGCGCAGGCGGACGTCGAGCGCGGCGAGGGCGTCGAGGAAGCCCGCGATCTCGGGGCGCAGGGCGTCGAGGTCGGCGGTGTTCATCGCCTGCTCCTCGATGTCGCGGCCGCGCTCGAGCAGGCTCGTCGCGGCGAGGTCGGCGAGGCTGCCGACGACGCGGTGGGCGGTCCGGCGGACGGCGGCCCTGTCGCCGGCGGCGAGCGCCGCGGCGAAGTCCTCGCGGACCTGCGGGAGGTCGCTCGAGAACAGCGAGACGAGCATCACCAGGAGGTCGCGTCGTCCGCCGAGCCGGGTCAGCAGCTCCGACTCGTCGACGAGGGCCGCCGTGGGTCCGCGGTGCATCGCCGCATGGTCGCGGATCGCGGCGAGCGACGCAAGCGAGCGTGCGCGCCGCCAGGTCGTGGTATGGTCGCTGCGGCATGAAGGCCCCACGCGCGATGATCATGGCGGCCGGTCTCGGCACCCGGCTCGGCGAGCTCAGCGACCTGCGACCGAAGCCGATGCTGCCGGTGTGCGGCGCGCCGCTGGTCCGGTGGGCGGCCCTGTGGCTGCGCGCCCAGGGGGTCCGCGAGATCGTGGTCAACCTGCACCACCTCGGCGAGCAGATCGAGGCCGAGCTCGGCGACGGGTCGGCGCTCGGCCTCGCGGTCGCGTACTCGCGGGAGCACGGCCAGATCCTCGGGACAGGCGGCGGGCTGCGGCAGGCCCGGGCGCTGCTCGACGACGGCAGCGACGCGCCGATCGTCGTCGTCAACGGCAAGATCCTGCTCGAGCTCGAGCTCGGGCGCGTGCTCGCGGCGCACCGCGAGGCCGGGGCCGAGGCGACGATGGTGCTGCGGCCGGACGCCGACGCTGAACGTTGGGGTAGCCTGCGCGTCGGGCCAGGCGGGGCGATCGTCGGCCTGCTCGGAGCGCTGCGCGAGGGCGCCACGCCGGGCGAGCCGCTGATGTTCACCGGGGTCCACGTGCTGCAGCCGCGCTTTCTCGACCGGATCCCGCGCGAGGGGCCGCAGTGCGTGGTCCGTACGGCCTACACCGAGCTGTTCCGCGAGGGCCGCGGGCTGCACGGGTTCGTCACGCGCGACTACTGGTGGGAGCACTCGACGGTCGAGCGTTACCTGCAGGGCGTCGCCAACGTGCTCGAGGGCCGCGTCCGCCTGCCGTTCGCCGAGCGGCCGCTGCGCGGAGTCGCGGCGAGCGCGAAGGTCGGTGCAGGCGCGCGCGTCGACGCGAGCGCGTGGGTCGGCGAGGGCGCGGAGATCGGCGCCGGCGCGGAGATCGGGCCGCGGGTGCAGATCGGCGACCGCGCGGTCGTCGCGCCGGGCGTGCGGCTGCGCGACGCGATCGTGTGGGACGGGGTCCGCGTCGAGCGCGACGCCGAGCGCGCGGTCCTGACCGGGTAGCCCGGGGGACAGGTCCGTCCGGACAGGGTCGATCGGGCTGGCGATCAGCTCGCGGGCTTTCGGCCCATCAGCTCGTCGATCTTGGCGTTCAGGAAGCCGGACAGCTGCTGGGTGGTGCCGGCGCGGAACTGCGCGAGGTCGAACACGAGCTTGGTCGTCTTGTCGAACTTGAAGAGGCTGGTCTTCTCGACCTCCATGGCGACCTGGAGGTTCGCGCCGAGGTACTCGACGGTGATGTTGATGTCGGACACGCCGAACTGCGAGCGCAGCTGCACGGGCGGCTGGAACTTGCCGGTGAAGCGCTGGCCGAGCGGCTCGGGGCTGAGCTCGGCGAGGCGGTAGTCGAGCGCGCCGAGGGCGTCGCGGATCTTCTCGATGTCGAGGTTGCGGACGTTGATCGGGCTGGCGGCGGCGATGTCGAACGCCCACTCGATGTCGACGTAGCCGCGCACCTCCCAGTTGACGTCGCGGCCGGACGGCGAGGTCCCGGGCGGGACGCGCAGCTGGAAGGTCAGCGGGAGGACCTCGTTCTTGGCGGTCCGCCACGGGCCCTGGCGCACGAGCACGCGGTCCCACACGTGGCCGTTCTTCGGGCCGCGCTTGTGGTGCTCGACCAGCTCGACGATGATCGAGGCGACGGTCTCGTTGTCGAGCGCGGTGAACTCGAGGTAGCCGTCGATCGTCGCGGCGTTGGTGAAGGTGTCGCCGCGCAGCGCGATCAGCAGCACGCCGTTGTTGTTGGAGCCCTGGCGGCGGTAGGCGTAGTCGGCGGCGGCGGGCGCGTCGGTGCCGCCGATCCCGAGCAGCGTCTTGACCGGGCCGCCCGGCAGCGCCGGATCCTGGAGCACCGCCGCGGTCTTGGCGACCGGGGTGGCGGCCAGCTTGGCGGCCTTGCGCGACTCGATCAGCGCCTTGAGCTCGGCCGGCATCTCGCCGAGCACAGTGGCCCCCTGGGTCCCACCGGACCACTCGACCAGCAGCGGGATGTGCCCCAGGAACACCTGCTGCCCGGGTCGGAGGGTCTGCGGCTCGGCGGTGACCGGCTCGCCGTCGACCCACGTGCCGTTCGACGAGCCCATGTCGCGGATCACCAGCGAATCTCCGACGAAGCTGACCTCCGCGTGGCGGCGGGACAGGCTGGGCTCCTGCGACGCGAGGCCGCACGCGGCGTCGCGACCGATGAGCACGCGGGGGGTGTTGGCGTCGAGCTGGACCGAGACGTTGCCGAGCTGGAGCTTTGCCTTCTGCATGGACCGCATGGCAGCCGCAAACGCGGGCGGAGTCAACGCCCTACGCGAAGGCCGACGTCGGGTCACGGTGCGCGATGACGATCGCCGACGGGCCGCGCCTCGGTGGTACAATCGCCGCGACGTCCGGGCCTGAACTACGTCCGCCCGGCGCGGCGGCGGCATGGCGAGGCGAGCGGCAGAGGGGCACGAGGTCCGGGCCTGGGAGGTCCCGCGGGAGCGCGGGGCGCTCGGCTCGCCCGCGCTGTGGGAGGCCGCCGGGATCGTCGTCGCGCGGGTCCGGACGGCGCCGGTGCTGCAGATCGAGGAGATCGCCGGCGCCGTGGCTGCGCTGTGCGGGCGGACCGCGGCGGCGCTGCTCGCGGAGCCGTCGGCGCTGCGCGAGCTGGTCCACGCCGACGACCGCGCGAGCTACGACGCGGCGGTCGCGGCGGACGAGCCGCGGCGGGTGCTGCTGCGCTGGCTGCAACCGAGCGGGCCGGCGCGGTGGACCGAGCACACGCTCGTGCCCTGGCGCGACGAACATGGCCAAAAGGTCGGGTTCGAGTGCGCCGTGCAGGAGGCGACGGCGCGGGTCCAGGCCGAGGACGCGCTGCGGGCCGCCGCCGACGCGGTCGAGCGGGCGCGGCGCGACAGCGAGTACTTCCACACGCTGCTGCAGACGGTCAACGACGGGATCCTCGTCAACGACGCCGAGGGCAACATCGAGTTCGCCAACTCGCGGCTGGCGGCGATGCTGAAGACGACGCCGTCGGAGATGATCGGGCGCTATATCTTCGACTACATGGACGAGGAGAGCGCCGCGGCCGCGCGCGCGAACCTCAAGCGCCGCCGCGAGGGCGCGGAGGACGAGTTCGACTTCCGCTGGCGCCGCCAGGACGGCTCGGCGTTCTGGGGGATCGTCTCGGCCAAGCCGATGTACGGGCCGCACGGCGAGCACCGCGGGTCGCTCGTCGCGGTCACCGACATCACCGCGCGCCGGCAGGCCGAGGAGGAGCTGCGGCGCGCCCGCGACGAGCTCGAGCGGCGCGTCGCCGAGCGCACCGAGCAGCTGATGCTCGAGGTGCAGGAGCGGCGGCGGGCCGAGACGACCGCGCTCGAGGCGAGCCGGATCAAGAGCCTGTTCCTCGCCAACATGAGCCACGAGCTGCGCACGCCGCTGAACGCGATCCTCGGCTACACCGAGCTGCTGATCGACGACCGCGAGGACCGCGACCCGGACCTCGTCGGCGACCTCAAGCGGGTCCACCGCGCGGCGTCGCACCTGCTCGAGCTGATCAACAACATCCTCGACCTGTCGAAGATCGAGGCCGCCAAGATGGAGGTCGCGCGCGAGAGCTTCAGCGTCGGCGACCTCGTCGGCGACCTGCAGACGACGATCCTGCCGATGGTGATCAAGAACAACAACCGGCTGCAGGTGTCGTGCCCCGACGCGAGGCGGGCGATCTCGACCGACCGGACCAAGCTGAAGCAGATCCTGCTCAACTTGCTGTCGAACGCCTGCAAGTTCACCCGCCGCGGGTGGATCGAGCTGCGGATCGCGCTCCCGGTCGAGGACGGGGTCGAGTTCCTCGTCGCCGAGGTCGCCGACACCGGCCCGGGGATCCCGGAGCACCGGATCCCGAGCCTCTTCAGCGCCTTCTCGCAGGCCGACGGCTCGATCGCCCGCAACTATGGCGGCACCGGCCTCGGCCTGGCGATCAGCAAGGAGCTGTGCAAGCTGCTCGGCGGGGACATCCACGTGAAGAGCGCGGTCGGGGAAGGTGCGACCTTCACCGTCCGCCTGCCGCTGCGCGCGAGCTGAGGGCGCGCTTTTTCGGGCCAGCCTGGCGGCCTGTTCCAAAGACCATCTCCGCTCATTGCACGCGCGCTTGACGGCCAGCGCGCCGGCCCGTAGCGTGGCGGGCGATCACGTCTTTAGAAGAGGATGCACATGCGGAATCGGAGCGGTGGGGTGAGGGCGTTCGGGTGGACCTGCCTGGGCGCGTGGATCGGGCTCAGCGGCTGCGGCGACGACACCGGCGGGGGCGGCTCCGCGACCGACAGCGCGTCGACGGCCGCGGCGAGCGACTCGCAGGGCACGACGCAGGGCACGGCGCCGACGACGAGCGCCAGCGCGAGCACGACGGAAGGCGGCGGCAGCGACAGCATGGACGCCGACAGCGCGCCGCCGACGACGAGCGTCGGATCGAGCACGGGCTCGTCGACGACGGTGTCCTCGACGACCGACGGTCCGCAGCCGGGCACCGACGGCAGCACCGACGGCGCGAGCGCGAGCGCGAGCACCGGCACGGGCGGCGATGACACGACCGGAAACGGCACGACCGGCGAGCCCGGGTGCCAGACGTCGCCCGATTGCGCGGACGGCGAGGTGTGCGTGCTCGGCCAGTGCGTCTCGTTCGAGGGCACGTGCGACGACTACGGCGATTGCAGCGGGGACAAGTACTGCTGCGCCGACGGCTGCCTGCCGAACGGAGAGAAGCCGGGGGTCTGCATCGACTTCGGGATCGAGCCGGAGGGCGGCGCGAACGAGGAGTGCAAGGGCGTGGTCCCGGTCGGCCTGTTCCAGCCGTCGGTGCAGTGCGAATGGCTGGCACCGCCGCCGAACGACCCGTTCCCCAACCACCGGAACGTGCTGACGACGCCGATGGCCGCCCCCCTCCCGCACCTCGGGATGGATTCGACGGAGCTGGCGATCGTGACCTACAACTTCACCGACGGCGGCGCACAGTCGGGCTGGGGCTCGGACGCGAACTACTTCGGCGTGATCCGGATCCTCGACACCCGCACGTGCGGGCAGCTCGAGACGATCCACGACCCGGCGAACAAGATGATCGCCGCGACGCCGCCGGCGATCGGCGACCTCGACGGCGACGGGATCCCGGAGATCGTCAGCCACCGCGCGGGCACCGGCGTGATCGCGTTCAAGTGGGACGCGGCGATGAACAAGTACAAGACGTTCTGGGTCGCGCTCAACACCGGGGTGGTCAACGTGACCCGCTGGGACGGGCCGTCGATCCACGACCTCGACAACGACGGCCTGCCCGAGGTCATCTCGGCGTCCGCAGTGTTCGACGGCGAGACCGGCACCCGCCTCAACCCCGGCCAGATCCTCCCCGGCGCCGGCGCGGGCGTGATCCCGGTGCTCGGCGACGTCGACGCCGACGGCAACGTCGACATCATCGCCGGCTCGGTGTGGCGCTGGAACGTCGGCATGAACAAGTGGGACATGGCCTACCTCGGCGCGCCCGCGAATCGTCACTACGGCTTCGCCGACTTCGGCACGCCGGGCCTGACCCCGGCCGACTTCGACCCGACCAAGCTCGACGGGATCGCCGAGATCGTGTCCGTCGGCGGTAACCTCGTCCGCCTGCACACGCTCAACGGCCAGCAGATCCTGTCGGCCGGCATCTCGTCCGGCGGCCCTCCGACGATCGGCGACTTCGACAAGGACGGCTACCCCGAGATCGCCGCCGCCGGCGGCACCGCCTACATCGTCTACGACCTCGACTGCAAGAACGGCGGCCCCGGCTGCGCCGCACCGTTCATCCGCTGGTCCAGGCCGTCCCAGGACGCGTCGTCCGCGACCACGGGGTCGTCGATCTTCGACTTCGAGTTCGACGGTCAGGCGGAGGGGGTCTACGCCGATGAGTGTTTTGCGCGGGTGTACGAGGGCAAGACCGGAGAAGTGCTGTACTCGGCGTTCCGCACGTCGTGCACGTGGTACGAGAACCCGATCGTCGCGGACGTCGACAACGATCAGAACACGGAGATCGTGATCGGGTCGAACCCCAACTGCAACGTCGGATGCCCGACGATCGATCCGATCCACCGCGGGGTTCGCTGCCTGAGCGGCCAGGACTGCGCGTCGGGCACGTGCGACGCCGGGTACTGCCGCTGCCAGAACAATATGCAGTGCACGACCGGTCACGTGTGTGCGGCGCCGCCGATGGGCACGCCCGGCGTCGGGAACACGTGCCGCGCGGAGCACCCGATCGGCGCGAAGACGACCGGCGTCCGGGTTCTCCGCGACCAGCTCGATCGCTGGTCGTCGTCCCGGGCGATCTGGAACCAGCACGCGTACAGCATCACCAACGTCAACGACAACGCGACGGTGCCGGCGACGGGTAAGTGGAACCAGAACTTCTTGCAGGCGGGCCTCAACAATTACCGGCAGAACGAGCAGGGCGATATCCCGCCGACGTCGCTGGCCGATGTCACGAGCGATACGCTCGAGTGCGCGCTGATGGGCGACAAGTCGGTGCTGTCGGCCGAGGTGTGCAACCGCGGGATCAAGACGGTCGGCGCGGGACTCAAGGCGGCGTTCTATAAGGGCGACCCGAAGGACAAGATGGTCCTGTGCGTGGCGACCACCGAGGCCGCGCTCGAGTCCGAACAGTGCGTGGTCGTGTCGTGCGAGGTGATGGGACAGGTGATGGGGCAGGTGACCGTGGTCGGCAACGACGACGGGATGGGCGGCAAGACGACGCTCGAGTGCATCTATACGAACAACGACGACTCGGCTGCGCAGATCGTCTGCGGGTGATCCGCTCCGGGCGCGGGCGGCGGCTCATGGACCTCGAGCCGCCGCCAGGCACGGCCTCTTGATCGTCTACGGCGGGACCGCGCGCGGGTCGTTGCATGGCGAGCCCGCAGGGGCCCGGAGGGTGCGCGGTTGCGAGCGCATACTTGCCGCCGGACCGGCGAGCCTGCCATCCTGCGCTCATGGCCCCCGAGCGACCGCGGAGGACGCCGTTCAACGGCTGATCTCGGACGCGGAGGACCGTGCCCTGACCCTGCAGATCCTCGCCGAGGCGGCTGCGGCTGCCGCCTCGGTCAATCCCGAGTCCTGGTCGACGACGCTGCACCCGCGGCTGCTCAACCTCAATGTCGGTCAGCTGTTGATCGCGCGGGTGATGCGAAAGTCGTTCGAGCTGGCCGTCGACGACGCGCTGGTCGCAAGGCTCGGCGCGCTCGCGGAGCGCGGCAGCGTGACGTTCCAATTCCAGGTGATGCCGGGGATCCGGACGATCGGCTGGGCGTGGGACACCGCCGCGCTGGAGGCGCTGCTGCGGCCGGCGCTCCGCCCGCTGGGGCGCGGTCCTCGGCGGTGCAGCCCTCCTGTCGTCGGTCGCAGTGGCCCTCGGTGTCCGCGAACTCGGGCGGGTGAGGCGAGGCGACTGATGCGCCGGGGACCGGGGGATCGCTCGGCTGCGGGACAGTCTTCGTCCATCGGTTCGTCTACCGTGGCACCCTCGAGGAGGGCGTCAATCTCCTTCAGCACAAGCCCAGGGAGCGCATGTACGGTAGATCCGCACCAACTCCTCGCTCATACGCGCCCCAGCGGCCTGGCGATGACGTCCTCGATGATATTGCTGGCCTCGTCAATGTCCTCGCGCGTCAGTTGGGCGGAGACCGCGATACGGAAGCGGCGGGCGTGGGCCTGGACGGCCGGAAAATCGATCGGCTGCAAGAACAAGCCGCGCTTCAGCGCAGCGAGCGCCATCGAAATGAGCTGCTCGCCGTTCGAGCCGATGATGACGGGGATGATCTGCGACGCGCTCTCGCCCAGGTCGAGGTTGAGGGCCTCGAGGTTCTTGCGAAGATGGCGCACGTTCTCCCACAGCTTGTCGCGCAAGGCGGAGTCGCGTGTGGCGACCACGAGCGATTTGTGCATCGCGGCGACCACCATCATCACGTCGGGCTCCACGCCGAAGGTGCGCCAGAGCTCCCACAGGGCGTACTCCACCGCGAAGAGCGCCGGCTGGGCGAAGGCCGTCTCGTGGATGCGCCCGTCCTCGGCGTCTTCGGGGTAGAGCACCGACAAGATCGGTGGCGGGACGCAGCACAGGACGCGCCTCCCCGGGGCGGAAAGTGGTGAAACGAAGAGAAGAGCGTGCGGGCGCCGTGCAGGTGCGCCGGGTCGTCGGTGGCGTCGACGGGCTCGGCGACGACTTCGACGCGCTCGCCCAGTCGCCACGACATCGCGACACGATGTCCGGCCGCCGGCCCCGCTCGCTTCCGCGCGCCGACGCGCACGCCCGGGTACTTGCCAGCGGCGTTCGTCCTGGTCGATCCTCCGGCCGTGCCACGGATCCCGCGATGGTTGCTCGCCTCGTCGGTCGCCGCCGGCGGCCTGCTGGCCGCGCGCGCGCTCCGGCGCCCGCCCTCTCCTGTCGCCGACAAGGCCCCTCCGCGCCTGCGCGCCTGGCTGCCGGTCGTCGGCAGCGGCTTCGGCTTGATGCGCAACCCGACCCGATTCCAGCGCTCGGCCCACGCCGCGCTCGGCCCCGTGTTCACCGCCGACGTCTTCGGCCTCGAGCTGACCTTCGTCGACCGCGGCGAATTGCTATCACATGTCCTCGGAGCCAGCAGCGAGGAGTACAACCTCGTCGCCGCCTACCGGCAGATGTTCGCGCGCCTGCTCGGCGAGGAGCTGTTCCTCGACGCCCCGCCGGAGGCGATGCGCGGGCTCGGGCCGGGGCCGCTGCGCCGACACACCCCGGCGCTCGGGGAATTCCTCGCCGACCTGATCGCCGCTCGCTTGCCGGTCGGCCGCGAGTTCGACCTGCTCGCGCTGACCAACACGCTCGCCTTCCACGCCTCGTGCTGGTACGTCTGCGGCGCCGCGATCGCCGAGGCGCGCCGCGACGAGCTGGCCCGGCTGTTCCACGTGATCGAGAGCGACTTCAGCGTGCTCGGCAGCTTCTCGCCGGTCGAGACGCCGTCGCTGCGCCGCCGCGTCGCCGCCCGCGCGCGGGCGCTCGAGATCTTCCGCGAGGAGGTCCGGTACCGCCTCGCCCACCCCGGCGGCGAGTCCGACTACCTGCAATCGCTGCTCGACGTCTACGCGCCGCAGACCGACGGCCCGGCGAGCGAGGCGCAAGTCGAGCTGGCCGCGCTCGGGATCATGGGCCTCGTGTTCGGCGCGCACACCAACACCGCGGTGGCGATGGCGGCGATCCTGTCCGACATCGCCGAGCGCCCCGCCCTGCTCGCCGCGATCCGCGAGGAGCAGGCCCGCATCCTCGCGGGCCGCCCGCTCGACTTCGAGGCGCTGACGCGCATGCCGACGCTGTACCGCGCGATCAACGAGACCCTGCGCCTGCGCAGCAACGGCGGGATCTGGCGCAAGCTGCTGCGCCCGACCGAACTCGGCGGCTACGCGCTGCCCGCCGGCGCGCTCGTCGGCAGCATGATGGGCCTGCTCAACGCCGACGAGCGCGTCTATGCTCGCCCGGAGCGCTACGACCCCGGGCGCTACGCCGAGATGCAGACCGATCATTTCCAGTGCCCGTCGGTGTCCGCGCAAAAGCCGTTGTTCGGCCCGTTCGGCGCCGGCCGCCACGTCTGCCCCGGGCGCCCGCTCGCCTACGTGATCCTCGGCGTCGCGACCACCCTGCTGCTGCGCGGCCGCGACTTCGCGGTCCGCCGCCGCCCGGCGCTGTGGTTCGACCTGATGACCGCCGGCATGGCCCGCCCGATCGGGAAGCTGCTCGTCCGCGCGACGCCGACGTGATCGATGGAATGTCCAGAAGGACATGTCTAAATAACCATCACCCTTGCAGGCGATCGCGGTCCACCCCTGCCATCATCGCGGGCGGAGCGTCCCGGAACGCCGCTCCGACGCGGGGCCTGGGACCTGTTCGCGCGGGTGCTCGCCGAGCCACGCGTCGAGCCTGGCGGCCGTCGCCCGGAGCTCCTCGCGGGGAGGCAGGCCCGCGCGCGCCTGCTCGACGAGCGCCCGCGCGCGGCCGCGATCGCCCCCGGCCGACGCGGGTGCGTCCCACAGCGCTCTTGCGAGCTCCAGGGTCGCCGCCGCCGAGGTCGCCCGATCGCTGTCCCCGGCCATGAGGGCGACCGCCCGCTCGAACGCCGAGAGCGCCGCCGCCGGTTCCCCGAGCGCCGCAGAGGCGCGGCCGAGGCCGCGCAGGCTCTCCACGTTGTCGAAGTGCTCGGCGCCGAACGCCGCCTCGCGGAGCGTCAGCGCCCGCGCGTGGAGGTCGCGCGCGGTCGCGGGGTCCGCGAGAGCGAGCCGGACGTCGCCCAGGCAGTCGAGCGCCTGCGCGACGTCCGGGTGCTCCGGGCCCAGCGTCCGCTCGAGGCTCGCGCGGGCGTCGGCGCACAGGAATTCGGCCTCCGGGAGCTCACCGCGCGCCGCGTGGAGCGTCCCGAGGTTGACCCGCAGCGACGCCACCTGTGGGTGCTCGGGCCCGAGCGCGCGCAGTCGGATCATCAGCGCCCGCTCGTAGGCGGTCCGCGCCGCCTCCGCGTCGCCGATCAGGTCGAGCAGGTTGCCGAGGTTGTTGAGCACGCTGGCCACCTCCGGGTGATCCGGGCCGAGCACCCGCTCGCGGATCGCCAGAGCCCGCCCGTACATCGCCCGCGCGGCGGCCACGTCGCCCATCAGCTTGTGGGCGATCCCGAGGTTGTTGACCACGCGGGCGACCAGCAGGCTCTCGGGCCCGTGTGCGCGCTCGAAGATCGCCAGCGCCTGTTCGTAGAGTCGGCAGGCGGCGGCGTGGTCGCCCGCCTCGTCGGCGACGATCCCGAGCGCATTGAGGCGCACCGCCTCCCGGATCTGCAGGGGATCGCCGGCGTGGTGAATGGCGAGCTCGGTGAGCGCGGCCCACACGCCGCCCTCGCGTGGGCGCGCCTGGTAGGAGCCCACGTTCGTGATCAGCAGTTGCGCCGCCGAGGCCGCGACGTTCCAGTCTCGCGCCCGTCCCGCGCTCGTGAATACATCGATCGCCGCCGCTTCGGCCGCCGCGTAGTCGCCCAGCCAATTGGCGAGCTGTGCCTCCGAGAAGCGGGCCGCCGCGACCAGCGGCGCCCAGTCGAGGGCCTGCGCGCGCTCACGCGCCTGACCGGCGATCGCCAGCCCGTCGGCGAACTTGCCGGCGCTCCCCAGCGCGTCCGCCTGCGCCAGGGCGGCGAGCACCTCCGCGGCCTGGGGGCGCAGCGCCGGCTCGGGCGGCGTCGGCCGCCCGGCGAGGACCACCGGATCGACGCACGACGCCGACGAGCCGAGCTCGGTCGCCGCCCGCACGGCCTTCTCGGCCATGATCGCGTCGGCGCGGCCGAGCTCCTCGATCAGCGACAGGAACGCCAGGCGTCGCTCCTCGAGGCACCACAGGGATTTGTCGAAGGTCGCATCGTCCCATGTGCCATCGACCGTGCGCCGCGTGCAGGCCGCGGTGCGGTGCTCACTCCATTCCCGGACGTAGCGCTCGAGCCACGGGAGCACCCGCTCCGCCGTGTCCGCCGCGAAGCTGGTGCCTGACTCCAGCAGGCCGTCGCTCACCCGCGTCCGGGCAGACTCGTCCCATTCTGCTGCGAGCACCTGTCCCGCGAGTTCGCAGGCCTCGACGCGTCGCGCGTGGTCGATGCGCTGATGGCCGATCCCCCCCGCGGCGACCCCCACGAGCGCGGCGACCCCGAGTCCGAACCACATCCGCCGTCGCCGGGCGTCTCCGGTCTCGAGCTCGCGCAGCAACGCGGTCATCCCGGGGTGGCGGGCCGACGGGCGGGTCGAGAGCCCGCGCACGATCGCCTTGTGGAGCCAGGACGGCGCACGGGCGCCGCGCGGCGCCGGCCGGAGCGCGCCGCTCGTCACGGCCAGTGTCAGCTCGGGGACGGTCTCCCCGGCGAATGGTTGCTGGCCATAGAGCGCCTCGTAGAGCGCGACGCAGAACGCGAACTGATCGCAGAGGGGCGTCGCCGGCTCCCCGTGGAACTGCTCGGGCGACATGTAGAGGGGCGTCCCCATCAGCGCTCCCGCCTGCGTCAGCTCGGCCGCGAGGGCTCGGCTCCGCGCCAGGTCCCCGGGCTTCGCGGCCGCGTCGTGCGATCGCCGGGCCTCCGCCGCCTCCGCCTCCGCCCGCGCGAGCCCGAAGTCCATCACGCGCACGCGGCCGTCATCGCCGACCATCACGTTGTCCGGCTTGAAGTCGCGGTGGACGATCCCCGCCGCGTGCGCCGCTTCGAGGCCGCGGCCCGCCGCCGTGAAGACGCGGACGACCTCGCGCCAGGAACGCCGCTGCGCCGCCAACCACGCGGAGAGCGTCATCCCCTCGACGAACTCCATCGCCACGAAGACCTGGCCGAGGTGGACCCCGACGTCGTGCACGCCGACCACGTTGGTGTGATTCAGCCGGGCGAGCGCCTGGGCCTCGCGGAGCAGGCGGTGCATCCCGGCGGAGCCGTCGAGCAGGTCCGGGCCGTGCGGCTTGAGCAGCTTGATCGCAACCTTGCGATCGAGCTCCGGATCGTAGGCGGCGAATACGACCCCCATCGCCCCGGCGCCGAGCCGGGTGAGCACGACGTAACGCCCGATGATGTCCCCGCGGTCGAACGCGACGGCGCCCGCGTCCGGGTCCACACCGGCGCGCGGTCTCGACATCGGGGCCGTGATCGTGTCCTCGGCTGTGAGGCCGCGGCCGGGCGCGCCGACGGCGACCGTCTCGTCGAGCGCCGCCTGCCGGGCGAGCCCCGGCGCGGCCTCGGTCCTGGCCAGCGCTGCGGGACCCGGCGTGGCTTCCGTTCTGGCCAGCGCCGCCTGGTCCGCTCCTGCCGCGGTCGCGTCGAGCGCTACGCCTGCGGCGCTCGGCGCCTTCCCCGTGTCCTGGGGCCCCTCGGACATCAGCGCCTCAGGGTACTATGAATCCCTCGCGCCATGAAGCTCACACCTCGTCGGTACCTCCGCGCCGCGCCGGCCTCGAGGCGCAGGAGCACGCGCGCGCGTCTCCCCACGTCGCGGCCTTTCATCGGCGCGATGCAGTCGTGATCGCGCCTCTTCTCGACGCGCTGGACGGCGCCGGCGTGGACGAGGGCGTCGAACTGGGCGGTGAGCTCGCCCTCCCGTCGCCCGCAGGCGCTCACGAGGACCAGGACGAAGAGGTGGAGCACCCTCGCCGGCGAGCGCCGCAGCGGCTCGCCGACCGGATCGAGCTCGTGGGGAACGGGCGCCGCTCGGCGAGCAGCTCGTGGAGGACGACGCCGAGCGACCACAGGTCGGCGCGCCCGTCGAGGCTTGACCGCCGCCGTGGGTCCGTGCTTGCCTGCCCGGGTGCCGCGCAAGCTCCTCGTCGCCCTCGCGCTCGGCGTCGTCGTGCTGGGGTCGACGCTGCTCCTCCCGTGGCCGCTCGACGCCCGGGCCGCGCGTCACAACCTCGCCCGCGCCGTCGTGTGGATCGCGCTGCTCGCGGCGCTCCCCTCCCCGCGGACGGGGCGGTTCGTCCAGGCGCTGGCCCTTTTGGCCCTCGCCGTCAGCCTCGGCGACGCGGTCGACGCGGCGAGCCAGCTCGAATTCGCCGCCGTGTCGGAGGGGTCCGCGCTCCGCCTCGTGCGGGGCCTGCTCGGGCTCGCCGCCGCGTCCTTGATCCTCTGGTCGCACACGCGGGTCGATGTGCTCGCATGGCGCGGCGGTGCCTCGAGTCCCCCCGCCGCGGCGGACCCGCCCGACGCGCGCCGGCAGTGATCGCGTGGCGCCCGAATTCGACATCGTCATGACCTGGGAGCGCGGCCGGCCCAGCGGCGCCGAGCTGCGGGCGGCGCGGAATCTCTGGCCCCCGCTGGCCCGCGAGCCGATCGCGGCGCTGAGGCGGCGGAGACGCGGGCGGCGGCGCGCTGCCGGAGGCGACGGAGCCGAAGGACGAGGGGGGAGGCACGGATCTGCGCCCGCGCGATCGGCCGCGAGGCTCGCACCCGGTCGCGCGATGTCCGAGCTTGTAACTTTCGCTCGTTCCGCGACACTCGATCCTGCTGTGTCCGACCGCCTGCTGTTCGCGTTGAGCCTCGCGCTGTTCCTCGCTGCGTCCGTGTCACATCCGTGTGTGGCGGCGGCGCAGGTCCCCGATGCGCCGGCCGAGGGCGGAGCGTCGGCGCCGCCGATCGAGGCGCCGGCCGAGACGGCGCCGCCGGCCGAGACGGCGCCGCCGGCCGAGGTCGCGGCTCCGGAGAACGGCGGATCCGCGACGAGCCCGACCGGGGCGCCCGCCGAGCCGGAATTGAGCGAGCCGCCGCCCGCCGCCGAGCCGGCCGCGCCTGCGGGCGAGCCCGCGGCGCCGACGCGGACGGCCGAGCCC
>ERZ1066136.379-NODE-379-length-36499-cov-15.888541_pt1 | contig 36499 bp, 23 predicted proteins | sample MGYA00382783_ERZ1066136 | MGnify/ENA primary metagenome ERZ1066136 (study PRJEB33369, sample SAMEA5778366) | biofilm metagenome | biome: Industrial cooling water; feature: Water cooling tower basin; material: Biofilm | place: United Arab Emirates | collected... | reverse complement strand
AAAACGACACGGTCGGCATCCCGATCGCCAGCGTGTCGCCGTCGTAGTCCAAGGAGTGTCCGAAATCTCCGTCGAGGGCCAGTGGATTCGGGACCACGCTCTGCTCGCAAGGGACTTGCGCCGACGCCGAAAGCTGTCCCATCGAGCTCACGACCAGGGAGAGAGTGAGTTGTCTAAGATCAAAAGTAGACATGGGTTCCTCAGATCCTGGTTCTTGGACGAGCAAAACGAAATGGTAGCCGGATTGCTCCAGGGAGGCAAGGATCATCTCGGACGGGAAGCTCGTTCCCGTCCGTGGTTCACGAGTCCCCTGCCCCGGATCGATCCATGCGTCCGTTCATCTTTGCGATCGGCGTTCTTCTGCTCGGTTCCTTCGCGCGCCAGGTGTCGGCGCAAACCCCTCTCCAGGCCCTGGTCGATTGGAAGGATGGCCCGCTCTTGGACGGAGCGGGGCCGGCCGACGCATCGACCAATCCCTCCTCCTTGCGATTTTGGATGGGGCATGGTCTGCGCCGGGGCCAGATAAACATCGAAACGCGGGAGCGTCGGTTCTTTGAAGAACTCGGCCAAGCCGGCGACTACCCCACGGCGATCCTGGAGCTGGAGTTCGACGAAGGGGGGGCAGGGCAAGCGGACGACCGCCTGTTCGTGCTGTCGCGTCTGGAGACGAAGTCAACGCCGAAGCGGGTGGCGCGGATCCAGATGCTCAGTGTGGATCCGCCCACGGATCCCCTTCAACTCGACACCATCGACTTGGTTCAGGAGGTGCCAGCGGGCCAGTCGGCCGCCTACGACTACGACATCGTTGCGCTGGACCTGATTCCCGAGCAGAACCTGCTCCTGGCCGTGGGCCGTGCCCTGCCGCTGCCGGTGGACCCGCCGGCGGTGACCCCGCCGACGCAACTGCTGCTGATGCTGCTGCGGCACGGCCCGCTGACGAGCGGAGGGCCGGACGAGCTGATCAAGATCGGCGAGCTGCGCTCGGATTACCTGCCGCTCAAAGCGGTCGATGGAGTGGGCGGGCGCAGCCTGTTGGGCCTGTTCGACGTGGAGGTGACCCAGGTTGGTGGCGAACTGATCGCTTTCGTGCTCGGTCCGATGGGCACGAGCGCCAAGGGCCTGCCCTGGGGCATCGCCGCGGCCCGTCTCACTCCGAACGCGCCCCAGGGCACGCCGGTGATCCAGTGGTTCCAGCAGGGCACCCAGCCCGGGGACCCGCTGTACGTGTTCGATCCCTTCTGGGACATCCGCCATGGGGCCCAGGCCTCCTGTGCGGTCCAATTGCCTACGGATCAGGTCGAAGCCGCCCCGGAGATTCGCGTCAACCACATCGACTTCGCCCAGGTGAGCGGCGGCTCGGCCCCCGGGCACTACCTCTACGCCGCCTGCAACCGCTTCAACCAGGTCCTGGAATTCAAGATCGACAACTTCGCCACCGCGGGATTCACCGCCCAGCGCAAACTGAACCTCGAAGTGCCCCCGCCCAACGTGGGCTCCAGCGGCGATGCCTTCCGTGACAATCTGTTCCACATCACCTGCCGGCACGCGCCGACGCATCCGAGCGGGCCGGTCGATTTGCTCTACGTGGTCGGGCAGCAGTACGTGCATGTGGCCGAGCGCACGGGCGCCAATCCCGTCACGACCTGCGGCATCCCCGTCCTGAAACCCTCCAAGGAGGAAACCCAGCAGTTTTTCGGTGTCGCCGCGGCGGTCAGCGCCCGGGTGATGCAGGAGCAGCCCACCCCGGGGGGCCCCGGCCAGGGCGACCCTTGGGGGCGCGAGCACCTGTGGGTGCTGGCGCCGGAGACCACCTGGCCCTGGAGCGTGTTCGACATGACCGACCGCAATGAGCACCCGGTGGTCGAGCCGCCCTTCCCGCTCGACCGCCGCTATGGTCCCGGCGGCACCGACGGCGCCGCCGCCTACCCCGCTTGGGATTCGGTCTATGCCACCAGCTTCGGCGGTCTGGTGCGTTACTCCGCCACAGCGCAGCCGGGCTCTCCGCCCAATGGGATGACCCTGCTCCCAATGTACGATTCGTACAGCCCCGCGCGAGTCACAGACACCGTGCTGGGCCCGGTGGTATTCAACACGGAGCAATTCGAGCTGGCCGACTGGAACCCGGCGGAGACCGTGCTGGCCAACAAGGACGTGCGCGGCTACGCCGCCACCGGACGCGGGCGCGCGGTCGAATGGAAGATCGACCCGGTGTCGAAACGGCCGTTCCGTGCCGAGACGAATCCGGACAAGGTCCAGCTGATCCCGCCGATCATCGGCCCCAGCCTAGAAGCGGACACCGAGCAGCGCTGGCTATCGTTCCTGCCCGGCTGCCAGTCCCTGTCCGATTGGAACGAGAGCTACTCCCTGTGCGTGGCCACCGGTCGGGGCCTCGAAAGTGGGCGGCCGTATGTGCTCCTGGATTTAGCGCTGCAACGCAAGGGATCCGATACCACCGGCTGCAAGTTTCCCGGGCAGGCCAAGGCGGAGGACGCGATCCTGCTGGGGCGCTATTGGCTGCCCCAGGGCAGCGAAACCGCCGGGGTCTGGCAGGTCCTGCACCTGACCGCGGATGGCGTTCCCGGCGGGGACGTGCGCAATCTGATCGGCTTCGACGTGAACGACATCGAGATCTCGCCCGATGGCCAGTTTGCCCTGGTGGCTTGCCAGAACGGGCTATTCGTGGTGTCGCTGGGTGGAGTCACGCCCTTCCCCGGGGGGCCCGGCAGCAACCCCACGGCATGGGAACGGGATCAATCCTGGGCGCTGATGTCGACCCACTACACGGTGCCCACTTCGACCAATCCCAACCCATTCCCTCTCGCTAATTCTCAGACTTTCGGCGGCGTCGAAGGAGTCGCCTGGATCGGCACGACCGGGGTGGTCCTCAGCCTGGGTGGACCCAATGATGCCGGGGCCGTGGCGCTCTACGGCTTCGGGCACCATTCCAAGTCGTTGACCCTGTTGAGGGACCTGAAGGAGGACCGCAAGCCCGCAGGCCAAGACCCGGGGGTCGACCAGATCGCGGGAGTCGACTACAAGACCGGCGGGGCGATCGAAACTGTCAACCTGGGCGCGGGGGTGCACCGCGTTTACGCGACCAGCAACGGCAGCGGAGCCGTGGTCGAATTCGAGGTGTTGCCCGTGGCGGAGCCCAGCTTGAATCAGGTCGGCTATTTCGCCAGCACGACGCACTTCACAGAGACTCCGGACTGCCGGCCTTACATCTGGCCGCCTTTCGGGCTCGTGCCGGTCGTGCTCGTGCCGCGCTACCAGCAGACGCTGTTGATGCTGAGGTCCGCTCCGGCCAGCGGGGGCTGACAGGATCTGCATGCCTGGCTCGAGTCCTGCTCGGGCCGGGCCGCCGCTCGGTCTGGGTCTCGAGTCGTGCATACCGGTGCTGCGGACCTTGAAGGCTCCGATCGCGCCCCCAGGGTGGGCCCCGCGGGGTGCCGCTCGTTCGTCCGTTTCCCGGAGTCGCCCGGCTCGCCGTCGGCGATCACCGGCCGATTTCCGCGCAGCGCGGGTTGGCCAGATTGACCGGCCTCTGCAAGGTGCCTCCATAGCACGGAAGGGCCGCTTGGTAGGCTGGGGCGTAGCGCGGGCTGGCTTCTCAGCTGCAGAGCAGCTGCAGCAGGCGGGACTTGACCTCGGTCATGGGCAGGGTGGGGGAGCTGGGCTCGCCGCTCAGGCGCGACCAGGGGGCGCTGGAGAGGAACAGGGGGCCCTGCTGGGGGTCCTTGGGCAGTCGGCCGTGGCTGCCGCGCACCAGGTCGCCGGAGAGCGGCACCACGTCCATCAGGTAGCGGAAGCCGAGCTTCTTTTGCAGCAGCCGGCGGGCGAGGCGCAGCTTGGGTAGGCGCAGGCTCGGGTCGAGGAACAGCTCGGCCGGGTCGTAGCCCGGTTTTCTGTGGATGTCGACGGTGGGCGCGAAGTCCGGGGCGCGGGCGTCGTCGAGCCAGTGGTAGTAGGTGAACCAGGCCCCCGGGGCGGCGATCGCGAGCAGATCCCCCGAGCGCGGGTGGTCGATCGCCAGGGCGGCCTGCTCGCGGCGGTCCAGCAGCGCTTCGACGCCGGGCAGGGGCGAGAGCGCGCTGCGCACCGCCGGCAGGTCAGCGGGGGCGTGCACGTACACGTGGGCGTGCTGGTGGTCGGCCACTGCGAAGGCGCGGCTGCCGAACACGTCGAGCACCTCGCCGGTCGGCGTCTCGCGCACCTCGAGCAGGCCGGCCTGGCGCAGGGCGCGGTTGATGTGCACGGGCCGATCGACCGCCTCCAGGGCGTATTCGCTGACCAGCACGGTCTCGGCGCCGGCGCGGTTCGCGGCGGCGACCAGCTCGCCCACCAGGCCATCCAGCTCGACCAGGGCCCGGCGGCCCTGGGGGCTGTCGGGGCCGAAGCGCTGGTGGTCGTAGTCGAGGTGCGGCAGGTAGACCAGGGTCAGGGTGGGGCGCTTGTGCTCGAGGGTCCACAGGGCCGCGTCGGTCAGCCAGCGGCTCGAGGCCAGGCCGGCCTTGGGCCCCCAGAAGTCGAAGAAGGGGAAGGCGCCCAGGGCGGCTTCCAGCTCCGCCGGAAACTCGCGCGGCCAGCCGTACACGGCGGGGATCTTGCGGCCGTCGGCCGGATAGTAGGGGCGCGGCGTCAAGGACCAGCGCACGCGCGCGCCCAGGTTGAACCACCAAAAGAGCTTGGCGCAGGTGAAGCCCGGATCCCGGGCCAGGGCGGCCTCGTAGAGCTTTTCGCCGGCGATCAGGTCGTTGGGCTGGCGCCACAGCAAGGGCTCGCCCACCTCGCGCACATACCAGCCATTGCCCACGGCGCCATGCTCCCGGGGGGGCAGGCCGGTCAACAGGCTGGCCTGGGCGGTCAGGGTGACCGCCGGAAAAACCGCCCCCAGGGGCGCCCTTGCCCCGCGCCGGGCCAGGGCCTCGAGGTGGGGGGTGTGGGGGCCGATCTGTGCCAGGGACAGGCCGACCGCGTCGATCCACAGGAGCCGCTGCATGCATGCAGGATAGCCCCGCTGGCCCCGCTTCTTGCCTGTTCCCGCCCGGGCCGTGCGTTATCCTCCACCGCCATGTTCGGCCGTCTCTTCGACCTGTTCAAGCGCACCAAGGTCCGTGTCCAGGGCGTCGACAAGCTGCCCGAGGGGCAGTCGCGGCGCATCACCATCGGCGATCCCCTGGCCAACGCCGGGGTCGACATCATCCTGGCCCGGGTCGACGGCCAGATCCACGCCGTCGACAACCGCTGCCCCCACGCCGGCGGTTTCATCCAGGACGGGCCGCTCCTGGAGGGCAAGTACCTGACCTGCCCCCTGCACCAGTACCACTTCGATCCGAAGACCGGCGCGCCGATCAACGCCGCCTGCCGCAAAGCCCGCGTCTACAAGTGCCGGGTCGAAGGCAGCGACGTCGAGATCGCGATCTGATGCCCGCGGGGCGCCCGCGGCATCGAGGCCCCCGATCCGACCGCCAGTTCCAGGCATTGCGGCCACCCAAGCCGCCGGCTCCCGCCCGGGATCCCGCTGGCAAGCCGCCCACAGCGTCGGTCGATCGTTTGCCCCCGCAGGTTTCGTATTGCTGGGAAACCCAGCCAGGATTCGCTCGGAACCTTCCCACGCGAGTCCATGGCCCGCCGCGCCCTGGAGGTCCAGAGCCGTGAGCCCAGCCAGCAGCGCGGGCACGAACTCCGCAAGCAGCCCTTCGAGGAGCAAGGCGAGGAGCAAAGCCGCGAGCGACTTCGCGCCCGGAACTGCGAACAAGGCCCTGGATTCTGCTGTTGCCCCCCAGCTCCCGCACCCACCGAAAAACCCTTAAAACCCCGAAGCCCTCCCTGCCCTTTTCTGCGCAGATCACCGCGCGGGGATCCGCCCTCCACGGCCGCCGTAGGCGGCCCCAAAAAACGCTGACGCGAACGGCCGCCGGGCTGGGCTGCGCCCCGCCCGGCGGCCGCTCGATTCAACGCGTCACGTAGCTCAGGCGCAGGCCGCCGCTGCCGGTCTCCATGACCTGCAGGCTGGTGCCCGAAAGGTAGCGCCCGATCGCGCTCGGGTCGGCCTCGGCCAGCCAGGCCTCCAGCTCGTCGCTGCCTTCTCCGACGTCGGTCGCGAAGGCCTCCAACTCCTCGGACGCGCCGAGCATGCCGCTCAGCGCAGCATAGAAGCTCTGCAGGGTCCGTGCCGTGTCGCCGACGGCCAGCGGGCCGCGGCCCACGTTGGCGCGCAGCAGCGGGCCCAGCTTCTCATGGTCGAGCACGGAGGTGGCGTTGGCGGCGGGGTCGCCCAGGGCCTTGGCCACCCCGATCGGGTCGGCGCCGAAGGCCAACACCCCGTTGGGCTCCCCGGCCGGGCTGAAGCCCAGCGCGAACGGCAGCTCGCCCACGGAGTCGGCCTCGAAGCGCCACAGCTTGCGGCCGCCCTGGTCGAACTCCACCAGCGCGAAGTCCTCGCCCGATTGGACCGCGGCGAAGTCGACCAGTTCGAGCAGGGCCCCTTCCACGGTGTCGGGCTCGCGCAGCGAGACCAGCATCACCGAATCGAGGCCGGAGCTGCCCAGCAGGTCGCGCAGCTCGGCGTTGGTTTCGCCGGCGCCGCGCGCCGGCTGGAAAGCGACCACCGGGCCGGCCAGTTGGGAGATCAAGTCCGCCTCCAGATCGAAGCCCAGGAACGACGAGGCCGCATCGACCTGCGCGCGGGCCATTTCGCCCATGCCCTCCTCCAGCTCGTCGGCCAGGGCCAAGCCGTCCTCGTACAGCCCGAACAGGTCGAAGGAGCCCGCGCTGGCGCCGATCGCGTCCTGGGGCACCCGGCGCAGGTGCTCGAGGGTCGCCGGGCCGAAGTTGCCGAGCAACATGCCCAGGATGCTGTCCTCCTGGTAGGGCATGTAGAACTCGAACTCGCTGGTCTCGAGGGCGCCGACGTGCATACGCGCGGTCAGGAAGGTGAGCTGTTCGAGGCCGCTGCGCGACATCAGCATCGCCGCGGGCAGCGGCATGTCCTCCTGTTCCGCCTCGGCCATGGCCAGGTCGATCAGCGGCTCGAGATCCACGAACAGCCGCGCTTGGGCCGGGCCAGCCATGGAGCGCAGGGCCGTCTGGAAGCGCGGGTTCTTGTCGACGCCGTCGCCGGCGCCGCCGCCGAGGCGCCTCAGCAGGCGCTCGAATTCGCCCTTGGTCTGCCCGGCATCCTCGCCCGCGACAAAGGCGAAACGCCCGTTGCCGAACAGCATGCCGGCCTCGAAGGCGGCCGGGTCGATCAGCGAGCGGGTCGGCACCGCGGCCCGCAGGCCGTCGCGCTCGACGAAGGTGATCTGCTCCTGGCCGGCCACCAGGCGTTGGATCAAGGCCTCGAACTCCGCCGCGGGCAGCTTGGGTTCGAGCAGCAGGCCGAACACCGGATCTCCCAGGCCGTCCCCGGAATCGCTCGCCTTGGGCCGCGTGATGTAGGCGCTGGCCTGGCCCTGCAGTTGGGACAGCAGCTCGAGCACCTGGCGCAGTTCGTCCGGCAGCTGGGCCAGGGTCTCCGGGGTCGGAGCGGGGTCGAGGATCGCTCGGAGGTAGCCGAGGTCCGCCTTGGGCAGCAATCCGTCCGGGGCGGTCAGCAGCCGGGTGAAGCTGCTCTGGGCGATCGCTCCGCGCAGCACCGGCAGGTCGTCCACGTGGGCGACGACCAGCGCGTCGGAGGGCACCAGGGACAGGTTCGAGAGGGCTTCTTGGGCCGGGCTGGGCAGGGCCAGCAGGAAGGGGAGCAGCATCGGGGTCATGGTTCGTTGGCCAGGCACGGGCCCGGGGGATCGAGATTCTCGGCCAGCGGGGGGATGGACCGATGACCGGAGCATGCCGCTGCCCGGGCCGGGACCGGATGTGGGTCGGGGAGCTCCGGGGCAGGATCCGGGTGGCGCGGCGGGCGGTCGCAGGCCTCCGGCGGGGCGGCGGGGTGGAGATTTCTGCGCCTGCCCGGAACTTGGTCTGGACGTCCGGGGACCCGCGCGGTCCCGGGGGGGCGGTTCGGCCGGGGCCATACGGCCCCCGGGCGCTCCCATTCCCAGGCTCCGGATGCAAGTCGGCCGGCGGCCCGCGGATAGAATGCGCGGCCTGATCGTCGCCATGGCTCTCCGGATTCCCCGCCCCCGACTCCGAGGGGTTTTGCCCCCAGTGAATCGAGGCGCCGGCCGGCTGCGAAAGCCGCCTGCGGAGGAAACCTGTCCATGAGCCTGTCCCTGAACCTGGTCGACCGGGGTTGGGTCCCCGACCCCCTGATCCGCCTCGGCATCCGCCGCCTGCTGCGCCAGCGCCTCGATTCTGGGCCGGGGGCCGATCCGGCGGCCCAGGAACGGGCCATGGAGGCCTTCGTCCAGGCCCTCGAAGCCAGTCCCCTGGCGATCGAGACCGAAAAGGCGAACGAGCAGCACTATGAGCTCCCGCCGGCCTTCTTCCAGGCCGTGCTGGGACCCCGCTTGAAGTACTCGAGCGCCTTTTTCGAGACCGGCCGCGAATCCCTGGCCCAGGGGGAGGAGCGCATGCTCGAGCTGTACGTCGAGCGCGGCCAGTTCCAGGATGGCCAAGAGGTGCTGGAACTGGGCTGCGGCTGGGGCTCGGCCACGCTGTACCTGGCGGAGCGCTTTCCCGGCAGCCGCATCCTGGGCGTCTCCAACTCGCGGCCCCAGCGGGAGTTCATCCTGCGGCGGGCCAAGGAGCGCGGTCTCGTCAACGTCGAGATCGAGACCGCCGACATCAACCGCTGGCAGACCCCGCGGCGCTTCGATCGGGTCATCTCGATCGAGATGTTCGAGCACCTGCGCAACTACCGCGAGCTGTTCCAGCGCATCGCCACCTGGCTGCGCCCGGATGGCCGGCTGTTCGCCCACATCTTCTGCCACCGCCAGACGCCCTACTTCTTCGAGGTCGAGAACGAGCGGGAGAACCCGGGCGATTGGATGAGCCGCCATTTCTTCACCGGCGGCATCATGCCTTCCCACGACCTGTTCCGCCGCTTCCAGCAGCATCTCGAGCTGGAGCAGGACTGGGTCGTCGAAGGACGCCACTACGCGCGCACCAGCGAGCTGTGGCTGCAAAACCTCGATCGCCAGCAAGCGCAGGTCCTGCCCGTGCTGGCCCAAGCCTATGGCCCGGATGCCGCCGCCCAGTGGTTCGAGCGCTGGCGTGTGTTCTTCCTGGCCTGTGCCGAACTCTTCGGCTACCGCGGCGGACAGGAGTGGTGGGTCTCCCACTACCGCTTCCGGCGCCGCGCCTGACCCCGACCGAACCTCCAGGTCCGATTCCCACAGAGCCCCAGGGCCCGCCCGCGGATGACCCCCAGCACGACCACAGAAGAACAGCGCCGAGCCCTGTTGGCTGCAGAACAAGCGATCGCCGAAATCGACGCCCGTCGGGAGGCCGAGCTGGCCGCCGAGGGCCAGTCCGGGGGTGTTCCGGCCCCTGCCATCCCGGCCAAAGCCTCGCCGCGTACGGCGCGTCCGCGTCACTACGTCACCGCGGTCCTGGCGGCGGTGCAGCGTTGGTTCGACACCCACGCCCAGGCCGAACACCTGGCCTCGGAGACCGAGCAAAAGGTCGACTGGGTGCGCTCGATCCCATTCGTGATCTTGCATCTGGTCTGCTTCGGAGTCATCTGGGTCGGCGTTTCGCCGGTGGCGGTGGGCGTGTGCGCGTTCATGTACGTGCTGCGCATGTTCGCGATCACCGGCTTCTACCACCGCTACTTCAGCCACCGCAGCTTCAAGACCAGCCGCGTCGGCCAGTTCGTCTTCGCGCTGCTGGGGGCTTCGGCCACCCAGCGCGGCCCGCTGTGGTGGGCCAGCCACCACCGCATGCACCACAAGCATTCGGACGGCCCCGAGGACGTGCATTCGCCCAAGCAGCACGGCTTCATCTGGAGCCACATGGGCTGGATCACCTCCAAGTCCAACTTCCCGACCCAGTTCGAGGTGGTGCGCGACCTGATGCGCTTCCCCGAGCTGCGCTTCCTGGATCGCTTCGACACCCTGGTCCCGATCCTGACCGGCGCCTCCATGTGGTTGCTCGGCCTGGTGCTCAACAAGCTCTGGCCCGAACTGGGCACCTCCGCGCCGCAGATGCTGATCTGGGGCTACTTCGTTTCGACCGTGATCCTGGCCCACGCCACCTTCACGATCAATTCGCTCTCGCACCTGTTCGGGACGCGCCGCTACGAGACCAAGGACACCAGCCGCAACAACCCGCTGCTGGCGCTGCTGACCCTGGGCGAGGGCTGGCACAACAACCACCACTACTACCAGTCCTCGGCACGCCAGGGCTTCTATTGGTGGGAGTACGACCTGACCTATTACGGGCTCAAGGTGCTCTCCTGGCTCGGCATCGTCTGGGACCTGCGGCCCGTGCCGCGGGAGGTCCGCGAGGCCCGGCCGCAGCGCAAGCCCAAGAGCTGACGAGTTGAAGAGCAATCGACTCGGGCTGCGCCCGAGCCGTAATACCAACCCGTCAGATGCCTTTGGGCCGGCGTCCGCCGGCCACACAGCCTGGGATCGGCGCTTTGCGCCGATTGTTTCCCAGGCTGTGGCGAGTTGAAGAGCAATCGACTCGGGCTGCGCCCGAGCCGTAACACCAACCCGTCAGATGCCCTTGGGCCGGCGTCCGCCGGCCGCACAGCCTGGGATGACCGGCTACTGCCCGGCCCGGGCTGACCTGCAGGCGCCACCGGTGGCAGCAGGGGCTGGCCGGCGCCGGCCCTGAATCCCCGGGCCGCAGTGCGGCGAAAGACAAGCGACCAGGCCGGTCGGCCCGGCCGCATCCTATGCGGGCCCGGCCCGCCGGACCTCCGGCGGCCGGGCCCGTCCGCTTGGCGCAGCCACCCCCCCATGCACATCGCGATCATCGGCTCGGGCATCTCCGGGCTCGTCTGCGCCCACCTCCTGGCTCGGCGCCACGCCGTGACCCTGTTCGAGAGCGAGCCCCGCCTCGGTGGTCATACCCACACGGTCGATGTGGAGGATCCGCGCGGCAGGCTGGCGGTCGACACCGGGTTCATCGTCTTCAACGACTGGACCTATCCGAACTTCCAGCGCCTGATGGGGCTGCTCGGCGTGATGCACCAGCCGAGCTCGATGAGCTTTGCGGTCAAGAGCCAAGCCAGCGGGATCGAGTACAACGGCACCAGCCTCGACACCCTCTTCGCCCAGCGCAAAAATCTGTTCAGCCCGCGCTTCCTGGGGATGGTGCGGGACATCCTGCGTTTCGGGCGCCGAGCTCCCGAGCTGTTGCGCGACGAGGGCCCCGATCCGGCCGCCGGACCGAGCCTGGGGGAGTACCTGCGCGCCGGCGGCTTCGGACGCGCCTTCGTCGAAGAGTACATCGTGCCCATGGGGGCGGCCATCTGGTCCTCGAGCAAGGCCGAGTTGCTGCGCTATCCGGCGCGCTTTTTCGTGCGCTTCTTCCACAACCACGGCATGCTCTCGGTCGACGATCGGCCCACCTGGCGGGTGCTGCAAGGCGGCAGCCGCAGCTACCTCGGTCCGATCAGCGCGCCATTCGCTGCGGGCATCCGGTTGGCCACACCCGTGCGCGGGGTGCGGCGCGATGGCGAGGGGGTGAGCTTGCGTTTGCCCGGGGATCGCAACGAGCGCTTCGACCAGGTGGTGTTGGCCTGCCACAGCGATACGGCCCTGGCCCTGCTCGAGGACCCGAGCGACGCCGAGCGCGAGATCCTGGGGGCGATCCGTTATCAGGTCAATCGCACGGTCCTGCACACCGATCCGCGCGTGATGCCCAAGCTGCGCAAGGCCTGGGCCGCTTGGAACGTGGAGCTGAGCGCCGCCGACACCGCGCCCGACGGCAGCCCCGCGGCGCGGCCCGAGGCGCCCGTGCGGGTCACCTACTGGATGAATCGGCTCCAGAGCCTGACGGCCGAGCGCGATTACTTCGTGACCCTCAACCAGACGGCGGACATCGCCCCGGAGCGCGTGCTGCGGAGCCTCGAATACCACCATCCGATCTTCGATCCCCCGGCCGTCCGGGCCCAGGCGCGCTGGCGCGAGCTCTACGGCCAGCGCCGTACCTGGTATGCCGGCGCCTACTGGAGCTGGGGCTTCCACGAGGACGGGGTCAAGAGCGGTCTGCGCGTCGCCGAGGCCTTCTCCGAGCGCCTGTGAACGCTTCCGCGAACGCCGCGGCGCGGCCCAGCGCCCAGCCGATCCACAGCGCCGTTTACCTGGGCCAGGTCCGCCACCGCCGCTTTCTGCCGCGCGCCCACCGGCTGGTGGCGCGCACCACCTGGCTGTACCTCGATCTTGAGGAATGGCGGCAGGGCCTGCTGGAGCCGGCCCTGCCCGCGTGGCTGCGCCTCGGTTCCCGCTGGCCCCTCGGGGTGCGGCGCGCGGACCTGCTCGGTCCCCCAGGCTTGCCCCTGGAGGAGGCCATCCGGCGCGCCGCCGAAGAGCGCCTGGGCTTCCGGCCGACCGGCCCCCTGGCGGTCCTGACCCTGCCCGCGGCCCTGGGGCAGGCCTTCAATCCGGTCAGCTTCTACTACTGCTGGCGCCCGGACCGCAGCGGCCTCGAAGCCGTCCTGGCTGAGATCACCAACACGCCCTGGCTCGAGCGCCACACCTACGCCCTGGACCTGCGCGCCGGGCGCCGGGCGCAGCGCTTCGAGAAGCGCTTCCACGTCTCGCCCTTCCTGGACCTGGACCTCGACTACCGCTGGGCCTTCCAGGCGCCCGGGGAGCGCCTGGTGGTCTCGATGCAGGATCATCAGCGGGCGCCGGGCAAACCGGGCCTGCCCGCGGGGGCCAAGCTTTTCGACGCCACCCTGCTGCTGGGGCGCCAACCCCTGTCCAGGCTTTGGTCCCAGCTGCCCAGGCTGGCGCTGCAGCCGCTCTTGGTGCTGGCTGCGATCTATCTCCACGCGGCCTGGCTGTACCTGCGCCGGGTGCCCTTCTACGCCCATCCGGCCAAGCGCGCCCAGGCCTGAGCCCCGGGCCCCTTCCGGGGCGAGGGCGTCCGTGGTGACCGGGCCCGCCCCGGGCGCGCCAATTCCTGGACAAAAGCCCCGGGGGCTGCCAGTCTGGCGGCCAGCGGGCCGGTGCCGAATCCGGTCCGAAGGGTCCGTCGAATTCCGGGCGGCCCCCGCAGGACCGGACGCCCCGCCCATGGATCCCATCGAAACCCAGCTCTCCAAGAAGTCGAACCTGGAACTGGCCCCGGAGCGGGCCCTGCGGGCCGGGCGGCTGGAGAGCGGGCGCAAGCCGGGTTTCGTCCAGCGGGCGGTGGAAAGCCGGCTGGAGCGCATTCAGTTCGGGCGCCTGACCCTGGTCGATGGGGATCGGGAGCGGCATTTCGGCCCCGGCGGGTCGAACGAGCCCCACGCCCGGGTCGAGGTGCGCGACCCGAGCTTCTACCCCCAGGTGGCCCTGCGCGGGTCGGTGGGTTCGGGGGAGGCCTACGCGGACGGCGCCTGGGACAGCGAGGATCTGACCGCGGTGGTGCGCCTGTTCTGCAGGAACCGCCAGGCCCTGGACGGCCTGGAGGGGGGATTGGCCTGGCTGGCTCGGCCCCTGTTCAAGGCCTGGGCCTGGACCCGCTCGAACCACCGCGCCGGCGCGCGCCGCAACATCGCCGCCCACTACGACCTCGGCAATCGGTTCTTCGAGCTGATGCTCGACCAGACGCTGATGTATTCGTCGGGCATCTACGCATCGCCCTCGACCAGCCTGTACGAAGCGTCCCTGGCCAAGCTCGACCGGGTGGCCAAGAAGCTCGGCCTGTGCGAGCGCGACCACCTGCTCGAGATCGGCAGCGGCTGGGGCGGCCTGGCGATCCACATGGCGACCCACTACGGCTGCCGTGTGACCACGACCACGATCAGCAAGGAGCAGCACAGCCTGGCGCTCGAGCGCGTGCGCGCCGCGGGCCTGTCCGAACGGGTCACCGTGCTGCTGCAGGACTTCCGGGACCTGACCGGTCGCTACGACAAGCTGGTCTCGATCGAAATGGTCGAGGCCATCGGCTGGCGCCAGTACCCGGCCTACTTCCGCGCGCTTTCGCGGCTGTTGCGGCCCGAGGGACTGGCCCTGATCCAGGCGATCACGATCCAGGACCAGCACTACGATCAGGCCCGCAAATCGATCGATTTCATCCAGCGACACATCTTCCCGGGCAGCACGATCCCTTCGGTGACGGCCCTGTGCCAGGCCATGGCGCGCCACTCGGACCTGCGCCTGGCCCAGCTCGAAGACCTGACGCCGCACTACGCCCGCACCCTGCGCGATTGGCGCGAGAACGTCGCTCGCCACCAGGGCCAGATCGCCCGTATGGGCTATGACGAGCGCTTCCTGCGCGCCTGGAACTTCTACCTGTGCTACTGCGAGGGCGGCTTCGAAGAGCGCGTGATCCACGATGTGCAGCTGCTCTTCGCCAAGCCCGGGGATCGCAGCGCGCCGCTCTTGCCCGCGCTCTGATAAGTTCCCCCGGCCCGCCGCGTTTCCTCGGCCGAGGCCGCGCTTCGACAGGCCGTGCAGGCCGCTGGGCGGCCTGCCGCCGGCCTCGGCCTCCGGGCGACATGGCCCGCGAGCCCCGTACGGGGCGCAGCGCCGGTGGGACCGCTCGTGCGCGGGTCTTCGTCCGGTCTCCTGTCCGGCCCACGGCGATTTTCTCCCCGCCGAGCAACGCTCGGCCCGCCGCGCCTGAACCCGATCCCCTGCGGGCCGCGAATACTGGGCTGCAGCCCGTCCTACCACCCACTCTCCGGAACCGACATGTTCTCCAGCTCTCCCTTCATCGAGCCGGCGCGCCGCGTGCCCGTTTGGCTCAATTTGGTCGGTTTCCAGGGCCTTTGGTGGCTGACCATCCTGACCGTGGCCGAGGGGCAGGTCTGGATCGGACCGATCGCGGTTCTGGCGCTGGCGGCACTCCAGATCGCGCTCCTGCCGGACCGGGGTGCGGAGCTGCGGGCCTGGCTGCTGGTGGCCCTGCCGGGCTTCCTCTTGGACAGCGCCCTGGCCGCCGGCGGCGCCTTCGGCTTTCCCCAGGATCCCTGGCTGCTCGGGGTCCTGCCCCCGTGGATGGCGGCCCTCTGGCTCAGCTTCGCCATGACCGTGCGCCACGGGCTGGCCTGGCTGCACGGCCGGCCGGTGCTGGCGGCCGCCTTCGGTCTCCTGGGGGGGCCTGCCACCTACCTGGCCGGCTCCAAGTTCTCGGCGCTGAGCATCGAGACGCCCCAGGCGCTGTGGCTCTCAGCTTTGGGAAGCACCTGGGGCCTGGCCTGCAGCCTGTGGTTCTTGCGGCCCCTGGGGAAAGCGGTCCGAGCCGGAGCCGCTGCCGAGCTCGCCCTGCGCGGTTCGAAAGGCTGACGGATCGGGGGCCGCGCGCCGGCCGCGCGGCTGAAGCCGCGCCCTCCCGGGCGACCTAGATGCCGCGCGCGGCAGCGGTTGCGGCTGCAGGTTCAGTGCGCTGGCCGGGCCCGGCACGCCCCTCCGGCCAGGGACGGCCCAGCCGTCCTGCCGGCCGCGCCGCCGGCCGCAGCCTGGCCGCCCGGGGCCCCGGGGAGCGCGGCCCCATCCGGTTCAACCCTGAGGCTGAACCTTGGCGGTTCTGTGTCCGTTCTGCGCCGAGGTGCAAGCGGGGTAAGGCGCCCGCGAGTGCGCGAACGATTTTGCTCGAGTCTGCGTTATGTTCAAGGGAGTCGTGCGCTCCCTTCGCGCTGTGGTCGAAAGCTTGCTGCCGCGGGTTTCGACCGTCCGCGATCGCTTCCCGGGGTGCGCGATCAGGCGATCCGCTTGCGGACCGGAAACGGCCGCGAGTTCGACCGGGACCGCTTGCTTTCTCCCGTAGACCAAAATGCAACGACAACCTGCCATCACACTCATCGACTCGGATGGGCGTCGGCGCCTGACGATCGTTGATTGGCTCGAGCGTGCTGGACACCTGGTGCTCGATGCCGCGCCCGGCGCACCCTTGGAAGCCCCCGAGCAGCACGCTCCGCACTGCTTCCTGGTGGCCGAGAAGGCGCTCGGGATCCTGGAGCCAAGCACGGTCGCCTCGGGGCCTTGCGACCGCCAAGGACGCCGCGAAGCCTTGTCGCGCTCCACGGTGGTCGTGCTGCTGGAGCAGCTGTCCCCGCTGCCGCTGCTCGAGGGGCTGCGCTTGGGTCTGGCGGATGCCCTGGGCATGCCGGTCAGCGAGCGCGAACTGCTCGAAGCGGTCGAGCGGGCCCTGCGCCTGGATGGCGAGCGACGCGGACCCGCCCGGGCGCGCCAGATCGCCCAGGAACGACTCGGCTCGCTCTCCCGGCGCGAGCGCCAGGTGCTGCACGGGATCGTCGATGGCCATTCCAACCGCCGCATCGCCGAGGAGCTGGGGGTTTCGATCAAGACCATCGAATCCCACCGCTCGAACCTGATGCGCAAATCCGGCTGCCGCGCATTGGCCTGTCTGGTGCGGCTGGCGGTGCTGGCCGGGGAAGGCAGCGGCGGGGCCATCCCGCCCGTGGAAGCGACCCTGTCGGTCTGATCCCGGGCCGCCGCGTCCCAGGCGGATGCGGCAGGCTCTACTCCGCACCGGGCTCCGGGATCGCCGGGCGGGGAAGGCCGGAGCCGGCGCCCCGACGACGCGGGCTGCTCGGTCGGGTCAGCGCGCGGCCTCGAATTCGCTGCGCAGGCGCTCGAGCAGGCGCTGGGTGGCGCGCACGCCTTCGACCTCCGGCAGCACCGAACCTTCGTACTCGATGCCGATCGGTCCGGTGTAGCCCGCGTCCAGCACGATCTTCAGCATGCGCCGGAAGTCGGTCCCGGTCTCGTTGCCCTCGGCGTCGAAGTCGTGGGACTTGGCGCTGACCGCCTGGGCGAAGGGCATCAGCTCCTGGACGCCCTTGTAGCGGTCGTACCACACGCCGGATTCGATCTGGAAATTGCCGAAATCCGGCAGGGTGCCGACGCGCGGGTGGTCCGCACGCCGGATCGTCTGCGCCAGCCAGCCGCCGTCGGACGAGCGCCCGCCGTGGTTCTCGACCAGCACGAATTGGCCGAAATCCTGGGCCACTTCGGCCAGGGCGTGCAGGGACTCGGCCGCTTGCCTTGAATGCTCTTCGGGCGTCCCGGTGCCGGCGGCGTTGACGCGGATCGCGCGGCAGCCCAGGAAGGCGGCGGCCGAGATCCAGCGGAAGTGGCGCTCGCAGGCCTTGCGCCGTTCGGCTGCATCGGCGGCGCCCAGATTGCCCTCCCCGTCGATCATGATCAGGCCGCTGCGCACGCCGTGGTCGGCGCAGCGCTGGCGCAGCTCGGTCAGGTAGGCGAAGTCCGCGCCGTGGTCCTTGAAGAAGCTGTTGACGTACTCGACCTCGCCCAGGCCGAAGGTCTCGCGCGTGAAGCGCGGGAAGTCGAGCGCGTCGAGCTCGCCGCCGTAGAGCAGCTTGTGCAGCGACCATTGGGCCAGCGAGATCTCGAACAGGGGCCCGCGCGCCGGGGCCGGGGCGGCCTGCGCGCTCGCCGGCTGGGCCAGGGCGCGGCCGGCCAGGGAGAGCCCGATCAGCCCGCCGGCGCCGCCCAGGGCGGAGGCGAACAGGGTGCGGCGGGTGGGGTCCGAGGCGGGCGGCGGGGTCCTCATGGCAGCTCCTGGGTGGCGGGTCCGGCCGGCGAGCCTAACATGCCTGCCCCGTTCCCACCCGGAGCCCAAGCCCCATGCAGATCGGCGTCTGTTCCTGGTCCCTCCAAGCGCACGATCCCGCCGCGCTGGCCGAGCGCGTGCGCGCGGCCGGTCTCGAGCATGTCCAGCTGGCCCTCGAGCCCCTGCGCAGCGGGCATTGGTCCCTGGGGGAGCTTGAACGTCGCTTCAGCGCCGCCGGGCTGCGCACGCTCTCCGGCATGCTCGGCTGCGTGGGCGAGGACTACACCTCCCTGGCCACGATCCGCAGCACCGGCGGGGTGCGCCCGGACCGCCACTGGGCGGCTAATCTCGAACGCGCCCGCGGCGCTGCCCGCATCGCACGCCAGCTCGGGCTCTCGCTGGTCAGCTTCCACGCCGGATTCCTGCCGCACCGCGAGGGGCAGGGGCCCGGCTCCGAGCGCGAGGTCCTGCTCGAGCGCCTGCGGCGCATCGCCGACGTGTTCGCCGAGCAGGGGGTCGACGTGGCTTTCGAGACCGGGCAGGAAAGCGCCGCGACGCTGATCGAAGTCCTCGAAGACCTGGACCGGCCGCGGGTCGGCATCAACTTCGACCCGGCCAATATGTTGCTCTACGACATGGGCGATCCGATCGAGGCCCTGGCCCTGCTGGCGCCGCGCGTGCGCCAAGTGCACATCAAGGACGCGCGCCGCACGGAGGTTCCGGGCACCTGGGGCAGCGAGGTGCCGGTCGGCAGCGGCCAGGTGGCCTGGGGCGCTTTCTTCGACACGCTGTTCGAGCGCTCCCTGGCGGTCGACCTGGTGATCGAGCGCGAGGCGGGCGACGACCGGATCGCGGACGTGCGGCGCGCGCGCGACCTGGTGCGGGCCGAGCTCGACCGGCGCGCGGGGGCCCGCCGATGAGCCTGGGCGTCGCGGTTTGCGGCCTGGGCTTCATGGGGCGCACGCATCTCGCCGCCTATGCGGCGGCCCGTGCCGCCGGGTTCCCCAGCCGCCTGGTGGCGGTCGCTGACCGCAGCCCCGAGCGGCGCGCCGGTCGCCTGGGGGGCGGCGGCAACCTCAAGACCGGCGAAGAGCACGCCGCATTCGACCCGGCCGAGGTGCGCGGCTACGCCGATCCCGAGGAGCTCGCCCGCGACCCCGAGGTCGCCCTGGTGAGCCTGTGCACGCCGACGCCCACGCACCTGCCCCTGGCGGAATTGTTCCTGCGCGCGGGCAAGCACGTGCTGGTCGAAAAGCCGGTGGCCCTCGACCCGCGCGCGATCGAGGCCCTGGCCGAGGTGGCGCGGCGGAGCGGGCGGCTGTGCATGCCGGCCCATTGCATGCGCTTTTGGCCCGGTTGGAGCGACCTGCGCGCGGCGATCGCCGCCGGACGCCTGGGCCGGTTGCGCTCGGCGACCTTCCGGCGCCTCGCCTCGCGCCCCGATTGGAGCCCGGGGTTCTATGGCGACCCGGCCCAGACCGGCGGCGCCCTGTTCGACCTGCACGTGCACGATGCGGACTTCGTGCGCTGGTGCCTGGGCGAACCCCGCGCGGTCCTGGCCCGCGGCAGCCGCGACCACCTGCTCGCCCTGTACGAGCTCGAGGGCCCCGCCCTGGTGGCGGCCGAGGGCGGCTGGGACCTGCCGGCGAACCACCGCTTCGAGATGGCCTTCGAGGTGGTGGGGGAGCGGGAGACCTGGCGCTACGAGCTGGGGCCGAGCGGGCCGCTGCTGGAGGTCTTCCGCGCCCAGGCGGAGCCGGGAGAGCCGCCGGAGCGGCCGGCGCTGGCCGCCGAGACCGGCTACGAGCTCGAGGTGCGGGCCCTGCTGGCGGCGATCGCCGCGGGCGGCCCCGCGCCGGTGACCCTGGAGGACGCCGTTGGCACCGCGCGGCTGCTCGAGTCCGTGGCGCGGGCCCTTCGGGCCTGAACCCGCGGCCGCGGCCGAACCCAGCGGCCGCCCGGACCCCCCTGGGCTCCGCGGCGCACCGCTCGTGCCCCCGCTGGCCCCGTAGCCCCGCCCGAAGCGATCCGGCGCGGGCGCTGGGGGGACCCTGCCCGGGTGCCGGACCGGCCGCCGGAAGCCCTTTCCGGGGCGGCCTGGGCCCGGGCCGGTCCGGGATCACCCGGGGCCCGAGCGGGGCCCCGCCCGGGCCGCCGCCGCGGTCCCTGCGGGCTCCCCGATCCCAGGGGGCCAGCGACCGGTCTGCGGCGCGGACAGGTTGAGAAAAAATCAGCTCGGGCTGCGCCCGAGCCGCGCTGCCAACCCGTCGGATGCCTTTGGGCCGCCACCTGGCGGCCGCAGAGGCCGGGATCGGCGCTGCGCGGCGATTTTTTCCCAGCCTCTGAGCGGGCCGACCGAGCGGCCCCCGGCCTGGTTCTCGAAGTTCCGGCGGAACCCGGAACACAAACGGGCCGTCCGGCAGTCGGGGCGGGGTCGCGCGTCCGCGTTCAGGCCGGACCGGCGTGCATTCCCCCTGCCCTTTTTGCCCAACGGATGGCCTCCCCCCCCCGACCCTGCCGGTCCGGGCCGTCCGTGCCCGTGGCTCGCTCCTTAGACAACCCAAGTCCCCGCTCTCCTCCCCGATGCGCAGCGCCCCCTTCGCGCTCCCCCTGGCTCTGATCGCGGCCGGGCCCCTCTCCGCCCAGAACGCAGAGGCTCCCCAGGACCCCGCGACCCCCTACGAACTCGACCGGGAACTGACCCAATGGCGTGCCGCCCACGGCAGCGGCTGGCGCGCCCAGACCGACCCGGACACCAACCGGCCGGTGCTGCTGTTCGGCGCCAGCGCCGAGCCGACCCGCGAGCCGCGCAGCAGCGCGGACTTCATCGCCGCGGCGCGCGACTTCGCCGCCTCGGCCCAGGCCCTGCTCGGCGTCCCCGCTGACAGCCTGGTGCGCCCCTCCTTCAGCGACCTGCCCCTGTCCTTCGGCGGCTCGAGCGACAAGGCCGCGGTGCGCTTCGAGCAGCAGTTCGGCGCCCTGCCGGTCTTCGGAGCCTCGTTCAACGTGCTGATGGACCGGCGCGGCAAGCTCCTGTCCGTGCACAACCGGGCCCTGACCGAGGGCGCCCCGCAGGATCTCCAGCCGACCCTCGACGAGGCCGCCGTGCGGCGCGCCGCCGCGGCGCTGTTCCTGACCGAAACCGGTCTGCCGGTGACCCAGTTCACCCGCGTGCGCCTGGGGATCGAGCCCCACCGCGCCGAGCGCCGGGTCGTCCCGACCCTGGCCTTCGAGCTCGAGCTGCGCCACGACAGCCCCGGCAAGGTCAACGCCAAACGCTACGTGCTCGCGGCCCAGGGCGAAGCGCGCCTGCTGCGCCGCGACGAGCTGATCCACTTCGCCCTCGACGTGGGCGGCAACGTGCGCACCCTGGCCACCCCCGGCAGCCAACCGGACAGCGGCTCGAACCCGCCGACCTCGGCCCCGGCCGCTTACCTGCGCGTTTCGAGCTCCGCCGGCACGACCACCACCGACGCCAACGGCAACTTCAACTTCCCCGGCGTCAACGGCCCCCTGGCGGTGACCTTCACCTACGTGGGGCCCTACAACGACGTCAACAACGTCACCGGCAGCGACTATTCGCTGACCACCAGCCTGAGCGGCACGAACAACAACGTGCTGCTGAACCCTGCGCCCAGCGGCCCGACCACCGCCCAGGCGAACATCTTCCAGGCCATCAACCTGATGCGCGACTGGATCCGGGGCATCGACGCCTCGGACCTGCAGATGGACCTGGTCAACACGGCCTTCGCCAACCGCGACTTCGTCGATCTGGGCGGCGGCTTCGTGATCGACGACTGCAACGCCTACTACGACGGCAGCTCGACCAACTACTTCCTGCCCGGGGGCGGCTGCGTCAACACGGCCTATTCGACCGTGGTGGCCCACGAGCAGGGCCACTGGCTCAATGACCGCTACGGCAGCGGCAACGGCTCGGACGGCTTCGGCGAGGGCAACGCCGACGTCTTCGCCATGTATCTCTACAACACGCCGATCGTCGGGGCGGGCTTCTTCGGCCCGGGCACCCAGATCCGCAGCGGCCTCAACACGGTGCCCTTCTGCGGCGACTCGAACCCCGGCTGCCACGGCGGCGTGCACGCCAGCGGCCAGGTCCTCGGCGGAGCCCTGTGGAAGGTGCGCGCCAACCTGCAGACCAAGTACGGAGGCTCCCTGGGCGGCCTGATCGCCGACCAGCTCCTGAGCGGCTGGATGAACGGCTTCGACCAGGGCACGATCACCACGGCGGTCGAGATCCAGTGGCTGACCCTGGACGATGACGACGGCAACATCGGCAACGGCACGCCCAATTACCAGGAAATCGACGGGGCTTTCCGCGCCCAGGGCTTCCCCGGTTTCGAACTCGAGCTGATCTCGATCGCCAACCTGGTCAAGCCCGTCGACACCCTGGACCAGGCCGGACCCTACGGCGTGGCCGCGAACCTGGCCGCCGCGCAGGGCAGCCTGACCAGCGCGCGGGTTTTCTACTCCACCGGCGGCAGCTTCCAATCGCTGCCCATGGCCCTCTTCCAGGGCAGCCAGTGGACCGGGCTGATCCCGGGCATCGCGGCCCCGGCCGAGGTGCGCTGGTACATCGAAGCCAGCGACAGCCTGGGCAACGTGGTGCGCTTCCCCAAGACCGCCCCGGCGGCCTTCGAGGTCTTCCGCGTCGGCGCCCTGCAGACCTTCTTCAGCGAGGGGTTCGAGGGCCCGACCGACAACGGCTGGACCACGGTCCAGATCGCCACGCAAAACGACTGGCAGCGCGGCGTGCCCCAGGGCAAAGGCGGCAGCTCCCAGGGCATCGGCTGGATCGATCCCTCGGCCGCCGCCAGCGGCCAGAACGCCTGGGGCAACGACCTGGGCATCGGCAATTTCAACGGGGCTTACCAGCCCAATGTCGAAAACGCCCTGCGCTCCCCGGCGATCAACCTTTCCGGGGCCTCCGGGGTCACGCTGCGCTTCAAGCGCTGGCTGACCGTCGAGCAGGGCATCTACGACCAGGCCACGATCCGCGTCAACGGGACCACGGTCTGGAGCAACCCGCTGAACCAGAACCTGCTCGACACCTCCTGGGTCGACTTCCAGCTCCCGGTGCCCCAGGCCTCGGGCAACCCGGCGGCGCAGTTCGAGTTCCGGCTGAAGTCCGACGGCGGCCTGAACCTCGGCGGCTGGGCGATCGACGACTTCCAGCTCTTCTCGCTGAGCGCGCCCAGCCTGGTGGGCGTGCCCACGGCCTACGGCAGCGGCCTGGCCGGTCTGGGCGGGGTGGTCCCGGTGCTCGACTCTGCCGGCCAGCCGGCCAAGCAGGGCAACGCCCAGTTCCGCCTGCAGGTCAAGAACGGCCGACCCGGGGCAGCCGCGATCGTCGGCCTCGGCAACCAGAGCCTGTCCCTGCCGGTGCTCGGCGGGACCCTGCTGCTGGTCCCCAGCCTGACCGCCTCGGTGCAGCTCGACGGCTTCGGCCAGGCCGCGCTGCCCTTCCCCTTGGCCGCCAACCCGGCCCTGGTGGGCGTGCAGCTCTTCTCCCAGGCCTTCATCAGCGACGCCGCCGCGCCCCAGGGCTTCGCCATGACCCGCGGCCTGGCGATCCAGATCGTGAACTGACCGCGGCCGCGAGCGGCTCCCGCGCCGACGACCGGCGCTCGATCCGATGCTTCGGGTCGGGCGCCGGTCTCGTTTCGGGGGCGATCCCGCTTCCGCCTGGTTCGAGCCTGCGCGGGCCCGGAGGCGGCTCGCGCGCCGCTCGGGGCGAGCCCGCGCCCCGCCCTCAGGCCTGCAGGGCGGCGTGCATGCGGGTCAGGATCGAAGCCAGGCGCGCGCGATCGCCGCCGGGCACCTCCGCGGCGGCGAAGCCCCGATAACCGAGCGCGTCCAGGGCGCGTCCGACCTCCGGCCAGCCGCAGTCCCCAGCGCCGATCTCGACCTCGAAGCCCTTCCACAGGCCCTCCTGGTCGCGCTTTTCGCGGCTGTATTCCTTGACGTCGAGCTTCTTGATGCGCGCGCCCAGCACTTCGATCCAGTGCTCGGGCCAGCCGGTGTTGACCACGTTGCCCACATCGAAGTGCCAGCCCACCAGCGGGCTTTCGAACTGGTCCACGTAGCGGGCCGCTTCGAGCGGCGAGAGCAGGAAGTGGTTCCAGACGTTCTCGAACAGGATCTCGACCCCGAGCTCGGTCGCCAGGGGCAGCAGGCGCCGGATTTCCGTGCTGCTGCGCTCCCAGGCGTCGCGATAGGGGATCCCGCTGCCGACCACCGCCGGCACCACCAGCAGGCTTCGGGCCGAGAGCCGCGCCGCGTCCTTGAGGCCCTGTTCGAGGGCGCGGCGGCCCTCGTCGCGCACGGCCGCATCCGGATGCGACAGGGGTTTCGACCAGTGCTGGCTGCCGACCAGGCCGTCGGTGGCCAGGCCGGTTTCCGCCTTGGCCGCCAAGACCGCGCCCAGGTCCAGGTCGCTCGGGCTGTCGAGCTCGACCCCGTCGTAGCCGAGCTCCCGCAGCATCCGGAAGCGCTCGAGCACGCTGCCGCCGCCGCCGACCATGCCCCACTTGAGTGCATAAGCGATCGGCCGGCGGCGCTCGGCGAGGGGCGGGACCAGGGGACCCGCAAGCAGCGCGGTTCCAACGGCGCCGGTCTGCGAGCCTCCCGGCGCGGGCGCGGCCACCGCGCCGGCCTGGGCGCGACGCAGCGGGGCACCCAGGGATCCGGCGGCCAGGCCGCCGGCCAAGGAAGCCGCGCCGCGCAGGAACCGGCGGCGCGCGGAGCAGGGGGCGGATTCGGGCATGGGGGCGCGGGGGCGGTCGGACTGTGCGCGGGGCGCTTTCGAATCAGATGCTCAAACGAGCGGCGTGCGGCCCGGCACCGGCAGGGGACCGGGCTCGTAGGCGCCGAAGGCCAGGCTGGCCGGGCCCAGGCGCTCGGTGGATTCGAGGGCCTGACTCCAGGTGACGACCTTGCCGGTGGACGCCGCCAGGCGCGCCATGATCGCCAGCAGGGTGCTGCGCGCCATGCGCTCGCCGTGGTTGATCGGCCGGCCGCTGCGCAGGGCTGCGAGCAGCACATCGACCTCGTTTTGGTACATGTCGTCGCCGGTGTCGCCCTCGAATCGCCAGGTGCGGCTGCCGGCCAGCTCGTAGCGCGGGGTCCAGTTTTCCAGCCAGCCCTGGCCACGGCTGCCGAAATAGTAGTTGTTGTTCTCGCCGTCGGTGTTGGCCCACTGGCGGCTCATGTGGAAACCCTTGGCGCCGTCCGGATAGTCGAACACCGCCGAGTGGTGGTCGAAGCAGTTGCCCGCCTCCGGGCCCGAGCGCGTGGCCTGCCCGCCCACGGCCACCACGGAGAGCGGCTCCCGGTCGTCGAAGGCCCAGGACATCAGGTCGATCGAATGGCAGGCCTGCTCGACCAGGTGCGAGCCCGAGAGCCAGTCGAAGTGGTGCCAGTTGCGCACCTGCCACTCCACGTCGCTCCAGCCCGGCTGGCGCGTGTGTGTGCCGATCTCGCCGGTGTTGTAGTTGGTGTAGACCGCGCGCACGTCGCCGATGCGGCCATCGAGCAGCTCGCGGTAGAAGGCCTGATGGCCCGCCTTGTAGCGCCAGCAGAAGCCCGCCAGCACCGAAAGGCCGCGCTCGCGGGCGCGCTCGCTGGCGGCGATCACCCGGTGCACGCCGGGCACGTCGACCGCCATGGGTTTTTCGCAAAAGCTGTGCACCCCGCGCTCGACCGCGTAGTCGAGATGCGCCGGCCGGAAAGCCGGCGGCGTGGTCAGGATCACCAGATCGACGCCCGCGTCGATGACCTTCTGGAAGGCATCGAAACCCACGAAGCGCCGGCCGAGGGGCACGTCGATGCGCTCCCGGGCGCGCGCCGTGGCCGCTTCGAGCACGCCCGGCGGATAGCTGACGCTGCCGTCCGCTGCGCTGACCCCGGGGCCGGCCCAGGTGGCCGCAAGCTGGCGCTCGAGCCCCGCCAGCGAGCCCTCGATCCGGCCCGGGAACAGGTCGCCGACCGCCACCAAACGCGCCTCCGCGCTGCGGCTGGCCAGGGCGTTGAAGGCGGCCCCGGTGCCCCGGCCGCCGCAGCCCACCAGCCCGACCCGGATCGGCCTGGAGATCGGGCGCCCGGGCGGCAGCCCGGCGCCTTCGCGGGTCTGTCGCTGCCCGGCGCAGGCGCCGAGCAGCGGCACCGCAAAGCTGGCGGCCGCCGCGCCGTAGAGCAGGCCGCGGCGGGAAAGGGGCGCGTTCGATTCGCTGGACTCGTGCATCGGAGAGGGGCCGGGAAGGGGGGGCGGGGTCAGGGGGCCACCGGCGTGGCCGCGGCCGGCAGGGCCTCGGCCACGATGCGGATGCCCGGGAAGCCGGCGTCCGCGAGCCACCAGGTGCTCTTGGGGATCTGGGGGTCGCTTTGGTTCCAGGCCGCATTGGGCGTCTCGAGCATCAGCGGCGAGAGGCGCGCGCGCGGGTCCCGGTAGGAGCCGCCCAGGACCACCGGGCCGGCGGCGTCCTGGGCCCATTCGGCCGCGTTGCCGACCAGGTCGTAGAGGCCCAGGCGGTTGGGGGCCAGGGAGGCGACCGGCGCGCTGCGGCCCTGGGCGGTCTCGCGGGCCACGGCCTGGCTCGCATCCGCGCTCGAGCCGCCGGCCAGGGCCGCCAGGCGCCACTCATCGACGCTGGGGATGCGGAACCGCCCGCCGGTCTTGCGGCTCAGCCACTCGGCGTAGGTGTGGGCGGCCCGGGCGCTGACGCTGATCACGGGCCGCGTCTGCTGACCGAAGCCGCGGTCGATCGAGATGTAGGGGCGGCTTGGGCGCGCGAACCCATCGACCGCCTCGGCGGCGGCCCGGTCGGAGGTCTCGAGCACCAATTCCAGGTAGTGCTCCCAGGTCACCTCGGTGGTCGCCATCCAAAACGGTTCGACCGGCCGCCCGTCGACGCTGCCGCCGGGCACCGGGACCATCCGGAAGGCCACGCCCGTGCCTGCTACGCTGATTTCGTGGGGCACGCGGTCGTCCGGCGCGAGCTGCACCTGGGGCATGACCTCGGCGCGGCTCCGCTCGGCCTCGTCCCCGGCCCCCGGCGCGCTGCAGCCCCACAGCCCTAGGCCGAGCGCGACCGCGCCCAGCATCGGGCCGCGAAAACCGTCCCGCCCCCGACCCATCTCCCGCCCCCCGGTTACCCCCGAACGCATGCGCTCCATCGCCCTCGCCGTCGCGCTCCTCTTCCCGATTTCGCCCGGGCTGGCCGCGCTGCCGAGGCCGGTGGTTCCAGGGGCGTCTGCGGGCGCGGCGGCGGAGGTCATGGAGCGGCGGCAGGAAGGGGAGGCGACCGCGCCCGTGGCGCAGCGTTTCGAGTATAGGCGCGCCGCCATGGGCGTGGAGGCGCGCCTGGTGCTGTACGCGGGCGACCGGACGCGCGCGGACCAGGCCGCGGAACGCGCCTACCAGCGTTTGGCCGAGCTCGAGCAGGCCTGGAGCCACTGGCGCCCGGACAGCGAGCTGACGCGCCTCGTCCTGGCCGCGGGCTCGGGGCCGGTCTCCGTCTCCCCCGATCTCTTGCGCGCCCTGACGCTGGCCCGCGGCATGGCCGAGGTCAGCGGCGGCGCTTTCGATCCCACCGGGGCGCCGCTCTATCGCCTGTGGAGCGCGGCGCGGGAGAGCGGCCGTCTGCCCTCCGCCGAGGACCTGGCGGAAGCCCGCGGCCGGGTCGGCTGGCAGCGGGTCGAGGTCGATCCCGGAACCTCGACCGTCCGGCTGCAGGAAGGCACCGAGCTCGACCTGGGCGGCATCGGCAAGGGCCTGGCGGCGGACGATCTGCTCGAGCTGCTGCGCGCCCTGGACGTGCCTTCGGCGCTGGTCGAAATCGGCGGCGACCTGGCCCTCGGCGATCCGCCGCCGGGCGAGGTGGGCTGGCGCGTGTCGGCCGGATCGGGCGCGCCCGGTGCTGCGGGCGAGCTCCTGATCCTGGCGCGCTGTGGCGTGGCCACCTCCGGCGATCGCTGGCAGGCGCTCGAAAAGGACGGCCGTCGCTTTAGCCACCTGATCGATCCGCAGAGCGGCGCGGCCCTGACCCACGGCGAAACGCTCACCGTCGTGGCCGAAACCGGCGCCGTGGCCGACGCCCTGGCCACGGCCTGCTCCGTGCTGGGGCCGGATGAGGCCCAGCGCCTGATCGACCGCTTCCCCGGGGCGGTGCTCTACCGCGAAGCCGCGCCGGGAGCCGAGCCCGAGCCCTGGGTCGAGCTGTTCGACGGGCAGAGCCTCACGGGCTGGGTCACCGCGGGCGGCCGCTACGACGGCGCCGCGCGCTGGAGCGTCGAAGACGGCGCCCTCGTGGGCCGCACGGACGAAGCCGGCGAAGGCGGCCTGATCTACACCGAGGACTTCTACAGCGCCTTCGAGATCGAATTCGAGGTGGCGCTCGATTACCCCTTCGATTCGGGCCTGTTCGTGCGCATGCTGCCGCCCGGCGCGGCGCCCGAGGCCGCCGCGGTGGGGGCTTGGAGCGCGCCGCGCCCGCCGCGCGCGGACCTCAAGGGCGCCCAGGTGACCCTCGATCACCGCGAGGGCGGCGAGATCGCCGCGATCTACGCCGATAGCTTCCTGATGCACAACGAGGCCGCCGCGGCCCTGTTCCGGCGCGGGGAATGGAACCGCGTGCGCTGCCGCGTGCGCGGCTTCGATTTCCGCATCGAGACCTGGATCAACGGCAGCCCCGCCGGCGACTACCGACTGCCCCCGGGCAGCCCCGGCTACGCCCCCTTCGGCCGCATCGGCCTGCAGGTGCACCCCGCCGATGCGGCGCTCAAGGAGCAGCGCGCCCGCTTCCGCAACATCCGGCTCAAGGAATTGCCCCATTTCGAAACCGAGCAATGGACCGCTTGGAGCGACCCCCTGGCCGCGGGGCTCGCGGGCCTCGAGTTCAGCGGCGGATCCGAGGGCTACCGGATCGAGGACGGCGTGCTGCTCGTGCCCGCCCAGGGCGGCGGGCAGGTCGAGACCCGCGCCCTGCACGGGGACTTCTGTCTGCGGGCCGAATTCCGCTTGGCCCGCGCCGCCAATTCGGGCCTGTTCCTGCGCGCGGCCAAGGATGGCTCCAACCCGGCCTATTCCGGCATGGAGATCCAGCTGATCGACGATCTGCACTGGGAGGGCGAGAGCGGCGGGGCGCTGCTGCCCTACCAGACCACGGGCGGCCTCTACGGCGCTTTCCCGCCCGGCCCCGCCAAGCGCTTCCAGCCCCCGGGTCGGTGGAACTTGATCGAAGTCCTGGCCCAGGGCCAGCGCCTGGCCGTGGCCCTCAACGGCCGCACGCTGTACGACCTGGACCTGTCCGTGATCCCGGCGGATCCGTCCTTCGCGGCCCGCGCCGCCGCCGGCTTCATCGGCTGGCAGCGCTACGGCGCCAGCGGCGTGACCACGCCCTTCGCCCTCGAAGTGCGCAACTGGCGCATCCTCGATCTGCCGCCCGCCGCAGCCCGCTGAAGCGCGCGAACCCCGCGGCCGCGCTGGGCTCGGGCGGGGCCAGCGCGTGAAAGGCGCAAGCGGCAGCGAGTCTAAACGCCGATCGCCGCAGCCAGCGGACAGCGCTGCCGCTTCGAACCGCGGCTCAGGCAACCCGCCGTCGCCCCTCCCATGGCCAGGGCCGCAAGGCGGTCCTGGGGCCCCCCCGGGGTTACCTGCAATCCTGAAATCTCGGCCTCCCTCCAGCACCCAGACCCCAGATGACGACCGCGGATGTTTTCGGCCTGATCGGAGGCGCCCTGCTGCTGTTCGGCTACGCCCGCAAGGACCACCTGGCGCGGGTCCCCGGGGGCGTGATCAACCTGAGCGGAGCGGGCCTGGTGGGCTACAACGCCTGGGTGCAAGCGGCCTGGGGCCCCTTCGCGCTCGAAATCGCCTGGATGGCGATCGCCCTGTGGAGCCTGCGTCCCAGCGCCCGCGGGCGCTGATCCGCCGGCGGCGCTCCGCGGGCCCGGGGCGCCGCCCCTTCCGCCCGCGATTCAGCGCGGCTTGCCCGGCGCGCGCGGCTCGCTTCCGGCGTCCAGGGCGCGCGGCCAGGGTTTGGGTCGCTTGCCGGCGTCGGGGGCCGCGCTGCCCGCGGGCAGCCCCGCATGCCAGCGGCGCAGTTCCGCCAGCAGTTTCTGGGTGCGTTCGGGCTCGAGGGCGGCGCGGTTCTCGAGCTCGTAGGGGTCCTGGACCACGTCGAAGAGCTCCAGGCGGTTGCCGCTGGGGTTGGCCAGCAGTTTCCAGGGCCCGCGCCGCAGGGCCAGGCGTGGGCTAGCGTCGGCCGGATGGCCGTGGGTGGAAAAGCGCCATTCCCAGAAGAGCGGCCCCTGGCGCTGGAAATCGCCCCCGAACAGAGCTGCGGAAAAGTCCTCGCCGCGCCCGCCGCCGCGCTCCTCGGCGCTGGCGGGCCGGCCGCCGAGGGCCAGCAGGGTCGGCAACAGGTCGATCCCCGCCAGCACCGAGCGCTCGTCGACCTGCCCGGCGGGCACACGCCCCGGCCAGCGCGCGATCAGCGGCACGCGGATGCCGCCCTCGTACAGGCTGGTCTTGCGCCCGCGCAGGGGCCCGGTGGACCCCGCCGCAGCATGGTTGGCCAGGGCCACCTCGGGATGTTCCGGCCCGTTGTCGCTGGTCAGCAGCACCAGCGTGTCGGCCCCCAGGCCCAGGGCCTCGATGCCGTCGAGCAGGCGCCCCACCTGGCGGTCCATCTCCGCCAGCGCCGCCAGGAAGATCTCCTCCGGCCCGGGCCAGGGCACCTGGCGCGGATCGAAGCGCCGGAAAGGCTCGAGCTGTTCATCGCTGGGCAGCAGCGGGTGGTGCATGTCCGGCAGCGCGACCCACAGGAACCAGGGGCCCTCCGGATCGCTGCGCAAGTCCTCGAGCACCGCGTCCACCAACCGCTCGCTGGCCCGCGCCCGTTCCGCGCGGACCTGGACCCCTGCGCCCAGTTCGGCGCTGGTCGTGGCGCGCTCGAAGCCATAGGCCTCCGGCCCGGGCACCCCGGGCGCTTGGGTCGAGCCCAGGTGCCACTTGCCAAACATGCGGCAGGAATAGCCCCGCGCCGCGAGCCCCCGCGCCAGGTTCGGCAACCCGGGATCGAGCCAATCCGCCATGCCCCGGGCCCGATTGGCCGCCGGATCCACAAAAGCCCGGTGCACCGCCACCTCCGCCGGAAACCTGCCCGTCAGCATCGCCGCCCGACTGGGCGAACACTCCGGCCCGCCCACATAAAACTGCGCCACCCTCAGCCCCTCCCTCGCCATCCCATCGATCCGCGGCGTCACCGCCCCCTCGCGCCCAAAACACCCCAAATCCCCAAACCCCAAATCATCCACCACGATCAAAACCACATTCGGCCCGCCCCCGCGCCCCTGCGCCGCCGCGCCGACTCCCGCCGCGGCCCCCGCGCCTCCCTGCTGCGCTCCCCCGGCCCGCTCCAGCCCCCCCGAAGCTCGACCCTCCAGCTCCCGCGCCCCCAAAACCTCCGCTGCCGTCGGCGCCACCGCCGGCGCCGAATACCCCACCGCCCCGAGACCGTGGCTCAGCGCCAGCCCCGCAGCCAACACCCAGACCCCCGCCAGGCCCCGCCCGGCCCCGCCGCAGAACCACCCGATGACCACCGCTTGCGCCCGCTCGCTCCAAGCCGCTCGTGCCGTCCTCATCCCCCCAACTCTAGCCCCCAGTGACCGCCCCAAGAGCCCCCGGACGCCGCCCTGTCCGACCCCTCGAACCCAGTCCCTCCCACCCCCGACCTCCCCGCAACTTCCCTCTTCCCCGGCCCCCCCGAACCGCCGCGAGCTGGCGCCAGCTATCGGCCGCAAATACATACGGAACTTGGACTTACGCGACCTCTCTGAAGACTGCCCTCGATTTCCGGCCGCGCCGCTCGCTGGTACATTATCGCGGGGCCGTTCTCGCGACATCACCCCCCCTTCGCATCCTCCCATGCGTAGAATCCTTCTACTTGCCGCCCTGGTGGTGGCCGTCCCCGTCGGCATCTACCTCGTCGCTGGCCGCCCCCTGGGCGAGCTTTTCGGCTACACCCGCGCCGGCGCGCAGGTGACGGTCGACCGCTCCATCGAACAGGTCCCGATCGAGGTCCGCGACCAAAAGCTCGACAACGACGTCGAGCTCCAGCGTCGGGTCCTGACCGACCACCAGGTGGCCTTGAACCTGGCCCAGCGCGAGCTCCAGAACCTGACCGGCACGATCGCCGAGTTGGAGGCCACCCTGGGGCGCCGCGAGCGCCTGCTGTCCGAGGCCTACCCGGTGCTGCAAAAGGCCATGGCCGATGGCCTGACCGAGGTCCAATTCGCGGGCTCGACCCGCACCCTGGAAGAGTTCCAAAAGGACGTTGACCAGCTGCTCGGGGACCAGGAGCGCGAGTCGAAGCAGCTCGAGATCCGGCGCTCGGGGCTCACCAAGCTCGAGTCCAGCGTGGCCCAGGGCGAGTCGGCCCTGTCCGAGATGCGCGACTCCCTGCTGGCCCTCGAGGAGGAGATCGACCTGCTGCGCGCTCGCCGCGAGCAGGCGCGCCTCGAAGGCCAGACCCTCGAACTGGTCGGCGCGGTCAGCGGCGCCAGCCTGCCGGGTAGCACTGCCGTGGGCGCCGAGGCCGCCCGCCTGCGCCAGGAGGTCGATCGCCTGGAAGCCGGCAACGAGGCCAAACGCGACTCGATGCCCGGCAGCTCCAAGCAAAACCGCGTCGCCGCCGACTGGGAACGCCTGGAGCGCCTGAAGGCCTTCCAGGGGCCCAAGGCGGCTCCGAGCGGCGATGCCCCCCAGCAATCCGGCGATTCCGCGTCGCCGGCGCAGCCCGCGCAGTCCAAGACCAGCCAGCCTGTCGGGGGCGTCTGATCGATGCGCCGGGCTGCAAGCCGATCCGGCCCAGCTCCGAACGCGTGGCAACGAGCCCCTGATTCGCCACAAGCACCGAGTCAGGGCACGACTCGCTCGGTCGCACTGCCCCCGCGACCGAGCGACTCCCATAGAAGCCCTGCCGAACCGGCCGCTTCTGCGTGCGGCCCCCTTCTCGCCGGGATCCCCTGATCCATCGAACGCCTCCCCAGGAGGCGCCCCGCTTGCCCCCCGATGACTCGCACCGAAAACCAGGGCTTCGCCGATCAAGCCCTGCTGGTCCTGCTCGATCGCTACCACGAGGCCAAGCAGCAGCTCGAACGGACACCTCTGGTCGCCGCTGCCCGGGCCGCCTTCTCCGCCGCAGAACGCGACCTCGGAGATTTCATCTACCGGTTCATCCACGAACACCTGCGTCCCAACTTCCGGCGTAGCTTTCCGGGCAGCTCCCGGGACTCGGCGATCCGCTTCACCGAGATGCTGAACTCCCTCTTCGTGGAGGTGCTGGAGAAGAAGCCCGACGCGGTCTGGAAGGCTCGCTCGACGACGGCCATCGCGCGCCACGTGTCGATCGCCCTCAAGAACGACATCCGCGACGCCCTGCGGTCCCTCAAGCGGCGCGAGCAGCTCGCGGCCACCGGGCTGCCGACCGGCCCCAAGGACCAAGATTCGGACTCCGAGTACATCGAGCCCATCGCGCTGGCGCGCCAGGCCCACTTCGATCAGCGCCACGGCATCAGCCTCGCGGATGCCCTGGAGGTCATGGACTCCTGGACCGAACGGGGCTCACCCTGGCTCGATCGCGAAGAGGCGCTGCGCCTGCGCTACATCGACGGCCTGACCTACGAGGCGATCGCCGCCCAGATGCAGCTCAGCATCGCGCGCGTCAAGGAGCTGATCGCCGAGGCGCTAGACGCGCTACGGCAAGCGCTGTTGCGCTGATTTCTCAAGGACGCCGTTTGCCCACCATGCTGCTCCGAGCTCCGGCCTCATTCACTCCCTGATCGCGCTCGCCCGCTCCTCCCAGCTCCCCCATGGAATCCAGCCAAGACCACGCCTCCCGTCCAGAGGAGGAATCGGCGCCGCCGCCGGGCAATTTGCAGGACTTGGCGGGTGTGCCCGGAATGCCCAAAGAGTCGAAGGTTTGGGACGCGACCCGCGCCCAGATCGAGGCCGCGGGGTATGCGATCGATGCTCTCACGCCGGCCAAGGGCGGCGCCAGCGCGGTGGTGCTGAAGGGGCGCGAGCGGGGAACGAAGCGCGACGTGGCGCTCAAGGTGATCGTCGATCCGACCAGCGAGCGGTCGAAGAAGCTGCTCGAGCGGGAAGCCAAGATGCTGACCGCCGAGGGCTTGCCGGCGGTGGTGGTGCGCTACTACAAGAAGCTCGAATCCGCCGCGCAGAAGCACCAGCCGGTGCTGGTGCTGGAGTGGATCGACGGGGAGAGCCTGGGGGAGTTCCTGCGCCGTGGCCAGCTCAGCGTCGAGCGCCGGCTGGAGCTGACCCGGGAGCTGTTCGAACGCCTGGCCGAGCTGCACGAAAGCGGCTGGTTCTGGCGCGACCTGTCCCCGAACAACATCCTGGTCGAGAGGAAGACCAGCCGCCTGCGCTTCATCGACTTCGGGCTGGCCAAGCTGCAGGCCGACCGCCAGGCGTCGATCCACACCCTGGGCCCCGGCGGCACGCCCTACTTCACCAAGGACGCCATCCTGTCGGGCGAGATCCAGGCCACGGTGCAGGACGACGTGCGCGCCGCGGCGATGATGGCCCTGCGCGTGCTGGGGGTCGAGAATGCCAAGACCAAAACCGCCAGCGGCGAGGCGCTGCGGGAGCGCAAGGAGCTGGTGCGCGAGCTCCGGTCCCACGAGGTGCCCGGGGAGTTCGGCGAACGGGTCGTGGATGTGCTCATCGCCGCGGAACACCGGCCCGAGAGCACGCCCTCTGCCAAGGAGGTCGCGGAGCGGCTCACCAAGTGGTTCGAGGAGCGGGCGCAGAGGCGCCGGCGCGCGCGGCTGCTGCTGTCGCTGGTGGCCATCTCAGTCGTACTGGCCACTGTGTTGGCTTTCGGCTGGCTGCTCTACCGGAAGGAGGTGCGCTCCAGTCGTTTGGCTGGCGTGGAGGTTCTGCAGCAGGAGCTGAGCCGCCGCCCGAATCTCAACCACCCGGCTGTCCAGAGCCTGCTCGGGCGCGCCCAGGACTTGCAAGCCCGCCTGCAGTCGGCCCTCGGCGGGCAATTTGGAGCTGGCGACGACCAAACCCTGACCGAGCTGCTCTCCGTGCAGCGCGAGGCCTTGGCCGCCAGCCACGATCTGGAAGCCGCCGAACCCCTGCGTCGCAGCCTGGGGGAGGTCTTGGTGCACACCCCCTGGGAGCCCGAAGCCACCATCATCGACCAGCGCAAGAAGCAAGCGGCAGAGCGCATGCTCGCCTGTGGACGCCATCTCGATGAGGGCCGTTTCGACGAGGCCTGGGCCGGCCTGCGCGCCCTGGAGAGGGACCTAGCCCAGCTCGCCGCCGACAATGCCACTGCCGTCCGTGCGGCGCGCGCCCGTTCCGACTACCGCCGCCTGGACCGTGGCTTGACCGACCGCCTGCGGGCCCTGCCCCAGTACGGACCGATCGCCGCCCGGGCCCTCGACGCGGAGCGCCTCTTTGGCGAAGGCCGCTACGACGACAGCCGCGGCCCCGGCGCCGGCACCGAATTTGCCCAGGCCAAGGCCCAGCTCGAGACCCTGCTCATCCAACAGGAGACCCAGGACGAGCGCCGCCAACGCTTGACCCAGGACGAGACCACCATCGCCACCCTGGAAACCCGCATCCAGGCCCTCGAACAGGAGCGCAGCGAAACCCAAACCCGCCTGGAGCAATTCCAATCCTTGCTGACCCGCGCCGAATCCGAACGCACGGCGCTTGAACTCGACAAGCAAGCCCTACAGGTCGCCCGCGACGCGGCGAGCACCAAGATTTCCGAGCTCGAGTCCGAGCTGTCGACGACCAAGCAAGCGCGCAGCGCTCTAGAAACTGTGAGCGCAGGCATGCGATCGGACCTGAGTGCCCGCGATAAGCGCATCCAAGAGCTCGACGCGGAGCTAGCCACGGCTAGGTCCGAACAGTCCAAAGCCCAGGAGCGGAGCAAGCGCCTGGACTCGGACCTCGCCAGCGCACGCAAGGAAGTCGAGAGCCTGCGCCGTCAACTCGTCGAGGCCGGTAGCCGTCCGGCTCCCAGCGTCGCTTCGAGCAGAGCGGAGTCGAGCCCGTCGGCTGGTTCAGAGGGAGCCGCAGCCGCCCTGGCGCAGCCGGGGCGGGGTCGTTCCCACGTGAATTCGATCGGGATGAAGCTGCTGGGGGTGGACGCGGGCACGTTCCAGATGGGCAGCTCGGAGCGTGAGTCGGGCCGTGACAGCGACGAGACACTGCATGGGGTCACCCTCAGCCGACCCTTCTGGATGGCCGAGACGGAGGTGACGCAGGGTCAGTGGACAGCGGTCATGGGGGCAGCGCCTCGCGGTGGCTTCGATCGAGACAACCTTGGAGCCGAGGTCGCTGCGAACACATTGGACTGGAACGAGGCCATGGACTTCTGCCGGCGCCTGACCGATCGCGAGCGGCAGGAGGGCTTGCTGCCGGAGGGCTTCGAGTACACGCTGCCCACGGAGGCCCAGTGGGAATACGCCTGCCGCGCGGGCACGCGAACCGCCTACAGCTTCGGGGACGACGCCTCGAAGCTGGGTCAATACGCGGTTCATGACGGCAGCCGCGATGGTGCCTATGCCCACCGAGTCAAGAGCCGCAAGCCGAACCCCTGGGGCTTTTATGACATGCATGGGAACGTCTGGGAGTGGTGCCTGGACGCTGCGACTGGGGTTGGAGCTGTCGTGACCGACACCTACCGTGAGGGGATCCGCGACCCGCTGGCGCAGGGCGGCCCGCAGCGCGTGTTCCGCGGCGGCAGCTGGGACTACTCGCCCGCCGGCTGCCGGTCCGCGCTCCGCAACGCGGTCGAGCCCTCCGGCGCCGACGCCCACCTCGGCTTCCGCCCTGTGCTGGCCCCCAGGTCCG
>ERZ1066136.378-NODE-378-length-36599-cov-15.678333_pt1 | contig 36599 bp, 35 predicted proteins | sample MGYA00382783_ERZ1066136 | MGnify/ENA primary metagenome ERZ1066136 (study PRJEB33369, sample SAMEA5778366) | biofilm metagenome | biome: Industrial cooling water; feature: Water cooling tower basin; material: Biofilm | place: United Arab Emirates | collected... | reverse complement strand
CGACTAGCGTGGAGGCATGACCCAACCGTTCGGCCGCCGCCTGCTCGACTCCGCTCTCGCCGCCGCCGCGGCCGCCCTCGTCACCCACGTCGTGACGGTCGTGCTGTTCTCGGCGATCAACGGCGCGACGGTCGAGGTGCTCGTGCAGGTCAACGGCATCTTCGGGTTCTCGTCGCTGCTGCTGTTCGTCTTCCTCACCGTCGTCGGCACGGCGGGGGTGCTCGAGAACCGCTGGGTCACGCTCGGCGTGGCCGTGCTCGCCGCCTTCGTGTCGTCGTGGCTCGGCGCGATGCTCGCGATCATCGCGGCGGGCAACCCGATCAGCGGCGAGCTCATCGACTACCTGTGGGCGAGCGTGCTCGGCTTCAACCTGCTCTTCCAGGTGGTCGCGGTGCTCAGCACCCTCACCGTGGGGCGTAGGGTCTGGGCCGCCCGGGCGGCTGCGGCCGCAGCATCCCGCCGCATCGCGATCGTGCGGATGCCCAGCTCGCGCCTCGCCGACGGCGAGCTCACCCACCAGGAGCGCGTGCCGGTCGACGTCGACCTCGCCGAGCGGCAGTGGGAGGACTACGTGGGCGCGCTGCGGACGGAAGGCTTCACGATCGTCGAGGTGCCGCCGGCCGATGAGCTGCCCGACTCGGTCTTCATCGAAGACGCGCTCGTCATCATCGACGGCACCGCGATCGTCACCCGTCCGGGTGCGGTCTCGCGGGCGCACGAGGTCGACGCCGCCGAGCAGACCGCGCGAGAGCTGGGCCTGCGCATCGAGCGCATCGTCGAGCCCGGAACGCTCGACGGCGGCGACGTGCTGCAGATCGGCTCGACCGTCTACGTCGGGCGCGGCGGCCGCACGAATGCGGAGGGCATCCGCCAGCTGCGCGCGATCGCCGGTCGGCTCGGGCGCGAGGTCGCCGCGGTGCCGGTCTCGAAGGTGCTGCACCTGAAGAGCGCGGTCACGGCCCTGCCCGACGGCACGGTGCTCGGGCATCCCTCGACGATCGACGACGCCTCGATGTGGCGCTCGTTCTTGGCCGTGCCCGAGCCGGAGGGCGGCCATGTCGTCGTGCTCGCCGACGACACCGTGCTGATGGCGGCCTCCGCGCCGGAGAGCGCCGAGCTCGTGCGCTCGCTCGGCTACCGGGTGGTGACGGTCGACATCTCCGAGTTCGAGAAGCTCGAGGGCTGCGTCACCTGCCTCAGCGTGCTCGTTCGGGCGTGAGCGCGCTCGAGCGATATCGGCACCGTCACGATCTCGCCCCAGTTGGCCAAAGGTATGACCTGAGGCATAGGCTGGAGGGCTCCGCTCGGCCACCCCGAGCATCGCTCCGGTCACGACCGGAAACCTGCCCCACCGCACACTCCCGCGATCGCCACGAGCGACCGCGGCCCATCGAGGACGCACCATGTCGACGACCGCCCCCGCCGCGTCATCCGCGCATCCCGCGCCCCCCGCGCCGGCCCGCCTGAGCACCGCCCGGGCGCTGGCGCGCATCCTGCCCTACGCGAAGCCGGCCATGCCGTGGATCTACGCGGGCATGGTCGCGGCCCTGCTCGCCGGGGTGATCGCGCTCGCCATTCCGCTCGTGCTGCAGAGCCTCGTCGACGGGCCGCTCGCCACGGGCGACCCGAGCCAGATCTGGCCGGCAGCGATCGCGGTGCTCGTGCTGGGCATCCTCGAAGCCGTCTTCATCGCGCTGCGCCGCTTCTTCGTGCTCACCCCGGGTACCCACATCGAGGCGCGCATGCGCAACGGGCTCTACGCGCAGCTGCAAGACCTGCCGGTCGCGTTCCACGACCGCTGGCAGTCGGGCCAGCTGCTGAGCCGCGCCGTCAGCGACCTCAACCTGATCCGCCGCTGGCTGTCGTTCGGCTTCGTGCTGCTCATCGTCAACGGCATCACGATCGTCATCGGCTTCGTCGTGCTGTTCAGCTGGAGCCTCTGGCTGGGTCTGCTGTTCTTCGCGATGAGCGTGCCGCTGTGGATCTACGGCTACCTCTTCGAGCAGAAGTACTCGGTCATCGCGCGGCGCGCGCAAGACCAGCAGGGCGACCTCGCCACGGCGGTCGAGGAGAGCGTGCACGGCATCCGCGTGCTCAAGGCCTTCGGCCGCGGCAAGCACTCGCTGCTGAAGTTCGCCGAGCAGGCCGAGCTGCTGCGCGCCACCGAGATCGACAAGGCCAAGGCCATCGCCGGCATCTGGTTCTGGCTCGTGCTGATCCCCGACGTCGCGTTCGCGCTGTGCCTGCTCGGCGGGGTCGCGCTCGCGGCGAACGGCGAGCTGAGCGTCGGCGAGCTGTTCGCGTTCTTCGCGACGGCGACCGTGCTGCGCTTTCCGATCGAGTCGATCGGCTTCCTGCTGGCGATGACCTACGACACGCGCGCGGCGACCGACCGCTTCTTCGAGGTCATGGACGAGGTCAACACCATCACCGACCCGGCCGCGCCGGTCAGCATCGAGGCGCCCATCGGTCGGCTCACGTTCGACAACGTGGTCTTCCGGTACCAGGATGCTCCGGCCGACCAGCCCGGAATCCTCGACGGTGTCACCCTCGAGCTCGAGCCCGGCGAGACCATGGCCCTCGTCGGCGTCACCGGCAGCGGCAAGACCACGATGACGGCCCTCGCGACGCGGCTCTACGACGTGACCGAGGGGCGGGTGCTGCTCGACGGCGTCGACATCCGCGACCTCACGCGAGAAGAGCTGCGCCGCCACATCGCGATGGCGTTCGAAGACGCGACGCTGTTCTCGGCGAGCGTGCGCGACAACGTGCTGCTCGGCCGCCCCGACCTGACTGAGGATCCGTCTGCGGAGGCGGCGGCCGAGGCCGAGCGCGTGCTCGCCGAGGCGCTCGAGATCGCGCAGGCCGACTTCGTGCACAGCCTGCCCGACGGCGTCGACACGACCGTGGGCGAGGAGGGGCTGAGCCTCTCGGGCGGCCAGCGCCAGCGGCTCGCGCTCGCGCGCGCCGTGGCGGCGAACCCCGCCGTGCTCGTTCTCGACGACCCGCTGAGCGCGCTCGATGTCGACACCGAGGCCCTCGTCGAGGCGGCGCTGCGGCGCGTGCTCGCGACGACCACCGGCCTCATCGTCGCGCACCGGCCGTCGACCGTGCAGATGGCCGACCGTGTCGCGCTGCTGCAGGAGGGCCGCATCACCGACGTGGGCACGCACAGCGAGCTGCTGAAGCGCAACGAGCACTACCGCTACGTCATCTCGTCGCTGGAGGACGAAGAGCTCGCGGCGGCCGAGCGCGCCGAGCGCGACCTCAAGCTCGCCGAGCAGGAGGGCCGACGGCGCGATGCGATCGACCGAGAGGTGCGCGTGATCGACGCGGGATCTGATGCGCCCCGAGGGGAGGTGACCCGATGAGCGTCACCGGAGTCGAGGGCGAAGAGCGCTCCTCCTACACACGCGCCGAGTCGCGGCAGATCCGTGCCCGTTCGCTGCGGCTGCTCGGCTCGCTCGTGCGGCCGGTGCGCGGTCGCATCGCCGCGACCATGGTCGTCATCGTCGTGTCGATCGCCCTGCAGGTCGCCGGCCCGGCGCTCATCGCGCTCGGCATCAACCAGGGCCTGCCCGCTCTGCTCGATGCGAACGACTGGATGCCCGTCTCGTTGACGGTGGCCGCCTACCTCTTCACGGCCATCGCCGGGGCGTCGCTCATCGCCCTGTACCAGGTCATGAGCGCTCGGCTGAGCCAGGCGATCCTGCTCGACCTGCGCAAGCGGGTCTTCCTGCACACGCAGCGGCTGTCGCTCGAGTTCCACGAGTCGTACACCTCGGGGCGCATCATCGCGCGCCAGACGAGCGACCTCGACTCGATCCGCGAGCTGCTCGACTCGGGGCTCAACCAGCTCGTCTCGGGCCTCATCTACATGGGGTTCACGGCGGCGGCGCTCGTGCTGATCGACCCCACTTCGGGGCTCGTGCTCGCCGCCTCGCTGATCCCGCTGCTGCTGCTCACCCGCTGGTTCCAGGTGCGCTCGCAGACGCTGTTCCGCCAGACCCGGGTCGCCTCGGCCCGCCTCATCGTGCACTTCGTCGAGACCATGACGGGCATCCGAGCGGTGAAGGCGTTCCGCAAAGAGCCGCGCAACGCGACGCAGTTCGCCGGGCACGTCGAGGACTACCGGCACGCCAACGCCCGCGTGATCCAGCTGTTCGGAATCTTCGACCCGGGCCTCGTGCTCATCGGCAACGTCACCGTCGCGGCGGCGCTCGTCGTCGGCGCGTTCCGCGTGGTCGAGGGCGAGCTGCTCATCGGCACGCTCCTCGCCGTCGTGCTCTACACCCGCCGGTTCTTCGACCCGGCGGAGGAGATGGCGATGTTCTACAACTCGTACCAGTCGGCCGCGGCCGCGCTCGAGAAGATCTCGGGAGTGCTGGAGGAGAAGCCCTCCGTGCCCGATCCGACGACTCCCATCGACCTCTGGAAGGCGAAGGGCGCGGTGCACTTCGACCGCGTGCGGTTCGCGTACAACCCCGAGACGGTCGTGCTTCCCGAGCTCGAGCTCAGCATCCCGGCCGGCCAGACGATCGCGCTCGTCGGCACGACGGGCGCCGGCAAGTCGACGCTCGCCAAGCTGATCGCGCGGTTCTACGACCCGAGCGAGGGGGCGGTGACGCTCGACGGCGTCGACCTGCGCAAGATGCACCCGAAAGACCTGCGGCGTGCGATCGTGATGGTGACGCAGGAGGCGTACCTGTTCTCGGGCACCGTCGCCGACAACATCGCCCTCGGCAACCCCGAGGCGAGTCGCGAGCAGATCGAGGCGGCTGCTCGCGCGGTCGGGGCGCACGACTTCATCGTGTCACTGCCCCAGGGCTACGAGACCGACGTCAACAAGCGCGGCGGTCGCGTCTCGGCCGGACAGCGGCAGCTGATCTCGTTCGCGCGGGCCTTCCTCGCCGACCCGACCGTGCTGATCCTCGACGAGGCGACCGCCTCGCTCGACATCCCCAGCGAGCGGCTCGTGCAGCGCGGCCTGCAGACCCTGCTGGCTGACCGCACGGCGGTGATCATCGCGCACCGGCTCTCGACGGTCGCGATCGCCGACCGCGTGCTGGTGATGGAGCACGGCCGCATCATCGAAGACGGCACGCCCGCCGAGCTCATCGCGGGCACGGGCAAGTTCGCGCAGCTGCACGCGGCCTGGCGCGAGTCGCTCGTGTAGCGCGTTCACGCGCGCGGGGTAGGGTTCGGCATGTGACGGAGCGCGAGCGGCCGGGAACGGCGCGCGAGGTGCTCGGCGCGTTCACGCGCCTCGGCCTGACCTCGTTCGGCGGCCCCGTCGCTCACCTCGGCTACTTCCGCGACGAGCTCGTAACGCGTCGGCGCTGGATCTCCGACCAGGGCTACGCCGAGCTCGTCGCCCTCGCGCAGTTCCTGCCCGGTCCCGCCTCCAGCCAGGTCGGCTTCGCCCTCGGGATGCACCGGGCCGGGCTGCTCGGCGGCCTCGCCGCCTTCGCCGCCTTCACCCTGCCGAGCGCGGTGCTGCTCGTGCTCGCCGCGCTCGCGGCACCGCAGCTCGAGGGGCCCGTCGCGGCCGGGCTCATCGGCGGGCTGAAGGTCGTCGCCGTCGCCGTCGTGCTGCACGCGGTGATCGGCATGGCGCGCACGCTCGCGCCCGACCTGCGCCGGGCCACCATCGCGCTCGGCGCCGGCCTCCTCGTGCTGCTCGTCGGCACCGGGTGGGCGACGCTGCTCGCCATCGCGGCCGGTGCCGGGCTCGGCCTGCTGCTGTGCCGCGCAGGCGGGGTGCCGGGCGCAGCTGCCGGAGGGGAGCGGGCGGAGGCGTCCGAGCACGCCGCGGCGCGCATCCCGGTCTCGCGTCGCGCGGGTGCCGCCTGCCTCGCCGTCGTCGCGGCCCTGCTCCTCCTGCTTCCGCTCGTTGCGGCGCTCGTGCCGAGCACGGCGCTCGCCGTCGCCGACGGCTTCGTGCGGGCTGGTGCCCTCGTCTTCGGGGGCGGTCACGTCGTGCTGCCGCTGCTCGAGGCGGCCGTCGTCGAGCCGGGCCTCGTCTCCTCGGCGCAGTTCCTCGCCGGCTACGGCGCCGCGCAGGCGGTGCCGGGCCCGTTGTTCACGTTCGCGGCCTACCTCGGCGCGGCGATCGCCCCCGGAGCAGAGGGCCTGGCGCTCGCCGGCATCGCGCTCATCGCGATCTTCCTGCCCGGCCTGCTGCTCATGGCCGGTGTGCTGCCGTTCTGGGGCGCGCTGCGGGGCCGCCCGGCGGTGGGAGCGCTCGTGCGCGGCGCCAACGCGGCCGTCGTCGGGGTGCTCGCGGCCGCCCTCATCGACCCGGTCGCGTCGAGCGCGCTACTCGAACCGGCGCTCACCGCGACCGCCGGAGTCGACGTGCCCGCCGTCGCCCTCGCCGTGATCTGCGCGGCGCTGCTGATCGTCGTGCGCGTCCCGGCCTGGGTGGTCGTCATCGTCGGCGCCGGCGGCGGGATGCTCCTCGCCGCTCTCTGACCGCGCTCGGCGCCGGGCGCCCTCAGCGCTCGACGGCGCCCACGTGCAGGGCGACCACGCCGTAGCCGGGCACCTCCGCGGTGAAGCGGCCCTGACCGTCGACCTCGATGACCTGGCCCGAGACGGCCTCGGTGTAGCGGCCGGGGGCGAGCGAGGTCTCGAAGGTCGCGGTCGCCGCGGTCGCGCCCGCGTTGAAGGCGACGAAGCCGAAGGCGCCGCGGCCGAAGCCGGTCACGCTCTTCAGCGCGGCGTCGTCGGGCGCGTCGAACTCGACGGCATCGGTGAGCGGGGCATCCCCGACCGCCGCGCGGAAGGCGAGCATGCCGCGCACGATGCTCCAGCGCTGCGGGCACACCCACGTGCCCGGCTCGTAGCGCGGCTGCGGCTCGGTCGCGGCGTCGGCGCACGAGGCCGGCTCGACCCGGCCGTCGTCGAGCAGCGGGGGCGGCGCATCCCGGCCCACGAAGGCGTAGCCGCTCGTCAGCTGGGGCGTGCCGTAGGGGTGGGCGAGCAGGAAGGCGAGGCCGAGGGCGTAGCGCTCGCCGTCGGCGTACGAGAGGGTCTCGCCGTTGCGCTCGGTGTCGTGGTTGTCGACGAAGCTGATCGCGCTGCCGCTCGGCAGCGACCCGCCCTCCGGCCCGAACACGACGTCGGGGTTCAGGCGGCCGCTGTCGATCATGCTCTTCAGGGTGCGCGCGTAGGTGAACTCCCACACCGGGCCGTTTGCCGCGTACTGCTCGGGCTGGATCGGCTCGGAGAGTCCGCGGATGACCTCCTGGTAGATGCGCGTGCCCGCGGGCATGCCGGCCACGATCGCACCGATGTCCTCCGGTGCCATGTGCTTCGCGGCATCGATGCGGAAGCCCGCCACCCCGAGCGACAGCAGATCGTCGAGGTAGGCGCGCAGGCGCTCCTGCACGCGCGGCTCACCGGTGCGCAGGTCGGCGAGATTGACGAGCTCGCAGGTCTGCACCTCGGCCTCGTCGCGGTAGTCGATGATGTCGCCGGTGGGCGACTCGGTGCAGCGGTGGAAGTCCTCCGGCTCCCAGATGCCCGGGTAGCGGTAGTGCTCGAAGGCGCTGCCGGCCCAGCCGACGCCAGGGGAGTCCTGTCCGGTCATGTGGTTGATGACCGCGTCGGCGACGATGTCGACGCCGCTCTCGGCGCAGGCGGCGACCATCCGCGCGAACTCGTCGCGCGTGCCGAGCCGCGACTCCAGCTGGTAGCTGACCGGCTGGTAGTGAACCCACCACTCGCCGCGCACGATGTGCTCCTGCGGCGGGCTCGTCAGCACCCAGTCGATGCCGAGCTCGCCGAGCGTCGGGCATTCGGCCTCGATCGCGGGCCAGGTCCACTGGAAGAGCAGGATGCCCGCGTCGCGCCGCTCGGCGGGCTGGGGTGGCTCGGCCGCGGGAGTGCAGCCGGCCGTCAGCAGCAGGGCGGCGGCGGCGAGCGTGCCGAGCAGTGCGCGGAGCATCCGGACCCCCTCATCGGGCGCCCGCCGAGTGCAAGCGCTTGCAGAGACCCTAGCGCACGAGGGCTCCGGCGGGATCGAGCGAGCCCGCTACCTCCGCATCGCGGCGGTGTTCTCGGCGATCGCGACGAGTGCCACGTTGACCTCGACGATCATGCGGGCCAGCACCACCGCGACCAGCGTCGCGATCGGGGCCAGCACGATGCCGCCGAGCACCGTCAGCACGCCCGAGACAGGCTGTCCGCCGGCCATCTGGCCGACCCCGGTCACGACGATGCCAAAGAACGCGACGAGCCCGGCGAGCACGATGCTCACCAGCAGGATCGCGTAGATGAATCCCGCGATGCGCCGGGTCACGAAGGTCACGAACCGGAAGTCGACGAGCGCGCGGAAGAAGCCGGGCACCGCGCTGACGTCGATCGCGATGGTCTGCGGCACCGCCGCCTCGGCGGGCGGCGCCGCAGCGGCGGCCGCGGGCTCAGGCGCCGCCTTCGCGGTCTTCGCGGCGCGGGGCTTCGAAGCGGGGGAGTCGGTCACGAGAACCTCCGGGGGGTCGGGATGCGCGACGCTCGCCGCACCCCGGCACAGTACCGCCGCCGCGGGTGCGGGTCTACGAGGGGCTCCAGCGCGCCGCGCGCAGGTTCAGGCGGTACGAGAGCGGATCGGGATCGGAGCCCGTGCCGTCGGGCCGTGCCGGCACGAGGAGAGCGGTGCCCTCCGCGCGGTAGTGCGCGAGGGCTTCGCGCTCGTGGCCGGCCGGCGGGCGGCCATCGGCGCGCACGACCCGCCACCACGGAAGGCCCGAACCCTCAATGGCCATGACCCGGCCGACGGCGCGGGCTCCTCGCGAGCCGAGCTGCGCCGCCACATCGCCGTAGGTCATCACCCGTCCGCGCGGGATGGCACTGACGACCTCGAGCACCGCGCCGCCGAAGTCGAGAGGCACCTCCGCCGGGGCGGGCATCCCGCGATGCGCGGAGTCGTGCCGCTCAGACCTGGAGCGCACCGATCTTCTCGCCGTACTCGGTCTCGCCGATCTCGACGAACCCGATCCGGCGGAAGAACTCGCCGGGACCCTCCTCGCCGGTCTCCCAGATGACCGTGACGGTGTCGAATCCGCGCTGTCGTGCCTCGTTGGCGAGCGCGTGCACCGCGAACTTGCCGATACCGCGGCCCTGCGCGGTGGCGTCGACATTGATGCGCCAGATGCAGCTGCGGAACTCCGGGCGCGGGTTGTCGGGGTCGAAGTTGCCGCGGATGAACCCGACGACGTCGTCGCCGTCGAGCACGACGCGCGCCCAGGTCGTCGTCGGATTCACGTAGGCGTCCGCTGCCGAGTACGACACCGGCGTCACGAACTGCTCCTGCCCGGGTCTGAGCGTGAGGCCGTTCGCCGCGACGATCGTTCGGGCCGACAGTTCCTCGAGTCTCAGCGCGTCCATGACCCCAGGGTAGACGGTGGGCCCGATCGGGCACGAGGCCGGGACTGCTCGACGGTGCGGTCGGCATGTATCTCGACATCGAGACAAACCCGGCGAGCCGCTAGGCTGGCGGATGGCACATCACCGATGGAAAGGCGCCCCGCAGTGGAGAAGATCAAGGTCGAGGGAACGGTCGTCGAGCTCGACGGCGACGAGATGACCCGCATCATCTGGCAGTTCATCAAGGACCGCCTGATCCACCCCTACCTCGACATCACGCTCGAGTACTACGACCTCGGCATCGAGCACCGCGACGCGACTGACGACCAGGTGACCATCGACGCCGCGCACGCGATCATCAAGCACGGCGTCGGCGTCAAGTGCGCGACGATCACGCCCGATGAGGCCCGCGTCGAGGAGTTCGGCCTCAAGAAGATGTGGAAGAGCCCGAACGGCACCATTCGCAACATCATCGGCGGCGTGATCTTCCGCGAGCCGATCGTCATCTCGAACATCCCGCGCCTGGTGCCGGGCTGGAACAAGCCGATCATCATCGGCCGTCACGCGTTCGGCGACCAGTACCGCGCGACCGACTTCCGCTTCGAGGGCAAGGGCACGCTGACCGTCGAGTTCACCCCCGAGGACGGCTCCGAGCCGATGAAGTTCGAGGTGTACCAGGCGCCCGGTGGCGGTGTCGCGCAGGTGCAGTACAACCTCGACGAGTCGATCCGCGACTTCGCGCGCGCCTCGCTCAACTACGGCCTCGCCCGCAACTACCCCGTCTACCTCTCGACCAAGAACACGATCCTGAAGGCCTACGACGGCCGCTTCAAGGACCTCTTCGAGGAGGTCTTCGAGACCGAGTTCAAGAGCCAGTTCGACGCCGCCGGCATCACCTACGAGCACCGCCTCATCGATGACATGGTCGCCTCGGCCATGAAGTGGGAGGGCGGCTACGTCTGGGCCTGCAAGAACTACGACGGCGACGTGCAGAGCGACACCGTCGCGCAGGGCTTCGGATCGCTCGGCCTCATGACGAGCGTGCTCACGAGCCCCGACGGCAAGGTCGTCGAGGCCGAGGCGGCGCACGGCACCGTCACACGCCACTACCGGCAGCACCAGCAGGGCAAGCCCACCTCGACGAACCCGATCGCCTCGATCTTCGCGTGGACCCGCGGCCTCATGCACCGCGGCAAGCTCGACGGCAACCAGGCGCTCATCGACTTCGCCGAGACTCTCGAGGATGTCGTGATCACGACGGTCGAGAGCGGCAAGATGACCAAGGACCTGGCGATCCTCATCAGCCCCGAGCAGCCCTTCCTCACCACGGAGGACTTCCTCGCCGCGCTCGACGAGAACCTGAAGAGCCGGCTCGGCTAGTCGCCGCTGAACGAGGGATGCCCGGGGCCGCGTGCCCCGGGCATCCCTCGTTTCGGAGCGCGGGTCTCCGAGTTGCGGAAATATACCCCCTGGGGTATTCTGGTTCCACGCCTCGACCGAGGCGCAGCATCCTCTGAAAGGAACCGCCATGTGCTCTCCCGCCCGTTGCTCCGCGTGCGGCAAGGTGACCTGGGCCGGCTGCGGCCAGCACATCGAGCAGGCGCTCGAGGGTGTGCCGCAGGCCGAGCGCTGCACCTGCGGCTAGCCCGCCGTCGGTCGGCATTGGCGCCGACGGCCGAGAGCGACTAGACACAGGAGCGTGCCCCGCACTCTCGCGCTCGTCCGCCGCTTCCCGCTGGTCGCCCTGACGCTCGCCGTCGCGCTCGCCGCGGGAACCCTCGCGCTCGGCGGGCTCGAGCCGCCCGCGCGCTGGCTGATCTCGCTCTACGCGCTCGGCATCGCCGCGATGGAGGCGGTGCGCATGGTGCGGGGGCTGCTGGCGAAGCAGTTCGGCCTCGACATCCTCGCCGTCACCGCGATCGTCAGCACGGTCGCGGTGGGGGAGTACTGGGCGAGCCTGATCATCGTGCTCATGCTCACCGGAGGCGAGGCGCTCGAGGTCGCCGCCGCCGGGCGGGCCCAGCGCGAGCTGCGCGCCCTGCTCGACCGCGTGCCGCAGCTCGCGCACCGCATCGAGGCCGACGGCTCGGTCGCCGACGTCGCCGCCGCCGAGGTGCGTGTCGGCGACCGCCTGCTCGTGCGTCCCGCCGAGATCCTCCCGGTCGACGGCGAACTGGTGAGCGGTCTCGGCAGTCTCGACGAGTCCTCGCTCACCGGCGAGAGCCTGCCGGTCGACAAGGCCATCGGTGACGCGGTGCTGAGCGGCTCGGTCAACGGCCCGGCCGCCATCGAGGTGATCGCCACCGCGGTCGCCGCTGACTCGCAGTACCAGCGCATCGTCGAGCTCGTGCGCGAGGCCTCGAGCAGCAAGGCGCCGCTCGTGCGGCTCGCCGATCGATATGCTCTGCCCTTCACCGGCGTCTCGCTCGCGATCGCCGGCGTCGCCTGGGCGATCAGCGGCGACCCCGTGCGCTTCGCCGAGGTGCTCGTCGTCGCCACCCCATGCCCTCTGCTCATCGCCGCACCGGTGGCCTTCATGGGCGGCATGAGCAGCGCCGCGAAGCGCGGCATCGTCATGAAGAGCGCGGCCTCGCTCGAGAAGCTCGCGCGCGTGCGCACGGTCGCGTTCGACAAGACCGGCACGCTCACCCAGGGCCGCCCCGCCGTCGTCGGCGTGCACCCGCAGCCCGGGTTCGACGAGCGCGAGCTGCTGCACCTCATGGGCTCGGCCGAGCAGTACTCGTCGCACGTGCTCGCCGCGTCGATCCAGCAGGCGGCCCTCGACCGTGCCGGAGCCCTCAGCCCCTCGACCGACGCGCGCGAGGTCGCGACCTTCGGCGTCGAGGCGACGATCGACGGTCGGCGGGTGCGGGTCGGGAAGCCCGCGTTCGTCGCCGAGCACGCGGCCGACCTCGTGCCGCACGTGGCCGAGAGCGGTGCGGCCGTGGTCTACGCGGCGGTCGACGGCCGCTTCGCCGGCGTCATCGTGCTGCGGGATGCGGTGCGCGACGACGCCGCCGACACCCTCGTCGCCCTCCGCGGGCTCGGAGCCGAGCGCATCCTCATGGTCACCGGCGATGTCGCGGCGACGGCCGGGCCGATCGCGGCGTCGCTCGGCATCACCGAGCTGCACGCCGAGTGCCTGCCCGACGACAAGGTGCGCATCATCCGCGAGGCGCAGCCGCGCCCGGTCGTCATGGTCGGCGACGGCGTCAACGACGCTCCGGTGCTGGCCGTGAGCGACGTCGGCATCGCGATGGGCGCGAAGGGCTCGACGGCGGCGAGCGAGTCGGCCGATGTCGTGATCCTGCTCGACGACATCGCCCGCGTCGCCCGCGCGGCCGCGATCGGACGCCGCACGGTGCGCATCGCACTGCAGAGCATCTGGCTCGGCATCGTCATCTCGGTCGCCCTCATGCTCGTCGCGGCCGTCGGACTGCTGCCCGCCATCGTGGGCGCGACTCTGCAGGAGGTCGTCGACCTCATCGCCATCCTCGGGGCGCTGCGCGCCGTGCGCGCCGGCGTCGCCCCGGTCGCGGGGCTGGATGCTGCGCCGCGGTCGTCCCGCACGACGACGGGCCCCGTGCCCGACGCGGAGGCGTCGCTCGGCACGGGGCCCGCAGGGCCGCTGGTCGACCGGTGACGGCGACCGCGCCTAGGCGGTCACCTCGGCGCGGTCGCTCGCCGTAGCGATGGCGATCTTGCGCGGCTTGGCCTTCTCGGCCACCGGGATCATCACGCTCAGCACGCCGTTCTCGTAGTGGGCAGAGATGCCCTCGGTGTCGATGTCGCGGCCGAGAGTCAGCTGTCGCTGGAACGTGCCAGCGGCACGCTCGCGCGCGAGCCACTGCACCCCGTCCTGCGAGCGCGGCGTGCGCTCGGCGCGGATCGTGAGCAGCTGTCCGTCGACGTCGACATCGACGCTGCCCGGGTCGACGCCCGGCAGCTCGGCCGTCAGCACGAAGTGGTCGGCATCGCGGTAGAGATCGATCGGCATGACGCGCGGAGTGTCGCGACGGTCGAGCAGCGTCGCGGCCATGCGGTCGAGCTCGCGGAACGGGTCGAGGTTCATCATCATCACGGTCTCCCATCTCCTCGCCGCCGGGTGGGCGGCTGCGCTGGTACTAAGTTGAGTCGAGGTGGCTCAACTACGACGAGATTAGCACTCTCGCTATGTGAGTGCCAGTCTTTCGCGCACAGCGAAATGCCTGGTCAGCGGTGCTTCTGGACCGTTGACGCGGTGCGCGCTGGGTGTCGCGTGCGACCTAGTACCCGGCGAAGTAGTCGGTCGCCACGCGGCGGACTCCCGCGCGCCGCAGGGCCGTGCGGGCCGTGGCGACGAGCGACGGCGCGCCGGAGACGAACCCGCGCCGGGAGGCGAGGTCGGGCACGAGCTCGCGGAGGGCATCCGGTGTCAGCTGGTCGGGGGAGGCCTCGACGATGCGGGCTCCCGCGGCCTCGGCCGCCTCGCGGTAGAGCACCTCGCCGGGGTTCGAGCTGACGACGAGCAGCACGATGTCACGCTGCTCGCCGCGCGCGGCGAGGCTGGCGAGCTGGCTCGCGAACGGCGTCATGCCGATGCCCCCAGCGACCATCAGCAGCGGCACCGCCGGGTCGCGCGGCAGCAGGAAGTCGCCCGCGACCTGGGTCACGGCGATGCGGGCTCCGGGCTCGAGCTGGGCGAGCGCGGCCTTGAACGAGCTGCCACCCTCCGGGGTGCGCATGCCGATCGCGACGCGCGGGCCGGACCCGATCGAGGCGGCCGTTCCGAGCGCCGCCTCGGGGGCCGACGCGATCGAGAAGGTGCGCCGCGTGCCGCGGATGTCGGCGCGGTGCGGCAGGTGTAGCTCGAGGTACTGGCCGGGCTCGAAGGCGAGCGGGCGAGAGGGCTCGAAGCGGTACTCGGTCGCGTGCTCGGAGAGCGGAGCCCGTTCGACAAGGCGCAGCGAGGCTCCGCCGCGGCGGGAAACCGCGAAGGCGACCACGTTGCCGATCACGAGGGCGAGCTCGGGAGAGGTGTAGATCGGCCCGACGCCGAACGGGATCGAGAAGGCCGCCGCCGTGACCGCCGCCGTCAGCCACTGCTGCCAGCGGCGTGGCGGCAGGGTGAGGGGCTCGCTCAGCATGAAGCCGGCGAGGAAGACGACGGGGAACAGCTGCAGCACCGTCGTCACCGCGCCGAGCGGCGCCGTGCCCGTGGCCACGAGCCGCGCGCCGATGAGGACGATCGTCAGCAGCACGAAGACAAGGCCCACGTCGAGGCGCCGCGTGCGGTCGAGCAGCAGCAGGGCACCGACCGCCACGGCGGGCAGCAGTGCAGGAGTCGCCACCCACCAGAAGCCGACGCCCTGGCCGAACCCGTACCCGATGAGCCCGGCGACCCACACGCCCGTCGCCGCGGGGTTCAGCAGGTGACGCCCGCGCCACACCAGGATGTACTTCGACAGCGCGGCGAGAACACCCGCGCCGGCGGCCGCGATGAGCCCCGGCGTCGTGAGGCTCGGCTGCACGATGCACGTGACGATGAGCGCGGTGATGACGCTCGACTCGCGGTGCGGCACGACGCGGGCGAGACGCGCGGCGATCTCGTTCGCCCCGAGGGTTGCGACGATCACGACGCCGAGCGTGCCGAGGATCGCGTACGGGTCGGGCCCGATGACGTCGAGGAAGGCGAACAGCACGGCCTGCGCGAGAACGATCGCGAGCGTGATCGTCGCCAGCCGGTACATGCTGACCCGGCCGGTCAGTGCGTCGATGCGTGCCCTCATGCGAACAGCTCCCCTCGAAGACCGGCGCTCGCCTCGAGCCGCCCGTCTGCCAACAGTCGAACCCATTCCACCGCGAAAACCGCGCACAGACGCGCCGGGTCGGCCAGGAACATCGCCGTGGCGACGCCATCGGCCACGAGCGCCGAATCGGCGACGACCCAGGTGGCGACGACGGCGTCGACCGGTCGGCCGGTGATCGCGTCGATGATGTGGTGCAGCCCGTCGCCCCAGGCCCGCCGCGTCGTCGCCGAGGCGCACAGGGCCTGATCGCGCAGCTCGACGACGCCGAGCGCCTTCGCGGGGTCGAACGGGTTCTCGAGGGCGACGCGGATGCTGCGCTCACCCCGCACGCGCACGTCGCCGCTCGCGTCGACCACCGTGTCGGGCAGCCCGCGCTGCACGAGCAGCTCGCCCACCAGGTCGACGAGGTACCCCTTGCCGGCCGCCCCCACATCGAGCAGCACGGGCGCCGCGGTGTCGAGCACGAGCCCGGCCGGCGTGCGGCGCAGGGCGAGGGAGTCCTGCCAGCGCGGGGCCGGCAGCGGGTCACCGGCGGGCAGCAGGCGGTAGGCGGCGTCGTAGCCGAGCCGTTCGAGGCTGGCGCCGACGAGGGGGCTCAGGCGGGCATCCGTCGCCGCGTGCAGCCGCTCGTAGAGGTCGAGCAGCGGCTCGGCGTCGGCGGGCAGGCTCCACGACCCGGGCTCGCGCGCGATGCGCGCCACGAGGGAGTCATCGCGGAAGCGCGACCAGTCGCGGTCGAACTGCTCGATGCGGGCGAGCACCGCGGCGCGATCGTCGGCCGAGAGCGGCGCACCGAGCGACGATGTCGGGGTGGCGGCCCCGCCGACCCCGATGCGCCACGGCGCACCGATCGCCTCGAACGCGGTCGGCTCGAGGAGGGTCGACGAGCTCACGGTCGGGGCCGCACTCAGCTCTCGACGGCGTCGGCCTTGATGGCGGCGATCGCCTCGCGGAACCCGTTGCTCGTGAGCGACGACCCGGCGACCACGGTGACGTCGAGCTTGTCGATGTCTTCACCGATCACGAGGTCGCCGATGCCGCTCGCGAACTGGCCCTGGTAGTTGGCGGTGGTCGGGTTGTTGGGGTTGGTCGTGATCTCGACATCGGTGACGATGTCGTTCTCGAGCTCGATGAGCACGATGATGTTCTCGCTGCCGTTCGGCGACTCGTAGGTGCCGTTCGCCTGGTAGGTGCCGTCGCGGTAGCTGGCGTCGACGGGCACCTCGGCCTCGGCGGCGGCGGTCGCGCAGCCGGTCAGGGTTCCGAGCAGGGCCGCGGTGGCGCCGATCGGGGCGGCGACGCGCGCGGCGGTCGTGCGGGCGCGGCCGGTCATCATGCGGGTCATCGTGTCTCCTGGGCGTCGCGGGATTCAGGCGGCATCCAGCCGCCGCTCACCAGCCTGTCGGGTCTCGATGGATATTCGCTGTACTGGCCTGAGGGGTTTGCCTCATGAGGAGAGCTCCGCGTCCTCGGCGTCCGCATGCAGCGTGCCGTCGGGAGCCGTGACGACCCAGCTGGTGAAGCGCACCATCAAGCCGGCCCGCGTGGGCGCGCAGACCATCGGCCCGATGCGGGCGTTCTCGTGCGGAAACCGTGCGACCCGCACGAGGCGCCACTGCCCGTCGACGCTTGAGCGCGCCCGGATCACGACCGCGTCGGCGATGCGGGATGCCCGCACGGTCACCGCGCTGCCGACCCACTCGTCGACGCGGCCGGTCGACCAGTCGCTCGCGCCCACGGTGACGACCGCCCCGAGCTGCGGGTGCCCGTCGCTGAACTCGACGCCGGCCTTGATCCACGTCTCGTCGTCGACGATCACGGCGAGCCCGGCCTGGTCGAACTCACCGGTGAAGCCGGAGAGCTCGAAGGTGACCTCGATCGCGGTGCCCGCATCCCACGGCCGCAGCAGCGCGTGCCCGTTCTCGTGACGGAAGCCGTACGCGGTGTCGCGCCACCAGTCGCTGCCCTCCGCTGCCTCGACCGTCAGCGCGCCGTCGCTGCCGATCACGGCGGAGACGGGTTCGCGCGTCCACACCCCCTCGCTGAACGAGAGCGGGCCGAGTGCCGCCTGCGCGGTGCTCACGTGAAGATGACCGTCCGCTGCCCGTCGAGCAGCACCCGGTCTTCGGCGAACCAGCGCACGGCCTGGCTGAGGGTGCGGCTCTCGATGTCGCGGCCGATCACCACGAGCTCGTCGGGCGAGCGCGAGTGGTCGACCCGCGTGACGTTCTGCTCGATGATCGGCCCCTCGTCGAGATCGCTCGTGACGAAGTGCGCGGTCGCGCCGATGAGCTTCACGCCGCGGGCGTGCGCCCGGGCGTAGGGGTTCGCCCCCTTGAACCCCGGCAGGAAGGAGTGGTGGATGTTGATCGCCCGCCCGGCGAGCGCCTCGCACAGCTCGGGCGAGAAGATCTGCATGTAGCGGGCGAGCACCACGAGCTCGATGTCGTGCTCATCGACGGCGGCGAGGATGCGGGCCTCCATCGCGGCCTTCTGCTCCGCATCCGTCACCGGATGCGCCGCGAAGGGCACCCCGTAGAACGCGGCGAGCTCGCCGAGGTCGGAGTGGTTCGACAGTACGAGCGGAACCTCGATCGGCAGCGTGCCGCTGCGCTGCCGGAAGAGCAGGTCGTTGAGGCAGTGGCCCGCCTTCGACACGAGCACGAGCGTGCGCAGCGGGCGCCCGACCGCGTCGATGCGGCACTCCATGGCGTAGCGGTCGACGACCGGCTGCAGCGCGGCGAGCAGGGCGTCGTGGTCGGCGTGGGTCTCGGTCTGCAGGCGCAGGAAGAACCGGCCCGAGCCGAGGCTCGAGAACTGCTGCAGCTCGGTGATGTTGCCCTCGGCCTCGACGATGGCGCCCGTCACGGCGTGCACGATGCCGGGGCGGTCGTCGCAGACCAGGGTCACGATCCAGTGGTGGAGGGTCTCGCTCACCCGCCCAAGCCTATTCGCCGTCGCCGTGCGCTCGGCGGCCGTGCTGTGCGCGCGGCTACGCTGGCCCCGTGCGCCTGCCGTGGATGCCCCTGCTGCTGCTCTCGGCCGGCATCTTCGTGGCGGTCACGAGTGAGTTCCTGCCCGTCGGGCTGCTGCCGCAGCTGCGGGACGAGCTCGGTGTCAGCGAGGCCCAGGTGGGGCTTCTCGTGACCGTCTTCGCCGCGTCGGTCGTCGTCGCCACGGCGCCCCTCACCCACGTGACGCGGCGTGTGCCGCGCAAGCGGCTCCTCATCGTGCTGCTCGCGGTCTTCGCTGTCGCCAATCTCGTCGTGGCCCTCGCGCCGGGATACGCCGTGCTCGTCGTCGCCCGCGTGGTCGGCGGGGCCGCGCACGGCGTGTTCTGGGCGGTCGTGACGCCGTACGCGGCGCGGCTCGTGCCGCCCGAGCGACTGTCCCGCGCCGTCGCCGTCGTCGCCGCCGGGGCGACCGTCGCAACCGTTGCGGGCGTTCCGCTCGGCACCCTGCTCGGGGCGGCGGTCGGCTGGCGGGCATCGTTCGCCGTCATCGCCGGTCTCGTCGTCGTCATCGCTCTCGCGATCGTCGCGGTGCTGCCGCCGGTCGCGCACGGTGCGACCGACCCTGCGAGGGATGCTGCTGCCGGAGGCCGCGCGCGCCGCGACCCCACTCTCGCCCCCGTGCTGCTGCTGTGCGCCACGGTGGTGCTCGTCACCCTCGGGCACGCGGCCTTCTACACCTACATCGCCGCGTGGGTGATCGACGTGGCGGGGTTCGCGGCGGCCGCGGTCGCGCCCGTGCTGCTCGCGTTCGGCGCGGCGGGGGCGGTCGGAGTGGCGCTCGCCGGTGTGCTGGGCGACCGCTACCCCCGCGCGCTGCTGCCCATCATGCTCGCCGGCGTCATCGCCGCGGTCGCCGGGCTCGGGGTCGTCAGTGCGGCTCCGACAGCCTCCGCCGAACCGGTCGTGGTCGTGGTGCTGATCGTCGCGTGGAGCGCGTTCCTCGGCGGGGTGCCGGTGATCTTCCAGGCACGGCTGCTGCAGCTCGCATCCCCGGCCCTGCGCGACATCGGCGCGGCCTGGATCACCGTCGCCTTCAACGTCGGCATCGGCGGGGGCGCGCTGCTCGGCGGCGTGGTGCTCGAGGTCTGGTCGCTGGCCGCACTGCCGGTCGTGGCCGGCGCCCTGCTCGGCGCGGGCCTCGTGCTCGTGGTCATCGCCCTCGGTCCGCACCCGGTGTCGACCGTCGAGCCCGCTACCGGCCGGTAGCCTAGACGCGGATGCCCGCTCCGGGCTCCCCGTGTTCGTCAGCGGCGCAACGCTGGCCGCGAAAGCTCTGCCACCCCATGTCTCAGCACGACCGCCCGTTTCCCTGGGTCGGCCTCATCACCCTCGCGGTCGCCATCTTCTTCCTCGTCACGAGCGAGTTCCTGCCGACCGGGCTGCTGTCGGCGATGGCCGCCGACCTGGCCGTCACCGAGTCGCAGGTCGGTCTGCTCATCTCGATCTTCGCGGGCACCGTCGTCGTCTCGGCGGCGCCCCTCGCCGCGCTCACGCGCCACTACCCCCGCAAAGGCCTGCTGCTCGTCGTGCTCGGCGTCTTCGCCCTCGCCAACGTGCTCGCCGCGATCGCTCCGAGCTACGAGCTGCTCGTCGGCGCGCGCGTGCTCGGGGGGCTCGCCCACGGCCTGTTCTGGGCCGTCGCCGGTGCCTACGCGAGCTACCTGGTGCCGCGCCACCAGCTCGCCCGCGCTGTGGCGGTGACGAGCGCGGGCGGTACCGCGGCCTTCGTGCTGGGCGTGCCGCTCGGCACCGCCCTCGGGCTCGCGCTCGGCTGGCGGGCGGCCTTCGGCGTCATCGCCGCGACGGTGGTCGTGCTGGTGCTGCTCGTCATCCGGTTCCTGCCTGCGGTCGAGCACCGTGTGCCGCTCGCGACCGGCGAGATCCGCATCCCGGCCCGCCGCGATTCGACCATGCCGGGCGTGCTGTTCATCTGCCTGCTCGTGATCATCATCGTGACCGGGCACAACGTCTTCTACACGTACATCGCGCCGTTCGTGCTCGACACCGCGGGCTTCGATCCCGGGGCGCTGAGCATCCTGCTGTTCCTCTACGGCGGTGCCGGCGCCATCGGACTCGTGCTCGCCGGCGTGGTTGGCAGCCGGTATCCGCGCGGTGGACTGTACGGGATGCTCGCCACGGTCATCCTCGCCGTCAGCGTGCTCGCCCTCTTCGCCGGGGTGCCCGTCGTGGTCGTGATCGCGTTCGTGGTGTGGGGCGCGGCCTTCGGGGGCATCCCGACCCTGCTGCAGACGCGCCTGCTCAAGGTCGCCTCGCCGAATGTGCGCGACGTCGGCGCCGCCCTGTTAACCACCTCGTTCAACATCGGCATCGGTGGAGGGGCCGCCATCGGTGCGGTCGTCTTCGCGCGCTCCGGTACGACCTGGCTGCCGTGGATCGAGGCGGCGGCGCTCGCCGCCGCCATCGGCGCACTGCTCATCATGGAGGCGCGGCGCCGCGCCCGCGGCGTACCGCTCACGACGCGCCCGATCACGGTCGTCGAGGCCGAGTCGCCGTAAGTCTTCGACTCTGGCAGAGCGACGAGGTCCATGACCTCTGGGTGGCCCGGAACGCCTCTCGCGCGGGACACTGTCAGCATGACGCCCGCACCCTCAATCGATGGTGTGTTGAGAACGCTTGCGAACATCACCGGAGCATCATTCGAACTGTCTGACGGCGTCGCTACGTTGCGCGGGGCCATCGATTGCCCATTGGTGGTGATTGACACGGCCCGACTCGCGGAGCATTGGGAGGGCTACATCGAGAGCGCCGCCACCCTCTGGCCGAGTCAACCCGTGTCGCGAGGAATCGCGAATCTGCTGTCGATCTACCTGATGGAGATCGACCCGATGGGGCCGCCTGTTCAATCGGCGGAATACGACCGCTGGGGCTACCGACGGACGGATGGTCTTTGACGGGAGCCCCGGACCCCGCCTTTCGTGCACCGCATCCTGTTGAGGGCTGCATGTCTCAACGATCGACCTCTGGCATGTTCTCCGTTCCGTGGCACTGAACCGAAGGAGACCGAGTCGCATGACATGTTCGAGACGGATGTTGCGTGATGCGCAACGCGCTACGGTACACTCGTGATCGCATCCTTCCGGCACAAGGGACTGCGGGCACTGTTCGAGACCGGGAGCGTCGCGGGGGTGCAGCCGAGTCACGCACCTCGACTGCGCATGCAGCTCGCGGCTCTCGACTCGGCGCAGACGATCGACGACATGGCCATCCCCGGGTTCCGATTGCACCCGCTCAAGGGCGACAGGGCGGGCCGGTGGTCGATCACGGTGAGCGGAAACTGGAGAGTGACGTTCGAGTTCCGCGACGGAAACGCCTACGTTCTGGACTACGAGGACTACCACTGATGGACGACCTGAATCTCATGCACAACCCGCCGCACCCCGGTGAGTTCCTCTCCGCGGTCTACCTCGAGCCCTTCGGTATCAGCGGCCGCGAGCTGGCCTCTCGGCTCGACGTCTCTCCTTCGACCCTCAGCCGCGTACTCGCCGGAACGAGCAGGGTCACGCCCGAGATGGCCTTGCGCCTCTCCAAGGCCGTCGGCCGGAGCGCTGAGAGCTGGCTCGCGATGCAGGATGCCCATGACCTGTGGGTCGCCCGTCAGACCCTTGACCTCACCCGCGTGCGGTCGATCGAGCTCGCTGCGTCGTGAGCGCGAGGCGAGCATCCGCGACTCGTCATTAGCGCCGCGCGCGACCCGAGCCCGAGGGCTAGACTGGCGACGTCGCGACTGGCGTTCGGATGGGTCACCATCAGGGAGCGACCGACACGGTGAGGGGCCGTACGCCTGGGCCCCCAGCACGCCCCCGCCGGCGCGCCCGGCAGACCCTCGAAGGAGAACCCCCGTGTCTGATCGACTGCCCTCGACGTTCAACGATGCCCTGATCGACGTCGACCCTGAGATCGCCGCCGTGCTCGACCAGGAGCTCAGCCGGCAGCGCCACACGCTCGAGATGATCGCGAGCGAGAACTTCGTCTCGCGCGCCATTCTCGAGGCGCAGGGCTCGGTGCTCACCAACAAGTACGCCGAGGGCTACCCCGGCAAGCGCTACTACGGCGGCTGCGAGTTCGTCGACATCGCCGAGAACCTGGCCATCGAGCGCGCGAAGAGCCTGTTCGGCGCCGAGTTCGCCAACGTGCAGCCGCACTCGGGCGCGCAGGCGAGCGCCGCGGTGCTGCACGCCCTCGCCAACCCCGGCGACACCATCCTCGGCCTCGAGCTCGCCCACGGCGGCCACCTGACCCACGGCATGAAGCTGAACTTCTCGGGCAAGGTCTACAACGCCACCTCGTACGGCGTCGACCCCGAGACGATGCTCATCGACATGGATGCGGTGCGCGCCGCCGCGCACGAGCACAAGCCCACCGTGATCATCGCCGGCTGGTCGGCGTACTCGCGGCACCTCGACTTCGCGGCCTTCCGCGCCATCGCCGACGAGGTCGGCGCGAAGCTGTGGGTCGACATGGCCCACTTCGCCGGGCTCGTCGCCGCCGGGCTGCACCCCTCGCCGCTGCCGCACGCCCACGTCGTGTCGTCGACCGTGCACAAGACCCTCGCGGGTCCGCGCTCAGGCATCATCCTCAGCAACGACGAGTCGCTGTTCAAGAAGCTCAACTCGGCGGTGTTCCCGGGCCAGCAGGGCGGCCCGCTCATGCACGTCATCGCCGCCAAGGCCGTGGCGTTCAAGCTCGCCGCGATGCCGGAGTTCGTCGAGCGCCAGCAGCGCACCATCCGCGGCGCCCAGATTCTCGCCGAGCGGCTCACGCAGAGCGACGCGACCGCCGCGGGCATCAACGTTCTCACCGGCGGCACGGATGTTCACCTCGCGCTCGTCGACCTGCGCGAGTCGCCCCTCAACGGCCTTGAGGCCGAGAACGTGCTGCACGAGGTCGGCATCACCGTCAACCGCAACGGCGTGCCCTTCGACCCGCGCCCGCCGATGGTGACGAGCGGTGTGCGCATCGGCACCCCGGCCCTCGCGACCCGCGGCTTCGCCGACGCCGAGTTCACCGAGGTGGCCGACATCATCGCCCACGCCCTCATGCCGAACCCCGACGTGGCCGCCTTGCGCGGTCGCGTCGAGGCGCTCACCGAGGCGTTCCCGCTCTACCCGGGGCTGTGAGCGTGAGCGCGACCGGAGCAACCCCGACCGCGCCCGCCTCCGGCAGCACCGCGCAGAAGCTCGACGGCACCGCGACCGCCGCGGCCATCAAGGCCGAGCTGCGCGACCGTGTCGCCGCGCTGCGCGACCGCGGCATCGTGCCCGGGCTCGCGACCGTGCTCGTCGGCGACGACCCGGGCTCGCAGTGGTACGTGGCCGGCAAGCACAAGGACTGCGCCGAGGTGGGCATCGCGTCCATCCGCCGCGATCTGCCCGAGTCGACGACGCAGGCCGAGCTGGAGTCCGTCATCGACGAGCTGAACGCCGACCCTGCCGTGACGGGGTTCATCGTGCAGCTGCCCCTGCCGAAGCACCTCGACACCGACGCGATCCTCGAGCGCGTGCATCCCGACAAGGATGCCGACGGGCTGCACCCGACCAACCTGGGCCGGCTCGTGCTGCGCGTCGACCGGCCGATCGAGACACCGCTGCCGTGCACGCCGCGCGGGGTCATCGAGCTCGTCGAGCGGCACGGCCTCTCGTGGGCCGGCACGGATGTCGTCGTGATCGGCCGCGGCGTGACCGTCGGGCGGGCGATCGGCTCGCTGCTGACGCGGCGCGAGTACAACGCCACCGTCACGCTCACCCACACGGGCACCCGCGACCTCGGCGAGCACCTGCGGCGCGCCGACGTCATCGTCGCCGCGGCGGGCGTGCCCGGCATCGTGCGGGCCGCCGACGTCAAGCCGGGCGCGATCGTGCTCGACGTGGGCGTCTCGCGACTCGTCGACCCCGACACCGGGGTCTCGCGCATCGCGGGCGATGTGGCCGACGACGTGGCGACCGTGGCCTCGTGGATCTCCCCCAACCCGGGCGGGGTGGGGCCGATGACGCGCGCGCTGCTGCTGGCCAACGTCGTCGAGACCGCGGAGCGCGCCGCCCGCTAGACCCTCGCGTGCTGCTGCCGGTATCCTGGGGGTATGGAGCTGTGACGCAGTCGATCGTCCCGCGCCCGAGGCTGAGCCCGGCGGGAATCCTGCGAACCCCGGCGGTACCCCATGTCTCCGACCCTGACCTCGGACGACCGCGCGCCTCTCATTGCGCGCGGCGTCACCCGCATCCTCGACGGCCGTGCCGTGCTGCGCGATGTCGACCTCGTCGTGCCGGCGCGTGCCCGCGTCGGCCTCATCGGCGAGAACGGAGCGGGCAAGTCGACCCTGCTGCGCCTCATCGCCGGTGTCGACGAGCCTGATGCCGGCGTGATCGCGCGTCCCGCGCGGCTCGGCTGGCTGCCGCAGGAGGTGCCGTTCGATGCGGGGATGCCCGTGTCGAGCATCCTCGACGCAGCCGACGCGCCCCTGCTCGACCTCGAACGACGCCTCGAAGCGTCGGCGGGGAGGCTCGGCACCGATGCCGCGGCGGCCGCCGAGTACGCCTCCGCTCTCGAGGAGGCCGAGCGGGTCGAGCTGTGGGGCCGTCACACGCGGCGTGCGGCCCTGCTCGACGGGTTCGGCCTGGCGGGCATCCCGTTGTCGACGCCGCTCGGGGCGATCTCGGGGGGCCAACGGAGCCGTCTCGCGCTCGCAGCCGTGCTGCTGAGCCGCCCCGACGCGCTCGTGCTCGACGAGCCGAGCAACCACCTCGACGACACCGCCGTCGCGCTGCTGCGGCAGCACCTGCTCGGCTGGCGCGGCCCGGTGCTCTTCGCCAGCCATGATCGCGCGCTGCTCGACGAGCTCGCGACCGAGCTCGTCGACCTCGACCCGAGCCGCCGGGCCGCGACAGGCGAGAACGGGGGCGGGCAGCTGGTGCGCTCCGGTGGCGGCTTCAGCGACTACCTGATCGAGCGTGACCGCGAACGCGGGCGCTGGCTGCAGCAGCATCGGCTCGAGCAGCGCGAGCTCGCTCGACTGCGCGCCACCGTCGCCGAGGGGGCGCGGACGATCGACACGGGCGGTCGACCGGCTCGCGACAACGACAAGTTCATCCGGCACTTCAAGGGCGCGCGCGTCGAGGCCGAGGTCGCCCGGCGCGTGCGCGACGCCGAGCGGCGGCTCGCCGAGCTCGAGGCCGCGCACCTGCCGCCTCCGCCGCCTCCGCTCGCGTTCGCAGGGCTGCCCTCCCGCTCGGTCACGACCACCGCGGAGCCCCTGCTGAGCCTCGACGCCGCGGAGGTCGTCGGGCGGCTCGCGCCGATCACTCTCGCGCTGCGCGCGGGCGATCGGATGCTCATCACCGGCCCCAACGGGTCGGGCAAGTCGACCCTGCTCGGGGCGCTCGCGGCGCGCATCCCCCTCGACGGCGGCCACCGTCGCGCGCTGCCGCCCACGCGCACCGCTCTGCTCGCCCAGGATGTCCGTTTCACCGAGCCGCACCGCACCGTGCGCGCGACGTACGAGGCCGCACTCGGAGCGGCGCGCGCGGCCGCCGTGCCGCTCGCAGGCCTTGGGCTGTTCGGCGCGCGCGATCTCGATCGTCCGGTCGGTGCACTCTCGGTCGGGCAGCAGCGTCGACTCGCGCTCGCGCTGGTCATCGCCCGCCCGCCGCACGTGCTGCTGCTCGACGAGCCCACCAATCACCTGTCGCTGCGCCTGGCCACCGAACTGGAGGAGGCGCTGGGCGCCTACCCGGGCGCGGTCGTCGTCGCCAGCCACGACCGGTGGCTCCGTCGCCGGTGGGAGGGCGCGGTGCGCGACCTGGGCTGACGGTGCTCAGCGCCGTCCGGTTGCCAGCCGCAGCCGAACCGGCTGCCCGGGCCGCACCTGCGCGAGCCGGTCGAACGCGGCATCCACGACGACGGCGATCACGGGATAACCGCCGGTCACGGGGTGATCGGGACCGAGAACCGTCGGCGCGCCGTCGGGAGACACCTGGATGCTCCCGCGCAGCATGCCCTCGCTGGGCAGCTCGACTTCCGTGAATTCGCGAGTGCGGGCGAGCACCGCCCCCTCCAGGCGCACCCCCGTGCGATCGCTGCGGGCGGAGGCCCGCCACTCCTCGGTCAGCAGCTGCTGCCACGCGGCGGCCGTGAACCACTCGCGCCGTGGTCCGGGCCGTACGGCGAGCTCGACGACACCGCTGGTCGGCGGGTCGACGGGCACGAGGTCGGCCGGCGGCACCGGGGTGGCGGGCGAGGGGCCGACGGGAAGCACCTCGCCAGCGGTGAGCGGAGCGGGCCCGAGGGCGGCGAGCGTGTCGCGCGACCGCGACCCGAGCACGAGCGGCACGGCGAGCCCGCCGCGCACCGCGATCGTGGCGCGGGCCCCGCTCGTGAGGGGGCCGAGCTGCAGCTCGGCCGCACTGTCGACAACGGTCGCGGTGTGCGGCTCGACGACCCGAGCGCGCCCCTCCGTGTCGACGAGCCGCACGGCGCCCCCGGCGCCCGTCACGGCGATCCATGCCCCCGCCGGCAGGGCGAGTCGCAGCCCGCCGAGCAGATGCTCGAGCGTCGCGGCGCCCTCGTCGTTGCCGACGAGCCGGTTGGCGAGTCGGTGCGCGGTGCGGTCGAAGGCCCCCGAGGCGCTGACGCCGAGAGAGGCGAGCCCGGGGCGCCCGAGGTCTTGCACGAGCGTCAGCGCTCCCGGGTCGATGACCCGCATGACGGTCATCGCGCCGACCCCGTCGATGCCGCGCGCCGAGGCTCGAAGAGCACCCGTGCTCCCGGAGCGACGAGGGCGGGGGATTCCCGGTCGGCATCCCACAGCACCGCGTCGGTGCTCCCGATCAGCTGCCAGCCGCCGGGCGATGAGCGCGGGTAGATGCCGCAGTACTCCGCGGCGAGGGCCACCGAGCCTGCGGGCACGCGCGGTCTCGACGTGGCGCGGCGCGGGACGGTCGGCAGGGCATCGCCGACGGGAACGAGGTACGGGAAGCCCGGGGCGAAGCCGATGAACGCGCACACCCAGGTCGTGCGGCTGTGGCGCTCGACGACAGCCTCGACCGAGCATCCCCAGGCCGCTGCGACCTCCGCGAGATCGTCGCCGTCATAAACGACGGGGATGACGACGGGGATGTCGACGGGCGTCGCGACCTGCGCCGAGGCCGCGGCGCGCGCGTCGTCGCCGAACGCGCTCCCGGCCGTGATCGGCGGATGCCCGCGCAGCCACGTCTCGGCGGCACCGATCCCCAGCACGGCGGGGTCCAGCCGCACGAGCACGGTGCGCGCCGCCGGTACGAGCTCGTCCACCCCGGCCGGAGCCTCCCGGCTCCAGCGGTCGTACGCGGCCCGCACCGCGGCCAGCGAGTCGAGCTCGACGAGCAGAGCTCGGTCGCCGCAGGGGAGCACCCTCACGATGGCGGCCTCACGCGCGCTCCGTCACCGCTCGGAGGCGGAGTCGGCCGCGAACGCCCGCAGCTCGACGCCGGCGGCGTCGAGCGCGTCGCGCACGGCGCGGGCGATCGCGACGGCGCCCGGGGTGTCGCCGTGCACGCACAGCGAGGCGGGTCGAACCCGCACCCGCGAGCCGTCGATCGCCTCCACCTCGCCGTGCGTCACCATGCCCACGGCGCGCTCCGCGATCAGAGCCGCATCGGTGAGCACGGCACCGTCGAGGTCGCGCGGTGCGAGTGTGCCGTCGGCGAGGTACCCGCGGTCGACGAAGGCCTCGGCGATGAACGCGACGCGCGCGCGCGTGCAGGCTGCGGCCATCGCCGAACCGGGCAGCCCGAGCACCGGGAGCCCGCGCACCCGAGCGACGTCGGCGATCACCTCGGCGACCTCCGGGTCGGCGGCGGCCCGGTTGTACAGGGCGCCGTGCGGCTTCAGGTAGCGCACCGCCGTTCCGGCGTGCTCGGCGATGCCGGTGAGGGCGGCGACCTGGTACAGCACGTCGGCGTGCAGCTCGTCGAGCGGCTGCTCGATGTCGCGACGACCGAACCCGGCGAGGTCGCGGTACGAGGGATGCGCGCCGACGGCGACCCCGTGGGCCGCTGCCGCGCGGCACGAGGCGAGCATGATCGAGGCGTCGCCGGCGTGGAATCCGCACGCGAGGTTGGCGCTCGTGATGAGGGGGTACATCGCGGCATCGTCGCCGAGCCGCCAGACCCCGAACGACTCGCCCAGATCGCTGTTGAGATCGACGCGGGGCATGCGCCGAGCCTACGCCTGCTGCCGCCGCGTGCGAGGGCCGGTGCTGCGTCGCGCCCCCCCGGGTGAGGGATAGTCGGCACGCACGCCTGTGGGCAATAATGCGACGGTGACTCCATGCGCCCGCATGGAGAGGGGGGAGGCTGCGCCGTGCCGCTCGGTCTCCCGCCGCATCTCGCGGCTCGCACCACCAGCACCGCCGTCGCCCGTGCCGGCCATGCGGGCGCCGCTGTCTGCCTCACGGCCGTCGGCCTCGTCGTGCTGTCGATCCAGGCCTACCTCCCGCAGGTGATCGTGTGGCCGGCGCTGGTCGTACTCATTCCGATGGTGGTGCTGCTCGCGCTGCTCGAGCGAAGCCCGTCGGTGTTCATCGCCGCCAGCTACCTCATCATCGGCGGCCTCTGCGTGGTGTGGTACTCGCTCATCGCCTCCACCCAGCTGAACACCCCGGTCGCGAACGACGACTTCACCATCGTGCTGCTCAAGCTCGCCCTCATCCTGGTGATCGGCGTCGGCCCGAGCATCGGCACGTCGATCGCCTGGACGACGGCGGGCTACCTCATCGGAGAGGGGGCCTCGGCCGCCGCCATCATCTGGCTGGGGTCGCCGTGGACCTTCGACGTCGTCGTCTTCTCCGTCTGGTTCATCGTCGTCGGGCTCCTGGCGGTGCTGCGGGCCGACCTCCTGAGCGGGCGGCACGCGCAGACCGAGCTCTACCGCGCCGCCCGCGAGGAGATGCTCGCGGATGTCCGACGCGGGTTCGAGCAGCGCGCCACCGCTCTCCTGCATGACACCGTGCTCAATCAGCTCGCCGTCATCACGGCCTCGACCGGTCGGCTCTCCGAACCGGTTCGAGCGGGCATCCGCCATGATCTCGAGGTGATCGTCGGGCAGGAGTGGTTCGATCTCTCCGATTCGACGGCACCCATCGATGCGGTGCTCGAGGGGTCGGCCGAGGCTGATGCGGTGCGCGCACCGCGGGCCGACCGACTGCGAGCGGCGATCGACGAGGCGGCCGCGGGGGCCGTGAGCGTCGCGATCGAGGGCGACGTCACCGTGCTCGATCGCCTCGAGGGTGAGACCTTCGACGAGTTCCGGCGCGCGGTCGCGCAGTGCATCGCGAACGTTCGCCGCCATGCCGGCACCGACACCGCCGACGTGGTGCTGGGCGCGGCGGAGGGCGAGGTCTCGGCGATGGTGGTGGATGCCGGCCGCGGGTTCGCCGTCGATGCGCGCACCGACGGTCGCCTGGGCGTGGGCACGAGCATCGTCGGGCGTCTCGAGACGGTCGGCGGCTCGGCGACGGTGTGGTCGCACCCCGGCCGCGGCACCTCGGTGCTGCTGCGGGTTCCCGCCCGTCCGCAGGGCTCCCCGGTGGGAGGGGCGCGATGAGCGGCCGCGCACCGATGGTCGGCCCCGCCCCCCTCCCCGCCCGCGAGATCACGCTCGAGCGGCTCGACCCGCTCTCGGCGGCGGCCGCCCGTCCCGTGACGACGGGCGCGGCGCTGCTCGCGGCTGCCCTGCCCCTCCTGGTGGCCGTCACGCGCGGGCACGAGATCGTGCAGCCCGCCTGGTTCGTGGCCTCCTATCTGCTCGTGCTCGCCGCGTGCGTGCTGCTGCTCGATCGCTCGCGGCCGACGCGACCGGTGTGGCAGGCGCCGTCGGCTCAGCTCTTCCAGCTCCTGCTGATGGCCACGGCGGTGACGAGCGCGCTGTCGACGGCGGGAGCCAATGAGCGGCTGCGCGATGACTGGGCTCCGCTCGTCGTCGGGGTGCTGCTGATGGCGAGCACTCCCTATCGCCCTGCCCGCGAGATCGTCGGGTGGACGGCCCTGCACACCCTGCTCTGCGCCGGGCTGGGCATCGTGCAGGCCCCGGCCGCCATCAGCGATGTGCCGACCGTCACGTATGCGATCACCGGCTCGTTCACCGTGGCGATCCTCGGTCTTGCCGCCGCCGCCTACGCCCACTCGCTCAACACCTCCACCCGCCTCTGGCAGGAGCGCGCTTGGCAGTCGGCCGCCGCCGTCGCGCGCGAGCAGCGGGCCGGAGTGGCGCGCTCGGTGCAGCAGCGGCGCATCACCGTGCTCAACCACGAGGTCGTGCCGACCCTGCAGCGCATCGTCGACGCCGACGACCTCAGCGAGGCCGACCGCGAGGAGGCGCGGCGGCTCGCGCGGAGCATCCGCAGCCTGCTGGTCGCGGAGGTCGAGAAGGGGTGGGCGCAGCAGATGCTCGACGATGTCGTGGCCCGCCACCCGCGGCTGAACATCGTCGCGACCGCCGACGATCCCGACGATCTCGGCCAGCGTGCCGCGCTCGAGCGCCGCACGCTGATGCGGGCGATCGTCGTGGTCGCTGTCGAGACGCTCTCGGCCTCGCAGCTCGAGCTGCGGCTCCGGTCATCCGATGGGCGCCTGGCGGTCACGTGCGCGATCGTCACGCCCCGGCCCTTCCCGGATGCCCGCCGCGAGCTGCGCTCCATGCTCGAGCTCATCCGCGGGCTGACCCGGCGCTCGTCGGTTCGCGAGGTCGACGGGCGACTGGTCCTAGAGTTTGAGTATGGATACTGACGCGCGGTCCGGGGCCCGGGTGCGTCTGGCGATCCTCGACGATCACGAGCTGCTGCTCGACAGCCTCTCCTCCTGGGTGGCGACCCACGCACCCGACTTCGAGCTCGTGCTGACCGCGCCCACCTGGTTCGAGCTCGTGCAGAGCGACCAGTTCCCGACCGATCTCGTGCTCCTCGACTTCCAGCTGCAAGAGCCCGTGTCGATCGAGGCTCGCGTGCGCACGTGCCGCGCGGCGGGGGCGAAGGTGATCGTGCTCACCAGCCTCGACACGGCGGAAGCGCGCGACCGCGCCTTCGACGCCGGCGCATCGGCCTTCCTCTCCAAGACCATGCCGTTGAGCGAGGTCATGGAGACCGCGCGCCGGGTCATGGGCATGGAGTCGACCGGCACGCCGGTGCGCGATTGGCGCCCGCTGCCCAAGGGGGCCCAGCAGCCGGCACGGCCGAAGCTCTCGACGAGCGAACGCGAGGCCCTCGTGCTGTACGCGAGCGGGTACAGCATGAGCGAGGTCGCCGGGCAGATGAACGTGCAGTACGAGACGGCGAAGACCTACCTGCGCCGCACGCGCGAGAAGTACGCTCGGGCCGGCCGGCCGGCGAGCACGAAGGCCGATCTGATCCGTCGGGCGGCGGAGGACGGGTACCTGCAGTAATGGCGAAGCTCTACTTCCGATACGGCGCGATGAACAGCGGCAAGAGCACCGCGCTGCTGCAGGCCGCCTACAACTACGAGGAGCGCGGGCAGCTCGTGGTGCTCGCCAAGCCGCGCATCGACACGAAGGGCGACCAGACGATCGTGTCGCGGCTGGGCGTCACGCGGCAGGTCGACTTCACCGTCGACGTCGACGACGACATCTACGCGCGCTTCCAGGCCCACCGTGCTGCCGCCATCCGCGACACCGGCCGCGATGTCGCGTGCCTGCTCGTCGACGAGGCGCAGTTCCTGACCACGCAGCAGGTCGACGATCTGCTGCGCATCGCCGTGCGGGAGGATGTTCCCGTGCTCGCCTACGGCATCCGCACCGACTTCCAGACGGTGGCGTTCCCCGGCAGCCGTCGCCTGCTCGAGATCGCCCACTCGCTGGAAGAGCTCAAGACCATCTGCCGCTGCGGCCGCAAGGCCGTGTTCAACGGCCGATCGGTCGACGGTCGCTTCGTGTTCGACGGCGATCAGGTGGCGATCGACGGTGTCGACGTGACCTACGAATCGCTCTGCGCGGCGTGCTACCTCGACGAGTCGGGCGACACCCTCGCGACCGGTCGCCGGTCGGCGGTGCCCCTGGATGCGGTGCTCGAGCTCGGCCCCGACCCCGACTTCAGCTGACCCGGGCCGCCGTCGAGAGCCGCCTCCGCGGTCGGAGCGCTTGCGCTCCGGGCGCCAAAGGCACCAACGAGAAATGGGACCGCCGAGGGCGGTCCCATTTCTCGTGTCGGGGTAACAGGATTTGAACCTGCGGCCTCGTCGTCCCGAACGACGCGCGCTACCAAGCTGCGCCATACCCCGGTGCGGCCCGCGCGAGCGCGGGCAACCCGTCAAGAATAGCCGATGTCGTCGTCCACCAGTGTCACGAGCGCCGCCTCGGGCGGGCAGGCGAAGCGGATGGGGGCGTAGATCGATGTGCCGATACCGGCGGAGACGTTCAGGTACGAGGCCTGATGGGCGTGGTGCCAGACCGACAGGCCACGGGCCCGGTCTCGCGGCAGGTCGCAGTTGGTGACGAGCGCACCGAGCCCGGGCACGCAGACCTGGCCGCCGTGGGTGTGCCCGGCGAAGATCACGTCGGCCCGTTGGGTGGTGAACGCGTTGAGCACGCGCTGGTACGGCGCATGGGTGACGCCGATGACCACGGACGGGTCATCGGTGTCGTCGTCGTCGAGCTCGCGCAGAGCATCCATGAGCCCCGGGAGCCGGTCGAGGCGGTCCCAGCCGCGGTGCGCATCGTTGGTGCCCATGAGGTCGAGAATCGAGCCGTTGACCGTCAGCTGGCCGACTGCGTTGTTGAGCGGCACCCAGCCGAGGCGGCCGTGCAGCAGCGCCTCGAGCCCGTCGATGTCGAGCCGCTCGGCGGTCGCCGTCTCGCCCTTCGACGGGCCGGTGAGGTAGCCGAGCGGGTTCTTCGGCGTGGGGGCGAAGTAGTCGTTCGAGCCGTGCACGAACGCTCCCGGCACGCCGTCGAAGGCGCTGAGAGCCTCCGTGAGCGCCGGCAGGGCATCTGGATGCCCCAGATTGTCGCCGGTGTTGATCACCAGGTCGGGCTTCAGGTCGGCGAGCGACCGCACCCAGGCGACCTTCTCCCGCTGCCAGGGTGCGAGGTGGAGGTCGCTGAGGTGCAGCACGCGGATGGGGTCGGCCCCGGGCGAGAGAACGGGAACCACCTCGCGGCGCACCCGGTAGGCGCGGCGCTCGATGAGGGCTCCGTAGACGGCGGCGGCCGCCGCGATCCCGAGGGATGCGACGGCCGCGCCGCGGAGCGCTCGGCCCATCAGCAGTCCAGTCGGGCCACAGTGATGGTCACCGTGGTGCCGAACTTGACTTTCGTGCCGGCCGCTGGGGTCTGCCCGATCACGATGTTGTCCTGCTCGGGCGGGGCATCGTCGGGAAGCTCCTGACAGATCTCGGCGACCGAGCTGAAGCCCGCATCGTTGAGGATCGTGATGGCGCCGCCGGGGTCGACCCCGATGGTCGAGACGTCGGGTACGGGGATCAGGTTGCCGCGACTGGTCGTGACCTTGACCGTCTGCCCGCGCGCCAGGAGCGTTCCCGGCTTGGGCGAGGCCGACACGATCAGACCTTCGGCGAGGTCGGAGTCGACCGCGCCGGCCACTTCGAATCGGAATCCGAGGCCCTCCAGCAGCTCCTTGGCCTGCTCCGGCGTGAGGCCGGCGACCTCGGGCAGGGTCACGCCCGAACCGTTGAGCAGCCGCGCAGGAACGGCCGGGAACTGCCCGCCGCCGTACTGGCGGTTGGCTTCGGCCATGGCGATACGGAAGACGTTGTGCCGCATGAGGGTGCCGCTCGGCAGGAAGGTGATGTTGTACTTGCCGACCACGTTGCCGACCCAGACCGCGGTCGTCACCTCGGTGCTGCCGCCGGCCATCCAGGTGTCGACGGCCGCGTCGGTCGTACCGGTCTTGCCGATGAGCGGGATGCCGTCGCCGACGAAGGAGGTGCGCGCGGTGCCGAGACCGAACACGTCGCGCATCGGGCCGGTCGCGGCAGCGGCGACCTCGGCCGACAGGGCGCGGCGGCACTCCTGCTCCTGCCCCTTCAGCTCGTTGCCGTCGCGGTCGACGAAGCGGTCGACGATGATCGGCTCGCAGTAGATGCCGCCGCTGCCGATCGCGGCGTAGGCCGCCGCCATCGTGAGCGGAGCGATCTCGTTGGTGCCGAGGATTCCCGCGGGGTTGGTCTGCAGCGGGGTGCCGTCAGCGCGGTGCACGCCCATCGCCTCGGCGGTGCGGCGGATCTCGCACAGGTCGAGCTGTTCGGCCATCGAGGCGAAGGCGGTGTTCACCGACTGCACGGTCGCATCCCACACCGAGAGCGCGGGGGCCGAGGGGCCGAAGTTGCTCACCGGCCAGGTGCCGCCCCACGGTCCGCCGCCGTCCTCGCAGGTGTCGGTGAAGGCGCTCTGCGGAATCCGCGTTCGGGTGGCATCGACGACCTCGCGCAGACCGCGGTTCTGCTCCAGCCACTCCAGGAGCGTGAAGATCTTGTAGGTCGACCCCACCTGGAAGCCGCTCGAGCCTCCGTAGTCGCGGTCGGTCGCGTAGTTGACGGCCGTCGTTCCGGGCGAGCCGCCGCCGAACTCGGGGCTGCGGTTGTCGAAGCGCTTGTTGATCGCCATCGTCAGCACTCGACCGGTGCCGTTCTCGACCTGCGTGATCACCCCGCCGAGGTCGACGCCGGGCGCGGTGGCGGGAACGACGTCCCACATCTGCGCCTGGGCGGTGGTCTGCAGCTTCAGGTTGAGGGTCGTGTAGACGTCGTAGCCGCCCAGGCGCCAGGCCTCGAGGCGCTCCTCGGGCGTGGTGCCGAGGCTCTCGAAGTCCTTGACCGAGTTCACGACGTAGTCGCAGAAGAACTTGGCGAACCGGTTGGCGGCGAAGCAGCCGCTCTGCGGCGGGTTGATCTGCACGAACTCGTCGTCGACCGGAATCGCGATCGCCTCGCGGTACTCGGCCTCCGTGATGTAGCCCTCGCCGTACATGAAGCCCAGGATCACGTCGCGACGCTCCTGATTGGCCTGGTAGTTATCGGGCGTGCCGAGCGAGCGCGCGCCGGGCTGCTGGACGATCGCGATGAGGCTCGCCGCCTGGGCGATGGTGACATCGGAGGCCGGAACGCCGAAGTACTGATGCGCCGCGGTCTCAATGCCGTAGGTGTTGCCGCCGAAGCCTGCGATATTGAGGTACGCGAGGAGGATCTCGTCCTTCGTGTACTCCTTCTCGAGCCCGATGGCGAACTTCGCCTCCTGCAGCTTGCGCTCGAGCGTCTGCTCCTGCGCCTGCGCGATCAGCTCGTCGCGACGCTCGATCGTGTCGGCCTTCAGGGCCTCCGTGATGAAGATGTTCTTGACGAGCTGCATCGTCAGGGTCGACGCCCCCGACTCGATGCCGCCCGAGACGGCGTTGCCGACGGCGGCGCGCACGATCGACTGCACGTCGACGCCGTTGTGGTCGTAGAAGCGGCGGTCCTCGCCGGCGACGGTGGCGTCCTTGATGTACTGCGAGACCTCGTCCCAGCCGACCTCCTCGCGGTTCTCGGCGTACACGGTCGCGATGGCCGTGTAGCCGTCCTCCGGATTGGCCGTGTTCTGGGCGTAGAGCACGTTCCGCTGGGTCTGCTCGTTGATGCGCAGATACTCGGGCAGGCTCTCGAAGATGCCGATGGTGTTGCTCGCGGCCATTCCGGTCACGGCGAGGGCGGGGGTGACCATGACGGTCACGAGAACGCCCGCAACAGCGCTCAGGCCGAGCATGCCGGCGATCGCGCCGATGACGCCGGAGGCCTTCTGATTCTGGGCAGACATATGATCAAGGGTACGCCACCGCGCTTATGACCCCCCTGAATGGAGTGCATCGTGACCCGTTGGGAGTACGTCACGACCCCGCTGATGATCCACACCACCCAAGCGATCCTCAACAACTGGGGCAGTGAGGGCTGGGAGCTCGTGCAGGTCGTGCAGGGCCCGGAGGGCGGGCTCGTCGCCTACCTGAAGCGTCCGATCGAGGAGGTCTCGGCGTGAGCGCGATTGATGCTCGCCTCGCCGAGCTCGGCATCAGCATCCCGCCGGTGACGAAGCCGGTGGCCGCCTATGTTCCCGCCGTCGCGAGCGGCAACCTCGTGATGACGGCCGGGCAGCTGCCCTTCGTCGACGGCGCCCTGCCGGCCACCGGCAAGGTCGGCGCCGAGGTCGCGGCCGACGATGCCGCCGGCTACGCGCGCACCGCCGTGCTCAACGCCCTTGCCGCCGTGCAGGGCGTCATCGGCTCGCTCGACCGCGTCACGCGCATCGTCAAGGTCGTGGTCTTCGTGGCCTCCGCCCCCGACTTCACCGGCCAGCCGGCGGTCGCCAATGGCGCATCGACCGTGCTCGGCGAGATCTTCGGCGACCGCGGCCAGCACGCGCGCAGCGCCGTCGGTGTCGC
>ERZ1066136.375-NODE-375-length-36756-cov-7.819896_pt1 | contig 36756 bp, 46 predicted proteins | sample MGYA00382783_ERZ1066136 | MGnify/ENA primary metagenome ERZ1066136 (study PRJEB33369, sample SAMEA5778366) | biofilm metagenome | biome: Industrial cooling water; feature: Water cooling tower basin; material: Biofilm | place: United Arab Emirates | collected... | reverse complement strand
CGCTGGTCCACCGGCAATGCCTTCGAAGGGCAGGGGGCGTTCTCCGTCTGGGGCATCTGGGAGCCGGTGGGTGCCGGCGGTCCCCTCACCTCGATCTACCAGGTCTTCTCGACGACCAGCGGCCAGCGCTACGACCTGTCGTTCGCCTACAAGGCATCGTCTCCCGGTCTGGGGGCCGATCCCGTGGGATACGGATCGGTCACCGTTTCCAGCGGGTCGATCGGTTCCTTCACCGAGGTGCTGGATCAGTCGGTGCAGGCCGACGGAACGTGGCGGACCTTCCGGTCGAGTTTCGTGGCCACGGGGGCGCAGTCCGAGATCGCCTTTGCGCGGGACCCGAACACGTCCCTGGGGCTGCGTATCGATTCCGTGAACGTGACCCCCGTGCCGGAGCCCGGGACGTACGCCATGCTCGGGTCGGGACTGCTCGCTCTGATCGGCACGCTCCGCCGGCGCCGCGGCGGGGCCGCGATTCCGCAGCCGCGAGGATGACCCGATGAACGTCCTGACTCGCACGGAGCGTGCACGGGAGGCAACTGGTCCCCTCACAGCCGCGACGACTCGATGCGTCGCCCTGACGAGTCTCGCGTTGACGCTCGCGGCGTGCGCGCCCGTGAAACAGGTTCCGGTCGATCCGGGCGACGCGACGCCGGGGATGATCCATTTCGGATCCCTGAATCTCGTACCCGAGATCGGCATCGGCGCCGCCCGCCCGCACACGACAGTGACCGCACCGTGGGACATGGAGTCGGTGACGACCTTTCCGGAGCAGTCGGGCTTCGACGGGAGCGTCCCCAATCCGGAGGCCCTCGTGACGGCCACTGCAGTCGACGCCGAGAGCGGCATCCGGTCCGTGGAGATCGCCGGACGGATGACTGCATGGTGCAACCCGACCTGGAACAGTCCAACCCCGCCCCGGCGGGTGGACGGGATGCTGGCGCCCGTCGTGGTGGGGGACCCGAACCCGGTCGCAGGCGCTTCGGGTACTCAACCGAGGGAACGACGGGCGATCGTCGTGCTTCGGCATTCCGAACTCCGGGCCCTATGTGGCAGTGAAGTCCTGACCGACTTCGAGATCGTCGTCGACGCCGTCGCGCGCAACGGGCTCGGGCTCGAGTCCCGCTCGCGGGCACGCGTCGTCCGGCCCGTCCAGGTCGTGGTCCACAACATGTGGGGCCCTTGTCTGACGGAACTGCAGCACGCCGGCGATCGCGCCCTGGGAGGCGCTCCCCTGTGCAGCGGGCTGCACCACCAGCAGCCCGGAACCGGTCCCGGCTTGCAGACCCACTTGAACGAGGTGCTCGACCGGTGGGGACGCTACTTCGCGAAGCAGGACATCGTGCTGCTCAACGAAGCGTCCTGGGCGCCCTGGATCGACCGGATGCGGATGAGCATGCCGGATCACGCCCTGGCCTATCGGGGATCGGTCGCGATCTTCTCGCGCTGGCCGCTCGGGAACGTTTCGGATCGCGCCACGCCGGCCGTGTGCGTGGTCGACGTCGACGGGACGACTCTTTGCGGCATCAACGCGGTCTGGTCGGAGTACGTGAGAGCGCTGGTCGAGACTCCGCGCGGAACGATGGACGTGATGTCGCTGCACTGGCAGCACCGCCCGGTCCCCGTGACCTCTCACCCGTCGCGGGTGGATTTCGCCAGGACGATCGTTCGGGAGTTGCTGACGTCGAACTGGGCACTCGTCGGAGGCGACTTCAACAGCAAGTCCGTGTGGATCGCATCGCAAGACGAACTGATCGGCGGCAGCGACGAGGAGACGGCGAGAATGCGGGCGACCCACGCAGGCATGCGCGGGCGCAGTCAGCCGGAGATCGCCGAGATGGAGAGCGCCTTCACGAACGCACGGCGGGAAGTCTGGGAGAACGACTTGAGTCGCTGGAGCCACGCGTTTCCGTGGCCTGGCGACTTCGTCTTCCTGCGCAACCGTCTGCATGCCGTGCAGTACACCAACGACCAAAGCGGCGTCATCGGCAGTGATCACCCGACGATCCGAGTACTGCTGATGCGACGCTGACGATCCGAGCGGCGAAGAACGGCCGGTCCTGGCGAATTGCCTGACCGGAGGAAAGCCCGGACGCGCAGGGTGCATGACGACGGAGGATGGCGACCATGTTTCGAAACACCGGCGGACTGATTCTCGCAGTGGCAACGACGCTCTGGCTGTGCGCCTGCGCCAGTCTTTCCGTTCCCGTGCCCGGGGACGGGCACATGATCGCCCCCAACCGGCCGTTGCGCGTGGTCGTGGAAGGCTGGCCGAGCCTGACTTCGGCGACCGTGATGGTCCGCGGCCGGGATGTGAGCGCCCAGATGAGCCGGGTGTCATCCAACCGCCTGGAGGGGCAGATTCCGGCGTCTCCCGGGATGGCGGAGGTCGAAGTGACGGGGGAAGTCTTCTGCTGGTACTGCCGGGGCTATCGTTCGACGCTGCAAGCCAAGCGCCGCGTCTGTCTGATCGCTCCGGCGCCGCTTCCCGGACCCCTGAAGACCATGCTGCCGATTGCAGCCGACGGCGAGGTGCTCGTCAACGAGATCGGGTCACTGCGCACCGTGCCCGACCCCGGGAACGCATCGAGCCGCTTCAACTTCATCCGGCTCGGCGGCGTCTTCAGCGACGTGGGCATGATCGAATCGGCGCAGCAACCCTGCCACTGCCTGCGCAGCCACGTTCCGCTTTCCGGGACACAGGTGGGGCTCTCCACGTGCGACGTGTCCGACACGTCACTGCACTGGCAGACCATCTCTCTGGGCACAGGTACGAACTCGGGTCCCAGAATGATCGTGCGCAGCCGCGCGCCCGGTCGCATCATCGATCTTTGCATGACCCGCGGCACCGATTCCAGGCGCTCGCTGATCCAGACGGAGTGCGACATCAGCGCTGCGCAGCAGCAGTGGGCCGTCCGCGACAATACGAGGGGAACCTTCGACGCGAGTCCGTGGTAATGACCGGGCCGCGACACCATCGCGGCAGGGCGGGAAGAGCGTCGCTGCCGATGGCGACCTTCGCATCAGGACTTCCCGCCGGGCACGAGTGCTCCGAATGGCGCTTCGTACTCCGGTCCGTATGCATTCCCGACGCGGATGGGGACGACGATCGGCCACTACGGGATCAGCGCCGATCCACCCGCCGCCGCACCACCAGTTCGTCGTAGCCGGTGTCGGCGTCCGGCTCGCGCGTCAATGACCAGTCCGGCAGTGGGGCAAGGAGCACCTCCGCCGTGGTGCGCACGATGTTGCCGTGCCCCACGTGCCCGCCGGCTACACGTCCGTCGTCGTCGGATACGGTCATGTGCAGGTGCGCACCGTCGGGTGTGAGCGTGCCGGAGAGGCTGATGATCTCCAGCGGCCCGGGCACGGACTGCGCGTCGCGGCGGTCGGCGAAGCGCAGGCGTCCTTCCGTCAGGCTGCCGATGCCGGCGACCACGAAAGCGGACTCGCCCGGTGCCGCGGCCGCCTCCAGCGCCTTGCGGAGATCGTCTCCGGGACGCAGCCGCACCGGCACGAACGCCACGGCCGTGTTCCTCAGGCGCTCGCCTTGGTCGCCTGCCACTCGTCGAGGATGGCGCGGGCCTTCGGTGCTTCCACCTCGGGTCGTATCGCCTCTCCGACGGGTGCGGTGAGTTCCACCACGTACCCGTTCGGATCGCGGAAGTAGATGGAGTGGATGAACCCGTGATCCGACGGGCCGCGCACTTCCATACCGCGGGCGAGCCCCTTCTGCCGCATGATCTCCAGCACCGGGTAGTCCACTTCCAGCGCGATGTGCAGGTCGAAGTCGTGCTGCTCCTTGAACTCGAAGGGCATGTCGGGCACCTCGAAGAACGCGAGGAAGGACCCGTCGTCCATGCGGTAGAACGAGTGCAGCACGTGCGTCTCGCGACCAGACTTGGTCTCGCGGATCGGGTAGGCGAGCGTGAGCGGCAGGCCCAGGAAATCCTCGTAGAAGCGGCGCGTCTCCTCGCTGTCGCGGCAGCGGTAGACGTTGTGGTGCAGTCCCTTGAGCATGGTGCGTCTCTCCTTCAGAGGCCGACGAACGGGGTGTCCTTGTACGGCGCCACGAAATACGCGTAGAACGCCTCGTTGGTACTGGCCCACGTGGGCCGGCGCTTGATGGACGCGAGCCAGCGCTGGACGTTCGGGTAGCCGGCGTAGTCGAGGCGGATGACTTCACCCAGCGTGAGAATCCCGGCGCCGAGGTAGTCGGCGAGCGTCATGGTGTCGCCCGCCACCCACTCGCGGCCGTCGCCGAGAATCTTCTGGTCCAGGATGCCCAGCCAGCGACGCGCCTTGTCGCAGCCCCACGCCACGTGTCCCGCCTGCGCCGCCGGATCGGGCCGGCGGTAGTGGGGCAGCACCTGCGGATACACCACGCCGTACCCCAGATCGCGCGAGAGGCCGGTGTTGAACCAGTCCATCATCTCGTTCACGCGCGCGCGGGCCTTCAGTTCCTTCGGGTATGCCGGCGAATCGCACGTGTCGGCGAGGTACTTGAGGATCGCGGAGCACTCGGTGAGCCGGAAGTCGCCGTCCTCCAGCATGGGCACCTGCTGACTCGGATTGATCCCGGTATACGCGGGCTGCAGATGCTCGCCGGTCATCAGGTCCACCACCTGCAGTTCCAGCGAGAGCGGATGATCGGCCGCGAAAGCCATGATCGGACGGCTGGTGGTCGAGACGGGGTGGTAGTAGAGCTTCAAGGCGGCTCCTTCGGGCTTGGGGTTCTTGCGGGTCGCGCCGCGGCTTCCGCTCCAGAAGCCCCCGCGATGCGCGCCGCGAGGATGCCACAAAGCCCACCCGACCAGACGTCTTCACGCATCGGCGCGATTCGGGGACTCTGCCACTGTGCCGCCGAAGTCGGCCTCGGCGTGGCCCGGTGCGGTGTTCATCGACTTGCTCTCGTCCGATGCTCGTGTGGCATCGACGCGCCCGTTGCGATTGTCCGGCACGCAGATACGGGCCAAAGTGCGCCGAACCTATCGCGGGGGCCCCGGCGGTTCGTGCCGCACCCGGCGGTTGACGCCCGCGCGCGCGTGGTTTCCACTTGGGCCCCTTCGCCACACTCCAGGAGCATCCCATGGGCACCACGATCGAATACTCCCGTCCGGACGGCGGCACCGTGAAGGGCTATCTCGCGCAGGGGCCCGCCGGCGGGCCGGGCGTCGTCGTCATCCAGGAATGGTGGGGCATGAACGACCAGATCCGCGGCGTCGCGGACCGCATGGCCGCCGCGGGCTTCACCGCCCTCGTGCCCGACCTGTATCGCGGCAGGAGCGCAGTCGAGGCCGAGGAGGCCCATCACCTGATGACGGGTCTCAACTTCGGTGATGCCGCGTCGCAGGACATCCGCGGTGCGGTGCAGATGCTGAAGACCACCTGCGGCAAGGTGGGCGTCACCGGCTTCTGCATGGGCGGCGCACTCACGGTGCTGAGCATGACGATGGTGCCGGAGGCCGACGCCGGCGTCGTGTGGTACGGCCTGCCGCCGCTGGAGTACGTGGACGCCTCGAAGATCCGCGCGCCGATGATCGCCCACTGGGCCGAGCAGGACGCTGCCTTCGCCATTGCCAACGTCGATGCGCTCGAAGAGAAGCTGAAGGCGGCAGGCGTGCGCTACACCGGATACCGGTATCTTGCCTACCACGCGTTCGCCAACGAGACGGCCCAGGGCCCGAATCGCCTCCCGGTGACTCAGTACGACGCGGCCTGGGCGCAGGTGGCCTGGGACCGCACGTTTGCGTTCTTCGGAGCGAACCTGCGCTGATCGGGCGGGCTGCGAACGCGCGTCAGCGCGGCGCGAGCGGCCCGAAGAACCCGAGGATCTCCTCGAGCTTCATGCCGTCCGCGCTCACCCGCACGACGTCGATGCCCTCGGGCAGTGTGCTGCCGTCCGCGAACGCCATTTGCCAGTGGAAGCGGGCGAAGCCGTGGTGGGCGTCGACGCGGCTGGTGCGCACCACGCGCGACCCCGGCCGCGCCGCGCGGATGCCCGCGACGTACTCGCACAGCGCGGGGATGCGCAGAGGCGGCGTGCGCGGGTCGCAGTAGGTGGCGTCCCCGCTGAGCGTGAGGCGGAAGAGACGCTCGCGTTCCGAGGGATCTTCCGCCGACCAGCCGGCGCAGTAGGTGTCGATCAGGTCTTCGAGGGTCATGGCCCTGCCTCCGGACAGTGCATCGCGTCCGTCGATTGTGCCGACCCTCGGCGGTCCCGCGCAATCGGCGAGACCCGCTCCCGTCAGATCTCGCTGCAGAGCGCGCTTGCGGTCGTCACCTTTGCGAACCCGTCGGCCAGCGCCGCGAGATAGGCTGCCTGCACCTGTGCGGCCTCGACGCGAGTGTCACCGAACTGCAAATGCGTCGTCGCGCAGCCGTCGTACGCGAGGGCGCATTCGAAACCGAAATCGGCCGCGGCGCGTACGGTGGTGTCCACGCACATGTGCGTCATCATCCCGGCAAACACGAGACGCGTGGCGCCTACGGTACGGAGGGACTCGAGCAGCGAGGTCTCCCGGAAACTGTTCGGGAAATGCTTCGTGAAGATGAGCTCGTTCGGATGCGGCCGCACGGCGGAATGGATCTCCGCGCCTTCGGTGCCCGGGAGGAAGAACGGATCCTCTGCGCCCGTGCACTCGTGACGGACGTGGAACACGGGAAAGCCGCGTGCACGGAACGCCGCGAGAAGTCGCGCGGCCTCGGCGACGGCGGCTTCGGGCGCGACGAGTTCCATCGCGCCTCCGGGGAAGTAATCGTTCTGTAGATCGATCAGCACCAGTGCCGTGGACATGCGCGTACCCCGCAGACGAAGAGTCGGCACCGCGCGACGATGCCGTTGTCCTTCGCCCTCAAGCGAAATCGCGGCCAGGGTCCCGGACTGCAGCCCACGCGGCGCAGACGCCGGGGAGCACGCGACGCGACGCGGCGCCGATGCCCAGTGACGGTGCACACGCCGCGGACGATGGTGCCAGGAGACCGCGCCGGGATCACGCCCGGATCAGGGCCAGCAGTCTCGCCTCGACGAACGAGCGCACGGTCATGGGCAGCGGCGGCGCCGCCACGCGGAATCGCTCCAGCAGGGCCTCGGCATCGACCGGGATGGCACCCTCGAGCACGGGCGTGCCCTTGTGGCCCCCGTCGCTGTCTTCGCCGCTGTCGACCCGGTTGTGCAGATAGCCGCGGCCCTCGCGCCACGTGAGCGCCTTCTCTTCACCGAGCTTGTCGTAGCAGAGCTGGAAGCCGCTGATGCGACCGTCCGGCTGCGTCCACACGATGAGGTCGAGATCGTGCGACGCGAACCAGCGCCGACCCGGCGACGCATCGCCGCGCAGATGCGTGATCTCGCGCAGGCGCGCAGTCACGGCCGGCGGAGGGCCTTGAGCGCCTGGAGCATGTCGAGGCCGACGGCGAGCAGATCCTTCATGTCGCCGCCGGCGATCGTGCCTTCGCGCTCGGCGTCCTCGCCCGCGATGCGCACGCGCGCCTTCCAGCGGACCGGATGGTTCTCGGTGGTCTTCGTGTACCGGGCCAGCAGCCGGTTCGTCTCGACTGCGGGGATGCGCACCTTGCGGTCGAGCAGGAACACGGCGAGGGGCGTGACCGAGACCTCGCTGTCCGCCACAGGTCGTCGTCGAGTTCGGCCCAGGTCTCGGGGGAGGCGATGTGTTTCGCCGCGTCGCCCGACATCGGGTCCACGTAGAACGTCACGCCGCCGAAGGTCTCGTAGAAGTCACGCAGCCCGCCGATGTCGGGCAGGGCCGCTGCCGGACCGGGCGGCGTGATCTCGTGCCTGAACGTGACCTCCCGCGTCTCGTCGCGCCTGTTGATGCGTTGGCAGAGGAAGGTGCCGGTGTGACCGGCGATGGCGCTTTCGAGGGCGGCGAGCTTCATGGCCGAAGCCTCAGTGGGATATCGTTTTCGAGAACACGTTGAGCACCACGACCCCCGCGATGATGAGCACCATGCCGGCAATCGCGGGCAGATCGAGCGTCTGGCCGTAGAGGCCCCAGGCGATGAGCGAGATGAGCACGATGCCCACGCCGGACCACACCGCATAGGCGACACCGACGGGAATCGTCTTCAGCGTGAGCGACAGGAAGTAGAACGCCGAGACGTATCCGGCCACCACCACGACGGACGGCCAGAGCCGCGTGAACTCGTTCGACGCCTTGAGCGCGGAGGTGGCGATCACCTCGCTCACGATCGCCACCGCGAGATACAGCCACGGCATCAGGCGCCCCGGTCAGGCGTTGTACTTCTCGATGGCCGCCTTGTAGACCGAGTGCTTCGGCGCGGCCATCAGCCGGCGCACCATCGGCTCGAACTCCGACAGCGGCAGCGTCTCGCCCTTGGGGTCGAAGGCGGGGTTGTCGTAGAGCTCGATGAACTCGGCCGTGCGGTCGTAGTGTTCGTGGCCCTTGAACATGTCGCGCATGTTGCGGTCGAGCCCGATGTGGTGGAAGAAGTTGTAGCCCTGGAAGATACCGTGGTTCTGCACCATCCAGAGGTTGGCTTCGCTCACGAAGGGCTTGAGGATCGCCGCCGCGACGTCCGGGTGGTTGTAGCTCCCCAGCGTGTCGCCGATGTCGTGTAGCAGCGCGCAGACCACGTACTCCTCGTCCCGCCCGTCGCGCAGCGCCCGTGTGGCGGTCTGCAGGCTGTGGGTCATCCGGTCCACCAGGAACCCGCTGTAGTCGCCCGCCAGCAGGCGCAGGTGATCGAGGATCGGCGCGGGCAGCGTCTTGGCGAGCTTCATCGCCTCCGGGACTATCCTGGCCCAGTCTTCCTGCGTGCTTTCTTCCATGCGTGTGAACTGGGCGCGGACGTTCATGATGGGGCTCTCCGGTGTGTGGCGAGGGTTCGATTGGCCGGGATGCAGGCGTCGCGTCCATCAGCGGCGCACCCGCAGGCGGTTGGATGGAGCGAGTATGCCGCAGTCGCGGATACCGGAAGTGCGGGGTCCCTGGACGACTGCGCCGAAACGAGCGTTCGGCCCCCGGCGAAGAAGGTCGGATTCACCTTCGTGCCTCGGCAGGCGTCGACCCTGCCCACGACGCCCACCGCGCGGGCGGGCCGCCGTCACAGGCTGGCTTCATCTCGGGGCCCCGCTCGACCCTTGCCCGCAACCGCGAAACAGGACACGATCGATCCACCCCGCACCGTCCTGCGCCTTGCATGTCCGTCGAGACTCCACGCCTGTCCGGTACCCCGTTCATGCGGTACCCGGCCGGCATCCCTCGCTGCAAACGGCGCTGGCCCGGCAAGTGGAAACGCCCGATCGTTGCAGCCCCGGGTGTGAAGCCCGCGCTCCGCATCCCGGTGTTCGCTCTGCTCTGGGCCACGGTTCCCGCGGGGTCCGCAGCTGAAATCGCGCCGGGCCTGGGACTGTCCGGCTATCTCGAAGCGTACGTCAGTGGCGACCCCGCCCGGCCCCCGGACAACACGCGCCAGGGTCCTTTCTTCAACTTCTCCCGGGTCAACGAAGTCGCCGTCAACCTCGCACTCGTCGAAGTCACCCTCGATCGCCCGAACGCGCGCGGCCGCGTGGGACTCATGGCCGGCACCTATCCGCAGGCCAACCTCGCTGCCGAGCCCCCGGCATTGCGAAATCTCTACGAGGCCAGCGTCGGGGTGAAGCTCGGCGACACCCATGACGTGTGGCTCGACGCGGGCGTCATGCCGAGCCACATCGGATTCGAGTCCGCCATCGGTGCGGACAACTGGACCCTCACGCGAAGCATCTCGGCGGAGAACTCGCCCTATTACATGGCCGGAGCCAGGCTCGGCTGGACCCGGGGAGATCGGCAGTGGAGCGCCGCCGCTGTCGTGCTCAACGGCTGGCAGCGCATGGCCCGTCCCGACGGCGTGACCCTCCCGTCCTGGGGCACGCAGGTGACCTGGACACCGGTCACCCGGGTCACGGTGAACTGGAGCACCTTCTCGGGATACGAGCGCCCGGGGCAGCTGCGTACCTTCAGCAATCTCTACGCACAGGTGCCTCTCGGCGAGCGCTGGGACCTCACGGCCGGCTTCGACATGGGCCGTGAGTCGCGGGCGCAAGGCGACGGGCACAACCACTGGTCCACCGTGACGCTCGTCACGCGCGTCCGGCTCGACGAGCGCAGTGCCCTCGGCGCGCGAGTCGAGCGCTACGCGGACCCGGAGGGCGTCGTCGTGACCATCGGCGGAAAGCCGGGGTTCGTGGCCAGGGGCGTGTCGCTGAACTACGACCGGCGATTGCGCGATGACCTGTTGTGGCGTGTGGAGCTCCGCCATGTCGGCAGCCGCGACCCCGTCTTCGCCGACGCCGACGGGAGCCCTTCACGCCGCAACGTGTTTCTCACGACCAGTCTGTCGATTCGGTTCTGAACCACCCTGGCACCGGCCCCCGGGACGCCTGTGGGGTCAGTTCATGAGGGGCACGTCCCGGATGCCTCGGGAGACGGTATCCGACCCCCGTCTTCCTGGTCGAAGGACAGGGATCGACACGCGATGCGTGCCGAAGGTCGACGGTGCGTTCTTGCAGACAGGCGGCCGATGGGTGACCTCGTGTGGCGCCGGCCTGTCGCCCGGAAGCTCTGCCCGAGCGGCCTGTCCGCAAGGTGATGACCGGCCATCCTCGATCGCTCGGGGCGTGACAAGCCCGCCCCCGCCGGATAGCCTTTGCCGATGTCCCCGCAGGAGATCCGCACCATGGCTACCGGTTTCGTCTTCCACGAACTCTACATGTGGCACAACACCTGGAACTGGGCTCAGATCTTCTCGCCGAGCCTCAGCGTGCAACCGGGCGAACATGCCGAGAACCCGGAGACGAAGCGCCGATTCCGCAACCTGCTCGAAGTCTCGGGGCTGCTCGACAGCCTGGTCACGGTGAAGGCGCGCTATGCGAGCGAGGATGAGCTGGCCCGCGTTCACGGACGCGAGCACATCGCCCGCATCAAGGCGCTGAGCGCGGACAACGGCGGCGATGCCTCGGCGCTCACGCCTTTCGGCAGGGGCAGTTTCGAAATCGCCCAGCTTGCCGCAGGCGGGACCATGGCCGCCGTTGATGCGGTGATCGAGGGCCGGGTGAAGAACGCCTATGCGCTGGTCCGCCCGCCCGGTCACCACGCGACGGCGGATTTGGGCATGGGCTTCTGCCTCTTCGCCAACGTGGCGGTGGCGATCGCCCATGCGCGCGCAACGCATCAGATTGGCCGTGTCGCAACGGTGGACTGGGACGTGCACCATGGCAATGGGACCCAGTCGATCTTCTACAAGGATCCGACGACGCTGACGATCTCGTTGCACCAGGACAATCTCTTTCCCGCAGCCTCGGGGGGCCTCGACGAAACGGGCGAGGGTCCCGGCAAGGGCTACAACCTGAACATCCCGCTGCCGCCCGGTTCGGGCGACGGCTGCTATCTCGCGGCCTTCGACCAGGTGGTGCTGCCAGCGCTCTACCGCTTCAAGCCGGAACTGATCGTCGTGCCGTCGGGCTTCGATGCCTCGGGCGTCGACCCGCTGGGCCGCATGATGGTGACGTCGGAAGGCTACCGCGCCATGACGCACAAGCTGATGAAGGCCGCCGACGATCTCTGCGGCGGGCGGCTGGTCCTGTCGCATGAGGGCGGCTACTCGCCGATGCACGTGCCCTATTGCGGCCTTGCCGTCATGGAGGAGTTGACCGGCATCCGCACGTCCATAGAGGACCCGTGGAAGCCGCACATGGCGAACTGGGGTCAGCAGGCGTTGCAGCCCCATCAGCAGCAGGCGATCTCCGCCGCCCGGCACCTCGTCGAAGCCATTGCGTGAACTCCGTCGTGCATGATTGATCTCGCCATGAACACAGGACAGACAGGGACGAGCAGGGTCGCGGGGTCAAGCAGGGTCGCGGGGTCAGGTCTTTCTCAAGCAGGGTCGTGGGGTCAGGTCTTTCTCTAACGTATCCAGGTCACAGGGCCAGGCCCTGGCTGCGGCACGGAAATGCCGCAACCAGGACGCGACCCCGGTGCTGCTGCCCGCGCCAACACAGCGGCAGCCCCTACACCTCGATGTCGAAGTGCATCACATCCTCCCTTACGCCCAGCTTCGTGTAGAGCGCGACGGCGGGGTCGTCCCCGTAGTCCGCCTGCACGTAGATGACGTAGGCGCCCCGCTCCCGCGCGATGCGCTGTAGCGCCCGGATGAGCGCGGTCGCGACGCCGCGCCGTCGCCAGTTCGCCGCCACGGCAAGGTCGTAGATGTAGAGCTCGCTGCGCGCCTGCTCGAACTTCTGGAGTTCGTAGGCTGCGAGCGCGCCCACGACGGTGTCGTCCGCCGTGGCGGCGAGCATGAGGAATGTCTCGGACCCGAGCAGGCGTCGCAAGTAGGCGTCGTCAGGCCGGGCTCGGCCGTAGTGCTCCTCGTCCTCGAACGCTGCCTGGAAGAGATCGAGCACGCCCGTCATGCGTCCGCTGTCCTCGGGACCGAGACGCATGATCTCGAAGCGGCTGGCTGGGGCGTCCTCCGTTTCATTGCTCATGAATGTCTCCGGATGGTGCCGGAACGCCTGCACCGAGACTCACCCGCCTTGCTGCTCCCGAGCCTTCCTTCGGCCCGCCACGGAAATCGCGCCCTCGGGGTTGCGCTTCATCGACCGGATGAACTCCACCTTGCGAAAACGCAGCGCGGACCAGTCCTCGTCCACCGCCACCTGCCGCACCGGCTCGTAGCCGGCCTCGCCGAGCCGGGCCCAGCCGGTGTCGCGGTTGAACTCGCACCGATAGCGCTTGGAGGACGCCTTGGGGTAGACCATCCACACGAGCGCATCGCCGGAGGCGGCCCGGGCAAGCTGCTCGGTCGCCGCTTCGACCTCGGCGAGCGTCTTCACGAAAGCCAGCGCGAAGTGCACCGGCCCGGCGACGGTTCGATGCACCGTCACACCCGAGAGGGCGTCCAGTTCGCGCTGGAAGGCGTCCGGCGCGCGGAGCACGTGGATGACGGTGACGTCGCGCAGGTTGAGTTTTGTGAACAGTGGTGTCATGGGGACCTCACGACAGGGTTCATGCCTTCGCCGCGATCGCTTCGACCTTCATCGCCACGCGCGGGCGGGCGAGACCATGCACGGCATGCCGGGCCGTGTCCGGCATCCTGCGCCTGGGCCACGAACGAGGCGAGATCGGCACGCGCCACGCCGCCCGATCGGCAGCCGGCGAGCCTCCCCACGTGCCGCTCGCATCGGAGGCGCCTGCTATCCGAACTGCACACCGCTCATGTGCACTTTCAATGCGACCATGCGGATGGGCAGGCTCGCGGGGTCGTCGAGTGCCGCGCCGGCCATCACGTGCAAGGGCAGCAAGTGCTCCTCGCGCGGATGGCAGTGCCGCGCCTCCGGCGCCGACGCCCAGTCCAGAAGGTGCCGCTCGCGTTCGCGCGGGCTGCGCGTCACCGCATCGGCCAGCCATTCGTCGAACCGGCGGCTGGGCTCGGTGGACCCCGGATGCCCGAAGCCGGGCAGGTTGTGATAGCTGTTGCCGCTGCCCAGCAGCAGCACACCCTCGTCGCGGAGTGGCGCCAGCGCCCGGCCCAGCGCGATGTGCTGGGCGGCATCCATCGACCGCAGGAGCGACAGCTGGAGGATCGGTACGTCCGCGTCGGGCAACGCCACCATCAGCGGCACGAAGGTTCCGTGGTCGAAGCCGCGCTCCGGGTCTTCGGCAACGGGAAAGCCGGCGCCCTGAATCAGCTCGCGTACCCGCCCGACCAGAAAGCCGGCCGTGGGCGCCGGCCACTGCAGTCGATAAGCCTCCGGCGCAAATCCGTAGTAGTCGTAGAGCATCGGCGGGTGCGGGTTCGTCATCAGCGTGGGCACCGGGGCCTCCCAGTGCGCGGACACCATGAGGATCGCGCGCGGCGCGGCGGGCAGCGACGTCACCAGGGTGCGCAGATAGGCTTCCAGGTCGTCGAGTTCTCCCGGGGGGATGAACGGGATGTCCACGAAGGGCCACGGACCTCCTCCGTGGGAGATGTAGATGGCGGGCAGGCGCATGCAGGCTCCTCGACAGCGTTGTTCACGGGTTCGCCCGTCCCGGCGTCCGTGACAACGGACGGGCGCGACGGCGCGGGTCGCAGGCGTGACGATACTCCTGCGGCCGAATCGCTCGCGGCGACCGCTGCGCGTCCGCTCGGACGCCCCCCGTTGCGCACCGATCCGTTCGGCTTCGCCTGACGTGGGGTCAGGCCTGCGTCGGCCGAGCGCCCTCTCCGACGAGACGGCACTTCACATGGACCCCCATGACCATTGAAGAAGCGACGAACAAGACGATTGCATGACATGCGGGTCGGGTGAGGCTTGCGCCCGCAGCGTGCGGACACGAGAGTTGATCTGACGCAAACACCGCATGCGCGGGCTTTCTCACACTGAGCCTGTTCGCAGTCAACGCAGGAAGGAGAGAGCCATGCCCAAGATGAAAGCCGCCATCTTCGTGGAGCCGGGTCGCATCGTGCTCGACGAGAAGCCGATCCCCGACGTGGGGCCGCTCGACGCGCTCGTGCGGGTGACCACCACCACTATCTGCGGCACCGATGTGCACATCCTCAAGGGCGAGTACCCGGTCGCAAAGGGCCTCACCATCGGTCACGAGCCCGTGGGCGTGATCGAGAAGCTCGGCTCGGCCGTGCAGGGGTATCGCGAGGGCCAGCGGGTCATCGCCGGGGCCATCACGCCCAGCGGATGGAGCAACGCGTGCCTGTGCGGCGCATGCTCGCAGGACGGCGCAGGCACCGCCCATGGATGGAAGCCGATGGGCGGCTGGCGCTTCGGCAACACCATCGACGGCTGCCAGGCGGAATACGTGCTGGTGCCGGATGCCATGGCCAACCTTGCGCCCGTGCCGGACGAACTCACCGACGAGCAGGTCCTCATGTGCCCCGACATCATGTCGACGGGCTTCAGCGGCGCCGAGAGCGCGGGCATCCGCATCGGCGATGTGGTGGCGGTGTTCGCGCAGGGCCCCATCGGGCTGTGCGCGACGGCCGGCGCCAAGCTGAGTGGCGCGAGCACGGTGATCGGCGTGGATCGCATCCCGGGCCGGCTGGAGATGGCAAAGAAGATGGGCGCCGACCATGTCATCGACAGCAGCCGCGTGGACCCGGTGGAGGAAATCATGCGGCTCACCGGCGGGCGCGGCGTGGACGTGTCCATCGAGGCTCTCGGCATCCAGGCGACGTTCGAGGCCTGCCTGCGCGTGCTGCGGCCGGGCGGCACGCTGTCGAGCCTGGGCGTGTACTCGACGGACCTCACCATTCCGCTGGGGCCGTTCGCGGCCGGGCTGGGGGACCACCGGATCATCACCACGCTGTGCCCGGGCGGCAAGGAACGCATGCGCCGGCTGATGGCGGTGATCGCTGCACAGCGCGTGGATCTCGGCGCGATGGTGACGCACCGGTTCAAGCTCGACGACATCGAGGCCGCGTACGACCTGTTCGGTCACCAGCGCGACGGCGTGCTGAAGGTGGCGATCACGCCTTGAGCCAGCGTGCCCGTGGATGGTCGCGCGATGACGGCACGGGCCCGCTTCTGGACGATGGCGCCGTCGGGCACGCCGGCCGGGCCCCGGCACACACGCTCACGCCGCAGTCACCTCCACCCGTGCATTGAAGGTCGCCTGCCCGGCCGAGAACCCGAAGCGGTCGACCGCCGCATCCGGCAGGACCGCTGCGCCGTCGGTCAGGCTGTTCAGACCGGGCCAGCCGTCCCGAAGCCAGAGCGTTCCCGCGGGAATGCGATCCGTCACGTGAGCCCGTGCTTCGAGTGCGCCACGCGCGTTGTGGACGCGGATGCGCGAGCCCTCCGAAAGTCCGCGCGTGGCGGCGTCGGTGAGCGAGATCCACACCCTCGGCTCGGACTCGCGCCGCGCGAGCGTCGGCAACTCACGCCCGTTGTTGTAGAACCCGTGAAAGTGCGCGAGCGTGCGTCCCTGCGTCAGCGTGAGCGGATAGCGGCCCGCGACGGCATCGCCAGCGGGTGGCTGCCACGCCGGGAGCGCCGGGAGTCCCAGGCGGGCTGCGTCCTCGGAATGGAACTCGATGCGGCCCGAAGGCGTATCGAACTCGAGCGTGGGGTTGGCGACGTGCGAGACCCGCAGCTGGCCGATGCCGCCCTGCGCGCGCAGCGATGCCACCGTGGCGTGCCCGGTGGCGGGGTGATCGAGAATCGCGTCGAACAGCGCTTCATCGGACGCCCAGGGGAAGAACCCGTCCAGCCCGAGGCGGGCGGCCAGCTCGCGCATCACCCACGGAGCCGATCGCGTCTCGCCGGCGGGTGGCAGCGCCAGTTCCATGAGGTAAAGGTGCGTGAACGCGGCCTTGCAGCCCAGCTCCTCCAACCAGCTGGTGGATGGCAGCACCACATCGGCGAAGCGTCGGGCCGTCTCGTTGAGGAAGAGGTCGTAACTCACGACCAGCCGCGTCCGCGCGAGCCCCTCGGCCACCTTGCCCGTATCGGCGAAAGACGAAAGCATGTTCGTCCCCAGGAGCAACAGGTTCGCGATGCGGCCTTCGGTCAGAGCCTCGACGAATGCAGCCATCTGGTTGGGCAGCGCGGACCCCGGCTTGCGGCGCTGCGGTTCGATGACGCTGGCCAGACCCCTGCCGTGCGCCGACGCGCCGTGCCTCGGACCGAAACCGGCACCGGGGAGGCCCACGTTGCCGGTCAAGCCGGGCAGGCAGGCGATCGCTCGCGCGGCCTGCCAGCCGTTGTCGCCCTTGTGCATCGAGCTTCCGCCCAGCACGATCATGGCCGGCCTCGTGCCTGCATAGAGCCGCGCGAGGTCAACGATGCGCCCGGCGGCGATTCCCGTGATGGCGGCCGCCCACTGCGGCGAGCAGGCGCGGACATGCTCGGCCAGCGCATCGAATCCCGCCGTGTGCTTCTCGATGAATGCGGCATCGAACAGCCGTTCTTCGCAGATCACGTGGATGAGCGCCAGCGCCAGGGCGGCATCCGTCCCGGGGCGGAGCAGCAACACGCTGTCGGCCTTGGCGGTGGCTTCCGTGTGGCGCACGTCCACGGCCACGACCTTCGCGCCGCGCGCGCGGGCCTCGTTGAGGTGGCGGGCGGTATTGGGCTGGCTCGTCAGGTTGGCGCCCCACAGGAGGATCAGCGCCGAGTGGCGCCCCATGTCCTCCTTCGTGTGCACCTCCTGCATGCCCGTGAGCGCCAGGCCGAAGGCGCCCAGCCCCCAGCAGATCATCGTGGGGTTGAAGAACTGACCGCCGAGAAAGTTCGCGAAGCGCGCGAACAACTGCGCATTGATGCGCGTGCCGTAGTTCGTCGCGAAGGTTCCGTGCCCGGGCCAGAGGGCCGTGGCCTCGGGCGACTCTGCGGCGATGCCCGTGGCAATGCGATCCAGCGCCTCGCTCCAGGTGGCACGCCGGAACGCGTCGTCGCGCCGATCGCGGATCAGCGGGTGCAGGAGCCTCGCGGGGTTTCCGATGATTTCGCGCGACGCCTGTCCGCGGACGCACAGAAATCCGCGGCTGTCGGGGTTGTCGGGGTCACCGCGCACGCCGACGAGCTGGTCGCCCTCCACGTCCACGAGCATCCCGCACAGCGTCGGATGACAGTTCATGGGGCACATGGTGCGTAGTGTCTTCATGGACAGGTCCCGAGGGTCGATCCGAGGCGGGTTCAGCGCGCGAAGGGCTCACCGAAGCGGGGGCGCGCGTCCCATCAGATGAGCGCGCCACATCGATGAAGGCCGGTGGCCCTACGCCATGGAATGCAGACCGATGAGATTGCCTTCGGGGTCGTTCACCAGCGCGATGAAGCCATGCGTGCCGATGGCCGCCTTGTCCTTGAAGACGCTGCCGCCGTGCTCCGCCGCGCGGGCGGCTTCGACGCCGCAGTCGTCGCAGCTGAAGTACACGAGCGTGCTGCCGCCGGAAGGGCAACCGGCCATCTTCACGAGAGCGCCCGATGCGCCGTACCCGCCCATGTCGAACGGGAAGGCCCACATCTCCATGCCGGGAAAGCCTTCGGGATCGGGGTTGTCCATGCGGGTGAGCTCACACTGGAAGACCGCCTGGTAGAAGGCGCGGGCGCGCGCCATGTCCTGCACGTAGATCTCGAACCAGCCGACCGGATTGCCTTTCATGGTGCCTCCTTCGGGTTGCCTCGCTGCGAATGTTCGCGCACTCGCATTGCGAGTGTGCCGCCATGCTACGCCAGCTCGCCTGACCCGGATGGCCCATGCCACGCGTCCTCGAGCGGGCCCACCGTCACGGCCTCGACGCCGGGTTGCGCTTCTAGCCATGCGCGTACGGCTTCGCGGTCGGCTTCGGTGGCCGAGCCTCGACCCGCGCGCGTCACGAACCCGTCCTGGCCGCCGCCGAACGCGAGATCGCGTGCTTCGATGGCGTGCACGATGAAGCGCGCCCAGAGGTCGTCGAAGTCGCGGTCGGACAGTGTGCGCGACAGCCGCAGGCTCACCGCAAATCCGAGTTCGCGGAAATCCCCGACACGCAGCTTCTTGCGCAGGCGGCGGGTTCGGCGGTGGCGGGTTGAAGGAATCATGATGCTCGACAACTCTCGCGGGGCACCGTGCCCGCACCGCGCGGGTTCAAGGCCGGGGATACCCCGACCGGCGCTGGGCAAGTGACGCCGCGCGAGATTGACGCCCTACTTCCATTCGAGATTCGGCTTACGATTCGAGGCGGCGCAGTCACGCAGGTAGAGATTGATGAGCGTCTGATACGGGATGCCGACCTCCTCCGATACTGCCTTGAAGTACTCGATGGCGTCCTCGTCCAACCGCAACGTGATCTGCTTCTTCAGCTTGGCCGAATAGGGATTCTTTCGACACTTGGAGAAGTCGTACTCTTTGCGCATGTTGCACCTTCAACGAGAGAACTTGGCCTCGTCGAACGAGACTCCGTGCTTGCGCAGGTTCGCAGCCGCTTTCCGGGCATCCCACTCGAAGACGATTGCCATGCGGGCAGTGTAACTACAACGTCACTACGCAACAACCTCCGCCCCGACTGGGATGGTCAGTCGCGGAACTCCCCGACACGCAGCTTCTTGCGCAAGCGGCGGGTTCGGCGGCGATGGGCCGGTCGTGTCACGGCCGCTCGTCCGCGAGTCTGCGCAATACCTCCAGACTCGCGCGGGTCACCTCGGGGTCGATGCCCTGGGTGCCGAGCGGCACGCGCAGGTACCCGGGCGGCTGTTCGTCTCCCAGCAGCACCTTCGAGTAGGCGGACTGCCGGGCCGGGCGCCAGTAGTCGGACTCCCGGGCGATCGCGACGATGACGGTCTCACCCACGCCCTCGTTCAGTTGCGCGCGCTCGATGGTGAGCGGCCCGATGTCGCGCCAGGGCACCAGCACGGCATCCCTGCCGCCGACGAAGTGGAGTCCGTGCCGATCGGCCGCGGCGACCACGGGCGCGCGCCACACCGATGGTCGCGCGAGCAATGCCGCAAACAACAGCAGGAACAGACCGAACGCAATCTCGCCCGCATCGGGAGATCGCGCCCTTCCGGTCCAGACGAGGGCTGCAAGGCCAGCCGTCACCACGATGGCGGTGAACCCGAGCAGGGCCGACACCTTCCACTGCGCCGCGCGGTGCACGTAGCACGGCGCAGTGAGTGCGCCGAGCGACGGCGGAAGACCCGGCGGAACCTGCGCGTGGAGGCGCACGTTCGTGTCCCGGCGCGGGTCGGCCGGCGAGACGGGGCGGGAAGACACTCGCGCGGACTTCCGGTCACCCGGAACTGCGCAGGCGCACCGCGATGATCACGACACCGATCGTCATCAGCGCAATTCCGCCAGCCAGCATGAACAGTCCGGCCGCCTGGTTCAGAGTGTCATGACCGCCGGAGAACGACATCAACCGCAAGAGCATGCCGCTGCCGATGAGAAACAGCAGCCCCCCGAAAACGTACTGGATCGCAGCGAATACGCGAGTCGCGGGCGAGCCGTCTTCGATGGGCGGGTCCTCGTCCGAGTACTTCTTGCGCAGCGCGATGTACGCGCAGGAACCCAGAGCGAAAACGCAAAGCCAAATGCCGCGCCGGAAGGTTCTCGTGGATGTGGGCGTGAACGCGGTCGACAGATGGATGAGCGCTCCCATGGCGGCGGGAACGATCAGCAGCCAGAGTCCCTCGACGCGACTCCGTGCCGGAGGCCTGCGTCCGGGTCGAAGACCCCGGCGCGCCTCGCGGTCGTCCCGCAGCAATCGGAACACGTAGATCGCGGCTGTCACGGTCGCGAGCGCGAGCCATCCGAAGTAGACGGCGAGAGAACGGGAAGAGGCGGCGCGCTCACCAAGCAGTCCCACGTGGAGCACCGCCCCGAGGGCGAGCACGATGGCGAAAGCGACGCGCGGCCTCATGACGCACATCCCATGCGCGGCGTGGGGGCGCAGATGCGCCTCGCGCGATTGCCTTGCCCTTTCTGGTCGGCAATCGAACCCGCATCGCGAGCGGCCCTTCCGGCCGGCCACTGCCGATCCGCGGTGGCGGCCTTCTCGGGGGCAATGGCCAGCGCGCGCTCCTCCATGTAGTGGCTGAGCGAGGTGTCGATGGGCGGTTCGTCGGCAGGGTCGAGACTCATGGGGCTCGGTTGTGCTCTCTTCAGTGGCAGGTGGGTTGGTCTCGGGCAGATCAGCCCGCCTCGTTCCGGGCGTCTGACAGCCCGAAGGCCTCCCTTTCGAAACGGTTGTCGCGGTACGGACACCGACCTCGCGACAGCGCGAGCAGACTGGATGCCGGGTACGCGATGAAGAAGAGCGGCCCGAGGCACTCGTACTGCCGCACGTGGACGCGTTCGTGCGCTCTGAGCGCGGCCAGCGCGGCATGGCTCCGCCCGACGATCACGTGGCCGAACGTGATGGCGGCGAAGGGCAGCGTGTCCGCCCAGGCCGGAACGTCACGCTCGTTGGCGCGCAATGCCACCTCGAGCGTCGGCCCGACGCGCAACACACTGCCGCGAAGTGCGAGGACGGTCAGGCCCAGGAGCAAGCCGACGAGCGAGCAGGGTGCTGCCCAGACGATGGCGAGCGCCCGGCGAAGGCGGGTGGAGGGTGCGGGGTGGTTACGAAGTCTCGAGGACATGGGGCGAGACTATCGGCAGTCGAGAAGAAGTTCGATGCGATCGTCGAACGACACGCCATTGACGACCCATCGGTCCTTCGGCTTGTAGAACGTGAATACCCAACGAATGGCGTGGTTGTCGAACTTCTGCAGGTAGATGAAGCGCGCGTAAGACTCCCCCGCCTTCGCTTCGGAGATGAACTCGGTTCCAATCGACGCACCGAACCGCTGCTTGACCACTGGCCATTGGGTGCTGGTCTGATTGGCAAGATTGTCGATCTCGACGGACGGCAGCGGCCAGTAGGGCTTCAATGTGGCGTAGGCGGATTCGAACTTCTCCTGCTTGAGCATAGCCACCGCCTCATCCGTGACCTTCCGGGCCTCGACGAGGTTGGAGAAGTCACCGGAATGCGAGATAGCCGGAATGAAGTACAGGCTGAAGAGGATCGGACGGACGAGGTTCATTGAGTCTCCAATCGGCGAACGATGCGCCGCACTGTCTGGAATTCGGAGGGTGCGTGTTGCGAGGGAGCGATTCCGGTCTACGCGCTGTCTGGCGAACGGCAACAAGGAAGATTACCGCCGTTTGTGTTGATCACCCTTGCGACGGAGCCTGAACGGGCATCCCGTCGCGGCGACCCAGAGACAAACGAAGCCCGAGCCGATCAGCGCCGTGAACATCAGGACGACCGCCACGACGAAGACCCAGCCGATATCGTCGTACGTGTCCCGCGCCCACGCGGTCGGGAGGCTCCAAAGGTACCAGGCCATGCCCAGAGCGCCCGCGCCGAGCACGAGGATCGGAAGGCGCGTCAGCCAACCCAGCCGCCCACGGTCGATGAGCGCCTCGATCGATCCGGCGCTTTTCGGCGGGTTGCCGTTCGGCTGGCGCAACTCGTACCGTGCACTTGCCTCCATGGCCGTGAGTGCCAGGGCGGCCGCCACGAACGCGATCACACCCCAGATCACCAGGCCGTGGGGTTCCGGGATCCAATACGAGAGAATGAACTTGCTGCCAAGGACGATCAGCAGTGCCCACGCTCCCACGGTCAGGTCGTGGGGACCACCCCTGCGCACGAGGTGGGCGTGACACGCGTTGCACGAGCATCGAATCTCGCTCGTCCGCAATCCCAGGGAACTCTTCGGCTCCCGAAACAGCTTGAACCGGTGCCCACAGCTCGGGCAAGCATTGCTTTTCATATCGACGCAGAGCCCCGCCACCAAGGGACGTCGCAGCGAGTTCCACGCGCCAGGGGAACACCCCGGGAAAGGGAGCGACGATTTCTGGCTGCCATCTACCCCGGATACCGCTCGAACGCCGGCAACTCGTGCAGATGCGGCATCCAGCCGAGCCGCTCGGCCGTCTGCACCTGCACGCGGGGCGGAAGGGCTTCGGGGTCGTCGAGCGTCGCGGTCTGCACGTCGACGAGCCCGGGAAGAACGGCGGCATTGCGGTAGAACAGTCCCGTCCCGCAATCAGGGCAGAAGCTGCGCATGGCGGTGCCCGACGAGTTGATGGTCTTGGGCGTGCCCTGCGTCACCGTGAGTGCCGCTTCCGGGAACATCCCCCAGGCGACGGCAGGCGCGCCGGCGGCGCGCTGGCAATCTCGGCAATGGCACACCGCGACGACCTTGGGGTCCCCGACCAGCCGGTAGCGGATGGCGCCGCAGAGGCATTGTCCCGTGAGTGTCATGGTTCGATCTCCTGAGCGTCCATCCGCCCGACGTCGGGCGATGGCCTTCCATTCCACCATTTTCCCCAACGTCCGGTCGTCCGGCGGAAAACCGCCGCACCGTCCGGGCTGCGACCTTCCTCAGAAATCGAGGAAGTCGAATATCGACCAGTCGATGTCGGGAAGTTCCAGCCACGACAGATCGAAGTCGAAGCCAAGGTCGAACACCGAGGACGGTTCCGGGTTCGTCATCACGGACGTCAGCAGCTCGCGCTTCATTTCTGCGTAGTCGCAGGGTTCACCCAGCTCGGCGTGGTAGGCATCGAAGTCCGCATGGGTGTTGAAGAACGCGTGAGACCAGCACCCCACGTCGTAGTCGATCCGCTGTCGCCGGTTCGCGGCCTTGACCTCGTCGACGGTGTAGAACTTCTTCTTTCCGTGGTGCTTCACCAGATCGTTGCCGACGGCCTGGATCTGCTTCCTGCGATCGGCCGGGGCCATGGCGCATGCGGGCATCCTCTACTCCTTGCTTTCGACGAGGCCCGTTAACGCGGCCTGTACGGTAGGTGTCACGAACCGTCCGGTGTATTGGGGCCCCCGGGGAGCGCGGACTGCTCTCGCCAGGAAATGGCCTCGGGCTTCCTCACGCACTGCTTCCTGGCGCGGGCGCGGGCATACGCGTGAACTTCTTCTGCCGCGTAGCCCTTGCCGGATGCCATCGTAGCCAGTCTGGCGGCGATGGCACTCGCAACGAAACTCTCACGCTTCTCGGCATTGACGAGGGCGACTCTGGCCGATTCGGCCGTGGGCTCCCGCGGCGTCTTGCTCATCGCTCGAAAAGCGCCTGCACGATCGCCCGCTTTGGCGCGGCCGCGTCGTAGAGCACGTCGACCCTCCGGCCTGGCTGCATCGCCAGTACCGCCTTCGTCTTGTGGACAGGCATCCACGCACGGATTCGCCTGCCGTCCACCTCGAACAGGAACTCGAGGCGCCCGCGGTCCTTTGCGAGCTTGAGATCGAAGATCTCCCCTTTCGTCCGCGCGCCGCGGGCGAAGAGCCATTGCACTCGCCGGATGCGCCACACCACGACCAGCGCCAGAGCGATGGATGCCCCGACCGGCAACCAGACCGGTAGTGGCACGGCTTTTCGCGCCAGCAGAGGAAAGGCGATGCACACTGCCCAGAAGATCGGGATGCCCATGCCGGCGGCGAGCGTCGGCCAGTCGTGCCAGGAGATCCGGATCGGGCTGGGCGTCGGAGGCGGGGAGGTCATTTGGAAGGAACGCTCTCGATGGCTCGAACGGACATGGGGGCAGACCTCGTCACTCACGCGCGGGCGCGGGCACGCCTGTGGAGCGACGGAGGCGTTGGATCGATCGACGAAGACTCATCCGCCATCGCGGCCTGCAGGCGCTGCCCGACGTTGTGCTGCTCGGACCACGCCGCGAGTGTCGCGAGCATCGGCACGATGGACTCGCCGAGGTCGGTGAGGCGATAGCTCACCGCCCGCCCCTGCACCAGGCGCAGCACCAGCATGTCCCGCTCCATCTCGCGCAGCTGCTGGTAGAGCATCTTCTCGGTGATGTGGGGCACGACGCGCTTTAGGCTGGAGAACCGGTCGATCCCGTGGTGCACGTACCAGAGCAGCATGATCTTCCAGCGACCGCCGATCAGCTTCATGGCGGCGGCGAGCGGGCAATGGGCGATCAGCTCGGCTTCGTTGCGGTAGTTGATGGAGGTCGTCTTGCGCATGGCACTTACCGATTTGTAGGGTTGGCGTTCCGCACGGGCCACCATAGATTTCGCGAAAGCGTACACAGTCGATCCGGTCCGAGGCAAACCCCATGCGCACATCGCGACGTCGTTTCGTCGGCCGGGTTCCGGCAGCTGCACTGGGTGCGAGCGTCTTTGCGCCCTTCGTCATCGGTGCCGCCGCGGCGTCATCTCACCCCAAGGAGCCCTTCCCGATGAACATTGAAAGACAGATCGAGAATCTCGCGCACAAGGACGCCATCCGCGAAGTGCGGTGCCGGTTCGGCTGGGCGCTGGACACCCGCGACTGGCCGCTGTTCGAGTCTCTGTTCACGCCGGAGGTGGACGCGGACTTCTCGGCTCTGGGCGTGCCTGTGAAGCGCATGACCGTCGCGGAACTCTCGGGCCTGTTCCGGCACGCCTTCCGTGCAAAGGAGATGCGGACTCAGCAGGTGTACTCCAACTTCATGATCGACGTGAATGGCGCGACCGCGAGCTGCACCAGCTATCTCCACGGCCAGCACTACGCGCCCGGCTTCGCAGGGGGAGAGGAGTTCCAGATCCGGGCGGCGTATCAGGACCGGCTGGTGCGGCAGGACGACCGGTGGAAGATCTCGGCCACGAAGCTCACGGTCTTCTTCGTGACGGGCAATGCCGCGATGGTGGCGTGACGTCCGGCCGCCCGCGCATCGAACGAGATCGCGTCAACGGGCGACCCGCGGCGCGATCCGCCGTCAGCCGCGCACGCAGATGAAAAGGCGCCCGTTTGCCCGCGCGTGTTCGGCGAGCCGCAGCTGGCACCACAACAGCGCCATCAGCGTTTCGAGATTCTCGGCGTCGGCATCGCGAGCCGTCGCGTCGCGAAACGCGGCAAGCGCGTCCTGCAGGGAGGGCGGTGCCAGCGCGACGGCACGCCGCAGTTCGGCGTCGTCCGCCAGTTCGCGCGCACCCTCGGGAAGCCGCAGCGGATCCCGCGCCGCGCCTTCGAGGAGCCCGGTCAGGCGGGCGATGAGCTCGTCGAGGCCAGCCGCATCGGCCACCTTGGCGAGTGCATCTTCCGTCGGCAGATGACGGATGCCTTCCAGCTGCGCGAGCTCCCCGATCCGGGCGCCGATCCAGCCGTTGCGCGAGAAGACCATGACCGAGTGCGCGTCTTCGAGCGGGACGGGGCCGAGGTCGTCGAGGGAGCGGAGGCTCGCGGGGAGCGCAGTCGACGGCACGCTGGCCGTCAACATCACACCGACGAAGGACATGCGGACCTCATTGCAAGCCCGGTTCGCTCAGCCAAGCGGCGAGCGACGGGCGACAGATGGCCACGACCCCGCCATGCCCCGGTTTCGATACCCCGGCGAACGGCACGACCGATCAGTCATCGCTCAGCGCGACGGTGATGAAGTCCTTCGACTTGCCGACCTGTTCCGGCGCGCCCTCGGCCCGGAACTTCCGGAACAGACCCTTCGGCACATACCGCTGTGCCCAGGCCGTTCCGTCGTCCGAGCCTCGCGTACAGGCCATGACGACGATGGCGTCCCACTTCTTTCCGTCGGCCAGGGTAATCCGCGTGTCGATGGCGAGCGCGCAATGGAGGGTCTCGGGGGCGTGGCTCCTGATCGCGTCGCAGGCCAGTTCCATCGGATCCTTGGCTCCGCTCTCGTCGAAGAGGATCATCATCTTGCCGGTATCGTCGAAAAGCAGCGGATGAAGAGGACTGCCCGCGGCCTCGACCTGCTTGATGCCCTGGGCGAGCGCGAGCTCGACCAGCTTCGACAGTTCGACGCGTTGTGTCTGTTCGGCGGCCAAGGCGTGACTCCTGCGTTATGCCATGGACGTTCTGGAGCGCACACAGTGTGCCAGCGGGCCCCGAGCTCGAGATGCTCGCGGTCGCCGAGCGCCCCGGGGACGGCGGGCGTCGCGTCAGGCCGAGACCCGCTGCATGAAGACGCTGTTCGGGTCCTCGACGTAGTCCCCGAAGGGCTCGCACCTTCCGTATCCGAACCGCTCGTACAGAGCGATGGCCGCCGTCTGAAGATAGCCGGTCTCCAGCACAAACCGGCGGCAGCCGCGCCGCTGCGCCTGCGCCTCCAGAAAAGCGAGCAGCCGCCTGGCCACGCCGCGGCCCCGGTGTGACGGCCGGGTGTACATCCGCTTGAGTTCGCCGAACTCCGGCTCGATGACGATGGCCCCGCAGGCGATGGCTTCACCACTGGCATCCCGAGCCACCGCGAAGAGCACGTTGGCGCGGGACAGCGCTGCGAGGTCGATGCCGTGATGGCTCTCGGGCGGGTAGAGCGGCCTCTGATAGGCATCCAGCTCGTCGATGAGCGCGATGACCTCCGCCTGGTCGGGAGACTCGAGCGCGATGCTCACGTCGGCGTTCATGGGGCGCGTCTCGCCGCCGATCGGCGGGAGCCTCGCGTCGCGCGAGGTCCGCCGACGGCGCCTGAAATCAGGAGACCGCCTCGCACTGCCTGATGCACGCCAGGCACGCTTCGTAGCAGGCCTTGCACTCCGCGTGGTGGTTCACGTGCGGCTTGCAGGCGTCCGCGCACTCGGTGCAGCCCTGGATGGCAACCTTTGCGAGCGCGGGGACGAGCGGGGCGCCCTGCGCCGCGAGGTTCTGCAGCGCTCCGCACAGGCCGAGCATCTGGTTGATGGACTTGGCGCAGTCGCTCATGGAGTCATCGCCTTCCGACAGGAGGCGGATGCAGTGCGCGAGGCACACCTGGCCCGTCGCGACACATTGCGAGGCGGCGGAAACGAGATCGGCATTGGGGCCGCGGGCGTCTCCGGAGTGACCGGATCCGTGCTCATGGTGCTCGTGCCGCGCGCTCACCGTCTGGGCAAGGGTGGCGAGGGACGCCATGGCAACGGTGTTCAAGAGATGACGGCGGTTCATTTCAGCTCCTTGTACAAAGTGGACTTCCCGTGTTCGGGGGTGAGGGTCGGCATGGGAGGGCAACGACCCGGGGTCGGGGTTGGGATGCGTTCATTCGCGAGCTCGCGCCGGGCCTCGGACAGGATGTGCAGGCCGCCGCGGATGACGAGGACCGCGATTCCGCAGCCGATGACAAGGTCGGGCACCGGCGAGGCCGTCCACGCCACCAGAGCACCCGCGATGATCACACCCAGGTTGGCCAGAACGTCGTTGGTGGAGAAGATCCAGCTCGCCCGCATGTGGACTTCGCCGTTGCGATACCTCGACAGCAGGGCGAGGCAGCTCACGTTGGCCACGAGCGCCAGCCCGCCCATGCCGACCATGAGAAGCGACATCGGCTCGGAGCCGGCGACGAACCGGTGCCCCACCTCCACGATCACCCCGACACCGAGCAGGCATTGAAAGACGCCGCTCAGATAGGCCGCGCGGGCCTTGTGCAGTGCTGATCGACCGACGGCATACAGCCCGATGCCGTAGACGGCGGCATCCGCGAACATGTCCAGCGAGTCGGCAACGAGCCCCGCCGACTGGGCGACGATGCCGGTCACGCTTTCGACCAGGAACATCACCGCGTTGATCGCCAGCAGGAGCTTCAGGACGCTGGCCTGCCCGGCGTTGCCGACCTCGACTTCGACTTCACACTCACATGACACGAGAGGATTCTCCCAGGACGACCGCCTCTCCAGACAACGGGCCGCCGGAGCGGTTCACCGGGGCGTGCCCCCGGGGGCGCCGGTGGACCTGCGGACGAGCGGGAGATTTTCCACCACTCGAGCGCGGAATGCGGCCACTGTCCAAGCGGTGCCCCCGGGGGTCGCGTCCGAGCCAGACCTCCTAGCGCATCGAGTTCAGCCCGAACATGTTCCCTTCCGTATCCATGCACACCGTTACCCAGCCAAACTGGCCGATCGGGAATTTCGGGCGCAGGACTCTGCCGCCAGCCGCGGCTACCCGGGCCTCTTCCACGGCACAGTCCGCCACACTGAAGTAGACCATGGTGCCGCCGGGCCCCGGGCGCGCGTGTGACGACTTCACGAGCGCGCCGCCGGCGCCGTATGCGCTCATGTTCGCGGAGAAAGCCCGCATGAGCGTCTCTCCTGTCGGATCATCGATCGTCTCCAGCCGCTGTCGGAACACGGCCTCGAAGAAAGCCGAGGCGCGGTCCATATCCTCCACATACAAGTCGAACCAGCCCACTGCGTTTGCGCTGTCCATCGCATCCTCCTCGGTTACGGGTGAGGCCTCAGGCTAGCGAGCTTGTCCTGCACGGTCTTGTATGGATCAGACACCGAAGCGTTTCCGGTACTGCACCGGGGTGTAGCCGATGGCCTGCCTGAAGGCATGGGTGAAGTGGGCCTGATCGGCATACAGATCGAGGTAATGCCTCCGGAACGACTGCTGCAGTCGCAGCACCTTGAGCAGGTCGTGCGGGGCGAAGCCTGTGGACCGCTTCAGTGTGCGCTGCAGTTGCCGGGGAGAGAGGTCGAGCAGCGCCGCCATGTCCGACACGGACCGAATGGCGTCGAGGTTCGAAAGGATGCGCGCGGTGAGCCTGTTCGCACGGACGTGGCCGTGCGCGATGCACCATCGCACGAGTTCCGAGAGCCCATGCGTCATCGCGCTGAACTCGAGACCCGCCAGAAGCTGGTTGGTCCTGATCAGCGGCAATGCACCCACATAGGCCGTACCGACGTACCTGTCCGTCAGCTCGTTACGGTCGCCCTGCCAGACGCCAGGATAGAGCTGTACCCCGACATAGTGGAACGCCCTGCCAAGGTTGAGAGTCGTGGCTTCGGTGTGGAGTGCCGTGATGCCTGCAATGGAGGTGTCGATCTGGTTGAACAGGAGGTTCACGCATGCATCGGGCAGTGCGTGGTAGCTGAAGTCCTCCTGCAGCGTGGCAAGTGTCCGAAGCTCCCAGAAGCAGTGGACCACGTCGGCGAGATCGTCGGCGGGAGGCAGCTCCGAATACCGCACGGCCTGTCCGCGAAACGAGAATCCATCCTGGGCTGGGGAGTACATGGGGCATCGGTCGGAGCGTGCAGATCGGCGGGAACACACCGATCTGCGTTTCCCGGAGCGCGCCGGGTTCGAGCCGGGCCGCCTTGGCCGGCTTCTGTTGCTGCCGATAGTACGATCGTTCGGGCTCGGCTGTCGGAATGCTGCCGATCGGCCGGAGAACAGTCACGGCCTGACTCGTACGCTCGCCGGACGCGTCATCTGCCCGATGTCGGGAGACTCGGTTTCCGGACCGGGGACGACCAGGTTGCGGTTGACGCCCGGCCCGGCAGGTCAGAGGGTTCTGCCATGCAGGAATGCTTCCAGGAAAAGACGTGACGCGCTCACCGGAGACTGACCGGGGTGGTACTAGGCAGGCAGCCAGCGCCACCAGAACGGTTTGCTTGTCTCTCTGGCGCCGCGCTCCTTCAGCAACCTGACGAACTCCTCGTACCCGTTCTCCCTGGCCGCTTGCAGCGGGGTCAGGTCATCCAGCTCGGAAACGAGATTGGGGTCGGCCCCGTGCTCAAGCAGATAGCGCGCGACTTCGAGGTGTCCTTCGACAAGGCTCGTGACGAGCAGGGAGCGGAGAATCTCCGCGTGCTGGTGGTTCGGGTCGAGGCCTTCGTTGATATGGTGCTTGACCAGCGCCAAGTCGCCACCGACGGTTGCCTTGTACAGCTCCTTCCAGTCGCCTGCCGACATGGCACCTCTCTTTCGGTTCTCGAGGATCGGGAAGACACTTCCTGCACGCACAAGTCTTCTTGTGCCGGCGGGGTCCACAACGGATTCACCTTTGCTCGACCAACGTGAGGAAGTCGCCGGCAACACTGCATCGTCGGCGATCGAGCGATGAACAAGGGGGACCTCACAGCCGCGGATCCACCGGCTCGCTCTCCAGCGCAAGGACGCCGAACACGCACTCGTGAACGCGGCGGAGGGGTTCCTTGCGCACGAAGCGCTCCAGGCCTTCGATGCCGAGCGCAAACTCCCTGAGCGCGAGCGAGCGCTTCACGGACAACCCGCGCGAACGCAGCCGCTCGAGGTGCTCGGGAAGCGTGTACTCCATGCCGTAGATGATTCGCAGGTACTCCGGGCCCCGGCACTTGACCGCGGGCTGCACGAGGCCGCGCCGGCCCCGGGCGACAAACTCCAGCGGCTTGATCACCATGCCTTCGCCGCCGCGAGCCGTCAGTTCCTCCCACCACCGGACGCCCTCGGCCTCCGACGCAGCATCGGTCACGTCGACGACCTGATGCGACGTCGCCAGGAGTAGCGGATCGCCGGCGGCACTCAGCCTCCCGCACATCTCCATGTGCCACGCATTGCTCCGGTCGACGTGAACGCAGTTTTCGCTGGCAAGGAGGTGGAAGGGCGCGACCCGCAGGTCGTCGATCGAAGCCACGGGCCAGCAGTACCGCCGGTACGACTCGACATACTTGTCTGCAAGCATCGCGCGGTCGCGCGTGCGGTCCCGGAGGGCGCCGACTGCGACGCCCCGGGCGGCCGCACGCTCCAGCGCCGACACGGCCTCGCGAAGCGCCGCGCGCGAGGCCGCGCCAACGGCCGCGTATTGGGTCCGGACCAGCTCCTGCGCCTTTGCTGACCAGGGCATCAGCTCACAGTCGAGACACATCCACTCGGTTTCGAGCGCCTGCCAGAGCCCGGCCTCGTCGGCTGCCCGGCGGATACGAAGCAGGAGTTCCTTCTCCAGTGCCGGATCGTCGAAGAAGCGGCGGCCCGTGCGCGTGTAGACGATGCCGTCCTCGTCCTCGGCGATGCCGAACCGCTTTCGGGCGACGTCCGCATCCCGGCACACGATGATCACGGCGCGCGAACCCATGTGCTTCTCTTCGCAGATGACCTTCGGGATGCCCTCGTGCCGGTAGTAGGCGAAGGCCTGCGCCGGGTGCTCCAGCAGTCCTCCGTCCGGCGCGGTGTCCGACGGCGACATCGTCGGCGGCAGGTAGATGAGCCACTTCGGATTCGCCGCGAACCGGCTCATCACCTCCAGCGCCGCGATGGCGTTCTCCTCCCGGACGGTGACCGCGTGGTGGAAGCGCGTCGTCAGGATGCGCTTGCCGAGCACGTCCTCCATGTCGAGAACGTCGTCCTGCTCCTGCTGCGCCGTGAGGGCCGGGGCCGGGGAGCCTGGCTCGACGGCCGGCTTCTGGTACTCGTACCAGACCCGCTCGGCCGGAACGGAAACGAGTTCCTTCTCCGGGTAGCGAAGCGCGGTGAGCCGTCCGCCGAACACGCATCCCGTGTCGATGTTGATGGTGCCGTTCAGCCACTCGGGCTCGGAAACAGGCGTGTGCCCGTACACGACCATCGCACGCCCTCGATACTCGCGGGCCCAGTCGTAGCGGACGGGGAGCCCGAGGTCATTGGTCTCGCCGGTGGTCTCGCCGTACAGCGCGAAGTCCCGGACCCTGCCGGAGCCGCGTCCCTGCATGGATTCCTTCATGCCTGCGTGCGCAACCACCAGTCTCCCGTCGTCCAGCACGTAGTGCGAGACGAGCTTGTCGATGAAGTCTGTCACCTGTGTGCGGAACTCGGGCGGCTCCGACTCCAGTTGTGCCAGCGATTCCGCAAGACCGTGGGTGATCTGGACGTCCCTGCCGCGCAGCTTGCGCAGCAGCTTCATTTCGTGGTTGCCGGGGACGCAAAGCGCGGTGCCGGCCTCGACCATCTTCATGACGATGCGGAGGACGCCCGGGACGTCGGGCCCGCGGTCGACGAGATCACCGAGAAAGACGACCTTCCGCCCCTCTGGATGACGGGCCGCGCCGACGTCGTAGCCCAGCCGCCCGAGCAGAGCTTCCAGCTCGGACCGGCATCCGTGGATGTCTCCGATGATGTCGAAGGGGCCGTGTTCGCCGCGCCGGTCGTTCCAGAGCGGCTGGCGTTCGATGCTCACCTGCTCGACCTCTTCGGGCGACTGCAGCACGAAGAGGTGCCGGAAACCCTCTCGCTGGAGGCCGCGCAGCGAACGACGCATCTGCTGGGCCTGCTGCCTGATGACGTAAGGCCCGAAGTCGCGGTCCGGCCGCGCCATGTTGCGCTCGTGGCAGATCTTCTCGGGGATGTCGATCACGATGGCGACGGGCAGACAGTGATATTGGCGCGCGAGGGCCACGAGAGGCTTTCTCGCCTCGGGCTGGACGCTGGTCGCATCGACCACGGTGAGCCTGCCCGCCGCGAGACGCTTCGCAGCGATGAAGTGCAGCACCTCGAAGGCGTCGTTGGTCGCGGCCTGACTGTTCTCGTCGTCGCTGACGAGGCCGCGACAGACGTCGGATGAGATCACCTCGGTCGGCTTGAAGTGCTTCCGCGCGAAGGTGGACTTGCCGGCGCCGGAAGGCCCGACGAGCACGACGAGCGAGAGTTCGGGGAGGGTGATCTTCATCGCGTGAACGCCGCCATCTGTGTCGGAGCACCCAGCGCGGGATCCTCCGGGCCCACCCCGACGAAACGCACGCTGTACTGGAAGCGGTCGGCGATCTGCTGCGCCCACGCCGTGAACTCGGCCCTCGACCACTCGAAGCGGTGGTCCCTGTGGCGAAAGCGGCCGGCGGGCAGATTCTCGAACTTCACGTTGTACTCGGCATTGGGCGTCGTCACGATCACCATGCCCGGTCGGGCGAACCCGAAGACGGCCCGCTCGAAGGCGGCGAGCCGGGGAGGGTCCAGGTGCTCGATGACCTCGACGATCGCAGCGGCGTCGTATCCCTCGAGCCGCCTGTCCCGATACATCAGAGAGCCCTGGAGCAGCTTGAGGCGCTCGCGCTGCTTTTCCGGCATGCGCTCGACCCGGAGCCGGTCTCCGGCGATTTCCAGGGCTCGATGAGAGACGTCCATGCCGACGATCTCGTCGAAGGACTTCTCCTTGAGGAGCGCCCGAACGAGCTGACCCTCGCCGCAGCCGAGGTCCAGAACACGCCGGGCGCCGCTCTGCTTGAGGGCCGCGACGACCGTTCCGATCCGCTGCTCGCCCAGGCTGATGCGCTTCTCGATCTCTGCCTCTTCCCGGGCAAGCGCTGCCTCGGCGTCATCCGGCGCCAGCGGCTCCTCGGCAAGCAGTTGCTCGATCACCTGGCGGGTCAGGCTGCGCTGGTGCTTCAGGTAGCGCCGGGCGATGACCTCGCACTCGGGATGCGCGGCGAGCCATCCCTCGCCCCGTCGAACCAGCTTCTCGACTTCGTCGTCGCCCACCCAGTAGTGCTTGTCGTCGTCCAGAACAGGGACGAGCACGTAGAGGTGCGTGAGCAGATCGCTGAGCCGCTTGCTGCCCGAGATCGTGACGGTGAAGTAGCGGCTCGGTCCCCAGTCTGCGTTCATCTCGTCGAGTGCGTGCGGCTCAGCGTGCACCTCGTAGCCCAGAGGTTCGAAGAGCCGCCGCAGGAAGGCCTCGCCACCGCGACAGGGCAGCACCGACAGACGCGCCTCGAGCGGAATCTCCTGACCTGCCAGCTCCGGTCTCTCCTTGCTGCGGCCCGAAAGTGCCGTGCCGAACACCTGGGCGATCGCGACGCTCAGGAAGGAGGACGCCACGTAGGGGCGGTCGTTGACGTATTGCTCCAACGTGCGGCCTTCGCCGGGCGGGCCCTTTCGTCCGCGCACCAGCCCGATCGGATCGACCTCGAGGAGCAGGGCGGCGGTGCAGCGGTCGGGTTCCGCCTCGGGGTAGAAGACATGCGCCTTCCCGAAGGCAAGCTCCGTCGTGTGCACGTGAGACGGGTTCTTGTGCAGCAGGTACCCGAGGTCCGTCGCCGGCGAGGTGGTGCTCGTGATCGTCAACAGCATGGTTGCTTGATGTAGCGCATGTGTTGTGGCTTCCGGTAGCGAATGTCGTGGCGCCTCGAGGCCGCACCACCCATGCACATCGGACTGCGAGTTTCAGGGGCAGCTCGGGCCGGAAGGGGCTCGGCGCTGTGCGCTTCGTCCGTCAGACGCCCGCGCTGACTCCGACCACGGAGGCCGGTGCGGCTCGCGCGGAAACTGGCGGTGCCAGGCCTGCAGTGCACACCGGCCCCACGGCACCTGCCGTGGCAGGTCAGCGGTTGCGCGAGGCTTCAGACCGGGACTCTTTCCGGCAGCTGTCGAGTCACTTCTTCACCTCGACCCACTTCCCCTCGAAGCCGGTGCAGAGCGACTGCAATGACTCCTTCGAGTCGGCGAAGTCCTTCCCGCCGTAGTAGACGAAGTCTGCCTTGCCGCCCGCATTGGGCGGTCGTATTCCCACGCACCGCGCCACGACTGCGCTGGTGATCACTTGCCCGCCATCTCTGACCTTGGCGGAGGACGGACAGCTCGCGGCTCGGCGGATCTGATCACCCTCCACCATGGGCTTGCAGAACTCCCGCTCGAGGTTCTGCGGAGAAATGTTCTCCGTGCAGCTGTTGGCGCTCACCACGGGCTGGCCCCTGAGATTCCACTCGGCCCAACAGGCCTGAGCATGCACAACGCCCGACAGGCTCATGAGTACGATAGCGGCGAGAATTTTCATGTCGGTCTCCAATTGGCGTGCGAGGTGCGCAGACATCGACCGCAATGCTCGAGCATTGCGTTCTCCATGCCGGCCGACTCGGAACGTCGGCGCCCCTGCAAGCGTGGAACACGTGCGAGATGGGCTGCGATCCCCACTGCATCTGCAAGTGCCGAAGCGTAACCCCGACGGGCCGAATCACAAAGAGGCGCATGGCGATGGGATGACTTGCGCTCTCCGGTGGGCGGGAGGCGGGGTAACGACCCAATGTCACGAAACTGGGTAGCGCAGCGCTCAACGGATCCATGGTTCGGTGGACCACCAGGTCCACGACGGCCCACGAAGCGAATCGCACCAGCGCTGCCTGCAACGCCGCCGTGGCCCAGCGTCGGCCCGGCGATCGGCGTCAGCCGTGCCCGCTTGCGGACGTCGGCTGCGTGCCGGGTTCAGCCGGTAGCCTCTTGGTCATGAGCACCGCACTCGACGGGCAAAGGCTGGAGAACTCGTTCGTGCGGCGAATGACTTCGGGTGCTGCTTCGCGCGCGCTGCGTGAGTATCCCAAGCGCTCGAAGAATCGCTCGGCCGTGGTGGTGAGCAGGTACAGCTCGGTCACCCCCTTGGACTGGGCGTAACGCTCTGCCTCGGCCACGAGCGCCTTCCCGCAGCCGACGCCACGACCGTCCGTGGCGACCGCAAGCGAGCGAAGAAGCCCGACGTTGCCGTAGATCTCGACGCCGACAACCCCCGTGGGCGACTGCGCAGCGCCACACCCAAGAAAGTGCTCGAAGCTCTCGGGCAGGAGGTCAGAGGTCGGCAACTGACATGCCGCCAGGAGACGTCTCACCTGTGCTTCGGTCGGATTGCGAAAGATGTTCATTGCGTCCTCTCTTTCGTACCGGGCAGAAGCTGCGCAGTGACGTCGAAGGGGATGAATTCGAGGTGCCTGTCGCCGGGTCGGATGTTCGGCATCAGCGACTTCTCCGCGGCAACGCTGTTGCGATGATGATGCCGAGGCCCGGATCGGGGAACAAGGGCCGGAAGGGGGTTTTTCTACGGCCTCAACGCTAAGGTTGACGGGCGCCCATAGGCGGGCAAAGCCCGCCGTAGGGTGTCCAGTTGAACCGATAGTTCGGCTGATGGATCTGGCTAGCCCCTTTACACACCGGGACCGCGTCAGATGTTGAGCGCATCAGCAGTCCCGCAGGCGTATCGATCGTGCTAGACGGAAGGACCTCTACCGCGGCTGGAGTGCCAGACCGACAATACCTCCAACCTAGAGGAGCGCACCCGGCAGTAAATCCAGTAGCGAATTCTGTCCAAGTGCACCCTCCTCACATCGTAGGAGCGCAAATGCCGTACGCGACCACCAATCTCTGTTTTATAGCCAGTAGCTTCAATGTGGCTTCCACATCGTGGCTCACTGCACCTGGAGCGAGCGGCCGATTTTCCGACCACCATTCGGCAATACGCTCAAGCTCGCGCTTCGCTCTGCGCGAGACAAAAATCTCAAGGGCCATCGCTACCCGAAGCGACGAAGGGAACGGAAGAGTTCTTCGCCTGAGACCATATCACCTCGATCGGCCTCAACAATTCCCGCCTCTAATTCGGCCAGCTCTTCAGCCCCGAGAGGGTCATCGTCGTCCCGCTCCCGCGTGACAATAAAAACGTCAGTGCCGTCCTCTATGGACGGGTCAGTGACGACAACTTTTCCTTGAACTACCTTACCAGTGGCGATCTTCATGGGCGAATACTACTCCTCGTGCCAGAGCCCCTGCCAGGAAGGGCCGAACGTAGAAGCCAGCGGCGCGCGGGGAGTAGCCGGTGCACTGCCACGTTGCTTCCGCGCGTCCGCTGC
>ERZ1066136.374-NODE-374-length-36758-cov-30.802605_pt1 | contig 36758 bp, 29 predicted proteins | sample MGYA00382783_ERZ1066136 | MGnify/ENA primary metagenome ERZ1066136 (study PRJEB33369, sample SAMEA5778366) | biofilm metagenome | biome: Industrial cooling water; feature: Water cooling tower basin; material: Biofilm | place: United Arab Emirates | collected... | reverse complement strand
CTCCCGGTGCTCCCGGTGCTCCCGGTGCTCCCGGTGCTCCCGGTGCTCCCGGTGCCGCAGGCGACAGTGATGATTGAGAACAGGCACGCGAAGAACTTGTGGCGCTCACGGACCATTGTCGGCCAAACTTTCCATCGAGCCCGTGGCTCGACAAGCGACGGAATTGCGTCGGGGCGATTCGCTCGACGCAGCTTATGCACCGACGGCGGGCAGCACGTGGTCGACCAGCAGCGCCGCGCCCTCGGCCATCCGCCGCCCCATGCACGACGGGCAGAATGCGCGGCCGCGGCACGCGAACGGCACCCGCAGCTCGTCCCCGCAGGTGTGGCAGGCCGTCCGCACCGAAGACCGGGCTGACCTACGGCTTCGACCGGACCACAGGCGAGCCGAGGCCGGGTACGCTAATGCGCGAGGGCGATGTCTACAGCGCCGTCGCCCACGCGCTCGACATCGATTTCCCCGAGCGCCGGGACGTCCCGGCGCTGGTCCGCTGACCCCGGTCAACCCGCATTCGTCGTCGACCAAACATCCCAGGGAGGCGGATCCCCGAGGTGCGCGCGCACGTACTCCACGAAGGCCTGCGCACGTGCGCTCGTCCGCCGCCCGGCGGGGAACACCGCATGAAGCCCCATCGTGCGGGCCGGATACCTGGGCAGCAACGGCACCAGCGCGCCGCGCGCGAGGTCGGCTCCGCACGCGAACGTGGGCAGATAGGCGATCCCGAGGCCCGCGAGCGCCGCGGTCCGCATGGCGTCTGCGCTGTTGGCGCGGAGCGGCCCGGAGACGGTCACGGTCACCGCCCCTCCTTCGCCCTCGAACCACCACTCTCGCGGTTGATTGGTGTCGATCAGGCACGCATGCGCCGCGAGATCCGCGGGCGCCTCGGGCGCGCCGCGCCGCTCCACGTAGGTCGGCGAGGCGCAGACCACGTGCCGGATGGGCGCGAGCCGTCGCGCGAGCAGCGACGAGTCGCCGAGCACGCCGATGCGCAGCGCGAGGTCGACGCCCTCGGCCACGAGATCGACGTGCCGATCGCCGATGACGAGGTCGAGCTCGATCCCTGGATGAGCCGCGAGGAACGAGGGCACGAGCGGCGAGACGTGCGCCGCGGCGAAGGACACGCCCACGGCCACGCGGAGCTTGCCGCGAGGACGGGTATGTTGCTCGCGCGCCACGGACTCGGCCTCCTCGAGGCTAGCGAGCACGTCCTCGCAACGCTCCAGGTACGTCGCGCCCACCTCGGTCAGCGTCACGCTGCGGGTCGTGCGGCGGAGCAGGCGCACGCCGAGGTGCTCCTCGAGCTCGGCGATCTTGCGGCTCACGGCCGTCGGGGACTGGCGCAGCTCGCGCGCAGCCGCCGCGAAGCTGCGCCGGCGCGCGACGCGGGTGAAGATGGTCATGGCCTCGAGGCGATCCATGCGCGCCATTATCGCGGATCGCGGGACAGTGTGTGACGCATCAGCGCCGTTCTCGGATCGGCGGCGAGCGGTCATCTTCGGGCCGTCAACCCGACACGAGGAGACGATTCGATGAACGACAGGACGCTCGACGGCAAGGTGGCTCTGGTGACCGGCGGAAGCCGGGGTATCGGCGCGGCGGTGGCGCTGCGCCTCGCGCACGACGGGGCGAAGGTGGCGATCACCTATGCTCAGCGAAAGGACGCCGCCGAGAAGGTGGTGCGGCGCGGCGAGGGCCGCATCGTGGCCATCGCTTCGGACGCGGCGGACGCGCGCGCCACCGCCGCGCTCGTGCCCGACGTGGTCGCGCGCCTCGGTCGGCTCGACGTGCTGGTGAACAACGCCGCGGTGCTCGCCGTGGCGCCGCTGCCCGAGGCCACCGACGACGACTTCGCGCGCTCCTTCGACGTCAACGTGCGCGCGCCGTTCCTGCTCGCCCGCGCCGCGGCGGGCGTGATGCCGCGAGGTGGGCGCATCATCACCATCGGCAGCGTCAACGCCGATCACGTCCCCGGTCCGGGCATGGGCACCTACGCGGCCACCAAGGCCGCGGTCGCCGCCTACACCCGCGCCTGGGCCCGTGACCTCGGCGCCCTGGGCATCACCGTCAACTGCGTGCAACCCGGGCCGATCGACACCGACATGAACCCTGCGAACGGCGGCTTCGCTGCCTTCCTCACGCCGCGCACCGCCCTCGGCCGCTACGGCACGGTCGAGGAGGTGGCCGCGCTCGTGTCCTTCCTGGCCCGACCGGAGAGCGCCTACGTGACGGGTGCCTGCCTCGACATCGACGGCGGGTTCACCTGCTGAAGCGTCACGCGCGCGGGCGGACGCGGTCGACGCGCCCGCCACACGTGCAGCTTCGCGGACGACTCCGTCTTCCACCGCGCGCGCACGACGGGGAGCCATGCCTCGAAACGAGCACCATGGAGATCGTCGCGGGCCTCTGGTGAGCGAGCGCGGAGCGGAGAGGCCGCCATGCCGCCATCAGGGGGCGCGCAGGTCGATCGCCCAGCCCTCGTGGTGGACCACGACGACATGCAGGGCGGCGGTCGCGAGGAAGAGCTCGTCCATGCCGTCGAACGAGACGTCGCCGGTCAGGGCGACGTCTCGGCCGATGAAATCGTGCAAGCGCGCGGCGGGGACCCGGTAGGCGCGGTTGTCGTGGTTGACGATCAGGATGTCTCCGGGGACATGCGCGAGGTCGCCCAGGACCTGCCGCGCGAGCTCACCCGGATCGCGCTCCGCGAACGACTCGCCGATCGGCTGCGAGGCGGCGCGCCAGCCGAGGGCCGCGGCGCGCTCGAGGACGGCGTCGGCCGCGAGCGCGTCGAGCTCGGAGATCGACGAGCGCACCGGCGGCGGCCGGTTCGAGTGGACGCGCGACCAGAGCTGCGTCATCCGGGCGATCCGGCGAGCCGACCGCGCGGCGGCGTGAGCTTGGAGGCCCGGCAGCATCGCCTCGAGCCGCTGCACGGCTTCCGACGGCGAGACCTCGAGGAACGGCGCGTGCATGCGGGCATGCTCGCGCGGACGGCGAGCGGGCGCCAGTCGAACCGCGGGCGAACGGGCCCGGCGGAGCATGTCACCGGACCGCCGGACGCATCGAGCCGTGGTCGGCGGGCTCGAACGCGGAGGGCCCGGCTCCGGGGCGCCCGGGGGTCCCGCTCGGGTAGACGCACCAGCGGTGCGCGTGTACGCAGACCTTGAACGGCTTGTCCGCGAGCCACGCGAGCGCCTCGTCCGCGGTCGCGAACGAGCGGCGATGGGTGTACTTGACGACGCCGTCACCGGCCGGTCCCGGATAGCTGACGTGGGCCTCTCCGCCGACGGCGTGGAAGGCCTGTCGGCGGACGCGCACCACCTCGGCGACGTGGTCCGGCGTCCGTGCGGCCTGCTTGCGTACGCCACGAGCGGTCCAGAACTGCGCCGCCAGCGAGGCGCCCTGTACCGTTCGGCCCCTCGTCAGCCCGGCCCCAGCAACTCGTACGTCACCGAGACCTCGTCGCCGTCGGCGGAGGCAGGGAACGTCCAGCGCTTGACCGACCTGGCGATGCACCTCGCGACCGTCTCGTCCGACACGGTGGAGCCGCTCAGGTCGACCGCGGAGACCCTCTCATCCGCGCCGATCGTGAAGTGAACCACGACCGTGCCCGTGAGCATCGGGTCTTCCGCGAGACGCCACGCGTAGCAATAGCGAATCTCGTTGATGTGCATCCGCACGACGCGGCGCACCAGGTCCCTGTCGAGCGCGCCGCGCACCACGGGTTTGGAGACCCGCAACCTCGGGACGGTCATCCCGCGACCACCCAGACCGGAGCTCCAGCCCCGGCCGTAGCCGCTCTTTGCGCTGGACGGAGACTCCTCGGGCTCGCTCGCCACCTCCGCGGGATCGCCCACCCCGTCTCGCCCCTCAATCGAGGTCCCGGAGGTCTCGACCGCGTCGCCGTCTCTCGCCGTGACATCGTCCGCCGGAGCGCGCACTGCGGGAGTCGTCACCTCCCGACATGCGCTCACCGTCGCCAGGAGCACGAACGCTCGTTTGCGGCCGTTCATCGCCTCCGTCCACGATCTTACTCGACCGCCACACGAGCCTCAAACGCCGCCGCGAAGCGCGAGCGACGCTGCACGCGAAGCCCGGCGCCGAGCGCGGCCCGACCTCGGCGCGCGTGTCCTGAAAGACCTGTAACAAGCACCCTGACCGATCGACCAGGACCACGCCTCGCCGCCCTCGCGCAGCCACTTCGGCAGCGGCTTCACCAACGTCACGAAAGCCTCCAGCGGCGCGTGCCTCGGCGGGTTCACCAGCGCGAGGTCGACGGTGTCTCGAGTGGGACGCCAGGTTCTTGAGGGCGATCCCGCGCATTCGGTCCGCGCGGCCGCATGCGCGCGCCGAGGCTCGGGTCCGCGAGGTTCGCTGCGGCATGCCGTGGCCCGAGCCCGTCACGCCCGGCGCGCCGCCGTACGTCGCGCAGCGCCCGGCGACCCTGGGCGGCGCGCCGATCGAGGCGACGCTCCTGCTCGCGTGCGGCGGACAGGTGGCGGGCGAGCGGGTTTCGTGCCAGCTGCGTCGGATGGCGATCGCGTCCGATTGCGGAGAAGCCCCTGGGTCATCGCCGGCTGGACGGCCGTGCGCAATGATGCCAAGACGTCGAAGGATTTGCGTCAACGACTGGGGTTTCATGCGCACGAACACCTCCAGAGCCTCTCCCACAAGGAGCACGTGCCAAAGAGCGCAAGAGGCGGTCCTCGCGGAGCTCTTCGCAGGCGATGCGACAAGGAGGCCGAGGCGCTCTCGCACGTCGGCGGTCCTGGGTTGACGACGAAGCCCGAGGCCGCTCGTGTCCCTCGAACGAGTCCAGGCCCCTCCCAGCGCCGCCGGACGACGGCGTGCGGGCGCACCGATCGCGCGGAGGCGCGCATCGGCGAAGCCGGTGCGCTCCCACGCCGAGGCCTTGACGACGCGCTCGGCGACCCGCGGGCCCGAAGGCAGCGAGGAGAACATGTCGACTGTGGGTGCCAGGCGACACTCGACGAGTTCACTGCGAAAATTCTCCGATCCGAGGCGCCGTTGGGCGACACTGACGGGGTATGGACACGTCCCTGCTGCAGCCGAGCATTCACGGGCGGGATCCGGTCGCGGCGTTCTCGCTGCGGGCGACGTTCTTCACCGCGTTCTTCGGCGGCCCGATCGCGGCGGTGCTGATCCACGGCCTCAACGCCGAGCACTTCGGCCGCTGGGAGCGCGACCGGTTCGCCCTCCTGGTCGCGCTGATCGCCGCGCTCGCGCTGTTGGTCTGCGCCGCGGTGCTCATCTCCCGGCCCGACATCCTGCCTTCGCTGCCAGAGGAGCTGCGCCAGACGAAGAACATGCGGTGGCTCAATCGATTGAGCGCGCTCGTGATCTGGGCGGCGCTGTACTGGCGGCTGCGCGAGCCGTACCGCGCAGCGCGGTTGGTCGGAGGGCACCGACCTGCCTGGGGCGCCGGGCTCGCCTGCGTGCTGATCGGCTTCGTGGTCACGGTCATCACGGTCACCATGGCGTCCATGATGGTGGGGAGGCCATGAGCGAGCTGCGCGACCTGCACCGCCAGATCGCGGGCTTGCTCGAGATCGGGCGCGTCGACCAGGCGCGGCGCCTCGGCGGCCGCGCGCTCGGCCTCGACCCGAACGACGCGGACACGTTGTGCCTGCTCGGCGCGATCGAGATCGAGGCCGACAACTTCAGCGAGGCGACGCGGCGCGCCCGGGAGGCGCTCGCCCGCGCCCCGGACCACGCCGGGGCCAGGTCGCTGCTGTTCGAGGCGCTGCGCGGCGAGAAGTCCCACGCCGAGGCCGAGGCGGTGATCCTCGGGCTGATCCGCGACAACCCCCGCGACGCCGACCACCTGGCCGACTACGCGGCGCTGCTCCTCGACGTGTACCAGCTCGACAAGGCGCGGGCCATCGTCGCCGAGGCGCTGCGCTGCTCGCCCGATCACCCGAAGGCGCAGGTGCTCGACGCGCTGCTGCACGTGATCGCCGGCGACGATGCCTCGGCGTCGGCCCGGCTCGGCCGGATGGTCGCGGCCGACCCCGACGCGGGGCACGTGGCGATGACGGCGATGGTCGTGCTCAGCGAGCGCCACCAATACAAAGAGGCGCTCGAGATCGCGCGCGAGCTGCTGCGGGCGAACCCGAGCGAGCCGGAGTTGGTCGACGCGGTGATCGAGCTGCGCGTCGCCAGCCACTGGTCCATGGTCCCGCTGTGGCCGTTCCAGCGCGGCGGGTGGGTCGGCAGCGCGGTGATGTGGGTGGCAGCGGTGTTCGGCATCTCGGCGCTTCGGCCGGTCGTCGGCGACGTCGTGGCAATGACGCTCGTCGTCCTGTACCTCGCCCTGGTCGTGTACTCGTGGACAGGTCCGCCGCTGCTGCGCCGCTGGCTGCGTTGGAGGGGATTGTGATGAAGAAGACACGCGCGGAGCTCGAGCGGGCGCTCGCGGAGGATCCGTTCGACCACGCGGCGCGAGAGGCGTACGCGCACGCGCTGGAGGATGACGGCGAGACCCCGGCGGCGCTGCGTCAGTGGGAGCTCGTGTGTCGTCAGCGCCCGGACTCGTCGGTCGGGTTCCTCGGCGCGGCGCGATGCCACGAGGCCCTCGGCGCGGAGGAGCGGGCGGCCAGTTGTCTCGCCGAGGCGCAGGGCAAGCGCGACTTCCCGCGCGAGTCGCCGACGGAGGGGGCCCGTCCGGCGCTGCAGGTGCTCGCCGGTGGTGGAGGCCCGGGGCGGTCGTCCGAGGTCGTCACGCTTCGGAAGGCGGCGGTGCGCTTCTGCGACGTCGTCGGGCTCGCCGAGCTCAAGAAGACGATCGAGCTGCGGATCATCGCGCCGTTCGTGCGACCGGGGCTGTTCGCGCGGTTCGGCAAGAAGGCCGGCGGCGGGGTCCTGCTGTACGGGCCGCCGGGGTGCGGCAAGACGATGATCGCGCGGGCGATCGCCAGCGAGTGCAAGGCGAGCTTCACGTCGGTCGGGATCAGCGAGATCCTCAACCTCTGGCTCGGCGAGAGCGAGCGCAACCTCGCGGCGGTGTTCGACAGGGCGCGGCAGCAACGGCCGGCGGTGCTGTTCTTCGACGAGCTCGACGCCCTGGCGTTCTCGCGCTCGAAGGCCCGCTCGGACCACACGCGGACGCTGGTCAACGAATTCCTCGACCAGCTCGACGGCGTGGCGCACGACAATCAGGGGGTGCTGATCCTCGCGGCGACGAACATGCCGTGGGACGTGGACCCGGCGATGAAGCGACCCGGTCGCTTCGACCGCCAGGTGTTCGTGCCGCCGCCGGACGACGTCGCCCGCGCCGAGATGTTCCGGCTCAAGCTGGCGACGGTGCCGACCGCGACGATCGACCTGCTGAAGGTCGCTCGCGCGACGCCGCATTTCTCGGGCGCCGACGTCGACGGGGTGATCGAGGCGGCGAAGGAGCGCGTGCTGGCGGAGGTGCTCGACGGGGCGCCCGAGCGGCCGATCCGCGAGAGCGACCTGATCGCGTCGGTGTCGCAGATCCAGCCGTCGACGCTCGACTGGCTCCGCACGGCCAGGAATCTGGTCAAGTACGGAGGCGATGGTAGCTACGGCGAGGTCGAGAAGTACTTGAAGGCGGTCAAGATGTTGTGATTCGTGGCGCACCCGGGCTGCGTCCGCGAGCCGCGGCCCCCGGCGGATCATGGGGCCGTCGTCCGCGCCCGCGCTCGGCCAGATCTCTCATCGGTCACCACGTCCTCGATCGCCGGTGACGTGCGGACCTCGACCAACGCCTCCTGCGCCTGCCGAACATGTACGACGCCGTGCTCTGGCGAGCAGCCGCATCGATCGGCTCACAGCCCGTCGAGGACGGTGATCGGGCGGATCACCCGCGCGTCGCGCAAGACGACGGCCTCGCTCAGCGAGAGGGCTTCGCCGACGACCACGAGCTGGGCCCGCTCCGGCGCGAATGTCGTGCGCAGCAACCTCTCGACATCGGCGGCCTCGATCGCCCCCGGATCGCGGGCCCGCTCGGTGGCCTCGGCGAGCGGCGCCCCGGCGCGATGGCGCGACGCGAGCTCGCGGACCGCGTCCACCGCGACGGCGTAGGTGCGCATCGACGTGACCAGCGTCTGGATCCCGACGGTGAACACCTCGTCCTCGGCGATCGCTCGCTGCGAGAGGGCGCTCAGGCTCGACCGCAGGACGCGGAGCGCGGCGACCGACGCGGCCGCGTCGACCTGGGTGGTCAGCATCCACAGGCTGCGATCGCCGACCGGCTCGATCGTGGCGGAGACGCCGTACGTCACCGCGAGGTCCTGGCGGAGCTCGGCCTGGACCTCGCTCCGCGCGTACGCGACGGCGAGCGCGAGCGCGGGGTCGTCGACCGGACGGCCCGGCGCCGTCAGTCCGCCGATGGCGATGACGGTCTGCGCGAGCCCCCGGAGGTCGACGATCGTCGCCGCGCCGTCGCGCGGGACGACCTCGAAGCGCCGGGCGAGGCCGCCGCTCGTCGGGGTCCACGAGGCCGTGAGCTGGCGGAACCACGGCGCGACCTCGTCGATCGTCACCGGGCCTGCGAGCAGCACCGTGGTGTGGGCGGGGACGAGGAGCTGGCGCGCGAGCGTGGCGGCCTCGGCGGCGCCGAGCGCCTCGTTGCAGAACTGGATGCGCAGCGCCGGCAGCATCGCGGGGTGCCGCGGCGGCAGCGAGGTGCGGCGCACGGCGAGCGACGCGAGCATCGCCGGATCGCCGAGGATCTCCTGAGCTCGCCGGCACTGGTGCGACCGCACCGACGCGAGCGCGCGGGCGTCGAGGGTCGGCGCGATCACGGTGTCCAGCAACAGCCGGGCGGCGTCGTGGAGGCGCTGCGGGACGACGTAGGTCGACAGGAGCGCCCCGTCGGACCCGACCGAGACCTGGAGGGGGCCGCCGAGCTCGCCGAGGGCGGTCTCGAGGACGGGCACGCCCTGCTCGTCGCTCGCCTTGAAGACTGCCGTCAGGGCCGCCTGCGCGGCGCCCGGCAGCTGGTACGGGTCGAATTGCGCGCCGGCCGACACCGACAGGCCGAGCGCGACGATCGGGCTGCGCGAGAGTTCGACGACGCACAGCTGCGGCCCGTCGCCGATCCTCAGGCACTCGAGCGAGGGGAAGGCGATCCGCAGCTGCTCGGGCAGCTCCGGCGGCGTCCTGCGCCACTCCTGCCCCTGACCGCAGGCCGCGGCCGCGAGCGCGAGGGCGGCCCAGCGCGCGAGGCGGCGCCTCACGGGCGCACCCCCTGGGGCACGGACGCGGAGGGCCGGGCCAGCAGCAGGACGCGACGCTCGCGGCGCAGGAAGGTCGCCGCGAAGCTCGCCACCGCCTCCGGGGTGACCTCGCGGTAGCGACGGAGGTCCTCGGCGAGCCAGTCGGGGTCGCCGCGGTGCTCGGCGTAGTCGTGGAGGCGCTGCGTCCGACCCGCGAGCGTCTGCAGCTCCGCGAGGTTCCTGGCGACGACGCGCTCGCGGGCGCGACGGACCTCGGCCTCGGTCAGGGCGCCGGCGCGGACGCGCCCGAGCACGTCGTCGAGGACGGACACGAGCGCGTCGACGTCGGCGTCGGCGCCGGCGGACAGCTGGGCGAAGAACCGCGACTGCGCCGGCAAGCTGCTCTGGCGGAACGCGGCCGTCGGAGCGAGGGCGCTGGCCCCGGCGAGCCGCTCGAGCCCGCCGGCGAGGAGCGCCTCGGCCAGGACGTCGGCGACCGCGTCCTCGGCGGTGTAGAGCGCCGGGGTCGGCCACGCGGCGAGGACGGCGACGGAGCGGCCGAGCGGCTCGTCGGCCCGCAGTACGACCTCCTGCGACGGCTCGTGCGGCGCGACGGCGCGACGCGGGGCCGGCTCCACGCGCGGCAGCGACCCGAAGTGCTTGTCGATCCATTCGCTCGTGCGCGCCGGCAGGTCGCCCGCGAGCACGAGCGTCGCGTTCGCAGGGACGTACCACTGCCGGAGGAACGCGAGCGCCTCCGGCGGGGTCGCCGACGCGATCTCGAACAGCGAGCCGATATGGTCGCCGCGATAGCCGTGCCGGGGGGGATAGAGGGCCTCTGCGAGCGCGATCCGGAGGCCCGCGTACGGCTCGGTGTCGATCCTCTCGCGCCGCTCGTTGGCGACGACGCCCCGGACGGCGCGCAAGTTGGCGGCGGTCACCGCGGCCGCCGAGAAGCCGAGCCGGTCGCTCTCCAGCCACAGCATCATCTCGGTGTAATCGGCCGGGACCGTGACGTGATAGTCGGTGCTGGTCAGCGTCGTCGAGCCGTTGACCTCGATCGCCCCGCTGAAATACAGGGCGCGTGCGCGGGCGCCGGCGTCGATGTGCTCGGTGCCCTCGAAGGTCAAGTGCTCGACGATGTGGGCCAGCCCGCGCCGGTCCGACGGCTCGTCCGCGCCGCCGACGTGGACGCGCAGATGGACGCGCACGAGCGGCACGGTGCGGACCGGGTGGAGGATCACGGTCAGCCCGTTCTTCAGAGTGTAGCGAGAATGCCGGAGAATCGACGGATCCGGGCCGGCCGGCGCAGCGACCAGGAGGCCCACGAGCCACGCGACGAGGCCGAACATGACAGGGATACAGCGTCCCATGCATGGGCTCTCAGGGTCAAGGTGGTCCCCGACTGGTTCGACCCCTACCCCCCGCGCGGGACCTACCCGACCGCGGCGCCGTCACGGTCGCGCCGCCGGCAGACGCGCCGGCCCGGCCCGGCGGCCGCTGCGGGTCGATCCAATGGCGGCGGCCTCTCGCTCACCGTGCCGCCGCCCGAGGTTTGAGGCCGCCCGCGCCATGGCGGCTCCCGCGGAGCAGCATGTATCCGCCGAGCCCGATCGCCCAGCCGCCGTAGACCCAGATCCACACGTCGATCAGGACGTCGCCCCGATCGGCGATCGCCTCGGGGATCGACGCGACCGACTCGACGATCGGCGCGCCCGGGGCGTCGCGCAGCCCGTGCTTCGCCCTCGCCTCGTCGCGCGCCTGGCCGTAGCCGTCCTCCTGCACCTCGTGGATCGCCAGGAACGAGCGGCCGTCGCCCTCGACGCAGCGGAACAAGGGGCAGGCGACCCACGCCGGGATCGGTCGATCCGGCGTCCAGTCGACCGCGGTCAGCGGCACGACCGTGACGTGCCAGGTCGACACGTGGCCCTTGACGTCGCGGTGGGGGATCGCGACCGTCGTCCGGAAGCGCGCCTGGATCACCGCGTCGGTCAGCACGAAGCCGCCCGCCTCGGGGTGGCGCGGGAGCTCGGCGACGCCGATCCCCTCCACGATCTCCGCCGAACGCAGCGCGACGTAGTCCTGCAGCCCCAGCATCGTCATCATCAGCGGGATGACGCCGGCAAAGCCTCCGAACGGGTCGAAGCGCCCCGGCGACCGACCGCCCACGGCGACGAGCATGGCGAGCCAGAGGACGACCCCGCCGACGGTCCGCACGATCATCGGCGCCCACAGGGCGATCGGCAGCGCGAGCACCAGCATGCCCGCGAAATAGGCGAACATGACCGCCAGGCGGACGCCGTACTCGCGCAGACCGTCGGCCAGGGCGCTCCACGTCGTCGTCCTCATCCAAGGCAGTGTAACGCCGACGCCCGGGCGAGTGCGCGCGCGCGAACATCGGCAAACGGATCGCTATCCTCGGAGACGGCGCACCCGGGGTCACGGCGACACAGGGGGTCGACGACATCGTCGTCGACGGCGTCCGAGATTCCATGGCCGGCGCCCGCGCGTCAGCGCGGCTCGAGCCGATCCGGTGTCGCCGCGTCCAGCCACGCGCGCAGCTCGGGCATCGTCTCCGGGAGATCGTCCGGCCACGCCCGCACCGTGCCCTCACGTCCGAGCGTCACGATCTGCTTGCCGCCCAGCGTGAACGCGCCCGCCACGACCTCGTCACGGTGGCCGACCAGCGCGCGGCTCTTGCCGGTCGCCACGTCGAAGAGCCTCGATGTACCGTCCACCGACCGCGCGAGCACGCGGCCGCCGTCGTCGGACAGGGTGAAGCCGCTGAGCGGCCCGCTGACCCCGACGAGCGGGGCGAGCTGCTCGCCGCTGTCCACGTCCCACCTTCGCACCGAGCTCTCCGCCAAGTTGCTCACAAAGAGGGTCTGCGCGTCGGGGGAGAAGCCCAGGTGCAGGACGCCGCCGCCGCTCGCCTGAAAGGAGCGGGAGGTGCCGTCGCTCGGGCGCCAGATCCGGAAGGTGTGGTCGCGGCTGCCGCTCGCGAGCAAGCCGGCCCGCGAGTACGCGAGCGCAGAGACGGCCTGCCTGTGATGGCCGAGGTCGCGGTGGCGGCCCGTGGCGAGCTCGATCACGCGGACGAGGCCGTCCGAGCTGCCCACCGCGAGGCTCGCGCCATCCGGCGCGACGGCGAGGACGAGACCGAGCGCCCGGAGGCGATCGATCTCGGTCACGGCACCGTCCAGATTGACCTTCTGGATCGTGCCGTCCATGAGCGCGACGAACATCGCCTCGCCGTCGGGGTGCCAGGCGATGTGGCAGACCTGTGCCGGTACCTGCACGAGCGTGGGCCGATCCGCGTCGAAGGTCCCGAGCACCAGCGCGGCGCGCTTGTTCGCGCCCGGCGGGTCGGGGTCGGTTCGCTCGAGCCCCTCCTCCCACGCTGCGCCGGCGTAGCGGTTCCGGTCCGGCGAGGCGACGAGGCGGAGCCCGGTCGCAGCAGGGACCGCGTGTTCGGCGACCTGCTTGCCCGCGACATCCGTGATCCGGAGCGTGCCGGTGTCGTCGATCGACGCGGCGCGGCCGGCTGCCGACACAGCCAGGCCGAACGCGGGGCCCTTGTGGTCCGTCAGGGCGGCGCCGCTGCCGGGGCCGAAGAGGCGCACGTCGCCGGCGGACGAGGCCGCGATCACGGAGCGGCCGTCCGGCCAGGCATCCACCGTCGAGGCCACGCTGGCGAGACCGGCGTAGCTGTGCGTCTCACCCGTCACGAGGTCCCAGGTCCGCACCGAATGATCGAAGCCGCCCGAGATCAGGACATGCTCGTCGTCCTGCATGTCGATCTCATTGATGGGCGCTCCGTGGCCAGGCATCCGGCGCACGAGCGCGCCGGTCTTCGTGTCGTGGATCTCGACGCGCTCGGCCCCGGCGGCGATGAGCCGGTCGCCCGCCTTCGTGAGCAGGATCCGCTCCGACTCGCCGGCGAGCGAGAAGGCTCGCCGCTGACCCGTGTCGAGGTCCCAGCGCTCGATCTTCCAGCGGCCTGTCGGGGCCGTGGTGCCGCGCAGCGCGATACGGCCGTCGGCGCTCATCCACCACTCGCCGCGCGCGACGGGAACGACTGTGCCCATCGGGTGGCGCCGGCCGCTGTCCGTCTCCAGCCAGGTGACCGTGCCGTCCTTGTCCTCCAGCACGGACCGCAGGCCGTCCTGGGAGACGGCGCACCGCGCGAGCGCCTCTGGATCGCCGAGCAGGCGCGCCGAGGCGGCGCCGGGCTGCCACACCCACGCCGCGCGTCGCATCTGCGTCGAGCAGCCGACCAGGCTGCCGTCCTTCCGGACGAAGAGGTAGCGCGGGGGGGACGGGATGTCGAAGCGCGAGAGCTCTGCGCCGGTGTCGGTGTCCCAGATGCGCGCGGTGGCGTCTTTCGACGCGGACACGATGCGCCGGCCGTCGGGGAAGGGGACCACCCTCCAGACCTCGTCGGTATGGCCAGTGAGCACGCGCGAGGTCGCGGTGGCGACGTCCCAGATGCGTACGGTCCCGTCGTCGCTCGCGGAGACGAAGCGCGTCCCGTCCGGCAGCGCGACCACGTCGTTGACGTGCCCGGTGTGGCCGCGAAACGCGCGGGAGATCCCGCGTGCCCGCGCGTCGGACGCGAGCCTGCGCACCTCGCGGGTATTGGAGAAGGACGGCGACAGGGCCTTGAGCCACGCCAGGGCCTCGTTCGGGTCGCGGGCGAGGGCGTCCTGCGCCCGGAGGAGGGTCATGTCGTCCGCGCGCGCCGTGGCCTGCCGAGCCGCGGCCTCCGCCGCGGCCCGCGCCTCGTCGGCGACTTTACGCGCCTCGTCGGCGACGTTCCGCGCCTCCTCGGCCTCGAGCCCGCGGGCGAGCGCGGTCTGCCGTTGGGCCTCGGTCTCGACGAAGGCGCCGATCACCACCGCGGTCACGAACGCGATCGCCGACGCCGCGATGGACAGCGCGGTCCGGTTGCGCTGCCAGAACCGACGCAGCAGGCGCGCGGTCGAGTAGGTGTGCGCGGCGACGATCTGGCCCGTCTGGAAGCGGTGCAGATCGTCGGCGAGCGCCTTCGCGGTCTGGTAGCGGGCCGCAGGGTCCCGCGCCATCGCCTTGTTCACGATGGCGCACAGCTCGTCCGAGATGGTCGGCGCGTGCTCCTCGAGCGGGCGCGGCGCCTCGGTCGCGATCATGGCGAACAGCCTCTGCCACGAGACGTCGTGGTAGGGCGGCACCGCGGCGATCAGGTGATAAAGCATCGCCCCGATCGCGTAGACATCGGCGCGCTCGTCGACCTGGGCGCCGGCGGCCTGCTCCGGCGGCATATACGCGGGCGTGCCCACGACCGCGCCGTCGAGGGTGAGGCCGTCCCCCGACACTGCCGGAGACCGGACGGACGTCGGGGGGTCGTCGTCCACCAGCCCCTTCGCGAGGCCCCAATCGATCACCACCGTCTCGCCGAACTCGCCCACGAGCACGTTGGCGGGCTTCAGATCGCGGTGGAGGATCCGCTGGCTGTGCGCGTACGCGATCGCCTGCGCCACCGTGAGCACGTGCGGCAGGAGCGACAGCCGCTCGGCCAGGGTCCTCTTCTCGTCGATGAGGTCCGACAGCGTGCGCCCGGAGACGAGCTTCATCGCGTAGAAGGGCTCGCCGTCCGACCACCGGCCGGCCTCGTAGATGGGCACGATCGCCGGGTGCTGGAGCCTGGCCGTGAGCGCCGCCTCGCGGACGAAGCGTTGCACCTGCGCCTCGCTCCGCACGAGCAGCTCCTTGATGGCCACGGGCCGGTCGAGCCGCTGGTCGCGCGCCATCATGACGCGGCCGATGCCACCCCTTGCGACCTGCGGCCCGACGGCGTACGCGTCCCGCGGCACGCTCGGCAGGTGCGCCGTGAGCATCGCGAGCCGGTCCGAGGACGGGGCCGGCGTCGATCCCTTGACGCCCGCTTCGAGGGTCGAATCGTTCGCGCGCGCGTTCACCTGGACGACGGCGCCCTCCGCCTCGATGGTGCGGTCCTGGAGCGGCGCAGGATGTGACCCGACGGGCGGCCGCTCGCTGCTCGCGGGCCGAGGACGCCGGTCGTGCGAGTCGAGGTCGGATTCCTGGGCCATCGCGTCCTCCGCGGCAGGAGGTTTGCGAATCATAGCGTGGCGGTCTCCGCACGGTCAGACGCCTGGCGCCTCGGACAACCGACGTGAATGGTCACGTGCGGGCGACCGTGCCCATGACGGGCGACCGACCAGGAGGGGCCGGCGACGTGCGCGTCGTACGGGTGTCCATGAGCGCGTTCGCCCCGTCTTCGAACGCGACGGGGCTCGCAGGCGTGCTCGCGAGCCGGGATCATCGCTGGCTCGCCGGCGCAGGTTCTCATCGAGGTGCGAATGGAGTCGCTGGAGCTCACTCTCGAGCTCGTACGTGTCGAGGACGCCGGCGCGTCCACGTCAGCGGGCCGATCATGTCCAGGCCAGGCCCACGCCGGCCTGCAGCGCCATGACGACGCCGAGGGCGACGCTGAGCGCGCCCGACACGCGCGCGAGCCGACGGCTCGCCGCGCCCTCGCGCCGGACCGTCCACCCGATCGGGAACGAGAGCGCGAGCGTCAGCGACACCATCCCGAGCACCGTCCCGAGGCCGAACATCCCGAGATACAGCGCGGCCCACGTCCGCGAGGGGACCGTCGTCGCGGCGAGCAGCGCCACGCTCGCCGAGCCTGCGAGCCCGTGGACGACGCCGACGGCGAGGGGACGCGCCGCGGCGTGCGAGGTCTTCGCGGCGGTCGGCACGCGCCGGAGGTGCAGCGCGCCGAGGCCGATCAGCGTGGCCGCCACCAGCATCTCCACGGCGACGTCGAGCCCGGGCGGGACGGTGAGCCCGAGGAGGACGACCGGTAAGCCGACCGACAAGAACGAGAGCGTGTGACCGACGCCCCACAGCGACGCGAGCCGAGCCGCGGCGAGCGGGCCCGGCTCGCGCTGGAGCAGCGTGGAGAGGACGACGACGTGGTCCGCGTCGGCTGCGTGCCGCAGACCGAGCCCGAGCCCGAGCAGCAGGGCGCCCGCGCCGGTCACGGGGGCCCCGCGAGGAGGAGGAAGTGGGCCATCACCGCCATGAGCGCGAGCTGTAACGCAATGCAGTTGCAATTGCAATCCAATTCCATGAGCCCGGGCTTCGGGCGCTCTGACGGGCGCAGGCGGTGCAGGTCAGCCGCCGCGCCGTATCGCCTGCAGCCGCCACGCCTGCGGCGTGAGCCCGGTCGCGCGGCGGAACATGGCGATGAAGCTCGACGACGAGGCGAATCCGAGGTCGATGGCGACGCACTTGACGTCGTCGTCGGTCTCGAGGAGTCGCTGGCACGCGAGGGACACCAGCGCCTCGGACCGCCGCGCCTCGAAGCTGGTGCCGCTGTCCCGCAGTCGCCGCTGCAGCGTCCGCGGCGACACGCCGAGCTCGCGCGCGGCCTCCTGCACGCTGAGGGCGGCCCCGCGCCGGCGCAGCAGCTCGGTCAGCGCGTCCCCGTGGGAGGCCGCGCGCGCGAGCGCGTGCCGCTCGTGGTCGAGGGCCGCGGCGAGCCAGCGCGGGAGCCCGGGGGCCTGCGGGGCGAGCCAGGCGAGCGCCGCGTCGACGTCGAGGAACACGCGGCCCTCGTAGCGGCTGGGGACCGCGCGGTAGAAGCCCTCGCACAGCACCCCGACGATCCCGGTCGGCCGGACCACGGCCTCGCGGGCGACGCCCTGGAAGTAGCGGGCGACGCGATCGTAGTAGCGGATGAACTCCGTCATCGACGCGCTCGAGACGCTCGTGACGTGGCGCAGCACCACGAGCTGGCGGCGCGGCGGCGAGCCCTGGCGTTCGACGGCCGCGAGCACCTCGAGCAGCTCCTCGGTGTCCGCGCGATCGAGCTTGCCCCACGCGAACAGCGCGTAGAGATCGCCGCCCGGTGAGGAGCAGAAGAACTGGCGCCGCTGCAGCAGCTTGCCCGCCGGCGCGGCGAAGTAGAGGTCCGCGTCGGTGAGCACCGCGAGCTCGGCTGCCGGCTCCAGCGCGGCCGCGCCCGCGCGGTCCTGCGTGTTCGACCTGAATGTCGGCATCTCGCAACCGATGGCGCGCCGACGGGATCGGCGGCGGCCGACGGGGATGTTATCACGGAGGCCGCCGCCCGCCATCGCCGCGCGCGTCGCGTCCAGTGTCACAATCGAGCCTGCGCGCCGCGCTCGTCGCGGGGCGCGGCGCGCAGGCTCGCCCGTCGTCCAGGAGCTCGCCTCGATGTTGTCTCGTCCTCGTCTGACCTCTCTCCTCCCGTTCGCGCTGGCGCTCACCCAGGGCGCAGCCGGAGCGTCCGCGGCCCCCGCGGTCCCCGCGGCCCCCGAGCAGCGCAACCTCGTCGCCCGCTGCGAGATCGACGGCAAGATCCGTCAGGTGTACGTCCGCGCGGACCGGCGCGAGCTGCAGACCAGCGGCGACGTCGAGCCCGAGTTCGCGGCGAAGATCCGCGAGTACCTCGACGCCGGGCGGCGGATCGACGCCGTCGCCTACGCGCCGAGCTGCGAGGGCTGGACGGTCGTCGCCGGTACCCAGAGCTTCACCCGCAACATCGGCAGCAGCCCGGGGAACGACTACTTCCAGGAGATCAACCGCCTGAACCGCGAGGGTCGGCGGATCCGCGCCGTCGCGTTCAACCCCGACGACTGGCCCACCAAGCACGGGTTCGTGATCGCCTACGACGACGCGTTCGTCGCGCGCGGCGTGCCGGGCGAGTTCGTCACCCGCGTGACCGGGCTGCTGCAGCGGAGCCGCAAGCCGATCGACGCCGTCGCGTTCTCCGACCTCGGCGATCTCGGGTGGAGCGTGGTGTCCGGCGCGCAGCACGAGACCACCGCGAGCTTCGGCCGCGGCGACTACGTCGCGGCGCTCGGCGCGATCCTCGGCGACGGCCGCGGCGTCGACTCGCTGAGCACCGTCGTCGGCGAGCGCTCGGACTCGGCCTCGTGGTTGATCGCCTCGCGCACCGGCTACGCCGCGTCGATGTTGACCTCGATCGCCAGCGTCCGCTTCCCCGAGGGCCAGCCGCGGACGGTCCAGTCGCACACCTTCTCGAAGGACAACCCGGCGCTGGTCGTGTTCCTGCACGGCATCACCGGGGAGATCTCGGACGAGCCCGGGCAGAAGATCAACACCGCCGAGCACGTCGCGCACTACTGGGGCCCCGACTTCCTTCAGGCGGCCCTGGGCGGCCTCCCCGGCGGCAAGCTGTGGCTGTACCACACCGACGGCTCGCGCGAGGAGATCACGCGCGCGCAGTTCCTCGCGTGGAACGCCGGCAAGAAGCGGCGGCGCGGTCTGCTGCTGTCGACGGTCGACAGCGGCTCGATCGACTATATCCGTTCGTTCCTGTCCGGCATGGTCGCGTGGCGCGACGGCTCGCGCCCGCTCGGCGTGCAGGCCCGCGATCAGGTGCGGCAGATCTACGCGCATTACATGACGCACTACGCGACCCGGCAGAACACCGAGCTCGTGCTGATCGGCCACAGCGCCGGCGGGCTCGTCGCGCGGGTCCTGCTGTCGGCGCGCGAGACCTCGAAGACCGGCCTGTACAGCGAGTGGACGCACGAGGACCTGCAGATGGCGCGCTACCTCGCCGCCCGGACGCGGCTCGCCGTGACCATGGCGAGCCCGCACGACGGCTCGCCGATCCCCGGGTTCTCGATCAACGGCGGCCCCAACCAGTTCACGGTGCCGTACTGCAAGACGCTGCTGGGGAACAAGGCGATCGACGCGATCGACACCGGGATCAAGACGACGCTCGGCGTCTGCGAGGAGATCCCGCTCATCGGCGGCGCGTGCGGCGAGGTCAAGGACGCCTGGGACAAGGCCAACGTCGACAGCCTCGACCGCTTCTGCCGGGCGCTCCCCGACGCCGTGCGCGGGCTGATGAGCGGCGACGACCCCGTGCTGAAGGACCTGACCCTCGCGGCGATGCAGCGGGCCAACAGCGCCGAGCTGGCCCCGCACCGGGCGACCCGCCTCGACGGCTCGCTCGTCCCGTTCTACGTGCTCGGGGGCCGCTCGCCGGTCCGCGCCGGGCACCGCTGCTGGGGCACCAAGGGCGACTGCAGCGGACCGCTCGACGCCGCCGCCCTGCTCGAGGACATGACCGTCGCGTCCGGCAAGCTCGGCAAGGTCCGGGCCCAGCTCCCGCCGGCCGTCCGTGAGCGCGTCGAGTCGAGCGCGCTCGTCGTCACCTCCGGCCTGGCCGCGATGACGCCGCCCGGGTTCGGCTTCGGGAGCGCCGATCATTCCTGGCTCGACCGGGTGAAGCAGCGCGGCGCCCCGTTCGCCCGCTTCTCCGCCGGCACCGACAAGAGGACCGACTACGACGGCTTCGTCGGCGTCGACTCCTCGCTCGGCTTCCGGCTCGGCACCCCGTTCGACCCCAAGTCGCCGCTCGGCCGGTTCTATTTCGACCACACCCGCGAGTACCCGCTCGACGGTTCACTGGTGCGCGGCTCGTGGTACCGCCTGATCTCCGGCCCGTGGGATCACGACAATCACGGCGTGATCATGTTCTCGCGCGAGAACGGCAAATGGTTGTACGAGCGCCTGCTCCGGCGCAACGTCGCCGGCCCGTACGTCGGCGGCGACGAGTACAGCGATTGGGCCCCGCCGAAGCCGTGACGGCCGGCGAGGGCGGTCCTCTCGGGCGCCGACGAGGTCGGCGACCGGCCTTCGTGGCCCGTGGCCCGCTCAGCCGGGCGTGCACATCGCCGCGATCTCGGCGGCGACCCCGGTCAGCGTGTTCGTGAGCTCGCCGTCGCCGGCGATCAGGTACAGCGGCATCGGGTCGTCCGGGTTCGTCGCCTGCCAGCCGTTCGGCGTCGGCGTGCACGGGCCCGGGAAGCCCGTGGCCGTCTGGCCGGCGCACGCGAGCTCGTTGAGGAACGGGCCGGCCTTGCCCTGCGCCTCGGCGCCGAAGAAGCCGACCACGTAGGTCCGGATCCCCGCGCCCGCGAGCTGCTGCACCTTCGCCAGCGGCGACGGATCGGGGCAGGTCTGGTCCCAGTCGGCGCCGTCGGTGACGAGCACGACGTACTGGTCGCGGCCCGGCGTCGCGTTGTCGACCATCCAGTCGAACGCGGTCTGGAGCCCGCTGCCGGTCGGCGTGCTCTGGCAGATCAGCGTCGTCGCCGGGTCGAGCGCGGCGTCGATCGCCGCCCCGGTCTGGAGCGCCGGCGCGACCACGATCTCGCCCGTCTCGCAGCTCGGGTTGGTCGCCATCTTCGACTTGGTCACCTGCTGCGCGAGCGTGACGCACTGGCCGCCGCCCGGATCGCGCGGCCACAGCTCGAGCCCGAGGCGGAGCTCGGTCTCGAGGCCCGGCGTCGTCACGACGTCGTCGATCGCGCTGACCGCCTGGTACCACTTCGAGCTCGCGTAGTCGGGCCCGTCGGCCGGGGTCGCGCCGTCGGGCGTCCGGTGCATCGTCAACGTCCGGTCGAGCGCGAACAGCACCTCCGGCGCGTCGCAGCCCTTGGTGCAGCCGCAGCAGACATCGTCGATCACCGACTGCAACGCGAGCGTCAGCTCGGCGGCGTCGTCGGCCTGCAGGTAGACCGGGACCGGCTGGTCGACGGCGATCCCCGTCCAGCCGTCCTGGGTCTCGACGCACGGCCCCGGGAAGCCCTTGGCGGTCTGGCCGGCGCACGCGAGGTTGTTGAGGAACCCGAGCGCGCCGAGCTGCGCCTCCTCGCCGTTGAAGCCGACGATGAACGTCTTGATGCCCTTCGCCTCGAGGTCCTGCACCGCCTTGAGCGGATCGGGCTGCGGGCAGGTGTTCGCCCAGTCGGCGCCGTCGGTGACGAGCAGGACGTATTGGTCGCGGCCCGGCGCCTTGATCCCCTCGAGGTACGCGCCGGCGGTGTAGAGCGCCTCGCCGGTCGGCGTGCTGGAGCACAGCCGGGTCGTCGCGGGATCGAGCAGGTCGATGATCGCCTGGCCGGCGCCGGGCCCGACGTCGATCGCGATCTCGCCGGGCTCGCAGCTCGGGTTGGTCGCCGTCTTCGAGCCCGTGACCTGCTGCGCGAGCGTGACGCACGGGTCCCCCTCGGGCTCGCGCGGCCACAGCTCGAGCCCGAAGCGCACGGAGCTGTCGAACGGCGGCTGGACGAGCCCCTCGATCGCGGTGATCGCCTGGTACCACTTCGAGCTCGCGTAGTTCGGCCCGTCGACCGGCTTCTGGCCGTCGGGCGTCCGGTGCATCGTCAACGTCCGGTCGAGCACGATCAGCATGTCCGGCGGCTCGCAGGCGGCCCCGCCGGTGTCGGTCTCGCCGGTCGTCGCGGCGTCGGTCGTCTCCGTCGTGCCAGGGCCCGTCGGCCCGTCGCCGGTCGTCGGCGACGTGCCCTGGCTCGTCCCGGTGCCGGCGCTCGTGCCGGCGTCGGTCGACTCGGTGCTGCCGCCGGTCGCCGTCGTCGTCGGCGCCGCCGTGTCGGTGCCGCTGGCCTGCCCGCTGCTCGCCGCCGTCGCGTCGGCGGTCGTCCTGCCGCCGCTGTCGCTGCAACCGCCCACGAGCGCCACGCCGACCAGCCCCGCGAGCCCCCTCCGTCTGACCAGGATCGAGATCATCGGCGACATTATCGCCACTCGCCGCGCCGGCCACAACGCTGACGCACGAGGTCGCGCCGGGGCGCCATGACGGACCTCCTCCCAGGCGGGCCGACGTGCCGTCCCTCGTGCGGGTACGAGACCTCGGGACCATGGCCGCGCCGGCTCGGCGCGCAGCGGCGCGCAGCGGCTCGGGTGCGACGGCGGGCGCTTGTGCCCGCAGCAGGCCCGCGCGCGTGCAAGGCCGCAGCGCAGGCGAGTTGATCGCTGCCGAGTCCCCCGCACCCGCGGTCCTACGAAAGGCGTCGACGCCCGCGCTTCGATCCGCCGTCGAACGCCACGCAGACCTTCGAGCCGCCGGGCGCCTTTCCATGTATCGGCCTGGTCTACCCGGACGCGGTCCAGATCGACAGGTGGGCGCGCGACCAGTTGGCAGAGGCGACGAAGGAGAGGCGTTGATCGATGCGGGCGATCACGGCGGCCGCGTGGGTTCACCAGAACGCCGGCCGCTCGGGCATCGCCGCGCCGCACTTCGAGCACGCGCGGTGATCGTCCGAGACGTCCTCGAGCGCGCCGCACGCGGGGCAGCGGACCCAGATCCGGTTGATGCGCGTCGCCGTCCACACCGAGGTCCACACGCTGGCGACGAAGTCCTCGCCGAACAGCTCGCGCATCGCCTGGGCGTGGTGCCTGCCCAGCGCCCGCTTGAGCGCGTCCTCGTCCTCCCAGGCCGTGACGGTGAACCCGCGCAGGCCGATGAACCCGGTCACGATCGAGATGAACCCGGGCTCGGCGAGGAAGTCCTGGACGTTCTGCTTGCTGTGCGCACGGATCCGCTCGCGCTCGGCCGCGTCCTTGCCGGCGATCCAGGTCAGGGCGATGACCCCGGGCGGCTTGGGGTTGCCCGAGGCCACGCGCATGGCGTAGCCGTACCTGGCCGCCCCGCTCTCGATCGGTTCGGCCAGCGCGAGCGCGACGAAGTCGTCCGGACTGATCATCGTCGTCCTCCGTTTCAGCGCCCGAGCGCCTCGATGACCAGCCTGGCCGCGGCCGCGCCGGAGAACTGCTGCTGCCCGGTCACGAGCGAGCCGTCGCGCACGGCGAAGTCGCGGAACATCTGATCGACGACGAAGTTGGTGCCGTCGAGCTTGCGGGCCTCGTCCTCGATCCAGAACGGCTGGATCCGCTTGCCCACGAAGCTGTCGGCGAACTGCTCCTCGGCGTTGGCGAACCCGGTCCAGGTCTTGCCCTTGACGAGCAGCTCGCCGTTGCTGAGCCTGGTCTCGAGCAGCAGGCAGGTCCCGTGGCAGACCAGCGCGGTGATCTTGCCGGCCTCGAAGAAGTCGGCGACGAGCCTCTGCAGCCTGGCGTTGCCGCGGAAGGTCACCATCGGCGACTGCCCGCCGGTCACGAAGATCGCGTCGTAGTTGGCCGGGTTGACGTCGGCGATGCTCTTCGTGTCTTCGATCAGCGCGCGGTGCTTGGCCGACTTCTTGAACCCGAGGCTGAGGATGTCGTCGGCCGAGTACCCGCTCGGGTCCTCCGGGTCGCTGAATCCGTCGGCCTGCAGCGCGCCGCCCTCGGGGCTGCGGATCTCGATCTCGTAGCCGGCCTCGACGAACGCCCAGTAGGGATGGGTCAGCTCGGCCCACCAGAACCCGACGGGCCAGCCGGTCGTCGGCGACGTCGCCGGGTTGGCGGCGAGCAGGAGGATTCGCTTCTTGCGGGACGGGTTGGTCACGTTGATGTTGCCGGTCATTGCCCGGCCACTCTGGCCGCCGCGAACCGATGCAACAACCGAACCTCGTCGAATGTGAAGTTGCACGCCGTGCAACATCGAGCGGATCAGCGCGTCGGCCGCCACCGCCCTCGCGTCCACGATCGCGCGCGCCCCCGGCGGCGCTGCCGGCGAGGCGCGACCCGACTGCCTCTCATCGCGGCGCGACGCGGCGGCCGTCGTCGTTCGTCTCGCCCAGCAGAATCGACGCGCGCGGTCCGAGGTACCGCAGCCCTCTCACCACCGCCCACGAGAGCACGAGCGTCGCGGCCCAGACGACCGGCACCTCTCGTCGATCGGGCGGCACCCAGCCGGACACGCGCTCGGCCCAGACGACCATGAACAGGACGATGTGGTGGCAGAGATAGATGCCGTAGCTGTCGCGGCCTGCGCGGGCCAGGGCGCGGAGCAGGCCGCGACCCCGTCCGGCGTCGTCGAGCCGCTTGAGGGTGAGGACGATCGTCAAGGCGCCGAGCAGCTGCAGGGGCAAGAACGCCAGGCAGAGCAGGCTGAGCGGCATGTCCCCGAGGGCCTCGATCATCCGCTCGTACTCGACGAAGCCCGCGCAGAGCGCCAGCCCCGTCGAGACGACCAGGAGCCCCAGGCGGCGCTCCAGCGCCGCGAGCGCCTCCGGGCGCCGGCTGAGGAAGAAGCCGACGAAGAAGAACGCCGAAAGGCTCGGGAAGAGCCGCGACGCCAGCTCGATGAACGTATGGACGTCCCCGCCGGTCCACGTGAGCGCGTCCGCGACGGCGTAATAGGCGGTGGTGCAGCCGCAGGAGCCGGCCAGCAGCCAGGTGAGCCGGCGTCGATCGAGGAATCGGTCGATCCACCGGGTCACCAGGACGAGCTGCATGTACGTGAAGAGGAAGTAGAACTGGAGGTATCCGCCGACCAGATAGAGCGGGATCTTCCAGGACGGGGGCGCCTCGCCCAGGCTCGACAATGTCAGCAGCGTCGCGGCGTTCCAGACCAGATACGGCGCGAGGAGGCGGCCGAGCCGACCCCTGCGAGCCGCGCCCGCGGCCCCGGGTGAGCGCTGCCCGGCGAGCCAGCCCCCGAGGAGCAAGAAGATCGGCACGGCCTGATGAAACAGCGCGCCGCCCAGCAGACCGCCCGGCCAGTATTCGACCTGCGGGATCTCGAGCAGGAAATTGGCGTGGATGCCGACGACGAGGACGATCGCGAGGGCCCGCGCCGCGTCGATCCACACCCGTCGGGACCCACGCTCCGCGACGACCCGGTCCATCCGCCCTGCCCCCTCAGGAGATCTTCTCGACCGCGAGGACCTGGCCCTGCCGGTCGACCTTGACGCGGCGGGACTCCCCGGTCTCCTCCTGGAGGATCGTCAGCGTGTCGTCGGACTCGCGGACGACGATCATCCGGGTGTTCGCGGGGACCTCGAAGCCGGTGGCCCGGAACTTCGCCGGGTCGGTCACCCGGACCGCGTAGGACTGCCCCACGCTGAGCTCCCGGACCGGCCGCTCGGGCCGGAACCCGAGCTTGCGCGACATCGGGTTCGACGGGCAGGTGACCACGCCCGTGACCGGGTCCACGGTGGCATGGGGACACGTGACCGTGCCCGCCTCCGCCGGCCCGACGGCTCCACCCAGCATGACGATGAAGGCCAGCGCCGGCAGCGTGCGGCCCCGGCGGCGATCTTGATGCGTGTTCATGGTCGTTCCTCTCGCGTGGTGTCAGTAGCAGGATTCAATCATGTCGAGCGTGCCGTGCTCCGACGCGTCGTACTCGAACATCACGACGGTGATGCTGTCCGGCCAGATCGACGACACGGTCATGCTCTCGGAGCGCCCGCCGACCGTGGCGGTGATGGTGTGCTCGACCGGTTCGAGGTTGAGCATCTCGAAGCTCCCCCGGGCGTAATCGGTCGCGGTGAGCGCGGGATCCGGCTCGTTGAACTCGTTGTTGTAGATCGGAGACGCGCCCGGGTCCGAGCTGATGGTCGCGCAGCCGATCGCCGCCGAGTAGGCGTCGTCGGTGGGGTCGGAGGTGAAGTAGTTCACCGAGCCGATCAGGTGGCCGCGATCCGGATCCGGCGCCACGCCGAGCTGCTCGGCGTAGAAGTCGCGGGCCTCGGTCGAGATCCCGCTCATGAGCCAGTAATAATAGACGCTGGGATCCGGCGACGGGATGATCGGGAGGTTCATCACGTAATGATCCATGTATCCCGGCGCCGTGAACCAGATCGAGTACCGCTGCGTCGGATCGACGTCATAGATCTCGCAGACGCCGTCCGTGTCGGTCGTCAAGAAGACCGGCGGATCGAGGGAGTAGCCCTCGCTGTCGACCAGCTCGCACTCGCCACGGACCGGCTGACCGGTCGCGAGGTCGACGACCAACAGCCCGAGGATCCCGCGCGCCGGGGTTTCAGGGGGGTTCTCCCCCGCCTTGTCGCCGGAGCAAGCCGCGAGGCTGGAGAGCAGGAGCAGGGGGGAGAGGGCGCGGGCCAGGGACCGCGCTCGTTTCGGCTTCTGGATCGATCGCATGAGCACTCCAGTGAGGTTGTTGTACGAATCGAACGTGGACAGGGGTACCATCGTGGGCTCACCGCCCCCGGCGACGGTAGAGGACGAGTCCGGCGAACCCGAGCAGGCCGAGGAGACCGTCGCCCCGGGACCCACCGCTCATGTGCGCACGGCAGGCGCAGCCGCCCTCGCCCTCCGCGCCGCCGGTCGCGCTCGTCGCACTGTCGTCGCCGCCGCCGCCACTGCTGCTGCCGTCGCCGCCGCCGCCCGTGCCGCCCGTCTCGTCCCCGGTGGTGGGGGCCGGGACCTCGCCGACCTGCACCGAGAGCTCGTCGAGGCCGATGTTCCCGTCGTGATCGAGCGCCTCGACGCGGATCGTGTACGTGCCCTCGGGCACGCCCTGGAGCGTCCACTCCTTCTGCCGGTCGTAGCAGGGATCGTCGATGCCGAGCTCGGGGACGACGAGGTGCCAGCCGAAGCCCTCGTGGTCGTCGCTGAGGTCGGCGGAGATGACGAGCGGCTCGCCGACCGGGAGCGTGGCTCCGTCGGCGGGCGACAAGATCTGCACCTTCGGCGGCTCCGTGTCCGGGGTGTTCGGCCCGAAGATCGCCAGCAGCTCGTCCGTCGCGCTCTGCTGGCCCATGGGACAGAACTCGGCGTGGGTGGTCGCGCACTTCGGCTCCGCCTTCGGGCTCAGGTCCGTGCAGGCGTCGCCCCAGCTCCGGTCCGGACTGTCCGCACCCCAGCCCATGATGTCGTCGGGATCCGTCACGAAGTCCAGGCCCCAGGTGATGCCCGCGATGCTCAGGGCGGAGAACGTGATCGCGCTCGACGATTGAAGGCCGCTCGCCTTGACGAACGACGTGTCGCGCCATTGCAGGTCGCCGCAGTCCTCGACGCACGTGACGCTCGGCGCGTTCGCGACCCCGAGCGGGCTGAGGTCGCCGCTGAAGACGATCATGCTGTAGGGGAGGTACCGGGGCGGGGCCTGCTCGTAGACCACCCGAACGCCGAAGGGCGCCATCTTCTCCTTGAACAGCTCGACGATCGCCAGCGCCGCACGCTCGTCCCCCTGGAAGCCAGAGAGCTTGCGCTCCTGGGTCGCGCACGCCGTCGTGTTCTCGGCCGCGTTGTCCCCGGGGTTGAAGGTGCCGCCGAGAAAATTGAGGTACACGGTGTGCCGGTGCGGCGGCGCCGTCCAGGCCGGCTGGGGCGCCGCCGGAGGCGCCGCACGCTCGTCGCGTCCGGGTCCGTCGGGGCCGACGAGGAGGAGCGTGAGCGCCGCTTGGACGAGGATGGTCGGGGTTGGAATCGGCATGGCGAACCTCGATCGTCGATACGCCGCCGGTCCTGTCCTGTGAATCGGCGTCGTCCCGGCGCGTCGCGCGTGCGCGATCGAGCGCGGCGACCTCGCGGATCTTCGCGGTGGCCGTTCACGAAGTCGGACCGGCCGCGTAGAGACGGCGAACGGGCCGGCGTGTCGCGCCGCGCGGGACGTCCCGACGCCCGGGGCGCGACGCGGCGCTCTCCGATCGGCCGGATCGAGGCAGCGACCATGATGACTCACTCTTCATCGCGTCCGGAGCGCCACGCCGTGCTGCTCGCCGCGGCGCTCGCCGCGGCCGGGTGTCCTCCCACCGAGCAGGACCCGACCGCCTCCAGCGAGGCCTCCGCAGCCTCGACCGGCGCCGCAGCCTCGACCGGCGCGGCGACCACGGCTCCGACGACCGGTGGGCCGACGTGTCCCGACGGAGACGTCGACGAGGGCGAGTCTTGTGACGACGGCAACCTGGTCAACGGCGACGGCTGCAACAACGATTGCACCCAGTCGGGCGCCCTGATCGCGCAATACCTCGAGCCCGGGGCCCGCAGCGACGAGACCATCGTGTACAGCGTGGCGGTCGACGCGGACGGCAACATCGTCGCGGGCGGCAAGAAGGGCAACACCCGCTGGCTCGCGCGCCTCGATCCCGACCTCGCGCCGCTGTGGTCGATCGCCTCGTTCGGCGGGGCGAAGGCCGGCTTCATCCGCGGGGTCGCGCTGGCCGACGGGGTGATCTACGCGGCCGGCGCGGACTTCAACCTCGCCGACGGGTTCGACATCTGGCTCGCCGCGATCGACGGCGCGGGCAAGATCCAGTGGACGACCGGCGCGACCGGTGGCGAGGGCGACGACTATGCCACGCAGATCGCCGTCACCGAGGGCGGCGATCTCGTGGTCGCGGGCCTGATGCTGGCCCCGCCCGAGATGAAGAACTTCGTCTGGACCGGGCGCTACGACGCCGACGGCGTCGAGGTTTGGACCGACAAACAGACGACCGCCAAGGGCGGGAGCCTCGCACCCTTCGGCCCGGGCCTGGCGCTGACCGCCGACGGCGCGGCCGTCGGGTGGACGCGCGTCTTCGTCGACGGCGAGACGGTCAACGAGGCCCTGTTCCTGTACTCGCTCGCGGGCGGCGCACCGGAGCAGGTCGTCCGGGTCGCCACCGAGTTCGGCTACATCAACGCAGTCGCCGCCGACGCCGCCGGCGACCTGGTGCTCGCCGGCAGCTTCCAGGACACGCTCGTCGTGCGCCGCTCGAGCGCGGGCGAGACCCCATGGACCAGCGACGCCTGCATGGGGAAGATCGGGCGCGACGTCGCGATCGACGGTCAGGGCGACATCGTGGCGATCGGCGACGGCGACGGCGTCATCTCCCTCTGCAAGTTCACGGCGAGCGGCGAGCTGCGCTGGGCGCGAGACGTCGACGCCGGAGACGGCGACGACGTCGGCTACACGGTGGCGATCGGCCCCGCGGACCGCATCGTCGTCGGCGGTCGCCTGTCCGCTGGCGAGGGCTGGCTCGCCACGTACACGCCATAGCAGCGGGCATCGCCGCGCGCGCCTCATGCCGTCGTCGGGCGTACGCGCGCCCCCCGGCCCGGGCGGCGGACGAACACTCGCTTGAACACTCGCTTGAACACTCGTCGGGACGGATCGTGCTCCGCGGTGAACACTCGCGCCGCGGCGTGCCGCCCACCGGCCGCATCAGGCGCCGTATTCGGGGTGGCACGGTGATTGCCATGAGGTCGCGGAGCCCATGCATTGCGTGCGATCCGATCCATCGACGGCGAGGAACGAGCTGTTCTGGTCCCTGTGGCTGCGCGAGCGCCCGCTGCTCCTGCGGATGTGCGCTCGCTGGCTGCACGGTCACCACCAGGAGGCCGAGGACATCCTGAGCACCGGCGCGCTGAAGGCGTTGAGCTACCTGCGTACGCGCGCGCTCGAGGCCGCGACCTTCCGCGCCTGGGCGCTCCGGATCGTGCACAACCTTTGCACCGACCGGCTGCGGGCCGGGGGCCGTGCCCGCGCTCGCTTCGTCGACGTCGACGTCGACGCGGCGCCGGCGGTCGCCCAGGACGAGGCCCACGCGCAGGAGCGGGCGCTGCTGCGGGCGGAGCTCCGCTGGCTGCTCGACGACGCGCTCGACGCATTGCCGCCCCGGCTCCGCGTGACGTTCGATCAGCGCGTCGTGGAGGATCTGTCGTACGAGGAGATCGCGCTCGGTCAGGGGATCACGCCGGCCAACGCGCGCAAGCGGGTGCAGCAGGCGCGTGAGCAGCTGCGGCGGCGGCTCGCCGGACCGACGGGGAGGCCGCTCACGGAATGAGCTCGAGCGCGCGCAGCCGGAGCTTGAGCGCGCGGACCGACACGCCCAACTCGCCGGCGATGGCCGCCAGCTCGCCGCCGTGGCGCTCGTACACCGCCACGAGGACGTCGCGCGGCAGCTCGGGCGCGGTGCGGAGGTGTTCGCTGCGCCGGATCCGTGCGTACAGGGTGTTGCGCGAGATGCCGAGCTCGCGGGCGGCGGACGCGACCTGCCAGCCGTGCTTCGCCAGGGTGGCCTGCAGGAGCTCGTCGTCCGACAGCGGCGAAGCAGGCGGCTGCGCGGGCGCGGAGGGGCCCGGCGGCTCCGCCTCGTGCTCGCCCCCGACGACCTGGCCGATGTCGTCGCCGACGAGCAGCGCGGCCGCAGCCCGCACGGCGACGTTGCGCAGCTCGCGGACGTTCCCCGGCCACGCGTGCGCGAGGAGTTGCAGCACCGCGGCGACCGGGAGCCGCGTCGAGGCGTCCGCGAGGAGCCCCTCGAAGCACTCGGGCCGGCCGGCGCGCCGCAGCTCGAGCTCGAGGAAATGCACGAACAGGCGCGCGATGTCGTCCCGGCGGGCGCGGAGCGGCGGCACCGGCAGCTCGTAGGCGGCGAGCCGGTGGTAGAGCGCGGCCCGGAAGCCGCCCTGTCGGATCGATTGCGTCAGGTCGGCGTCGGTCGCCGCGAGGACGCGGACGTCGACGCGCCGGGCGGGGGAGCCGCCGATCGGCTGGACCTCGCCGACCTCAAGCACGCGGAGCAACATCGCCTGGACCTCGAGCGAGGCGGCGCCGATCTCGTCGAGGAAGATCGTCCCGCCGTCGGCCGCCCGAAAGAGGCCCTCCCGCGCCTCGACCGCGCCGGTGAACGAGCCCCGCGCGTGTCCGAACAGCTCGGCGACCGCGGTATGCGGATTGAGGGCCGCCATGTTGATCGGCACGTACGGGCGCCCGGCCCGCGGCGAGGTGGCGTGGATCGCCCGCGCGATCAGCTCCTTTCCGGTCCCCGACTCGCCCTGGATCAGCACCGGCGCCTGCAGCGGGGCGCAGCGATCGATATGCCGGCGGACGGCCTCGATCGCCGCGCTCGCGCCGGCGAGACCGTGCATGGACGACGGCGCGCCGGCGGGCGGAGACGCCTGCAGGATCAACACCACGCGATCGGCCAGCGTCAGCACCGCGCCGTACGCCAGCGCCGACGCGTCGAGGAACACCCGGCCGGTCTCGGGCGCTCCGACGACGCGGAGCGAGGTGCTGGACGCGCCCCGCTCGACGACGAGCCCCCCCTCGCACGGTCGCAGCACCACCGGGGATCGGCTGAGATGCGAGTCACCGAGCGGCCCGCCGAGGCGGCCGTCCGGGGCGTGGAACTCGGGGGTCCGGCGCGACAGGGCGATGCCGTCCCCGTCGCCGACGAGCTCGGCCCGCTCACCGACCCGGCGCAATGCCGGGTGGAACGCGATCGTCAGCCGGAGCTGGAGGCTCACGGACTCGCTCCGGGCGCTGGAGGCCGGCCGGCGTGTGGACGCGTCGAGGTCTTTGGACGGGAGCATCGGGCCTCGCGTCGAGCGGCGGAACGGCGAGGAGACGATCCAAGGCTTGCGCACGCGGCGGCGTTTGTGAAGCCCAGGCGATCGCGCGCGGCGGCTCACGGCGAATCGCAGTTGGGCGGGCGAGCCCTCGCGGGAGACTCGGCCCGCAACACTTGCTGGCGCGCCGTCCTGCGTGAGCGGGTCCATGCGACTGCGCTCCGCCGTCGGGGCGCGTGGAGGTGCATCTGCGCGCGCCGGCGGTCGTGATCGGCGTGGACCGGACCTTCGCGCGCGCGACGACGCGGCCGCGCGGCCGCGGGCGAGCTCGCTCGATGGGGATCGCCCGAGCCCCGTCGGAGAACGTGATGTCCATGGCGATCGCGCCGGCGTGTGTTCGCTAGCATGGAACCCCCCCATGGTTGCGCGCGATCCTGCGGCTCGAAGCGTCTCGACGGACCATCCCACGCACGGCGCTCCCGCGTCGGCGAGAGGACGCCCGCGCGGGGGTCTTGACGCTCTCGCCGCGGCGACGACCCGCCTCGACCTGCCAGTCGCCAAGCCGGCCCCGACCGCCGACGAGCCGCACCGTCACGACACCACGACCGCCGCGCGCGGCGAGGACATCGGCTCGCAAGACCTGTCCGTCGGGACATTCATGGCCCGCGGCGCCGTCCCCCGCGGCGGCCCGCCCGGCGCCCGCGACGCCGCGCGGATCGGCCGCTACGCGGTCCTCACCCAGCTCGGCGAGGGCGGCATGGGCGTCGTCCTGTCGGCCTACGACGAGGTGCTCGATCGCCGCGTCGCCCTCAAGCTCGTGCGCGCCCCCGAGCGCGGCGATCCCCGCCTGCAGGCCCAGCTGATGCGTGAAGCCCAGGCGCTCGCCCGGCTGTCCCACCCCAACGTCGTCCAGGTCTACGAGGCCGGCGCCGCCGACGACGAGCTCTACCTGGTGATGGAGCTCGTCCGCGGGGTGACGCTCTCGACCTGGCTCTCCGACCAGCCGCGATCCCGCGCCGAGATCGTCGGCATGTTCCGCCAGATCGGCCAGGGCCTCGTGGCCGCGCACCGGGCCGGCCTCGTCCACCGCGACTTCAAGCCGAGCAACGTGCTCGTCGACGCCGAGGGTCGCGCCCGCGTCGTCGACTTCGGCCTCGCCACCCTCGCCGAGCGCCCCGACCTGAACCTCGGGATGGCGGGCACCCCCGCGTACATGGCCCCCGAGCAATGGCTCGGAGAGCAGGTCGATCCGCGGACCGACCAATTCAGCTTCTGCATCGCCCTGTGGGAGGCGCTCGCCGGCGCGCGGCCGTTCCACGGCGACTCGTTCGACGAGCTGCGGGCGGGGATCCTCGCCGGCCGGCTCCCTGAGCGCGGCCGGATCCCGCCGGAGCTCCACCGGGCGCTCGTCCGCGGCCTCGCCCGCGATCCCGACGCTCGTTACCCGACGCTCGAGGCCCTGCTCGCCGACCTCGTCGACGCGCCCTCCCGTCGGCGCCGGCGCCTCGCCGCAGGCCTCGCCCTCGCCGGAGTCCTCGGTCTCGGCGTCGGCGCCTCGACCCTCGCCGCAGGCGACCGCTGCGCCGGCGGCGAGGCCCGCCTCGCCGGCGTCTGGGACGACTCGCGCCGGGAGGCCACGCGCGCGGCGTTCCTCGCCACCGGCCTCGGCTACGCCGGCGACGCCTGGGCCGGCGTCGTCCGCGGCCTCGACGCCCGCGCCGCCGAGATCGCGGCGATGCACCGCGAGGCCTGCGAGACCCACGCCCGCGGCGATCAGTCGGCGCGCCTGATGGACCTGCGGATGACCTGCCTCACGCGACATGTCCAGGAGGTCAGGGCCGTGACCGACCTGTTCGTCGCCGCCGACGCCGCGATCGTCGAGAAGTCGCTCGACGCCGTCGCCTCGCTGCGGCCGCTGGCCCGCTGCGCCGACGCCGACGCGCTGCTCGCCGATCTCCCGCCGCCCGACGATCCGACCCTGCTGGCCGCGGTCGAGGCGGTCCGGAGCCGGCTCGTCGAGCTCGCCGCGCAGCGCTACACCAAGCGCCTCGACGCGAGCGTCGCCGCCGCCGACGCCGCGGTGCGCGACGCCGAGGCGACCGGCTACGGGCCCGTCCTCGGCGAGGCCCTGCTCGAGCGCGGGCGGCTGCACGTGCTCGTCAGGCACGACGCCGCCGCCGAGCGCGACTTCTTCGCCGCGTATACCCGCGCCGTCGCGAGCGGCGACGACGCCGTCGCCCGCGACGCCTCCCTCTTGATGAGCCATTCGCTCCTCGGCCGCGCCGATTTCACCGAGGCCGAGCGATGGATCGCAATCGCCGGCGCGGCGCTCGAGCGGAGCCCCGATCCCGGCGGCGCCGCCCGCCTCCTTTTCCTGCGCGGCAACCTCATGGCAGCGCTCGACCGGAGCGTCGAGGCCGAGACCTTGATCGCGCAGAGCATCATCGCCTACGAGGCCGTGTACGGCCCCGACCACCTCGAGAGCATCGCCGCTCGCCTCGAGTACAGCAACTCCCTGGTCCACAAGCAGCAAGTCGAGCGCGCCCGTGAGCTCATCAGCGACCAGATCGCTCGCCTCGAGCGGATCTATGGCGCCGATCACCACGCACTCGCGTATCCCATCCTCACCGAGGGGTTATTGTACCGCACACTCGGCGACTACGAGGCCGCCCTCGCCAGCCTGCGCCGCGCCCGCGATCTGTACCGACGGATCCACAGCGACGACGAGGACCTGTTGGTCCGCCTCAATGACAACATCTCGCTCACCCTGTATCTGCACGGGCAGCTCGACGACGCCGTGAACGTCGCCCGCGCGGCGCTCGCGGCCGCCGAACGCCGCCTCGACCCCGGGGATCCCGGGCTCTCCCCTTATTATCATTATGTCGCCAAGATCGCCCTCGAGGTCGGCGACACCGACACCGCGCGCGAGGTGCTCGATCGATACCAGAAGCTGCTCGAGCGCAACACCGGCCTGGTGCACGTGCGGGGCGCGGAGTTCGAGATCCAGCGCGGTGAATGGTACCGGCGGACCGGCGATCCCGCCGCGGCGGTCCCCCACTACGAGCGCGCCCTCGAGCTCCGCTCCGGGCGCGGCGACCTGTTGTTCATCGCCGGTGAGGCGCACGACGGCCTCGGCCGCGCCTTGTGGCAGCTCGGTCGCGAGCCGGACCGCGCCCGCGAGCACCTCGATCGGGCCCGCGCCATCTTCGTCGACGGCGGCGCGGCCGCGGCGCGAGCGCTCGCCGATCACGAACGCTGGCGCGCGCAGCACTTGCCGTCCCCCTGACGAGGCGCCAGGTACGTCGATGCGCTACCCGCACGCGTTCGCCAGCAAGCGCACGCGCGCTCTCCGGGTCGCGGAGGCTCGCCAGCGGCCCGCGGTGTCCCGGAGCGTTCGACCGCGGCGGTCCGCGGCGTGCTCGTGCTCCTGATGGTGCTGCGCCGCGCCCGGCGTTGGCCCGCCCCGTGCATCGCGTACGGTCATGCGACTCCGCTCCCGTCCGCAACTGTTCGCCCGTATCTTCGTCGAGGCCGTCACGACCCGCCCGCTGCTGAACACCTTGCTGAAGCAGCGGCACGCCAGCGAGCCGGCCCCCCCACCGACCCCGGAGGCAGCCGTGGAGGTGCTGGTGACTCCGCCGCTCCAGGAGGCCGCCTGAGCCCGCGGCTCGACCCGGGCGGGCCGGCGTCCTGTCTGTCGTGACGGACAGCCTGTCCACCGGACGTGACACGCCCGCGTCCGGCCCGGGCGCCGCATCGTTCGTCGGCAGCGCACTTTCGGCCCTCGCCGGCCCTGAGCGCGTCCGACGAGGCCTCGCGCGCGGGCAGCCGGGGGCGCCGGCCCTCGCAGCCGACGGCCGACGCGGCCCGATGCGACCTGCTCGATGAGACCTGTCTCTCAAGTCATCCACTGAAACGCTGCGCGCCGGCGGACGTCCCTCGCGTCCGCCGGCGCGCGGCGTTCACGGCAACGTGTACGGCACTTCGACCTGGAGCGGGGCGCCCGGCGCGGAGATCTGCAGCCGGATCCCGAGCCCTCGCAGGCAGGACGCGACGTCCGGACGGAACGCGGCGCGGCTCTCGGAGATCCCGAGGCCGACGAGCGAACCGGCGCGATCGAAGGCGAGGTTGAAGCGCAGCGCGATCTGGGCCGGCTCGGCGCTGCGGGCCGCGGAGGGTCGCCAGCACCGGTCGACGAAGGTGTCGTGCCACGCGGCCAGCGCGGTCCGGGCCTCCTCCCGGCCGGCGCGCGCGCTGTCGCGGCTCGCTCCGGGCCGCGCACCCGTCCCCGGCACGCGGGGGCGCGGCTCCGCGGTCGGCGGCGCCGTCTCCGGGGTCCGCGCGATCGCCTGCGCCTCCGTCGCGCCCGGCGCGGGCGGGAGCTCCGGCGCGTTCGACACCGGCGACCGCGTCGTCACCACGATCACGGCGCCGACGAGCGTCGCCGCGAAGATCCCTGTCCGTCTCGATATCATGATCCACCTCTGTGTTACGAGCCTCGAAGACCGATCCCGGGCGGACGACGTTCGCGGCGCCGCCCGAATGACGGTAGATGTCTGAAGGGCCAGAAGGCGTCGAAGCGGACGCACGAGGCGCCTGGTCAGGCGCTCCGTGCGTCCGCTCCGCTCACTCCGCCACGACGAGCGCCGTCACGCGCGCCCAGTCGTTGTTGTCCCAGGTCACCGCGTCGTCGCTGGCGAAGCCGCAGAGACCGAAGTTGTAGATCCCGGCGGGGAGCCCGGCGAAGCGGGTCGAGAGCGCGAAGATCTGGCGCGAGCTCGCGGGCACCTGGAGCCCCCCGATCCCGTCGCTGCCGTTATCGAACGGGGGATCCTCGCCGGACTGGGCGCAGACGGCGAGCTGGAGGTTCGACCCGCCCCCGGAGGCCATGCTCCCGAGCCCGGCCTCGGACGACACGTACACGACCTCGCCCTCGTGAACCTCGAGGGTGACGGTCGGGCTGATGAAGTCGTAGATCGTACCGTCGGGGATCGGCGCGGTCATGGCGTGGGCATAGGTCGCCGCGAGGACGCCGGAGGCCCCTTGCGGTCCCATCGGACCCATCGGACCCATCGGGCCCTCGGGACCCTGCGGACCCTCCGGACCCGCCGGACCCTCCGGACCCGCGGGGCCCTCCGGACCCGCGGGGCCCATCACCCCTTCGGGACCCATCGGCCCCATCGGCCCCATCGGCCCCATCGGGCCCATCGGACCCTCGAGACCCTGCAGACCCATCGGGCCCTCCGGCCCCGGCGGGCCCATCGCACCCTCCGGCCCTGCCGGCCCCGCCGGGCCCATCGCACCCTCCGGGCCCTGTAGACCCATCGGGCCCTCCGGCCCCGCCGGACCCATCGGCCCCTCCGGTCCCGCCGGCCCCGCCGGACCCATCGCACCCTCGGGACCCTGCAGGCCCATCGGCCCTTCCGGCCCCGCCGGGCCCATCGGCCCTTCCGGCCCCGCCGGGCCCATCGCACCCTCGGGACCCGCCGGGCCCATCGCACCCTCGGGACCCGCCGGGCCCATCGGCCCTTCCGGCCCCGCCGGGCCCATCGCACCCTC
>ERZ1066136.373-NODE-373-length-36806-cov-14.497102_pt1 | contig 36806 bp, 25 predicted proteins | sample MGYA00382783_ERZ1066136 | MGnify/ENA primary metagenome ERZ1066136 (study PRJEB33369, sample SAMEA5778366) | biofilm metagenome | biome: Industrial cooling water; feature: Water cooling tower basin; material: Biofilm | place: United Arab Emirates | collected... | reverse complement strand
GGGCATGGCTGCGGCTCCGCCCCGGGCCGGGCCCGGGCTCGATCCGTGCCCCGGCACAGGCGCGGGGCCCGGGCTCGACGTTCCGCCCGCGGGCGCAGCCGTCGGCGGCGGTCACTGCAACGAATACAGGCGCAGATTGCCGCTGCCGTCGTCGGCGCTGAAGTACAGCACCGATCCGATCGCGGCGCGGATCGAGATCCGATCGTCTCCCGCGGCCCCGGTGCTGTCGAAGGCCTGCACCAGGCCCTTGCTGTCGGGGTCGTACACGAACAGCTTGCGGCCGCCGGTCGGGGTGGTCAGGACCACGGCCAACCGATCTCCGAAAGCGGTCAGCTGGGCCGGGTCGTCGGACAGGGCCGCCCCGCGCAGTTCGATCAGCTGGCGCACCTCGGCGTTGGCGTCGTTGAAGGACCACAGCTTGGCGACACCCGAGGGGTTGTTGCCGCGGAAGAACACCTCGCTGCCCGCCGTGGTGAACAGGCTGAGCTGGTCGTCGTTGGCGCTGCCGGCGACGTTCGTGATCAGCTCGGCCCGCAGGGGGACGGCCAGGGGCTGGAAACGGTGCAGCTTGCGCAGTGCGGTTTCCGGGCGGAGTGCGGTGAAGAACACGTCGTCGCTGTAGACGAACAGGTCCTCGGGAGCATCGTCCAAGGCCGGATCGGCGCGGAAGTCGGCGATCTGGACCAGGGCATCCGGGCCCGCGTCGTAGCGGAACAGCTTGCTGCCGCCCGCGCTGGTCGCGGCCCGGGCATACAGCACGCCGCCGGTGACGACCAGCTCGCCCACATCCCCGTTGGCCGCCGGGGTCACGCGCCGCAGGGTCGCGGTCGCGGCGTTGTAACGGAACAGGCTGCGCACGGAGCCGGCGCGGGCGGTGAAGAACAGCTGGTTCGAGAACACGGTCAAGTCCGCGGGATCGTCATCGCCGCCCCCGCTGGTATCGCCGACCCGTTCCACGACCGCGGGGCCGCCGGGGATGTAGCGGAACAGGCCCCGATCGGTGGCGTTGCTGAGCGCGGTGAAATAGAGCGCGCCCAGATACTCGAGCACCTCGCCCGGCTCATCGCTGGCGGCCAGGCGCGTGTCCGCGGCCCGGAACAAGCTCGGCACGCTGGGATCGTAGAAGAACAGCTCGCGATCCTGGTCGACCGCGTTGTCCAGCACGGAGATCACCACCCGGTTCCCGAAGCCGCCGAGCACCACCGGGGCCTCGTTGACGGTCGTGCCGCAGGTGTTCGTGACCTGGGTCAGGCTGGGGATCGACGGATCGAAGGCGTACAGCTTGTCGTTGCCCTGGAAGTCCTCCAGCGTTCCGTAGAGCACCCCGCCGAGCACCTTCCAGGGACCCGGATCGGCCCCGGCGAGCAGCGGGTTGGTCAGCGTGCGGCGCTCGAGCCGCAGGGTCGGGATGCTGTTGGTTTGGAGCGGCCCGACAGCGGGGTTCGCGAGCTGGTACTTGACGGTCAGCTCCCCGTCGACCAGCGGCACGGCCTGGGTATCGAGCAGGAAGCTCGGCGCCGCGGGGGTCAGGGCGGTGTAGGGCGGCAAGCCGCTGAGCTGCCAGGGATCCGCGGAGAGCTCCGCCGCGTTGAGGGCCAGGAAGGTCTGGAAGTCGACGGTGCTGTCGGCGAAACCCGGGGGCACCTGGGAGGAGTTGCCGGGCACACCTTCGAGGTCCACGAGATCGGCGCTGGCCGGATTCGGGGTAAAGATCTGCGCGGCGCCGCTCGGGTCCGTGGGCGGAGGGGGCAGCGTCGGCGTGGGGGCGCTGCCGCCCGGTCCCACGCTGACCACGGCCACGGGCACCGTGCGGATCAGGGGCCGCGAGGCGTTGAGGGTCACCAGCGGTTCGCGCACCTCGAGGTTGATCGTCGCCTCCAGGGTCGCGCTGCCCGCGGTCGCCGTGATCGTGTAGTCCTGGGCGGGGCTGAGGGCGGTGGGCGCGCCGCTGATCACCCCGCTGCCCGGGTCGAGGCTGAGGCCCGCGGGCAGGGCGGGGGCGACGCTGAAGCCCGTGACCAGCGGACTGACCGTGCCGGGATCGAAGGGTCCCACCGGCAGCAGGCGCGGCAGGCTGGCGCTGCTCAGGCCGTAGCCGGTGAAGAGCGGGGCCGCGGAGTCGTCGGAGTCGCTGCAGGCGCACAGCAGCAGCCCGAGCAGCAGGGGGAGGCGCATTCGAAGCATGGGAGGCAGGAGCCGGATGGGGACCCGTTGGACCTGGGGGCCCCGGAGCCCCCCATGGTGGCCTGTGGGCCGCGGGGGGCCAAGCCCGCTCGCGCCGCGAGCGCCGAACCTGCACGGGGGGGCCCGCTGTCGATCCCGCCGCGCCCCTCCGGCTGCCCCGGGCGGGATGCCAAGGGCTCCGCACCGCGGTCCGCTCCGTGGCCTTCGCGCCAGGCCACCTCGGCCGGGCGCACACCCCGGGCACACGGGCGGGCCGGTTGTCGAGACACGCTTGGGGACGGGCGCCGGCGCGCGGGATCGGCCGCGCCAGCACGACCGGCCGTGCCCGGATCGGCGGCGCGCTGTCGCCGGTCGAGCAACCCCGCAGGCAAGCTCGCCGCCGCGGCCGCTTGATCCGCTCGCCGGCGCTCTCCGTCGCGGGCAGGCCGGCCGCAATCCAAGCGCCGGCTGGGGCAGACCCCCCCAGCCGAACAGGGGCTGGAAGAACGAGCGCTGCGCAGCGCCGCCCCCAGCCTGCCTGGCCGTCGCCGACGGACCCAAGGCCTGCGCAGTGCAAGCCGTGGCGCCGCGGGCGCCGCCTCGGTCGATCGCTCCCCACCGTCAGCCGTCGAGCACCGCGCCCTTGCCGCGGTAGAAGTCCGCCAGCCCCACCCGCCAGGCCTGGGCGCCCTTGCGGGCCACGCCCCGGGACCAGTCGCGCCCGGGCCGGCCCTGGGCTTGGTTCCAGGCCAGCATGGCGCGGTCGTGCTCGGCGATCGCGCTGCGCTGAGCGGGCTCGTCGCTGAAGCTGCCGTCCGAGTAGACCGCCGCCAGCGGCAGGCGCGGCCTTATGGCGCCGCCCTCTGCGGGGCGCCCCACGCAGCAGCCGAACAACGGCAGCAGGCCCGCGGGGATCTCCAGCAGCCGATCGACCTCCGCCAGGCGGTTGCGCAGGCCGCCGATGAAGCAGATGCCGTAGTCGAGGGCCTCGAATCCCAGGGCCAGGTTCTGCGCGAACAGGGTCGCATCGATCACGGCCACCAGGAAACTCTCGAAATTGTGCACCTGCCGAACCCCGTGGGCGGCCGCCGCCAGATCGAGCCGGCGCAGGTCCGCCAGCACCACGAAGAAGGCGCCCGAGGCGGCGATCCAGGGCTGCCCGCCGCACAGCTCCACCAGCGCTTCCCGCTGGGGGCGGGAACGCACCCGCAGCAGGTGGTAGCACTGCAGGTGGCTCGAGGTCGAGGCCATCTGGGCGGCCGTGACCACGCGCTCGATGTCGGCGGGCGCCGGTTCCTCGGGCAGGAATTCGCGCACCGAGCGGTGGGCGGCGATGCGGGCCAGCAGGGCCTCGCCGGGGTGGGGCAGCGGGGAGCTCATGGGCGGGGCGGGGCGGCGGCCGGAAGGCCAGGCCGGGGAGCGGGGCTGGCGGTTCGCCGGCCGGCCTCCGCATGGTCAGACAACCAGGCGCTCGAGGGCCCGGTCCTGCTCGGCCACCCGCAGGCGCACCTGCTCGAGCCCGGCGGCGCGCAGGGCCTGCCGGGCCGCGGCCTCGGCCAGTTCGCTGCGGTTGTTGTGCCGCGAGAGGTGGGCCAACACCAGGCAGTCGAGCGCCGGGCTGGCCAGGCGGGCGAGCAAAGCGGCGGCGTCCTGGTTCGAGAGGTGACCGCGCGGTCCGGCGATGCGGCGCTTGAGCGCCGCGGAGTACGGGCCCGCGGCGAGCAGCTCCGGATCGTGGTTGAACTCCAGCACCAGCGCATGGCAGCCGGCGAGTTCGGAATCGAGCCGCGCAGGCGCGGAGCCCAGGTCCGTGACCACGCATAGGACCCGGCCTTCGGACTCGAGCCGCACCGCGTAGGTCGGTTCGGCGTCGTGGGGCACGAGCACGGCCTGGGCGCGGATGTGGCCGCGCCCGCGGCGCGGTTCGAGATCCAAGGGGCGCGCGGGGGCCCAATCGCCCAGGCGCTTGTGGCGCCGGATCGAGCCGTTGTGGAACAGGGCCTGCGAACAATGCAGCACGGCGCCCGCGCCGCGCGCGAGCTGGCCGGCCGAGCGGGCGTGGTCGAGATGCCCATGGGTCACCAGCAGGTGGTCGATGCTGCTGTGGTCGATGCGCGCGGCCTCCAGGCGCTGCCACTGCTCGCGCGCCGGCAGGCCCGCGTCGATCAGGATGCGCAGGTCGCCGCTCTCGACGAACAGCGAGTTGCCGCCGCTGCCGCTGGCGAGAACCTGGAAGTGCATGCCGGCCAGTTTGGGGTCGACGGGCGCTCCTGGGAACGGGCGAGCGCCGCCTCCAAGCTTCGAGCTCGCGCGGACCGCCGGCGCCTCAGGCGCGGCGCCGGTCGCCGGCCGGGCGCGCCGCGGACAGCGCGCCGCCGAACCGGCCCAGGGCCAGCAGCAGCAGCCCGGCGGCCCCCGCCAGGCCGAGGCCCAGGGCGCGGCCGGGCGCGGCGTACTCGAGTTCGAGGCGGCCGCCCCCGGCGGGGACTTCCACGGCCAGGAAACAGCCATCGGCTTCGAACACCCGCGCCGGCCGGCCGTCGATGCGCGCGCTCCAGCCCCGGTCGAACTGCTCCGACAGCACCAGCCGGCCCGCGGGCCCAGCGCCCAGGTCCGCTTCGATCCGCTCCGGGGACGGCCGCTCGATCTCGGGGGCGGGCCGGGCCTCGAAGCGCTGCGGCGCGGAGCCCTCGGCCGGCTCCCGGGGCGCCTTGGACGCCAGCCGGTGCAGGCGTTCCTCGGGCCGCCATCCGCGGCTGGCGATCGCGGCCAGGAGCTCGCTGCGCTCCGCAAACAGCCGTTCCTCGAGCACGAAGCGCGCCGCCGGCAGCGCCCCGCGGCGCCGGTAGAGGCACCAGCCCGGCTGCTCGCGCACGGGCTCGAGGCGCGGGTGCGCGAGCGGGGTCGTCGAGAGCACGGCGCTGACCCGGGCCGCATCCAGCCAGGGGGCGTCCAGGGCCGCCGGGTCGCTCAGCGCCGCGAATCCGCTGCGGAAGCGCGAGCGCGGGTCGATCGCCTGCAGCGCTTCGACCAGGCTGCGGTGGTTGAACGCCACGTAGGCGGACAGATCCCGCAGCCCATAGGCGCTGGGCAGGTTGGGGCGGGCCAAGACGATCGCCGCCTGCTCGGGAGCGCGGTCGAGCGCGCAGCGCACGAGGCGCCCATCCCCGAGCGTTGCGGCCAACTCCTGCAGCCGCGGGCTCGGGGGCCAGATCGGCTGGCCCCCGAGATCCCGCGGGCGGGCGTGGTCGGCGCTGAACAGGGTCAGCTCGGCGAGGCTCCACAGGCACAGGGGCCAGGCCCAGGCTGGGCCGCGACCGAAGCGGGCCAGCAGGCCTGCGAGCAACACGGCCGCGGCCGCGCCGGTCAGCACCAGGGCAGCGCGCTCGAGCTGCTCGCGGCCGCGGGCCTGAGCGGCTTCCGGCAGCACCTCGAGGGCCGCTTCGTAGGTGCGCCCGAAGCGCTCGGCGACCGCCCGTGTGAGCTGCTCCGGATCGGGCGCGTCGAGCCGCAGATAGAGGCCGAGCAGCAGCGCCGGCAGCGCCAGGGCGACGGCCCAGCGGGCGCCGCGGGGGCCGCGGCCCAGGGCTTCAGCGCCCAGGGCCGCGCCCCAGGCCAGGGCGATCCAGGAGAGCGCCAGCGCCCGCGCCGGCGCGCCCCCGCCGAGCAGCGGCAGGTGGTAGAGCAGCCGGAAGCCGGGCCAGGCCTGGGCGAAGCCGAGGGCCGCCAGGGCCAACCCCGCGGGCCACAGGGCCCGCCGCGGCGCGCCGACGAGGGCCAGCAACAGCAGCAGCAGCGCCGCGGCACCCCCGTAGCAGTCCCACTCGAGGCCTTGGGCGAGCTGGGTGCGCTCGGAGTCCCCGCTGCGCGCCAGCCACCAGGCGGCCGCCGGTCCGAAGGCCTCCGGCTCGTGCAGCGGCGATCCGAACAGATCGGGCAGCAGCAGGCTCGCGGCGCTGGCGGGAGGCAGGGCTTCGCGGGCCAGGGCCTGCGCCGTCTTGACCTGGCGCAGGGAGTCCGCGCTGGCGGCCAAGGTCGGCAGGAGCTGCGGCGCGCCCAGCAGGGGAGCGAGGGCCAGGGCCAGCAGCGCCGGCAGCCAGCGCCGCCAGCCGCTGCGCCACAGGCGCGCCGCCGCGAAGGCCAGCGCCGCACACCAGGCGAAGGCGGCGATCGGCGGGAAGCCGGCCAGGAAGGGCAGGCCGGCGAACAGACCCACGGCCGGCAGGGCGGCGCGGCGGCCGCGCGCCCAGCCCTCCAGGGCCCACCAGGTCCAGGGCAGCCACAGCACGGCGTCGACCTTCATGCCGTAGTGCAGGTTGCGCGGGCCGAAGCCGGCCGACTGCAGCGCCAGCACGCCCACGGCGGTCGCCGCCAGGGAGCAGCCCCGCGAGCGCAGGAACAGACCGAGCCCGAGCCCGGCCAATGCCAACGCCAAGAGCGCCAAGGGCGCGGCGGCCCGGTCGCCCGGCAGCCAACGCAGCAGCAGGTTGGGCGGGTAGTCCGGGCCGTGGATGGCGTTGCCAAAGCGCGAGAGTCCGAGGCCGAGGTGCGGGTCCCAAGCGCCGGTTTCGCCGCGCTCCTTGGAGCGCTCCAAGCCGAGCTGGTCGGTCAGCACCGGAAAGATCCGGTCGGCGGTCCATTGGTTGGTGCCGGGGTCGGCGGCGCGGGCGGCCTCTGGGTACTCGCTGCGCAGCGGCTCGAACTGCACCGGTGCGAAGGGCAGGAAACGCTTGCCCGGAGCCAGGCTCGGGCCCACCAGCAGGAGCGGCAGCAGCCAGACGCCGAGCAGCAGGATCCACAGGCGCCAAGCGGGGGCCTGGGCGGGGTCCGGCGGCGGGCTCGCGGGGCTCATTCCCGCTGAGGCTAGCGCCGCCGCCTTGGCTCAGGTCTGCCGCTGGGCTCCGACTCCCGCGCCGACTCACAGCGGAGCCCCCGGGCCGCCGGCGGGGGAGTTCGCGCGGGCCGGTGCCCGCGGTCCGCTCCGACCGGCGGGAACTCCGCGGCCCCGGCGCAGGCCGCTCGCACCCCGGAGCGGAGCCGCGCTTGCCCCGCTGCCCCGATCCCCAGGGCGCCGCGCAGGCAGCCCTTCGAGCGCCTCAGGCCGCAGGCTCGGACCCAGACGGCCTGTGCTCGACGGAGCGGCCCGCCTGCGCGCCCACCTGCGGCGGCAGCCGAGCCGCGCCGGCGGTGCCGGTCGGCAGGCGCTGCGACCGGCCTGGGTCGGCTCGCTCCACCCTCGACCCGCGCCGCGGGCCGAGCTCGCTGCGCCGGGAGCGCGACGGCGTCCAGAGCGCCCCGGAGCCCGCGAGCCGAGGGGCCCACAGCCGCTGTCCGGGCGGCGGCCGGCAGCGCCCGATCCCCGGGCCGCGGCCGGGGGCCGAGGGCAGCCCCCGCTGTGGGGCCGGAGCAGCCCGGGGCGGGCGATCGGGCGGGCCGGGATCCCGACCGGCCCAGCTCGCCTTCGCCCCACGATCCGGCGGCGGTCGCGGGAGCCAACCGGCCCAGGCCGGCCGCTTATGCTCTGCGCCGATGGCCCGATGGACCCCCGGAGACCGCGCCTGGCGGCGCGCTCTCGCGCTGCTGCTGGCGCTGGCGTTGGCCCTGCGCTGGCTGTATCTGCCCGATCCCTGGAGCGGCCTGCCGAGCGACTTCCACAACCACTTCGGGGCCTTCGCCACCGGCGGGCCGGTGACCCATTTCCTCGATCGGGGTCTGGCGGAGACCGGCGGGATGCCCTGCGACTGGGGCGTGCGCCTGGCCGACGGCAGCAGCGAGCGCGCCTGGTACAGCCATCATCCGGCCGGATTCATGCTGCTCTCGGCGGCCTCCATGGCCCTGTTCGGGCGCGAAGAATGGGCCCTGCGCCTGCCGGCGCTGCTGTTCTCCCTGCTCTCGGTGTGGAGCGTGGCCCGCCTTGGGCGCCTGTGGCTGGGGCCGCGCGTCGGCCTGCTGGCCGGCCTGCTGATGGCCGTGGTGCCCTTCTCGGTGCATTTCGGCGTGCAGGTCTGGACCGAAGGCGCCCTGATCGCCCTCGGCGCGCTGTATCTCACGGAATACCTGGCCTACGCGCGCGGCGCCCAGGGCCGCGCTCCCTGGATGTGCCTGTGGGTTGGCCTCGGGGGCCTGCTCGATTGGCCGATGCACTTCTTTTGGGCGCCCAGCGCGCTGCACGCCCTGTGGCGCTTCGGCCCGCGCGCGCTGCGCCTGTGGCCCGTGCCCCTGGTCGCTCTGGCCACGATCGGACTGCATTGGCTGCACGTGCAGGCCACGGTGCCCGCCGCCGACCATGCGGTCGACCGCTCCGCCACGCTGCGGGCGGTGTTCACCTCGCCGGTGCCCTGGACCGAATTCCTGGCGAACCAGGTGCGCTTTTGGGAGCGCTACGGGGGCTGGCCCAGCGTGGTCTTGGCGCTGATCGGGCTGTGCTCCCGGGCCGCCCGCCGCGAGTCGTTCGTGGTCTGGCTCGGGCTGCTGCCGGGGCTGCTCTACGTGGGGCTGTTCCCGGGGCGCAGCTTCGACCATTCCTTCTTCGGCATGCTGGCCCTGCCGGGCCTGGCCCTGGCGGCCGCGTCCGGATTCGTGGCCCTCGAGGCCGCGATCGGGCAGCGCCTCACGCCAGCCAGGGCGCGCGCCCTGGGGGCGCTGCTGCTGTTGCTGCTCGGCCTGTCCGCCAGCTGGCGCAATCTGTGGCTGTGGTCCACGCGGCGTTCCCCGCAGATCGCCGAGCTGGTGGCCTCACAGTGGCTGCGGCCCTGGCTCGAGGACCGCGACGCCGTGCTCTTGACCCACATGGGCCGCGGCATGTGCCTGCCCTTCTACAGCCGCGCCGAGGTGATCCACAGCGTCAACACCCCGGCGGACCTCGAGCGCCTGCGCCGCGAGGTGGTCGAGCGCCTGCCCGCCGGCGCGCGCGCGGCCTTCTTCGTGGATGGTGAGTACCTGGCGCAGCTGCCCGAGGGCGCCGGCCTGTTCGCCGCCCTGAGCCAGCTAGGCACCCCCGAGCGCCATCCAAGCCCCTTCGGCGACTACGCGCTCGTCCCGCTGGATTGAAGCGGCTCCCGCCGCGCGAAGGGTTCCAAGTCCCTGCGCTGCGGGGTGCGCACGGAGCTGCGGGATGGGCCCGCCGCGGCCTCGGCCGCGGGACCTCTGGGCCGCGCACGCGCGGCCCCCGGCGGCCGGGTGCCCCGCCGATCCAGGGCCCTGCGGACGGCGCTGCGCGGGGACTGGGCGAGCCTGCCCGGCGGCCGGGCCTTTTCGGCATCTCGCGGGAACCCCCGCGGCTCCGCCGGCATTAGCGCTTCATACTGCAGGCTGAAGCGCTGACCAAGAGCTACGGGACCGCCGTCGCCCTGCAGGGCCTGGAACTGGCGGTCGGGGCGGGCGAGATCGTGGCCCTGCTGGGAGCCAATGGGGCCGGAAAGACCACGACCTTGAACCTGTTTTTGGGCTTCACGCAGCCCACCTCAGGCCGCGCGCTGGTCGGCGGCGTCGAGGTCGCCCGGCAGCCGGCGGCGACGCGCTCGCGCCTGGCTTATGTGCCGGAGGTGGTCGCGCTCTACCCGCACCTGACCGGCCTCGAGAACCTGGACTACTTCGTGCGCTTAGGCGGCAGGGCGCCAGCGGGCCGCGGCGAGCTCGAGCAGGCCCTCGCGGCGGTGGGCCTGCCGGCCGAGGCCTTCGGCCGACGCGCCCGCACCTATTCCAAGGGCATGCGCCAAAAGGTGGCCCTGGCCATCGCGCTGGCGTGCCGAGCCGAGGCCCTGCTGCTCGACGAACCCCTCTCCGGTCTGGATCCGGCCGCGGCCAACGATTTCGTAGCGACCCTGAGGCGTGCTGCGTCGGGAGGCCTGGCCGTGCTGATGGCCACCCACGATGTGTTCCGCGCCAAGGACTGCGCCGCTCGGGTGGGGATCTTGAAACGAGGCCGGCTGATCGAATTGCGCGCAACCGCCGGGATGTCCGGCGCCGAGCTGGAGCGCTTGTACCTCGACCACATGCAAGCTTGAGGCCTTCGGTGATCGCCCGGATCGCTCACATCGCGCGCCATGAACTGCGCTGCCAGCTGCGCGATGGCCGCTTTGTCGCCGCAGCCGCGCTGATCCTGGTCATCGTGCTGGCGGCCCTGGCCTCCTCGGCGGTCTCGCGGGCTCAGGCGTCCCTGGAGCGCAGCCAGGCCCGGGCCCACGTGCGCGAGCTGTGGTTGGGCCAGGAGCCGACCAACCCCCACAGCGCAACCCATTACGGAACCTACGTCTTCAAGCCGGTCACGCGGCTATCGGCCTTCGATACCGGCATCGACCCCTACACCGGAGTCGTGGTCCAATTGGAGTCCCACGTGCAACGGGAGTTCGCCGAGCGACCCGTGCGCGACTCGGCCAGCCTGGGGCGCCTGGGGGAGTCCGGGCCAGGCTTTTTGCTCTGCGCCCTGCTCCCGCTGCTGGCGATTTTCCTCGCCCAAGGGGCCGTGGCCGGCGAGCGAGAGAGCGGCCTGCTGCGCCAGAATCTAGCCCTGGGAGCCTCGCCCCGGGCTTGGCTGCTGGGCAAGTTCCTGGGCCTGATGGGGGCGTTGGGGCTGGTCACGACCCTGGCCGTAGGGGCCTGTGTGTGCGCGGCGGCGTTCGTGCCCGGAGAGGAGACCCTGGCCGAGTTCCTGGTCCGCTCCTCGAGCATCTACGCGACCATCCTGCTGCTGGTCGCCGTCACGGCGGCCCTGTCGGTTTCGATCGCGGCCCGCTGCCGCGGCGCGCGCACCGCGCTGGCTGTGCTGCTCTCGGCCTGGGGCCTTGGCACCTTCCTCCTGCCCCGCGCCCTGAACGAGGTGGCCGAGGCGCTCTGGGCCACGCCCAGCGCGCAGGGCTTGGAGGACCAAGCCCATGAGCTCTTCAGCCAGGGCATCGATGGCCACGATCCCAACGACGAGCGTGCCCAGCGCCGCATCGCCGAGCTCCTGGCCGCCAACGGCGTGGGCAGTGTCGAGGAATTGCCCTTCGACATCGGCGGCGTGCTGATGCAGGAAGGCGAGGAATACCAGGCGCGCGCTTACGCCGCGGTGTTCGGAAACCTGTGGAGCGATTGGCGCGCCCAGAATCGACTCCGCGACCTGGCCGGCCTGGTTTGGCCCTTCGCCGCCGCCCGGCGGGTTTCTATGGCCTTCTCCGGCACCGATCTCGAGCACCACGTGGATTTCGCGCGCGCGGCGGAGAGCTATCGCGGCGTGCTGGTGAAGACCATGAACATGGCCATCGCCAACAACAAGCGGCCGGCGGGCGAGCGCTATGTGGCCGGTCGGGAACTGTGGGAGACGGTGCCGGACTTCAGCTACCGACGACCGGGCTTCGATTTCGCGCTGGGCGCGGCGTCCAGGGCGCTGGCGCTGCTGTTCGTCTGGGCCTCCCTGGGCCTGCTGGCCCTGCTGCTGCCCTGGCGGGCGGAGGTGGCTGCGTGATCCGCTACGCCGCTAGAGCGCTGCTCGCGGACCGGCTTGCCCTGGCGGCCCTGGGCGCCCTGGTGCTGGCCCTGCTGTTCGGCGCCTGGAACGCGGATCGCGCTCGGGACGCACAACACGAGCGCTGGGGGGGCCTGGTCGCGGCCGACCTCCTGACTCTCGAATCCCTGGAGCAAGACCTCGAGGCGCTGGCCAACGGCGGCCAGGCTCCGCCTGCCTGGGTCGACCCGAGCCGGCCGGCGGCGCTCGCCACCCTCGTGGCGATCCCGACCTTGAGCGCCCCGCCGTCGCCCCTGGCGCTGCTGGGGATGGGCGTTCCCGGAGTCCATCCCCTCGAGGCCAAGCCCACCCTGGCGGGCCTGGCGCCCGAGTACGCGCGGGAGGAGCTGGCCAACCCCGAGGGTCTGCTGACCGGCCGCTTCGACCCGGTCTTTGTGGTGGTGTTCTTGCTGCCCCTGGTCGCGATCGCCCTGGTTTTTGATCTGCTGCCCCGGGACCGGGCCCGGGGCCTGCTGCCGCTGGCGCTGGCCTGCGCTCCGTCCGCCTGGGAGGTGTACGCACCGCACTACGCCCTGCGCGCCCTCGGGCTGCTGCTGGCCCTGGGACTTGGAACCGGCGGCGGCCTGCTCCTGTTCGGTTTCGACGCATCGTTCCCGGGCGCGCTCCCGGCCCTCGGACTGTGGCTGGCCTTGGCCTTCTCGCACGGACTGCTCTGGATCGCCGCGGCTTCGGCTTTGGCGCGGCTGCAAGCCAGCGGCACGGTCCAAGCGCTGCTGCTGGTGGCCCTTTGGGTGGCCGCCACGGCCGCCGTGCCCGCGGTGGTCAGCCCGCTGCTCGAGCTGAGCGTGCAGAGCCCTTCGCGCACCACCAGCGCCCACCTGGCCCGGGAAGCGCGCTGGAAGTCCTGGGACGAAAAGGAGCAGCGCACCGAGCGTCTGCTCATGCAACACCCCGAGCTGCGGCCCGCCTCCGCCTCGCAGCAGGAGGCCTGGCGCGAGCAACTGGAAACGCTCGCTTACCACAGGGGCATGGCCGAGGCCACGGCCCCGCTGATCGAGGGACTCGAGCGCGCCGCCCGCGAGCGCCAGCGCCGTGCCGCCCACGTGGCCTGGTTTTCCCCCAGCCTGGCCCTGCTGGGGGCCCTGGACGAGTTGACCGGAACCGGCCCCTCGGCGCGGCTGGCCTTCGATCGGGCAGCCCGGGCCTTCCAAGCCTCCTGGAACGCCTTTTTCATCCCGCGCATCGAAGCGGGGCAGCCCTTCACCGCCGCCGACGTGGCCCGGATTCCCCGCTTCCGCCCGGGGCCGCCCGGCGCGGAAACGAACTTGAGGGAAGCCCTCGCGGCGGCCGCCCCGCCAGCGCTGATCCTGCTGCTTTGGACCCTAGCGACGGCGGCCTTGGGCTGGTTCCAGCTGAGGCGGGTCGGCCTGGAGGCAGGCTCCCGCCCGCTGCGTTGATTTGAGGCCGATCGATGCGGGCCGCGCCCGAACGGCGCTGCCAGCCCGTCCGCGGCCTTCGGGCTGGCGCCCGCCGGCCAGACGCCCGGGATCGGCGCTGCGCAGGGAGTTTTTCTCGCCGCGTACGTCCAGGACGGGCGAATCCAGGCGCGGCCCGCTGCCACGGCTCGAGGGGAGCCGTGGCGGCGCGGTCGGTCCGCTGGGGGAGCGCGGCGGGGGCATGCTGGCCACCGGGGCCCAGGGGGACTCCGGCCGGCGGCGATCCCGCCGGCGTCAGGGGGCCGGAGCGGGCTCCCGCGGCGCGGCCTGCTCGCCGCGCGCGGTCAGCGCGCTCCGGGGCGGCCCCGGGGTTCAGCTCTTCGGGCTGGCGGCGGCGCGGTTGTTGCCACCGCGGGAGCGGCGGCCGTTGGAGCGAGCTCTTTCGGCCCGCGCGCGCTGCCCCTTGGCGCCGCGCTGCTTGGCGGGGGCAGCGACCGCTTCGGCGCGCCGCTTTGTGCCCTCGGGACGGGCCGCGCCCGCCGCGCTGGGGAAGGCCGCCGCCAGGACATCCTCGACCTGCGTGCAGAACTGCACCTCCAGGCGTTCGCGGACCTCCTTGGGCACCTCGGCCCAGTCCTTCCTGTTGCGGTCCGGCAGCAGCACGGTCTGGATGCCGGCGCGGTAGGCGGCGAGCACCTTCTCCTTGATGCCGCCCACCGGCAGCACCAGGCCGCGCAGGGAGATCTCGCCGGTCATGGCCAGGGTCGGACGGACCGTGCGGCCCGAGAGCAGCGAGACCAGCGCGGTGAACAGGGCCACGCCCGCCGAGGGACCGTCCTTGGGGATCGCGCCGGCCGGCAGGTGGATGTGGATGTCGTGGCCCTCGAACAGGGCCGCCGAGAGGCCCAGGACCTCCAGGCGCGACTTGACCACCGAGATCGCCGCGCGGGCGCTCTCCTTCATCACCTCGCCCAGCTGCCCGGTCAAGATCAGTTCGCCCTTGCCGGGCATGCGCGTGGCTTCGATGAACAGGATGTCGCCGCCCACGGGAGTCCAGGCCAGGCCGGTGGCCACGCCCGGCAGCGCCGTGCGGCTGCGCAGCTCGCCTTCGTAGCGCGCCGGACCGAGGATCTCCTCGAGGTCGGCCTTGCCGATCGCGCGGCGGCGCTTGTCGCCCCCGGCGACGCGCGTGGCCACCCGCCGGGCGATCGCTCCGACCTGGCGCTCGAGTTCGCGGCAGCCGGCCTCGCGGGTGTAGCTGCGCACGATCTCGCGCAAGGCGGCGTCCTGGATGCGCAGCTGCCTCGCGCTCAGCCCGTTGTCGTCCGCCTGGCGCTGCAGGATGTAGCGTTTGGCGATTTCGAGCTTTTCTTCCTCGGTGTAGCCCGGCAGTTCGATCACTTCGCAGCGGTCGCGCAGCGGCCGCGGGATCTGGTCGAGCACGTTGGCCGTGGCCACGAACATGACCTTGGACAGGTCGAAGGGGACCGCCAGGTAGTGGTCGCGGAAGGACTTGTTCTGGGCCGGATCGAGCACTTCGAGCAGCGCCGAGGAGGGGTCGCCCTGGAAGCCCTGGCCGAGCTTGTCCATCTCGTCCAGCATGAAGACCGGGTTGTTGGCCCCCGCTCTGCGCATGCCTTGCACGATCGTGCCCGGGAGCGCGCCCACGTAGGTGCGCCGGTGGCCACGGATTTCGGACTCGTCGTGCACGCCGCCCAGGGAGATGCGCACGAACTGGCGCCCCATGGCGCGGGCGATGCTCATCCCGAGGGAGGTCTTGCCCACGCCCGGGGGGCCGACCAGGCACAGGATCGGGCTCTTGCCGTCCGGCTTGAGCTTGCGCACCGCCAGGAACTCGAGGATGCGGGCCTTGACCTTCTCGAGGCCGAAATGGTCCTCGTCCAGGATGCGGCGCGCGCGCTCGAGGTCGATCTGGTCGGCGGTGGACTTGGACCAGGGCAGCTCGGCGACCGTCTCCAGGTAGGTGCGCAGCATGCCGTACTCGACGGACTGCTCCGACATGCGTTCGAGGCGCTTGAGTTCCCGTCGGACCTCCTTGTCGACCTCGGCCGGCAGCCCGGCGCGGTCGAGGGCGGCGGTCAGTTCGGCCAGCTCCGGGGCGGCGCCTTCGCCCAGCTCGGCCTGGATCGTCTTGAGCTGCTCGCGCAGGAAGTACTCGCGCTGGGTCTTCTCCATCGACCCGCGGGTGCGCTGGCGCAGTTCCTTGCTGAGGGAGAGCACCTCGATCAGGTGGTTCAGCTTGGCCGAGACCTTCTCCATGCGCTCGAGCAGCGGCAGGGTCGCGAGGATGTCCTGCTTCTCCTCGGCGGGCATCTCCATGAAGGTCGCCACCAGATAGGTGAGCGCCTCGGGCGTGGGCGCGTTCTGCACGGCGTTCTGCAGCTCTTCCGGCGGCTCCGGCAGCAGCTGCAAGGCCTGGCTGGCCTGGAACCGCAGGTGGTGCAGGCGGGCTTCGATCTGCTTCGAAAGCGCGCGCTTGGGCTTCTCTTCGGCGATGCGCTCGATCTTGGCCACCAGATATGGATCGGTGCGCACGAAGGCCTTCACGCGCAGCCGCTGCTTGCCCTGCACGATCACGTGGTGGCTGCCGTCCGGCGCGGTCACGTAGCGCAGGATTTCCGCCAGGGTGCCCAGGGTGTGCAGATCCTTGGGATCGGGCTCGGTCTGCTCCGGATCCTTCTGCAGCAGCAGGGCCAGGGGGGCCTCCTTGGCCACCGCCGCCTGGATCGCCCGCAGCGAGCGCGGCCGCCCGGCGACCACCGGCAGGACCACGCCCGGGTAGAGCACCATGCCGCGCACGGCGACGACGATGACCTCGTCCTGCCCCAACTCCGCGGGGCCGCTGCCCTCCCCGCCCGGCTTGGCGAGTCCGCTGAACAGCTGGGCGAGCTCGACCGGCACGGTGGCCGGGACCACGGGCTGTGGATCGGCAGCCGGGGCCGGGCCGGCGGGCTCTTCGCTCGGGGGGCGTTCAGCCCGGGGGCTGGTCGGGGCGCTGTCTCCGTCCCGGGCGCTGGGCGGCTGGCTCGGCGGCGGGCTGTCGGAGAGCCCCTCGGCGGGCGCCGGGCTGGGCCTCGGGGCCCCGCCGGCGGGGGCCTTCGGTGCTGGCTCGGTGGGATCGGGGGGGGTGGAGCTGCGACCTGCGCTCCGACTCCGCGGCCGCGCGGGCCGCTCCGGCCCGTCCGCGGGCCTGCGCTCCTCTGCGGTTTCCTCCGGGGCCTGCGGCGCGGGCTTGTGGTTGGGCTTGCTCATGGATGCCGCGGGAGCGGCCCGCGCTTGTGGACTTGTAGGACGACCAGGCCCTGGACCATCTGACTGAGGCCCAATTCGTAGCAGCCGGGCGGCAGGGCCAGCACGCGCTGGAAGCGGCCGTAGGGGATCTCCAAGCGGTGGACCTGGGCCGTGCGCAGCACCTCGGGCAGGGGCCGTTGGCCGGTGATGCTGAGCTCGTGGCCCCTGAGCAGGATCTGCACGTGGCGCGCCTCGAGCCCCGGCAGCGCGGTCAGAACCCAAAACTCGGCTTCGGTTTCGAAGATGTCGACCGGGGGCTCCCACAGGGCCGGCTGCGCGGAGGGGTGCCCCGCGGGACGCTGGGGGCCGGCGCCGCGCTGGCTCAGGCGCTCGCTTTGCTCGAGCAGCGCGCGCGCGCGGCGCCACATCCAATCGGGATCGTTTTCGGACATGGGGGATCCTCGCGGGCCATCCTAGCAGTCCGGAGGGGCATTCCCCGGCGCGGCCGCGGTGCAAACGGGTGCCGGGATCGGCGCGGGGCTCGGGCCGCAGGCGCCGCGCCGGTCGGCGCCAGGGCGCGGCCAGGCAGCTCCCGACCGCACGGGTCCCTCGCCCCCGGCGGCCGTCCCTAGGACGGCGTCGGCGCCGCTTCCAGCCGGCGCTGCCCCGGCGCCGCGCGTACCCTGGGATGGGTTCCGCCCGCGGGCGGACCAAGCCGATGGCCTCTCCCGCCGCCGACCCCGCTGCGAACCGCTCCGTGCAGCTGCGTTTCCTGGGCGCGTCCCAGGGGGTCACGGGCTCGTCCTTCCTGCTGGAGACGGCCAGCGCCCGCGTGCTGATCGACTGCGGCCTGTTCCAGGGCGGCCCCCTGGAGCGCGCCCACAACAGCCTGCCCTTCGATTTCGATCCTCGGCGGTTGGACGCGGTGCTGTTGACCCACGCCCACATCGACCATTGCGGCCGCCTGCCGCTCTTGCACAAGCGCGGCCTGCGCGCGGCGATCCACGCCACCGAGGCCAGCTGCCAGCTGGCGCGCATCATGCTGCTCGATTCCGCCAAGATTCAGCAGTCCGATGCCGCCTACCGCAACAAGCGCCTGCTGCGGCGGGGTCGCCAGGCCCTGATCGAGCCGCTCTACACCAGCGAGGATGCCGAAGCGTGCCTGGCGCGCTTCGAGCCGCAGGGCCTCGCCCGCTGGTTCTCCGTCGCGCCGGGTGTCCAGGCCCGCTTTCGGCTGGCGGGCCACATCCTGGGCGCGGCCCAGGTGGACCTCAAGCTCGAAACCCCCGCGGGCGAGCGGCGCGTGCTGTTCTCGGGCGATCTCGGCCGCGACGGCATGCCGCTGATCGCGGAGCCCCAGCCGGCCGAGCCCGCCGACCTGATCGTCATGGAGGCCACCTACGGGGATCGCCGCCACCCCGATCCGGCGGCGACCTTGGCGGAGCTGGCCGAGATCGTGGCCTTCGCCGAACGCGAGCATGGCAACGTGTTGATCCCGGTCTTCGCGGTCGGGCGCGCCCAGGCCATGCTGGCGCACCTGGCTCACTTCGAAAGCCAGGGCGCCCGGCTCGGGCGCGTGGTGCTCGATTCGCCGATGGCCGCCGACGTGACCGAGCTCTACCGCCGTTCGGCGGATTTCCTCAAGCCCGAGGCCCTGGCCCAGGCGGGCGGACGCCTGCCGGCGCCCAGCAGGCTCGAATTCGCCCGCGAACCCGAGCAGTCGATGGCGCTGAACCGCGAACAGAACGCGATCATCCTGGCCGCCTCCGGGATGTGCGATGCCGGGCGGATCCAGCACCACCTCAAGCACAATCTGTGGCGCCCGGAGGCCCAGGTGGTGATCGTCGGCTACCAGGCGGAGGGTTCGATCGGCCGCCAGCTGATCGAGCGCGCGCGCGCGGTGCGGCTGCTCGGCGAGCGCATCGCGGTGCGGGCGCAGATCCACGTCCTGAACGGTTTCTCGGCCCACGGCGATCAGCAGGACCTGCTCGAGTGGTTGGCGCCCGCGCTGCGGCCTGGGCAGCGGATCGCCCTGGTGCACGGCGAGCCGCCGGCCCTGGAAGCCTTCGGCCGGGTGCTGGCGGAGCGCCACGGGGCGGCGGTGCACGCGCCGGCCCTCGGGGAGACGCTCGAAATCTGAAGCCCGGCGCGCCCCGGGCCCCGGCGGCCCCGGGGCTCGCCGGACCTCAGGGCAGGAAGTCGAGCCGCAGCGTGTTGGAGAAGCCGACCCCCTGGGGCAGCGCGGGCGCCGGGAACAGGGCCTGGACGAACAGGGACAGGGGGCCTTGGCCGCCGGCCAGCGCCGGCAGGGACAGGCTGCCGCTGGCATCCAAAGCCAGGGGGCCCACCGGGGTTTCCGGTAGCGGGCCGAGCAGGCCCGCGAACAGGGGCAGGCCGATCTGCGCTGCGCCGACGATCAGCCACACAGGGCCGGCCGGGGTCGCGCCGGTCAGCAGCAGGTCGGCGGAAGCGCCGCTGGCGAGCGGCGCACCGCTGACGCTCAGCACGGCATGGGAGGGGCCGCCCGGGCCCACGCTCGGCTGTTCGGTCCAGGTCGGGGTGAGCAGCACCGCCCCCTGTTGGCCGGTGGCCGGATTGCGCGCCCAGGTGGCGATGCGGCGCGAGTCGTCGATCGCCAGGCCCAGACCGGTCGAAAACTCCCAGCCCGCCGTGCTCGGCGCCAGCAGCGCCGAGAGCCCGAAATCGCCCAGGCCCTCGAGATGCAGCAGGGGCGTCAGGACCGTGAACGCGGTGTAGAGCACGTCGCCCCGCAGGTTGATCTCGAAGGCGCCCGCCACCGGGCCGCAGGGGCTCAGCAGCTGCCAGCCGGCGCCGTCCAGGTAGCGCGCGGCCCGGTAGACGCAGCCGCTGGAGGTGGCCAGCACCAGGCGCCCGGCGACCGCTCCGCCCGAGTTGATGTCCCCGCCCGCGGCTGCGATGTAGCTGGGGGGACCCGCGGGCAGGGGCAGCAGCTCCACGCTGAGATCGTCGAGATCCGCGCGCCGTCCGGTGGCATCGCAGAGCACGCGCTCGGAGTTGATCGCCCGCGGGTCGAACAGCTGCAGGGGAGTCAGGTCGAAGATGCCGCCCGGGGCGTTGAACCAGACCGGGGTGCGGAAGGAGCCCAGGGTCGAATAGCCGACCACGTCGCCCAGATCGTTGATCGCCAGGGCCGCGCCGCCGCTGTGACCGGGCAGCTGCCCGAGCAGCGTGCAGTTGAAGCCGCCCTGGCCATCGGGGTCCCAGCGGGCCGCCCGCGGTGCGAACTCGGTCGAGCTGAAGGCGCTGACCGCGCCCACCACCTGGCCGAGCTCGTTTTGATCGAAGGCGGAGCTCGAGACCTGGCCGGCGGGCAGGGGCAGCAGCAGCGGCGCCTGGCCCGCGCGCAGCACCAGCGCCCGGCTGTTGCCGGCCACCAGGCGTTGGCCGATGACCTGTCCGCCCGTGCTGAGCGCGCTGACCGCGCTCGCTTCGCCCAGGAAGGTCAGCCCATAGCTGGGGGGCGTCTGGGCCCCGGTCGGCAACGCGGTCAAGGCGCACAGGGCGCCGATTCGGGCGGTGGGGGCCAGGGGCCGTAGGGCCGGTCGGAAGCGTGGCATCGCGGTCGCAGGTCGTTTGCTGGGAGGGGGGCGGATTGGCGGACTCGGCTGCGTCGCCCGTGGCAGCGGCCGGGCGGCCGTCGCCAGCGCAGGGGGAGGCAAGTTTCGTTCCTTGTGGGCGGACCGCGAGCGCGGCCCCCGCGGCGCGCTTGCCCCGCGGCGCCGGTCCAGGCCCTGGACCCTGCGGTCCAGGGCTCGGACCCAAAGCGGCCCGCAAGGGCGGCCCAGGGACCCGAGGGGTCGCACGCGCCGCGGCCGAGCCGGAGCCGCGGCCCGCTCCCTGGGCGGCGCTCCGAGTTCGACCCCGCGGCCCTGATCATCCCTTAACCGGGCCAGGTCAGGCTGCGCCCATGCGCCCGCTGACGCTCGCCTGTTCGCTGCCGCTCCTGCTCGGCCCCGTGGTGTTCGCAGCGCGTGCCGCGGGCCCGAAGGAGCCCCTCGACGACCCGCGGGATCCGGCCCTCGAGCAGCGCTTCCTCGCCACCTACGCCGAGCTGGCCGAGGCGCGCTACCGCGCCATCCATGGGGCGGCGCGCGAGCTGGCCGCTTGCCTCGAAGCCCTGGTGGATCAGCCCAGCGAGCAGCGGCTCGGCGCGGCGCGCTCGGCTTGGTGCCGCGCCCGCGAGTTGTACGGAACCAGCGAGGCGCTGCGCTTCTACGGGGGACCGATCGACGATCCCCGCGACGGGGTCGAGGCCCTGCTCAATGCGTGGCCCGTGGACGAGTCCTACATCGACGGCCATCCCGCGGCGCCCGGCACCGGCCTGGTCGGCGATCCGAGGCTGCTGCCGCACATCGACCCGCGGGCGCTCGAGCTGCTCAACCAGCGCGGCGGCGAGACCCATGTGGCCACCGGCTGGCATGCGATCGAATTCCTGCTCTGGGGGGTGGACAGCGATCCGGACGGCCCCGGGCAGCGTGCGCACACCGATTTCGTGGTCGGCGCGGCTCCCTCGGCCGAGCGCCGCGGGCAGCTGCTGCGCGTGCTCGGCGCGCTGTTGGTCGAGCACCTGGCCCAGCTCGAGCGCGCCTGGTCGCCCGCGGGCGGCGCCTACCGCGAGCGCTTCGTCGCCGATGTCGACGGCCGCTCCCTGCGCCACGCCCTGGCGGGCCTGGTGGTGCTCTCGGGCTTCGAACTCGCCGGGGAGCGCCTGGTGGTGGCGTTGGAGACCCGGGACCAGGAGCAGGAGCACAGCTGCTTCAGCGACACGACGCTGGCGGATCTGATCGCCGATCAACGCGGCATCCTCGAGATCTGGCACGGCCAGCTGTGCCCGCAGCTGCACGGTCCCATGCCGGTCGCGGGCTGCGGCCTCGGCGAGCTGGTGCAAGCCCTGGACCCGGCCCTGGCCCAGGCCCTGGAGCAGCAGCTCGAGGCCACCTTGGCGGCCGTCGAGGCTATCCCCGCGCCCTTCGATCAGGCCATCCTGGGCAGCGACGAAGACCCGGGGCGGCGCGCGGTGCTGGCCGCCGTGGTGGCGTTCGAGCAGCAGACGCGCTTGCTCTCGGCGCTCGCCGGGCGCTGCGGATACCGCATCCAACTCGCTCCCGGGGGATGAGCCTGCGCGGCCCGATCTGGAGCGGGGCACGCCCGGCGCCGCGCCGTCTGAGGGGGCTCCCTTGGCTGCTCGCCGGCGCGCTCGGCCCGTGGCTGCTGGCGCGGGGCGGCGCTCCCGCTCCCAGCGCGCCGGGCCCCGCCGCCGCGGCCGCGCAGCAGGGGGCCCGCGCCGCCACCGCAGACGAGGCGGAGCGCCGCGCTGAGGCCAGCTTGGATCTGCCCCTGGGCGGCGCGATCACGATCGAGGACCACAGCCAGAACGCCTTCGGTTTTCCGATCCCCGGCCTCGACGATGCCGCGCGGCGCGCGTTCCAGGTGGGGAATTCGTTTTTCCGCGGCAACTGGATCGCGGCCCCGGCCAGCGCCGCGGGACGCGACGGGCTCGGGCCCCTGTTCAACGCCCGCTCCTGCGGCGCTTGCCATGGGCTCGACGGCCGCGGCCTGGTGCCCGCCGATGGCGGCACCCCGGATGGCCAGGGCCTGATCCTGCGGCTGGGGATTCCCGGCCCCGCCGGCGATCTGCCGGAGCCGCGCTACGGCGCCCAGCTCCAGGACCAGGCCCTGCCCGGGATCGAGCCGGAGGCGCGACCGCGCATCCGCTGGATCGAAACCCGCGGCCGCTACGGGGACGGCCAGGAGTTCGTGCTGCGCGCCCCGCGCTTCGAGCTCGAGCAGCCCGCCTACGGGCGCTTCGATCCGGGCCTGCGGATCGGCGCGCGCCTGGCGCCCCAGCTGATCGGGCTGGGGCTGCTCGAGGCCATCCCGATCGGCGCCCTGGAAGCCGCGGAGGATCCACACGACCGCGACGGCGACGGCATCTCCGGCCGCGTGCATTGGCGGCTGTCCGCGGACGGCGCGAAACACCCGGGGCGCTTCGGTTGGAAGGCGACCCAGGCCACGCTGGAGGGCCAGATCGCAGCCGCCTTCGTCAACGACATCGGCATCACCTCGGAGCTGGCGCCGGCGGAAGCGCTCAGCGCCGAGCAGGCGGCCGAGCTCCGTTTCGCCTCCGGCGGGCAGCCGGAGGTCGAAGCCGCGACCTTCGAGCGCGTGGTGCTCTACAGCCGCCTGCTGGCCGTGCCCGCCCAGCGCGGCAGCGCCGAGGCGTTGCGGCCGGGCGCCCTGTGGTTCGAGCGCTTCGGCTGCGCGGCCTGCCATACCCCCGTGCAGCACAGCGGCCTCTCGCCCCACGGGCCGCAGCTCTCGCAGCAGGCCTTTCGGCCCTACACCGACCTGCTGCTGCACGACCTGGGCGCGGGGCTCGCCGATGCGAAACAGGACGGCGACGCGGCCCCCTCCGAATGGCGCACTCCGCCCCTGTGGGGCCTCGGGCTGGTGCCGGTCGTCAACGGCCGTCTGGCGCTCCTGCACGACGGCCGCGCGCGCGATTTCGCCGAGGCGATCCTGTGGCACGACGGCGAAGCCCGCGCCGCGCGCGAAGCCTTCCGCTTGGCCCCCGCGGAGGCGCGCCGAGCCCTGCTCGACTTCCTGGCCTGCCTGTGAGCCCCGGCGGCCAGGCCGGCCCCTCGGGACCGGCCGGCCTGCGGCGCAGGGCAGGGTTGCGACGGCCGCCCGCGGCGGCCCCAAGGCAGTTTCCAGGTGGCTGTCGCGGCTCGGGCGCAGCCCGAGTCGTCGTTTCTCAACCGGTCAGCGCGTGATCGCCTCCGCGGGCCGTTCTTCGATGCGCAGGCGTTGCTTGAAGACCTCGCCTTCGCGGAAAAACTCGCACTCGACCTCGCGCCCGATGCCGGCCAGGTACAGGGCCTTCTGGAAGTCCAGGGGCTCGGCGACGTAGGCATCCCCGAGCCGCACCAGGAAGTCCCCGGGCCGGATCCCGGCGCGGTCCGCGGGGCTGCCGGCGAAGACGTTTTCGATGTAGATGCCGACCCGCGGCAATTTCATCTTTTGCAGCGCCTCGGCCCCGCGCTCCCGGTACAGCTCGGCGCTGCCCATCACCGCCCAGCCCAGCCAGGGAGATTTCGTGCTCTGCGCCTTTTGGATCGTGCCGTAGAGGGCCTGCACGATGTTGATCGGCAGGGCATAGGCCAGCCCCCGGCCGGCGAAGCTGCGGCTGTCCTCGCCGCTGCTCGGCAGGTGCGAGAGCAGCCCGATGCAGCGTCCCTGGCGGTCGAGCAGGGCGCCGCCGAAGGCGCCTGCGGTCAGGGGCAGACTGGCCTGCAGATAGGCGGCGCTGAGCTGCTCCTGGTAGCAGTCGCGGCCCGGGGTGCTGGCGATCAGGCCCTGGGACAGGAAGAACTCCGGCCCGAAGGGATCCGCCAGGGCGAAGGCGATCTGCCCCACCTCGACGTTCGCGCTGTCGCCCAGGGGCAGCGGTTCGAAGCGCGGCGGATCCACCGGATCGTAGACGCGCAGTTGCACCACCCCCAGGTTGAGCGTCGGTTCGAGCCCCACCACCTCGGCCAAGGTGTGGCGCAGATCGCAGGTCTCCACGTCGACCAGGTCCACGGGCGCTCCCGCGGGCGTCAGCAGCAGGTGTCGGTTGGTGACGATGTCGCCCGCCGCCGAGACCACCACCCCCGAGCCGCTGGCCACCAGGGCGAAGCCCGGGAATTCGCTGGAGGGCCTCAGCTGCCAGCCGTCCTTGGGCTCGCTCGGACCCTCCGGGAGGCGCACGTAGGAGGCCACGGTCACCACGCAGGGGCGCAGGCGCCGCGCCAGGGCCAGGCTGGCGCTCTCCAGGCTCTCCAGGGGGTCGGCGGCGGAGGCCGCGGCCGCCTCATCGGGCGCGGAATCGGGGCGGGCGCGCAGCAGGCCCGGGGCGGCCAAGCACAGCAGGGCCCACAGGGGCAGGGTGGCGGGGGAGAGCTTCATGGCCCGAGCGTGCTGCCCGGCCATGAAGCCGCGATCAAGGCCGCCTCAAGGCTGCCTGTGGAGCGTCGTGCGGGTGCCGCGGGCGTTCGGGCGCCGCAGGCTGGCCGCGCCGGCTTGGGCGATCGATCCGCGCAGCGCGGCCGCGGGGCTCACTCGCGCCAGCGGGCGATGAACACGTTGGTTTCGCCGTCGGCCCCGCCCCGATTGCTCGAGAAAGCCAGCCAGCGCCCGTCCGGCGAGAACATCGGGAAGCTGTCGAAGCCGTCGTAGCTGGTCACGCGCTCGAGCTGCTCCGGGCCGTGGGGGCCGCCTTCGGCGGGCACCAGGAACAGGTCGAAGTTGCGGCTGCGCGGGCCCACGTGGTGGTTCGAGGCGAACAACACCTGGCGGTCGTCGGGGGTGAAGTACGGGGCCCAGTTGGCGCCGCCCAGGTCGGTCAGGCGGCGCCGATCGCTGCCATCGACGCCGATCACGACCAGCTCCATGGCGCTGGGCTTGACCAGGTTGTCCTCGAGCAGGGCGGCGAAGGCGGCCTCCTGTTCGGCCTGCTTGGCCGGATCGAAGCGCGTGGCCCGGAAGATCAGGCGCTCGCCGTCATGGGAGAAGAACGCGCCGCCGTCGTAGCCCGGCGTGCGCGTGATCTGCCGCAGGGCGCCGCTGCCAAGGTCCTGGATCCAAAGTTCGGGATCGCCGCTGCGGGTCGAGGTGAAGACCATCGAGCGCCCGTCGGGGGACACGGTGCCTTCGGCGTCGTAGCCGAAGCTGTCGGTCAAGCGCCGGATCGCCCCGCTGCCGAGCTCCTTGGCGTAGATGTCGTATTCGGGGTGCAGCTTCCAGACGTACCCCTGGGCCATATCCGGGGGGGCCGGGCACTCCGCGTGGGCGGCGGTGGTCGAAGCGAACAGGATCTCGCGGTCGCCGGACAGGAAGTACGAGCAGGTGCAGACCCCCCGGCCGTCGGAGATCTGTTCGAGCGCGGTCGGGATCCGGCCGGCCAGGGGACCGTTGGGGTCGGGGGTCACGAAGATGCGGTCGCAGTCGATGCCCGCGCTGGCGTCGCGGCGCTGCAGCACCAGGCGGCGCCCGTCGCTGCTCCAATAGGCCTCCGCGTTTTCGCCGCCGAAGGTCAGCTGGTAGAGGGCCGCGAAGCGGCTCTCCCCGGGCTGGATCAGATGATCGGCCGGCGTCAGACCCGGGATCGGGGGCGCCTTGGGATCGCCGCTCAGGGCCGGACCCCGGCAGCTCCAGACGGCGGCCACGGCCGCGGAAAAGAGGCACAGGACGGCGAAGGCTCGCATCAGGGGCTCGGTCGGGGGGTGCGCGGGGGCGGCACCGGATCGGGGCCGGGTTCGCTGAACGGATGGCAGCGCAGGATACGCCGCACGGACAGGTAGAGCCCACGCGCAAGTCCGTGGGTGCGCAGGGCTTCGACCGCGTAGGCGCTGCAGGTCGGGCGGAAGCGGCAGGTCGGCGGCGTGAACGGGGACAGGAACCGCTGGTACAGGCGGATCGGAAGCACCAAGGCCTCGACCAGGGCGCGGGCCAGCCAGCCGAGCGGGCCGGGCCTCCGGGGACCGGGCGCAGCCGGCGGCCGCGCGCTCGCGGCGGCGCTCGGCTTGGAGCCATGCGAGTGCGGCGCCGGGCTCACGGGCGCGGCTCCTCGCCGGTCTGACCGGCCTGACCGGCCTGTCCGGCCTGCTTGCGCCAGGCCTTCCAGGCCAGCGAGGGCAGCTCCCGGCGCAGGCTGCAGAGGTCCCAGGGGCCGCGCGGATCCGCCGCCATCACCACCAGGTCCGCGCGCGGGGGCAGCGCCTCGTACTCGAGCCGGAAGGCCTCGCGGATCAGCCGCCGCGCGCGGTTGCGATCGACGGCCTCGCGCCAGGCCTTGCGCCCGATCGACAGCCCGAGGCGGGTGACCGCGCCGCCGCCGGGGCTGGTCAGGACCACCAGGGCCGACCCCCGGGCGCGGGTGCCGCGCCGGTAGGCGCGCTCGAAGTCGGCCCCGCGCACCAGGCGCATGCGGCGCTCGAACCGCAGACCGCGCCGCGGGGGGGGAGCGGGCTCGTGGGGCGGCGGCTGCATCGCGCGCATCCTAAGCAGCCGCGGCGTTCCGCCGAGCGGACCGGCGCCCGGCGGGCGCTGGTTAGCCTGGGGCGATGCGCGACAACCCGCAGGCCCCCAGCACCCCGCGCGGGCAGTGGATCGACGGGGCCGAGCTGCGGCGCGGCGTGGCCGGGCCCCTGCGGCCCCACCCGGAGGGCGGCCGCCGGCACCTGCGGGCGGGGCCGGCGGAATGCGCGGCGGCGGAGGCCGCGGTGCTGCGCCCGCCCGCTCCGGACGGCGCTTCCTTGGCCCGGGCGGCCGATGCCTGGCTCGAGGACCTGCTGGCCGACGACGCCTGGCTGGACGAGCTGGCCCTGGAGCTGGGGCTGCCCGCGGCGCAGCTCGAGCCCGAGCTCGACCGCCTGGCGGCGCTCGACCTGGCCGGCCTGCGGCTTCCTGAGCCGCCGCAGGCGGGCCAGGCGGCGCTGTTCCTGGCCCATTGGTCCCTATGCGCGGCGGACCTGCTCGAGCAGCTGCTGCCCCTGTGGCTCGCCGGCTGGCCGCTGATCCTGGCGGGCGACGGCCGGCTCCCGGGCCTTGTCCATCGCCTGGGCCAGGCCGCTGCCCGGCAGCTCGGTCCGCGCTTCGCGGCGCTCCCGGATGCGGACCCCGCGGCGCTCTCGGGCGCGCCCTGGCGCGCGGTGCTGGCCTGTGGGCGAGCCGGGTCCCAGCTGCAAGCCCAGCTCGCGCGCGCCGGTTCCGCGGGCGGGCTGCGGCTCGGACCCCTTGCGGCCTATGCAGCCTGCGCGCTGCGCTTCAGGCCGGGCGCGAATCCCGAAGCGGCGGCGCGGCGCTGGCTCGGCGCATGCTTGGACGCCTACCCCGCCTTCGGCGGCCAGGGCCACGGGCTTCCCACCTGGGCGGAGGTGCCGGCGCGCGACTACGCGGACTTTTGCGCCGCGGCCCACGGGCTCCTGGAGCAGGGCTACGGCCAGCCGCTCGTGGCCCCGATCGAAGCGGACGCCGGGCGCCGCCTCCAGCTCGCCGTGCAGGCCGGGCTCGAATCCGGCGGCGTGCTGATCAGCGGTCCCGAAGGGCCCGCGGAGGTCCCCTGGAGGCCGGCCCTGTTCGTGAACTGCGAGCACAGCTCGGCGCTGGTGCTGCGCCGCGAACCGTTGCCGGTCCTGTGCCTCTCGCGCTGTTGACGGGTAGCGATGCGCTCGGCTCGGGCTGCGCCCGAGCCGAGCGGCCAACCCGTTAGGTGCCCGTGGGCCGGCCTGCGCCGGCCGCAGGGGCTGGGATCGGCGCTGCGCGCCGATTTTCTTGCTCCCCGGCCGGTGCGCCCAGGCGATCCTGCAACCCCGCGGGGACCGGGAGCCCCGCCGGGGCGTCCTAGCGCACCGGACGGGGCCGCATCGCCGGGGCCTGCTCACCCGGTTGTGCTCCCAGGTCTGCAGGCCCCGGGGTTGGATCCCGGGCGCAGGGCGGTGGGCGCCGCCGGCTCCTGCGGCTCCTTGGGCCGCCCGCGCCCCAGGCTCGCCGGGGTTGCCCGCGCTGCAGCGACCGCCCGCCCGCCGGTCCCGGGCCGCGGGGGGGCGCTCCAGGGGCGACCCGGCCCCGGTCCCCGCGCCGGTCGGGACGCCCCGTGGGGTGGTCCTTGGGGCCCGGGCGGCCCATAGGATGGTCGCCCCCTGCGGCTCCAACGGGACGCCCATCCATGCGTCCGCCGCGCCCGCAGAAGGGCGGGCGAGCTCCCGGCCGATCCAGGTCGAAAGCCCCGCCCACCGCCCCGCCGCGCCCGAGGAGGACCGCCATGATCGAACCCCAAGCCGTCCACGCGACCCTGGCCCGCCACCAGCTGGCCGACGGGTTTCCGTTCGTGCTCGATTTCGAGCGCTCCCACGGCTCCTGGCTGGTCGACGCGGTCACCGGCCGCGAGTACCTCGACTGCTTCACCGGCTTCGCGTCCTGGCCGATCGGCTACCGCCATCCCTGGATGGACGACCCGGCCTTCCAGCGCGATCTGTTGACCGCGGCGCTGTTCAATCCGACCAACTCGGACCTGTACTCGACGCTGATGGCGGATTTCGTCGAGACCTTCGCCACCCACGTCAGCGGACCGCAGTTTCCGCACCACTTCTGGATCGCCGGCGGCGCCCTGGCGATCGAAAACGGACTCAAGGCCGCCTTCGACTGGAAGGCGCGCAAGCTGGGCCGGCGTTCGATGTCCGACGATGTCAACGATCTGGTGGTGCTGCACTTCAACCAGGCCTTCCACGGCCGCTCCGGCTACACGCTCTCGCTGACCAACACGGTCCCGGACAAGACCGGACTGTTCCCCAAGTTCGACTGGCCGCGGGTGCACAACCCGGCCGTGATCCGCGACGCCCGCGGACAGATCTGCAACGACATCGAGGCCGAGGAGCGCCGCTCCCTGGCCGAGATCGATGCGGCCTTCGCCAAGCATGGGCGCAAGGTTGCCGCGATCATCATCGAGCCGATCCAGGGCGAGGGCGGGGACAATCACTTCCGGCCCCAGTTCCTGGCCGCCCTGCGCCGCATCGCCGACGAGCGCGAGGCCGTGCTGATCTTCGACGAAGTCCAGACCGGCTTCTATTCGACCGGCACCCCCTGGATGTACCAGCAGGTCGCGGTGGTGCCGGACATCGTGGTGTTCGGCAAGAAGACCCAGGTCTGCGGCCTGATGGCGGGCCGCCGGATCGACGAGGTCCCCGACAACGTGTTCCAGAGGCCCAGCCGGATCAACTCGACCTGGGGCGGCAACCTGGTCGACATGGTGCGCGCCAAGCGCTTCATCCAGATCATCGAGGGCCAGGGCCTGGCCCAGAACATCGCCGAGCGCGGCTGCGAGGTCGTGGGCGGCCTGCAGGGGCTGCAGCAGGAGGGCGCGCCGATCGAGAACGTGCGCGGGGCGGGCTCCTGGGTGGCCTTCACCCTGAAGAGCCCGGAGGAGCGCGGCCAGCTGCTCAAGGGCCTGCGCGAACACGGTCTGCTGGCCCTGGCCTCCGGCATCCGCTCGATCCGCCTGCGCATGCCCCTGGTCTTGAGCGTGGCCGAGGGCCAGGAAGTGGTCCAGCGCGTGGCCCGTGCCCTGCCGATCCTGGCCCGGGTTTGACGGGTTCAGGATCGATCGACCCGGGCTGCGCCCGGGCGGCGGCACCAACCGGTCCGATGCCCGCGGGTCAGCGTCCGCCGCGGGCGCCGGCCGGCGGGCGCCAGCCGTGGCCGAGGGCGGCCCTGCGGCCGCGCCCAAGGCCGGGCCCCCAGGCCAGATCGACGCTCCGCGAGCGGCCCCGGGCCGCCGCCCAGAAATGCCCGCGCCGGCCCTGCGTTAGGCGCCGCGATGAGCTTTGAAGACGCCCCCCGGCTCGGGCCCCGCCTGGAGACCCCGCGCCTGATCTTGCGCCCCACGGCGGCGAGCGATTTTTCGGGCTGGTGCGAGCTGCTCGGGGATCCCGAGGCGGCGCGCTTCCTGGGCGGGGTCCAGCCGCCTTCGGGGGCCTGGCGCAGCCTGGTGGCCATGGCGGGATCCTGGGCCCTGTACGGCTTCGGCATGTTCTCGGTCCTCGAGCGCGCCAGCGGCCGTTGGATCGGCCGCGTGGGGCCCTGGCAGCCCGAGGGCTGGCCCGGGACGGAGGTCGGCTGGGGCCTGTTGCGGTCGGCCTGGGGTCAGGGCTATGCGCAGGAAGCGGCGCAGGCGTCGATCGACTGGGCCTTCGAGCGCCTGCGCTGGCGCGAGGTGGTGCACGTGATCGCCCCGGGCAACGGGGCCTCGATCCGGCTGGCGGAGCGCCTGGGATCGGTCCACCGGGGTCCGACCCGCCTGCCCGTGCCCCTGGACGGCTTCGAGGTGCACCTGTGGGGCCAAAGCGCGGAAGCCTGGCGCGGACGGCGCCAGCTCGGATGAGCGCCGCGGGCGGCGCGGCCCCCGGCTGGCGGCACCGGCCGGCGGCACCGGCCGGCGACACCGGCTGGCGGCACCGGCCGCCGACCCCCGAGCCCGTCCTCAGCCCCGTCGGCGCAGCTGCCCGCAGGCGGCGTCGGCCCCGAGGCCCTTGCTCCAGCGCACCGTGGCCACCAGGCCGCCCTGGGCCAGGGCGCGCTGGAACCGATCGACCTCCTCCTTCGTGGGCCGCTTCCAGGGGTCGCCCTCGACCGGGTTGTAGGGGATCAGATTGATCGAGCAGCGGCGCCGGGAGAGGCGCCGGATCAGCTCCTCGGCGTGAGCGCGCGTGTCGTTCTGGCCGCCGAGCAGCACGTACTCGTAGGTCACCTCGCGGCCGGTGCGCTCGAACCAGAAGTCGGCCGCCGCCAGCACCTCGTCGATGGGGGTGCCCGCCATCAGCGGCACGAGCTCGTCGCGCTCCCGGTCGAAGGGCGTGTGCAGCGAGATCGCCAGCTGGAAGCGCGGGCTCTCGCTGGCCGCCTGCCGCAGCCGTTCGGGGAAGCCCACGGTGGAGACGGTGATCTTGCGCGCGCCCAGCCCCATCTCGGCCTGCACCACAGCCAGGGCGGCCTGCAGGGCCTTGAGGTTCAGCAGCGGCTCGCCGATGCCCATGATCACGCTGCGGTCGAAGGGCGCGATCGCGCGGCCGCGCACGAACTGCTCCAGGATCTCGTGGGCCGAGAGCGAACGTTCGAGCCCCTCGCGCCCCGAGGCGCAGAAGGGGCAGCGCACCGGACAACCGATCTGGGTCGAGACGCACAGGGTGGCGTGCCCGGGCCCGCGCGCGCTGGGCAGGTGCACGGTCTCGACACCGCCCTTGAGGCCCCGGCGGGCCTCGAAGCCGGTCACGAACTTGATCGCTCCGTCCGCCGCGCTGACGCGGCGCAGCTCCTGTCCGGCGAAGATCGGCAGCTCGGCGGCCAGGCGCTCGCGCAGGGCCTTGCCCAGGTCGGTCATGGCCGCGTAATCGACCACGCCGCGCTCGAAGACATGCCGCCTGAGGCTCGCCGCCTGGAACGGGCGGCCCCCCAGGCGCTCGACCAGGGCCGCCGTGGCCGCCCGATCCAGCTGCAGCAGGCTGACCCGCGGCTCGCCCGGGGCAACGCCGGCGGGGGCCTCCGGCTGCGGCGCGGAAGACCCAGCTGCCGCTGTGGGCTGCGGGGCCCGTGCGGGTCCCGCAGCGGCCGGGTCGCGCCCGGCGGCGCCCCGCGCCGGGGGGCCGGAGCCGGCCCGGTCCTGCTCGGGCGGCTCCGCGGGGGGCTGGGCCCCGGCCGGACTCATGCGATCGCCCCCAGCTCGCGACGCAGGTGCTCGGCCACCTCGCGGGCGATGCGCCGCGCCGACTCCAGGCCGTCCGGGTTGACCCCGCCCACGCCATGGTGGCCGCCGCCGCCGTAGCGGGCCATCAACTCGCCCACGTGCACGCCCGGCTCGGGCTTGTTCCAGGGGTTCTCACCGGCGGTGACGTGGAAGCCGGCGCGGGTGGGGATCACGCCCACGGAGTAGAGCGCCTTGGGGTGGTGGTAGAAGGCCGCAAAGCGCTCGCGCCGCACCCGGTCGCTGGTGGCGTCGTAGTGGCACACGTGCCCGAACATCGACAGCACCGTGCCCGGAAACTGGCGCAGGGCCTGGTCGCGGTTGCGGGCGGCGATCGCGTAGGCGCGCTCCACGTCGGCCCGTCGGCACAGCTCGCCCAGATCGCGCTCGACCAGGGCCTCGGCCAGGTCATCGGTCCAGTTGGGGCTCGGCGCTGCGGCCAGGGCGCGCATCAGGCGCAGGGCCGGATCCTCGGCGAACAGGGCCTGGTCCACGGAGGCGAAGCCGGCGGTGTCGATCACGTCGCTCCAGCGCGCGGCTTCATCGAAGTGCTGCGGGGCGCTGTAGCCGAAGCGCTCCCGGGCGTGCCGCAGGATCAGCGGGGGGCAGGAGGGCGAGCGCTCGTCCCAGGCCCAGAAATCGCTGGGCTGGTAGGCGGCGCGGTCCGCGGGGCTCAGGAAGGTGGTCGGATGGTGATCGAACCAGTAGGTCGCGCGCGGATGGAAGTGGAAGTCCACGATCGCGAAATCGAGGCCCACGCAGAAGTGCTCCCAGTCGCGGCGCTGGTCGTGGTTGACGCTCGACAGGCGCAGATCCCGGTGTCCGCGCGCGTCCCGCAGCACGCGCTTCAGCAGCGCGCCGCTGACCATGCCGTCGAAATCCCGGTGGTAGCGGATCCACAGGGGCGCGTCTTGGGAAGGCGGATGCATGGCTCGGGGGGACCAAGTTAGCGCGGCTCGCCCCGCTCCCCTTCACGATCCCGGATTGAACCTGGGGCAAAGAACCGCCGCCCCCTCGGCGCGAGCCCCCCGACATGAGCCCCCCCCGACATGAGCCCCCTACATGAGCCCCCCCCGGGTCCAGGCCGCGCCCGGCGCCCGGCGGGGGCGAAGCCCCGCCGGCCGGGCGGAGCGGGTCAGGCCGGCGAGAACGGGCAGGCCGGCTGGCCGCGGTGGGGCCGCGGCAGGCGCGGCGCCGTGCCTCAGGCGCTTTCCCGGGCGTCCTGCTCGAGGCGCTCCTGGGCGGCCCCGGAGGCCAGGCTGCGCTGGCCCCGCACCACGGCTTCGTCGATCACGAAGCGGCGCGTGTCGGTGCGGTGGGGCAGTTCGTAGAGCAGGTCCAGCAGGATCTCCTCGAGGATCGAGCGCAGGGCCCGCACCCCGGTTTCGCGCTCGATCGCCACCTGGGCGATCGCCTCCAGGCCGCTCGGCTCGGTCACCAGCTCGGCGCCCTCCATCTCGAACAGGCGCTGGTACTGACGGATCAGGGCGTTCTTGGGCTCGGTCAGGATGCGCACCAGGTCGGACTTGCTGTGGCGCTCCAGATTGACCACCACGGGCAAGCGCCCGACGAACTCGGGGATCATGCCGAATTCGATCAGGTCCCGCGGGGAGACGTGGCGCAGCAGCTGGTCGCGCCGCGCCCCTTGCAGGGGCAGGTCGTCCGCCCGCGGCAGGGCGGTCTTGTCGGCCTCGAGGAAGCGGCTGAAGCCGACCACGTCCTTGCCGACCCGGCGGCCGATGATGTCCTCGATGCCCGAGAAGGTGCCGCCGACGATGAACAGGATGTTGCTGGTGTCGACCTGGATGTAGGCCTGCTCCGGGTGCTTGCGACCGCCCTGGGGCGGGACGTTGGCCACGGTGCCTTCCAGGATCTTGAGCAGCGCCTGCTGCACACCTTCGCCGGACACGTCGCGGGTGATCGAGACGTTCGAGGTGGTCCGGCCGATCTTGTCGATCTCGTCGATGTAGACGATGCCGGTCTGGGCCCGGTCCTTGTCGAAGTCAGCCGCCTGCAGCAGCTTGAGCAGGATGTTCTCGACGTCCTCGCCGACGTAGCCCGCTTCGGTCAGCGTGGTGGCGTCGGCCATGGCGAAGGGCACGTCCAGCATGCGCGCCAGGGTGCGCGCCAGCAGGGTCTTGCCCGAGCCCGTGGGGCCGACCAGCAGCACGTTGGACTTTTCGAGCTCGACTTCTTGACCGCCCAGGGCCGCGGCCAGGCCGCTGCCCGGTCCGGCCAGCTCGCCGCCCTCGCGGCGGGGCCGCCCGCCGAGGCCATGCTGGAGGCGCTTGTAGTGGTTGTAAACCGCCACCGCGAGCACCTTTTTGGCCCGCGACTGGCCGACCACATAGTCGTCCAGGAAGCGGGTGATCTCGATCGGGGTGGGCAGCCGGCGGGTGCTCAGGCTGCCCGCCAGGCCCCGGGCGCCGGCGGACTCGGTCCGGGCACCCTCCCCGGCCACGGGGGCTTCGCCGCTGCGGCGGCCCGACCCGGAAGCTATTTCCGGGCTGCGGCGCTGCTCCTGCTGGAGGATCGAATTGCAGATTTCGATGCACTCGTTGCAGATGTAGATCCCGGGAGGCCCGGCGATCAGGCTCTGGACCTGATGCCGGGTCTTCTCGCAGAACGTACAGCGCTCCACTTGGCGCCCGCGACCGGTGGTTCGGCTCATGCAGGCAGTCTACCCCTTTTCCCCGGGGCGGGAGACCACGTGGTCGATCAATCCGAAGGCGCGGGCCTCCTCGGGGCTCATGAAGTTGTCCCGGTCGCAGGCCGCCGAGAGCTCCTCCGGGGTCCGCCCGGAATGCCCGGCCAGGATGCGCTCCAGGTTCTGCTTCATTTTGAGGATCTCCTTGACCTGGATTTCCATGTCCCGCGCGGTGCCCTGGGTGCCGCCCCAGGGCTGGTGGATCATGACCCGAGAATTGGGCAGCGCGAAGCGCTTGCCCTTGGCGCCCCCGGCCAGCAGCACCGCGCCCATGGAGGCGGCCTGGCCGAGGCAGTAGGTGCAGACCTCGGGCTGGATGAACTGCATCGTGTCGTAGATCGCCAGCCCCGCGGTGACCGACCCCCCGGGCGAATTGATGTAGATGTGCACGTCCTGGCTCTTGTTCATCTTGTCGAGGAACAGGAGCTGGGCCATCACGATGTTCGCCACGGTGTCGTCGATGGCCGTGCCGATGAAGATGATCCGCTCCTCCATGAGGCGCGAATAGATGTCATAGGCGCGCTCGCCGCGGCCGGTCTTCTCGACGACGTAGGGGATGGTGTAGGCGTGGGGCTCCATGGAGGGGCTGCGGCTCTGACGAGGGGGATCGGGCGCCGGGCGCCGGGATGGCGCGCGGGTGCCCTTTGTGGGTCATTGTGGGGCGAGGTGCAAGCATCGGTCCCCGGAGCCGTGGTCAGTTGGCATGGGCCGGCGGCGGTTGTCAGGAATGGGAAGGGGAGCGGCCCCCCCCATGGTCGGAAACTCTGGCCGGCGCCGGGGCGGTTGGGGCTGCGCGCCCCGGCTCCCGACCGGCCGGTCCCGCGCGGGCTTCCCCGAGCCCCCGGGGAGCCGCGGCGGGGCGGCCCAGCGAGCGGCCAAGGCGCAAATCCGGGTCGACCCAAAGCGGCGGAGGCGCCCCCCAGGTGGTGGGGAGCGCCTCCGCGATCGCGCCGCGAGCCCTGGCCGAGCCCGGCGCGAGCTCAGCTCGCGACCAGGCGCGCGTGTTCGCGCAGGAAGGCGCGCACCTTGCGCTCCAGCAGCTCCACGGAGAGCTGCTGCAGCAGGTTGTTCTTCTGGTAGTAGTCGCGCACCTCTTCGAACTTGGCCCGGTTGCGCAGGGCGATCTGGCGCAGCTCGTTGACCAGGTCCTGCTGGCTGACGGAGAGCTGCTCCTGCTCCCCGACCCGCTCCACCAGGAACAGGGCGCGCAGGGACTTCTCGGCCGCCTGGCGGGTGTTCGGGGCATCGGCCTCGACCTGGCGCTGGGCCTCCTCCGGGGCGATCCCGGACTGCTCGAGCTGCTGGCGCGCCTGGGCCTGGCGGGCTTGGACCTGGGCCTCGAGCAGGCTCTCCGGCAGCGGCATCGGGTGCAGCTCGATCAGCTTCTCCATCAGCACCGACTCTTGGCGCTGCCGTTCCTGGTCGGCCTTGGCGGTCTCCAGGTGTTGGCGGACGGCGGCCTCGAGCCCGGCGCGGTCCTGGACGCCGAACAGCTTCTGCAGGTCCTCATCGCTGGGCTTCTTGAGCGCGTAGACCTGCGACAGCTCGACCTTGGCGCGCCCGGTCTGGCCGCGCACCTCGAGCTTGGGGAAGTCCTCCGGGAAGGTGATCGGCAGCTCGATCACGGCGCCGACCTGGGCCCCGGTGAGGGCCGCCTTCCAGGCCTCCCCATCGATGCCCTTCGGGGCGGAACCGGGCTGCACGCGCACGCCCTCCCGTTCGGTCAGCAGCTCCTCGCCCGCGGTCAGGGTCAGCTTGCCCACGCCGAGCCCGTCGACCGGCAGGCCCCCGTCCCCGGCCGGCTCGGGGTAGGCCTGCTGCAGGCGCACGTCCTCGAGGGTCTTCTCCATCTCGCCCTCGGCCAGGGCCGTGCTCTGGGCCGCGACCTCGAGGCCGCGCAGCTGGCCCAGGGAAAACTCGGGCTTGAGCGGCAGCTTGAAGCTGTGGCTGAAGTCGCCGCCCTTGGGGGGCTGGTCGATGTTGATGCTCGGGTGCACCGCGGGCTTGAGCTGCTCCTGCTGCAGGGCCTGCTCATAGGCGCGGCGCAGGAAGTGCTCGACCGTGTCGCGGCGCACCGCCTCCCCGACCATCTTCTCGACCATCGGCGGCGGCACCTTGCCGGGCCGGAAGCCCTTGACGCGCACCTGGCGGCCGGCGGAATCCAGCCCCTGGCGGTAGCGGGCTTCGAATTCCTGGGAGGGCACGTTGAAACGGACTTCGGCTTCGCAGGGGCCGAGCTTCGAGACTTGGACTTCCACGGGTGAGGTCGAGGAATGGGACGGCGCGACGGCCGCTCGCTGAGGGGCGAGAAGCATACTGGCCCAGCCCGCGCCGCACCAACGGGCCGTGAGCCTTCGCGCCGGGTGGGCGCTGCTTGCGCCCGCCGGCCCGCCCGGGGCCTCGGCGCCGCGTCCCAGCCCGGCGGCGCTGTCGCCCGCGGCGGCCCGGGCCCCGGCAGGCCGCGGGCTCGCCCTTCCAAGGGCCCGG